>ENA-UPAD01000057-UPAD01000057.1-bioreactor-metagenome-genome-assembly--contig:-NODE-57-length-168802-cov-60.417886_pt1 | contig 168802 bp, 141 predicted proteins | sample MGYA00238179_ERZ772710 | MGnify/ENA primary metagenome ERZ772710 (study PRJEB29004, sample SAMN07631245) | bioreactor metagenome | isolation source: Switchgrass digestor | place: USA: Dartmouth...
ATGGATTACCATGAGTTTTCTATATATTACGGCATTTTATTTTACAACTTCCCAAATTTTTATTATCATATGCTAGCTTTTCTTCTTTATGCATGAATTGAAAGCGTCTCTCATGGCGGGATTGCTTATCATCCTTCCATGGATGTCAAACCTCGAACCGTGACATGGGCAATCCCATGTCATTTCATTCTTGTTCCATTCTAGCTTGCATCCCAGATGAGGGCACTTGGTATCTACAAAAAAATACTTGTCGTCAACGTCGCGGTATACTCCGGTTCTCTTACCGTTATGCCTAATGACACCGGCTTCTCCCCGCCCGATATTCTTCAGCTTGTCATGGGGGATATTAAGATGCTGCGAAAGCAGGCTGACGGATATAATGCCGGCATCCTTGAGCAGCTTTCCGGTACCTGACAGCATAAGCCTTCGGGGTGTGTAAACCTTCTTAAATTCATTCTTCCTGCCGGTTATCATATCGCTTATAATCATGGCGGACACCATGGAGCCTGTCATGCCCCACTTGTTAAAGCCCGTTGCTACATAGATATCCGGTGTCCTAACCGAATACAATCCTATATAAGGGACGCTGTCGGGCGTCATGCAGTCCTGGTTCGACCAGTAATATTCTATTCTTGAGCCCGGATACCACTGCCTTGCGGCCTTCTCAATCCTTCCGTAGGAATCGGGCGCATGATATTTCCCTGTCCTGTGACTGCCTCCTCCAAGTATAATATATTCCTTATATTTTCTGAATGTGAATCCGTCGGGGTCCGCATCCAGGTACATTCCGCGAAAATCATCCAGGGCCTTGCCGCAGCCTTCCAGCGCAGCAAGATAAGAACGCTCCTGGTGAAGCCTTATGAAATAATATCCCGGGACATTGATAAACGGGTAATGGGTGGCTATGACAATCTTCCTGGCATTTACGCTTCCCTTGTCCGTTACGATTAGTCCGTCCTTGTATATCCTTGTCACCCGGGTATTCTCATATATGTCAAGACGATTCGCAACAGCATCAAGGAACTTGATCGGATGGAACTGCGCTTGGTTGTCAAATCTTATTGCCGCCTTTACCTTGAAGGGCAAGGTGGTCTCCCTGGTGAATACGGCAGGCAGCCCGAGCCTTAGGGCGGCATCAACCTCATCCATGATTTTCTGTTCGTCATCCAATGTATATATATAATTAGGAAGCATTTCAAAATCGCAGTCGATGTTATACTTGCTTATAATCTCCTTGTATTTCTCAATTGCCAGCTGGTTTGACGCGGCATATTCCAGGGCTCTCTGCTCGCCCTTGCCGGTTATAAGCTTCTTATATATAAGGCCATGCTGGGAGGTTATCTTGGCGGTGGTGTTCTTCGTGATTCCTCCTCCGACCTGCCTGCACTCAAGCACAACGGCATGGACTCCTCTCTGCTTAAGAAGAAGCGCGGTCAGCACTCCCGCAAGCCCTCCTCCGATAACCGCCACGTCGGTTTTAATGTCTTTTTCAAGGCCCAGCTTCGGTTTATGCTGCTCCTGAATCCATAAGGATTCGCCCCGTTCCCTGCCTTCTTCTCCGAATGTTCCGTTTTCCTTCCACAAAATTGTCATCTTATCACCTCAAGGCTATGTTTCTCAAAAAAGGCATAAATTATTCCGGCCTTGAAAATGATGAAAATAAAAACAATATTTTCTCTATAAATTGCTTATTGAAATTAAAAAATTATTATGCTATAATCTAATTCGTGCCGTATGTGACTACCAATAACATTATTAAAAAGTGGCGCAACAGAATATGCAGTTGTGGCGGAATTGGCAGACGCGCTAGATTCAGGTTCTAGTCCGGGTTAACTGGGTGGGGGTTCAAGTCCCCCCAACTGCAGTTAAAAAAGAAGAGACGAATGATGTAAGTCGTTCGTCTCTTCTTTTTACTAAAGCGGATGGACTTGAACCCCTGTTCAAAAGCTGAACGCAGTTAATTATCACATGGTTATATACCGTTCCGACCTAATCATATGAAACGATGAATAAATTGAGTGCAGGGGATTTGAACCCATGTCTAAAATATGAACCCGGTTCTGTCTCCGAAATATTCCTTCATCCATACCATCATTTCGCCCGGTTTTCTGTTGCACCAATAGCAGTACGGTATTGCGATAAACTCCTTTTGCTCCCAGACAATGCCCGTATCCTTATAAAGCTCATCCGGGTTCCAGTTTTCCTGTGATATTTTCATACCCTTTACTTTAAGCACCGTAGTGCCTCCGAGCAAATCCTCATGATATTCCTCGGTTATAGGCTGCCTTGTATCTATGAAGCATGCGGACAGGTTGCTTCCGTTATCGACTTCCTCCAGGCAGTATACAAGGGGCCCTTTTGTAATGGCCACCCTTCCGCTGTCTGCCCGCACCAGGGGATTGGCGTGAACGAATTTGGGAGTCAGGTCAAATTTTATTTCAATCTCCTTTTGCCCGTTTATCCTGATATACTGGTATCCCTTATCATACCCTTCTTTTCCGATATCGGCACCATCAGCGGTTATGCTGTATTTGTTTACATAACCGGGTATCCGGACTGCAAGGTTAAACTCCATTCCCTCATTATCTTCCAGCAGTATTTTAATATTCCCGTCGAAGGGAAACCTCGTTTTTGTTGTTAAATTAATATATCTTTCTTCAAACTTTACTCTTGCTTTTCCTTCAACAAACAGGTTCACCCAAAGGGTATCCTCCGCCTGGGCATATATGTACTCGGCCAAGGAAGCCAGCGTCCTTGCTATATTGGGCGGACAGCAGGCGACACCAAACCATTTTTGGCGGACAGGCTTTACATGCTCCATGGATGTTCTCGGCAGGCAATTGTCAGGCCATACTTCCAGGGGATTCACATAGAAGAAGCTCTTGCCGTCCATGGCGATTCCTGAAAGCACGGTGTTATACAAGGCCTTTTCAACCACATCCATGTATTTGCTGTCCCGGGTAATCTGCATCATCCTTCTTCCAAACAACGCCAATCCTATGGAAGCGCAGGTTTCACCGTAATTGCTGCTGTTGGGCAGGTCATAATCCGTCGTGAATCTCTCAAGAATGCCGGAACTGCCGATAGCCCCGGTAATATACATCCTCTTTGTGGTTATGTTGTCCCAAAGCCTCATGCAGCTTTCCAAAAGCTCCCTGTCATTATAATAATAAGCCAGGTCGGCCATAGCGCAGTACATGTACACCGCCCGGACGGCATGCCCTTCTGCAGTTGTCTGTTCCCTCACGGGCAGATGGGACTGTGAATATAAAGGAAGATACTCGGAAAACTCGTTAAAAATTCTCTCATATTCCGGTCTTTGTTCTTCTATTTTAAAATAATTTGGCTGATATCCCCGCCGGTCTATAAATGCCTTGGCCTGATCAAGATATTTTTTATCACCCGTAACCTCGTACAGTTTTACTAAAGCCAGTTCTATTTCCTGATGGCCGGGATACCCCTTATTATTCTTGTTTTCTCCAAACACATCGCAGATTAAGTCCGCGTTGCGAAGCATTATATTCAGGAATTTATCCTTGCCGGTAGCTTTATAATAAGCGACCGCGGCTTCAATCATGTGACCGGAAGTATACAGCTCATGCCCTTCCTTTAAGTTGGTCCACCGAAGATTCGGCTTTTTTATCGTGAAATAAGTATTCAGGTATCCTGTCTCGTCCTGAGCCTTTCCAATCAGATCTATAACCTCATCCGCAAGCTTTTCCAGTTTCTCATTTGGATTCCATTCAAGGGAGTACGCGACCGCCTCCAGCCATTTTGCCAGATCCGTATCTTGAAAGACGGCTCCCTGGAACTCTCCGTCCTTCTCTTTGGCGGCAATTTTGAAATTGCTTATGCAATAGCTTGGTTCAGCCCCTTCCACCCTGTCGTTCAATATATCCCACTGATACGGTATTATCACATCCGGTACAAGATTAATATATTTATTCCAATATGCATCGTTTATTGTTATATCTTTCAAAGGCAACGATTTAAGCTTAATCATTCCCTATCCTCCGTTTATATTGCTTTATTTATTGTCTGACTTTCGATGTTGAATCGCGTTTTATCACCTGACAGGGAAGGACGATTTGCTGGGGATTCTTGGAATCTCCATTTATGGATTCAAGCAGCATGTTGAAAGCCTGTTTTCCGATGTCCCGCAGAGGCAGATTCATCGTGGTAAGTGAAGGATATAAATACCGGGAAATATCCCGATTATCAAATCCAGCTATTGATAAATCATCCGGTATTTTTATCCCAAACTCTGTAGCTGCGCGATAGCACCCTGCCGCCATAATGTCATTCAGGGCAAATATGGCAGTCGGCGGCTCCTTTAAATTCAAAAGGCATATTGCATTTTCATAACCTGAATTATATTCCCAGTCACCATACCTGATATATTCATCCGGCAGGGACAACCCGTTTTCTTTCATGGCCTGCCTGATTCCCTCCAGGCGCATCTGTGTGGGATACGCGTCTCGATATCCGCCAATAACGCCTATTTTCGCATGTCCAAGGCTTATCAGGTATTCAGCCATCATTTTTGCGCTGTTTAAATCATCATAAGTTATATAGTCCCTTGCATTGGTACAGCTTGAGTATGCATAGACCAACGGAATATCCATAGGTTCTACCAAGTCATTGATGACCCTGTCGTGCATGCATACATAGATTATGCCCGATACCATTGATTTGCGCAGCAGCTGCACTCCTTTTTTAATCCTGTCGGTATAATCTAATATCTTTGTATAATTAGGCCATATCTTCTCATATAAATGCAGATCATGTACAACCATCTGGTATTTTTCCCTTTCAAGCTCTGACCCTATTCCATTGACGATATCCGGGACAGGGAAACACCTGATGTCCTCCACAATAACCCCTATTGTATATGTTTTCCCTGTTCTGAGATTCGTGGCTACGATATTGGGAGTATAATTGAGAGCCTTAATGGCCTCATTTACCTTTTTAACAGTTTCATCGCTCAGTTTTTTTGTATTGTTGATAACATAAGATACAGTAGCCGTTGATACTCCCGCCATTTTCGCAATTTCCTTTATTGTAGCCATCTTTACACCTCTTCTTTTGATATGAATATTATCCGCTTCGCCTTATCCCTTCAGTCCCGATGTTTTTATACCCTCTACCAGATAGCTTGAACCGAAAAAGTACAGCAGCATGGGAGGGATTATCATTAGTGTGGAAGCTGCCATAATGGTCGGCCAATTTATAACAAAAGTATTTCCTTTAATATACATGAAGCTGGTCATTAAGGCAATAGTTAAGGTACGCCACTTATCCCCGTTAATGTAAAATACCGGCTGCGTCAGCTCATTCCACCAGAATACGGATGAAAGTATCGCGATTGTGGCATAGGTTGGTTTTGACAAAGGAGCCAAAACCCTGAAAAACACACCCATATGGCTGCAGCCGTCCATGATTGCGGCCTCATCCAGCTCTTTCGGGATGGACCTGAAGAACTGCCTGAAAAGGAATACATTATACGGATGGGCAAAAAACGCTGGAACAATCATCGGCAGCAAGCTATCCAGCCATCCAAATTTTCCGAACATGATATACTGGGGTACGATCAGGGCAATTCCCGGAACCATCATAGTCGCAATTATTAGGGCAAAAAACATGTTCTTTCCCGGAAAATCCATTCGTGCCAAAGGATACGCGACCAGGGATGAGGATATAAGGGTACCGACACCTGTTCCCAGCATAAGCAAAACAGTATTTCTGAAATATTTAAAGAAATTGGAATACTTAAATACATATATATAGTTTTCCAATGTAGGCTTTTTAGGTATAATGTCGGTCGATGTGGTAAATTCGGTTAATGTTTTAAATCCGCCTGAAATAATCCATATTATGGGAGAAAACATAATCACAGCAACGATTAATTTTATTAAGGTTACAATAACAACTTTATACTTTGCCGTGCCCGCCTTTTTATTCATCGGTTTGCCCCCTAGTTTTCATAATAAACATATTTTTTGGAAATGCCAAACAGAGCGATTCCAAATACGCAAGCCAGCAAAAACAGGATAACGGATAAAGCGCATCCATATCCAACCTTGTAATTGCTGAAGGCTTCATTATAGATCAGCAGACTTAAGACCTGGGTCATTTTGTTCGGGTCTCCGGTATCCCCTGTCAGAGGATATAACAGGGCAAAGGAACCATTTAAAGCACTTATGCTTCCGGTTACGGTGTTAAACAGAATAACCGGTGATATCATCGGCAATGTTATTCTTCCGAATTTTGTCCAGAAGCCGGCTCCGTCAATATCGGCAGCTTCATAAAGGTCAACGGGAACATCATTAAGGCCCGACCTGAATATCAGCATCATCTGGCCTGTATTATATGTAAACAGTGTTATGAAAAATATTACCGGATAAACCGTTCGCTCATTATACAGCCAGTTGATCCGGACATTTGATCCCGATATCGATGACAATAATGCGTTGAACAACCCTGCGTCTTTTCCGAACATGGTACGGAACGCATAGGCCAGAGCAACGGACGGAATTACTGAAGGAATAAAGTAGAAAAACTGAAAAATACCATTAAGCCTTTGCTTATAGTTCAGCAGGAAAGCCATCAGCAAAGCCCAAACAGCAGTCACTATCATCATTACAATTGTAAAGAAAATGGTAACCTTGAAGGAATTTCTGAAGGTACTGCTCGCGAATATGTTTTTATAATTGGTAAACCCGATAAACTGGGAGATGCCGTTCAGCCTTCTGTTTGTCAGGCTTACAAAAAACATAAATATTACCGGAAAAGCGGTAAAGCAGATAAAGCCTATAAACCATGGCAGCATAAATCCATATGCAGTCAAATTATTTGCAAGATGCCTGTTCTTCCTGCCTTTTTCTTTCATCAGCGGCCCTCCTTTCCGCATTAACCCTGCTTTTTTTATAAAAGGCGGTTCCATCACATGAGAACCGCCTTTTTTAGCTTTATTTACTCACCATGCATGAACAGCCGTCAATTACTTCAACGAATATCCGATTGTTTCGGCCGCATACTGCATGGCTTCATCTACAGCTTCCCGTGCTGTGATCTGTCCGGTAAGCGCTGTATTGAACAGGCTTATGGCATTATTGGTAACACCGGAAGGAAGGCATGTATAGCCAAATACGCCTGCAGCCAGGGAATCCGTAATGGCATCCCAGTTGTCAATTGTCGTTGCGGACTCAACCTTCCATGCGCCCTTATCGGCGATGGTCTTAAGAGCCGAAGGATTGCCGCTGGACTTTGAGTTGATTTCCTGTCCCTTTTCTCCCATCAGCCACTCGATAACCTTCCATGCGGCGTCCTGCTTCTTGCTGTTAGCGTTGATTGTATAGAAGCCGGTATGTAAGGTATTGTATTTGATTTTGTTTGTAGGTATGGTGGCAATATCCCAGTTGAAGTCCAGCTTGTCGCCATATGCGCCTATATTCCAGCTGCCCATCCAGCTCATGGCAGCTTTTCCTGCAGCGAATTTATCACTGGTGTCTGATGAGGGTTCAGGCATAATGCCCTTCTTTACCATTTCGGCACAGTCTTCAATAAATGATACGGCCCCATCACCTATTACCATCCTGCCTGTTGAAGGGTCATAAATCTTGTCACCATAGCCGCCTATGCCCGCCCACCAGGTCTGGGTATTGGGAAGATCAAATCCGTATACTGCTGTGGTTCCGTCGTCATTGTATTTGGTTAGTTTTTCGGCTGCGGCCAGGAAATCACTGTATGACCAGTTATTGTCCGGATATGGTATGCCTGCCGCATCAAACATATCCTGGTTGTAATACAGTATTTCTGTAGCAGCGCACCACGGAAGTCCATATGTCGCGCCCAGTCCTTCGGTCAGGGCTGCAACAGCGTCGATGAAGTCATCCTGGTTAATCGAAGAATTCTCCAGATACTTGTCTAAGGCAATAATGCCTTTTGTCTCGGCAAAGTTTCTAATATCATTTTCCCAGACAATCAGGATGTCCGCCGAGTCATCTTTTGTTGCCACCATTTGATTCAGCTTTGAAGAATACTCGCTTTCAGGTATTACGTTTACATTGACCTTGATTCCGGTAGCTTTTTCAGCCTGCAGGTACATGTTCAGCTCATCATTTTTGTTAGGTTCGTTCCATACTGTCAAAGTAATTTCAGTTCCAGCCAAATCATCTCCAGATGACTGCTTGCCGTCTTTTTTGCCGCATCCGATAATTAGGCCGCTGATCAATGTGATCAACAGGATACCGCATAAAACCTTTTTCGTTTTCATGACTTTTCCTCCCTTATCAATATGATATATTATTTTCCCCTTAAATAAAAGCCGGTCATATTAGTAATAGGGATACTGTTAATCGATTAACCATGTTTTAAATAAAATAACTTTTAGCAACTAAAAGTTTTGGATAATCGATTAACGTATATTAAATACTTACAATTAATATTATATATACAATATTTTATTTGTCAATAATAAATAAAAAATTTTTAATTGTCATAATTTGCCTTATGGCACTGTAAACATCTCAGCCGGAATATTAAAACAAGAGGCGTATTCAGTCCATAATGACTGAACACCCGCCTCTTGCTATGTATGTCGGCCTATAATAACTTATTATTGATGTATAATTTACTTAATGATAATGATTGTTGAAATAATCATCCACATAATCCAGCATCGGCTGTATATTACCCGCCCTCAATAACAGGAAGTCCATTATGCATTTGTAGCTGGCGTAACCGCCGTTTATACTGTTTTCCCTGCTTCCTGTTCCGGGATACCTTTCAAAGAACTGATCGTACAGAGGGCTGTACACATCCCTGAACCAGTTCAGTACCTCAGATGCCCTAGGGTATCTGAAATGGTTTTCGCTGAGCGAAAGCAAGGCTTTCTTGAAGTCTTCCCTGAAGCCCTCATTGGTCATAAGGTATACGAAGACCAGGACGGCGGGATTGTCCGTATTCCTGTCCAGCATGCCGTAAGGCTTGTAATTGTCCTCCTTTATCGTGTTGACAAAGGCATCGCCCTTACCGCTTACTCCTCCGAACTCCATGTCATATAGTATGAATCTCCATCTGCCGTCCGCATACGGATTGCCTTCGCTGATCTTGGTCGTCCGCCACATGCTCCAGTTCTTTCCCGGCCAGTCCCATTTATTATTAATCCACATCTGGATGGCAAAATAATCCCTCGCTGACTCTACATCGACCAGCTTTGAAAATTCCTCGTAATCCTTCGGGTCCGTCAGGTCTTTATGAGTGTTGAAGAAGTTGAGCAGATCCCTGAAATAATAGCTTTCATCATATACACCTTCCGGAAGCTCGCCCAGGTCCAGCTTGTATCCTATTCTGTATTTTTCCGCATCGCCCTTGTACAGGACAACATAATCCTTGTCTACCCAGTGCTTATACTCGAAGTATTCCTTCTGATAGTCCTCCTGCATCACATACAAGCCCCAGTACTCGCCGTTTATATACAGAATGCATGGCCTTGAGGCCTGGGTTTCGCAGGCAAGATCCTTGACAAGGTGTTGCCAGAAGGTATCATTGAATTTCGCAGTAAATGCGCAGTTTCCCCCGTTTCTAAGGATTAGGCTTTTAAACCTCATAATGGTATTGCCGTAGTCATCCTTTAAGTCCTCTCCGAAGAACGGGTATACGAAGTTGCTTTCGCCATAATCATTCCTGGCATATAACCTGAAGCTCTTTTGAAGGTCGGACCTGGAATAGTTTCCTTGAATCCTGACGCCGCAGTCCTGCTGAAGCAGGCAGGAGGTTTTTGTCCCGTCACTTTCAAAGTAATCAATATGGGCTTCCCTCTCCCATTCCCTGCCTCTTTGCTTGTAGTTTGCGTCAAGCTGTCTTGATGTTTCATTGTTAAGCTTATTTCCCGATGCCAGGTAATTTTTCAGATCTTCCTCGAAAATCTTGCCTTTAACATATATACCGGTTTCTTCATCAAACAGGTCCTCAAAATTCATTGTCATGGATATGATTGCAAGGCTTGTCCCTGCCGCCTTGCAGCTTTCCTCAATACCTTTGATGTGCTCCTTCATATCACCGATGAAGTATGTATTGGTAACAACTTCGCTGTAATATCCCTGGTCGTCATATGCCGCAGCCCTTATAACCGTGCATTTGTCAACCGCCTCATCCGAAGGGGTATTAGGCAGGTTATATGTAAAGCCGTCCTTTGTTTTATTTACACGGACATTGGCGGCATCGTACAGGAACTGGTCCACCGCCGAAACATAATTCTTGTCATTCTTTCTGTCGGTAATCCTGACAGGAGACTCATAGCGCTTCCTTGTAGCGCTTGTAATCGGATTGCTTCCGTCCGTTGTATAATAAATGATTGCGTTATTATTACATGAAAGCTTTAAATCAAATTCATCCTCATACAGGCCGCTTCCCTTGGAGAACTCGACCTTAAGCGAGGATTTCACAGCCGGCATTTCATCAGGGATACCGCCTTCATTTATAACCTTATCCGGATTGGAGACATTATTATCCTCCGTCTTCGTATCCGGGTTCTCACTGCTGCATGCTCCTAATATTAATACCATGCATAATATTATTAATGGTGACAACAGTCTTCCATAACCGTTCTTCATCATATGATTTCCTTTCCGTCATCTTTCTGGGCAAGAGTAAATGCCAACTTTTATTATACTCTATATTTATAATAAGTAGAACATTTATTTCTAGTTTTATATAACTTGATTTATATGACATACACTTATGCCTCGAAAAATCCTTCTGTAAAACGTTTTAATAATAAAATCCATAGTATTTTAATATCCAATATAACGCCCTCAGCAAGCGGGTTATGCTATTAACCATAAATATAGTCGAAAACAAAAATATAACAGTTCCTAATCCGCCCATTCCCATGATATAATTATTTAATAATTAAAATCATTTTTATTTACAAAAGAGGTCACCATGAAACTTAACTACGATACATACTACGGAATCTTTAAAAGCAGGCCTAACCGGTTTATTGCCCATGTGGAGGTGGACGGCAGACCGGTCGTCAGCCATGTCCCGAACACGGGAAGGCTTCGGGAACTGCTGGTTCCCGGCGCGCCGGTCATGCTGTCGCACCATGCGGCCGGGAACAGGAAGACAAGGTACGAGCTTCGTATGGTGATGAAGAAAGGGTTCTGGGTGTCCATCGATTCCCAGCTTCCCAACGCATTGGCTTATGAAGCGATTGTAAATGACGTAATACCGGAGCTTGGCGGATATGACCGTGTTCATAAAGAAGTGGTCTACCACGACAGCCGGTTTGACCTGCAGTTAACAAATAAAGACCGCATCTGTTATGTCGAGGTAAAGGGAGTTACCCTGGAGCGGGACGGGTGGTCTTACTTTCCGGACGCTCCGACGGATCGGGGAAGAAAGCATATAGACGGTTTGATACGGGCTGTAAGGGAAGGATATAAGGCCGCTCTCCTTTTTGTCGTCCAATTCGGGCAGGCGGCGGGCTTTTCTCCAAACAGAATCATGGATCCGGCATTTGCGGACAAGGTTAAGGAGGCCGCTCTTTCGGGCGTTGAGGTTTTGTCATACCGGTGCGCCGTAACGCCGGATGAAGTCAGAATAACTGATAAGATACCTTTAATGGTATAATTTGTATTTTCACAAAATTAATATTGTTTAAATCTTTATTTCATAATTTTCACATAATATTGCAAATTTATTAATTCAATAGTACAATATTATTATGCATCATTTAGCCAATTTAGATCGTTGTAAGCAGCCTTATACAACTGATAAAGGAGAAATGTAATGCTCGCAACATTAATGATTTCGCTTTTATACTTCGCTGTGGGTACGGTCGTACTGACTAGTGGTGTGTTTACGCTGCAAAACAATACAAAAGCTCCAATCAACAGAGTGTTCTTTGCGCTGACGGTTTCTGTTACCATCTGGTCTGCCGGAATAGGTTTTACATTGGTATCACCGAACGCTTCGGCATGCGAAATCTGCTGGCGTTTCTCGGCATTCGGATGGTGCACGGTTTATGCCCTTCTGCTTCACTTCGTCCTAATCATTACCGGCAAAATTTCGTTAATTAAAAAGAAGATATATTATTCTCTTCTTTATCTGCCGGCTATAATTATCCTGCTTGTAAACATCATCCCCACCAGGTTAAATCCGGCTCCTTTTGATTTCCACCATACCAGGTTTGGCTGGATTGCGGTGGGTAAAAATAATATTTGGGCCATTATTTTCTATATTTATTATATAGGTTATTCATTAACGGTTTTATTTCTTCTGTATCTTTGGGGCAGGGATTCGCAGGACGATGCCGTGAAGAAGAAATCACGCTATATGATCCTTTCCATAGTTGCCGCGTTCCTCATCGGTACAATCACCGATGTTATTCTGAATCATGTATTTGACGACTTCCCCCAGATGGCGCCTATTATCCTGCTCATACCGACCCTTGTCACGTTCCATATCCTTCAGAAGGACAGCTTCAGCATAACGGAGGGCATAGACAAGAAAACAAGCTATGTTGTGCTGTATTTGATTGTCCTGTTATATATACTGCTTTCCGCCTTTCTGACATTCGCTTCAACTTACGAGATAGGTTTTAACCAAATCGAATTTGACAACACGGTAATAAACGGAATGGTTATCCAACTGCAAATGTTTCTTTCAATATACCTGGTCCTTGCGCAGGACATGCCGGGGTATATCGCCGCTGTCATGATAAATTTCATAGGCATGGTCAGCGCGGTGGCATTTATGATAAGCTACCGGACGCACAGGACGCTGCCCGCGATTATGTCTTACCTGGGCGTGCTTCTTATTATTTCACTGATTAAAAACTATAAATCCAAGAATGTCGCTTATATTAAGAAGATAAACACGCAGGCCCTCAAAGAGGAATTTTACTATAATGTATTTAGCCAGGCACCGATTGGAATAGCCATCTTCAGGGACAGCGCGACTTCAAATGATGATGTATTAAAGGAAATAAGCATAAACCCGGCTTATGAAAAAATATTGGGCCGCACGAAGGAAGAACTGGAGAATATAAATTGGATGGAGATGACACATCCTGATGATCTTCCCGCCGACCTGGAATTATATGAACGGTTTAAAAACGGGGAAATGGATTATTACACAATGGAAAAACGTTATATCAGGCCCGACGGGTCCGTCGTCTGGGTTGATATGATAATAGCCAGATTCGAAGGCCTAAGCCGGAATCCCGACGACCATGTCTGCATCCTTACGGATATTACGGAGCGCAAGCAGATTGAGGAGGTGCTGAAATACAACAGCGAGCATGAAATAGCTACCGGGCTTTACAACCGCTTCTTGTTGGAGAAGTCCCTGACGGAAGACGCCTTCCTGCTCTACGAAGACAAACGGGCATTGATAGGCATAAACCTGACGGCAATACATACGCTGAATACCCGGTACGGGTATCATTTCAGCCGAAACCTCCTTAAGAATATCGCAGATTCCCTTAAGGAATTCTGCAATGAAAGATTTACGCTGTATCATATATACGACTATGTATTTGTCTTCTATGTCAAAGGCTATAAGAATGATAAAGAGTTAACCGGCTTCTGCAATGAAATATCAGATACGTTGAAATCATATTTGTACATACACGGTATCGGAGTCGGAATTGGAATCCTGCAATTGGAGGATTCTGCGGATTATGATGTGAATGAGCTTCTGCAAATGCTTATAAACACCAGCGAAATGGCAATCAGGGATTCAAGCAATAATATTAAGGTCCTGTTCCATACCAATGATTTGGATGAAAGAATCGCACGGGAAAATGACATAAGCCAGGAGCTTACGGAGATAGCGGAAGGCATAAAAATGGAAAGGCTTTATCTGCATTTCCAGCCGATTTACGATATAAAAACAAACAAGATATGCGGCTTTGAGGCCCTCGCCAGGCTGCAAAGCGATAAATACGGCAGGGTAAGCCCCGTCGAGTTCATACCTATAGCCGAAAAAACCGGCATGATTTCACCCCTTGGCGAATTCATCATTTTCCAGGCGCTTCAGTTCCTGCAGAAGCTGAGGGAAAACGGCTATGACAATCTCAGCGTCTCCATCAATATCTCCACCATCCAGATACTTGAGGCCGGATTCGCCGACAAGCTGATGGGTATGATCAAGGCTATGGACATCAACCCGGCAAATGTAGGCGTTGAGCTTACCGAATCGGTATTTGCCACGGAACGCAGTGATATAAATGAAGTCCTCAATGTGCTTCGTGCCAACGGTATCAGGGTGCTGATTGACGATTTCGGAAGCGGGTATTCTTCACTAGCCCGCGAGCAGGAGCTTAATGTGGATTTCTTAAAGATTGACAAGAGATTTATCGACAGGCTTATTGTCCTTAATCCTGAAGAATCTATAACTTCGGACATCATTTCCATGTCCCACAAACTTGGGCACTGCGTTATAGCCGAAGGAGTTGAATACGAGAAGCAGCTTGAATACCTGCGGGAGTTCGGCTGCGACAGGATACAGGGTTACATAATAAGCAGGCCTGTGGATGAAGAGTCCGCGCTGAAGCTGTTGGACCGGCAAAAAGCCTGATAATGAAACCGGGTTTTTGCCGGCCTTTTTATGTTATTATGGTATTCTTAGTCAATCCTCCACCCGTCAAGGTATTGCCTCTGCTCCTCAGTGAGCGTATCTATCTCCACATTCCAATATCTTAACAGCTTTCTAGCCACCCTGTTGTCAATTTCCTCGGGAACCGCGATTACCTTATTGTCCAGGTTCCCCTTGTGTTTTACCAGGTATTCGGCACTGAGGGCCTGGATAGCAAAGCTCATGTCCATGATCTCCGCCGGATGGCCGTCTCCTGCTGCCAGATTGACGAGCCTTCCTTCCGCCAGCAGGTAAATCCAGTTGCCGTTATCCATCTGGTAGCCGACTATGTTGTGCCTTGCCTTGCGGCTGTTCTTCGCGTGCTTCATGAGCCTGTCCACTTCTATCTCAACGTTGAAGTGCCCGGCATTGCATAAGACAGCCCCGTCCTTCATGGTCTGCATGTGCTCAAGGGTTATGACTTCCTTGCATCCGGTCACAGTAATGAACATGTCTCCGACCTTTGCGGCTTCCCTCATCGGCATTACGGTAAAGCCGTCCATAATAGCCTCTATGGCTTTTACAGGATCTATCTCGGTTATTATGACGTCGGCTCCCAGGCCTTTGGCCCTCATGGCCACTCCCTTGCCGCACCAGCCGTATCCGCAGATAACCACCTTTTTGCCGGCAACTATGAGGTTAGTCGTCCTGTTAATTCCGTCCCAGACGGACTGGCCGGTACCGTAACGGTTGTCAAAAAGGTATTTGCACCTGGCATTATTTACGGCAATCATGGGAAATCTGAGCATGCCGCTTTTCTCCAACGCCTTAAGTCGGATTATGCCTGTTGTGGTCTCTTCGCAGCCGCCTATGACATTTTCTATCAATTCCGGATGCTTGTCGTGGATTAAGGAAACCAGGTCCCCGCCGTCGTCGATTATGATATTGGGCTTGTTAAGAATTACATGCTCTATATGGCTGTTGTATTCTTCCACCGTGGCGTTGTACCACGCAAATACGCTAAGGCCGCACCTGACCAGCTCCGCGGCTATGTCATCCTGGGTGGACAGCGGGTTGCTTCCCGTTACGAACATCTCGGCCCCGCCTGCCGCAAGGACCTTGCACAGGAATGCGGTTTTTGCCTCCAGATGGATTGACAGCCCAATACGAAGCCCTTCAAAAGGCCTTGTTTTTGAAAACTCCTCTTCAATTCCGCGAAGCAGCGGCATGTTTTTTCTAACCCATTCGATTTTCTGACGGCCGCTTTCCCATAAGTTTTTATCCCTGATTATGCTTTCCATGGCTACTCCTTTTTTGTTTTGTGTTGATTAATCTTATAGATTGCTTTTCCGTTTCTTGGCTTCTTATTTATATAAACCGTACGCATTTCTATTTTAATAACCTGTCGGCTATTTTATTTATATTATACTTCACTTTTTCACTGTCAATCGTCATAAACTCATTGTCCTTCATGAGTATTTTCCCGTCGACAATCACCGTGCTGACTTCATCCCCGCAGGTGGAATATGCCAGAGCTGACAGCAGGTTGTTCCTGGGGTAATACTGCGGCTTGTCAATATCCAGGATGGCTATGTCCGCCTTGTATCCGGTTTTGATCTTTCCGATCCGGTCTCCCAACCCCAGGGCCTTTGCAGCGTTGGAGGTAGCGAACCTTAACCCCTCTTCGGCGGATATGACATCCGCCTTCTCTTCCTTTCCCTTGTGTATGAGCGTAACGAACTGCAGTTCCTTGAACATGTTGAGCGTGTTGTTGCTTGCCGCTCCGTCCGTACCGAGGCAGACATTGACGCCCCTTTCCGCCAGTTTTGCTATGGGTGCCGTTCCGTTGCCAAGCTTTAGGTTGCTTACCGGGCATGTAACGACATTCACCCTTTTATCCGCCAGGATATCAATGTCGGTATCCGTAAGGTGGACGCAGTGTGCCGCCAAGGTGTTAAGCTCGAACACCCCAAGCCTGTCCAACAGCTCGGTAGGAGTGCATTTGTACTTATCATAAATCTCGGCCGTTTCATTCCTGCTTTCCGACAGGTGAATGTTGATTCCCAGGTTGTTCTCTTTCGCAAAATCCATTACTTTAAGCAGGAACCTGTCGTCACAGCTGTACGGGGCGTGGGGCGCGGCAATAAAGCTTATCCTGTCGTTTGCTTTCCCCTTCCAGTACTCAATCTCACTCTTTGCCTCATTCAGCCTTCGCCTGCCGCCTTCGTCATCACCGCTTCCCACAAGCCCTCTTGACAGGCATGCCCGGATTCCCGTCTCGTCCACCGCCCGGCTGGTTTCATTTATATAGATATACATGTCCGTAAAGCAGGTGGTTCCGGTCTTTATCATCTCCATTATTCCAAGCATGGTGCCCCAGTATGAGTCCCCGGGTGCCAGCCCGTCCTCCGCGGGAAGAATCTTATCGAACAGCCATCGGCTGAAGGGAAGGTCATCCGCATAGTTTCTGAACAGGGTCATGTAAGCGTGGGTATGGTTGTTGATAAGTCCCGGTATGGCAAGCTTGTTTCTGCCGTCAATCACGGTATCGGCGCTGCGGCCGGCGTCTCCGATATCCGTTATTGTATCATTCTCTATATAGATTGACGTTTCCTCAACGGCGAGGCCATCGCCCTTCTCCAGTACCGCCAGTACATCCTTAATTAATATGCTCATACGGTCTCCTTCTGTTTTTTATATATTATAACATATTTGCTATGGTGACAGGCACCATTACAAAAATATTAACCGCTTGCAATAAGATTGTAAAGGTGCCAGGTACCAATCTTTTCTTTTCCGATGGTTTGTGTTAAAATATGGATATTATATGGGTAAAATTCCCATAGTCCCGCCCATAGAGAGGAGCCTGTCATATGATTGATGTTGATGCCATAGATTCCCACCTTCTTCTTCACGGCGATTGCATGGAGCTCATGCGCGAGATACCGGACCACAGCATAGACCTGATATTGTGCGATCCTCCTTACAACATAGCCAAGTATTCCACGGGCAACATGAAATTCGAATGGAGGCCCGATATAAATAATGATGTGGCCGCATGGGACCTTGTAGAGCTTTCTCCCGCCGACCTGGTGGGCGAGTTCAAGAGGCTTCTTGCCCCCACGGGAAACATATTCGTTTTCACGGCTTATCACATGATTGGGAAATGGCATGACGCGTTCGACAAGGAATTCGACACGTTCCAGTTCATGGTCTGGCACAAGACCAATCCCGTGCCGAATATAAGAAAGGCCTCATTCCTTAACAGCTGCGAACTGATCGCATGCATGTGGAATAAAGGCCATACATGGAACTTCCTGGGCCAGAGCAGGATGCACAACTTCATCGAAGCGCCCATATGCCTGGGCCATGAAAGGATAAGTACGCCCAGGCATCCCACTCAGAAGCCCGTTTCCGTACTGAAGCACATAACCCAAATAGCCAGCAACGAGGGTGACCTCGTGCTGGACATGTTCATGGGCGTTGGCTCTACGGGTGTTGCGGCGGTAGAGCTGAACCGCCGTTTTATCGGTATAGAAATTGACAGGAAATATTACGACGCAAGCGTAAAACGCCTAGCGCTCCGCAATAACCCATTGGTGTGACCTTACATGATATTTTATGTGTATGGTCTGCACGACGTCGCCCCGCATTATATTGCAGCAGAAAAGGATAACGGGAACCCCCGCGTACTTTTCCTCACGGCTGAAAACAATATTTTCAATTTTATAGGTATGCAGAACATGATTCTCATCCTCAAGCCGGATGTAGTTCGGCTTTATCTTTCCTTGCACGTTAAAGGTTGCAATCACATCTACCGGCATATTCAGCATAACAATCCTTCCTTTTAAAAACCTGACATCATTACAATACTACAAAGATTTTACCCCATCCGCGTATTTTGCCTTGCGTTTCTCGGGTGAAATGCCGCCAGACATATGATATACGGGCCCATCCAGGAAAACCGCCCGCTTGATGGAATCCTCCCCGTACCTTTCCCTTATCATATCCACGGTCTTATCCAGCTTGGCCAGCTTCTCATACCGGTTCATATCAAACAGGTTGATTTGCTTGCCGGTTTCTCCCCGGACAATCCTGCTGGTGTGGATTCCAAGCTGCCTTATGGGAAAGCCGTCCCAAAGCTCGTCAAACAGCCTGCAGGCGGCCTTGTATATCTCATTGGTTATATTGGTCGGCGAAATAAGCTGCAGCTGATGGGATGAATGCCGAAAATAAATATCCACGATGCTTACGGCGACCACCGAAACCATGACCGAATCCTCCCGAAGCCTTGTACATACCTTCTCAGCCAAAGAAAGCAGCACCATCTTGGCGGTACTGCCGTCATCCACGTCATACGGGGTGGTGGTGGAATTGCCGTAGCATTTGTTCGGCGGCGCCCCGTCGGATACCGTAGACACATCGATGCCGTTTGCGAAGGCATAGATTAACTCCCCATGCTTTTTAAAATGCGACTTAAGAACGTCCAGGTCCGTGGCCGCCAGCTCCCCGATTGTATGAATCCCCAAGGCATGAAGCTTTCTCTTCATGGCGGGGCCGACAAAGAACAGATCTCCCACCGGCAGCTTCCACATCTTCTCTATCTCATGGGGAAACAGGGTGTGTACGAGGTTGGGCTTCTTAAAATCCGATGCCATCTTTGCCAGCAGCTTGTTCGTGGAAATGCCCACGTTCACCGTAAATCCCAGTTCATTATGAATTTTGTCCTTCATTAGCGTAGCGGCAGCCACCGGCGAGCCGTACGGCTCCACGGCACCCGTCATGTCACAGAACGCCTCATCCACCGAGTACTGCTCCACGCAGGGCGAAAACTCCCTCAGTATCTCCATGAATGCCTGGGAGCAGCTCTCATACAGGTCATAATGGGGATCCACCAGGACCAGGTTCGGGCAGAGCTTAAGGGCGTCATTTATGGTGTCTCCCGTCCTGACGCCGTATTCCTTTGCAGGAGCGGACCTGGCAAGAATAATACCATGCCGCTTCTTCACATCGCCGGCCACGGCCGAGGGGATGCTGCGCAGGTCCGTCTTCTCCCCGCGGATGCGCAGTCTATAAACGGCTTCCCAGCTCAGGAAAGCCGAATTGACATCAATATGAAAAATCAAATTTTCCATACATATGTTCACCCCTTGGCACCATTATAACAGAACAGATGTTCGATGTAAAGAGGAAATAAATGTATTTTCATGCCTGTTATTACTGTTAATACCGGACAAGGAAGAAGCTTTGCGCTTATTAAATGAGGCATATGAAAGAAACCCAGGCCCTTGGAAAGACCATTCCATAGCCGTGGCAAAATGCGCTTATGCAATTAGTAAGCGCTGTGATGACATGGACATTTCAGGCGCAGATTTGAAGGAAATATGCTCTATTACCGTAAACCGCTTATCAAAGCAAGCTCTCAGGTTGAAAAATCAGCATCTGTTATTTACTTCAGCACAGGTTCCCTGACCAGCATCGGCGGCACCTTATTCAAAAAATGCCTCGTTGCCGAATCGTCAAAAATCCATGTTTCAATCTCTTTCCTGGGAATAACAAGCGGCATTCGGTCGTGCACGTCACTCATGGATTCATTGGCGGCTGTCGTAAGAATAACAAACCGCAGCTCATCCTGGTAAATGTTATATAGGCCGGCCATGTAAAGGGCATCGCTGTCCTTAAGCCTGAATATGAATTTCCTTTTCTCTTTGTCCCACTCGTAAAACCCCGAGGACGGAACAATACACCTGCGGTAAATCAGGCTGTCCCTGAAGGTCCTTTTCTCAAATGCCGTCTCCGAGCGGGCATTGATTATTACTCCCTTGTTATCGAACTTGGGGAATCCCCATATACTAAGAACCGGCGATGTCCGTTCGTTCTCACCGATCAGGAGAGGAACCTGGTTGGTGGGAAATATCTCCCCGGAATTGATTATTTTCGCATGTATCTTCGCATTCAGCTGCTCTATGATTTCCCTAAGCTCCTCGCTCTGTTCCACCGTAAAATTATATCTTCCGCACATATCATTGCCCTGCTTTCCATAAAAATATCTTTCCCAATCTTTATTTTATATTGCCATATATTCTGCCATCTATATTGTCTTTATATTATTCTTTAAATTACATTAAGTATCTTCCTTATTTTATCATTTTATCATTATTATTTCATTATTACAATGAACCCTATTCTTAGCTGTCCTTATATAAATTTCTTATCTGTCCATATATAAATAACTGGCTAATAATCTTAAATAAACAGCTAATATCCCAGTATCTACCTGTAAATCATCCAAATGTAATGCCGGTATCCGGATGGTCTTATGCCATATATTCTTAATATATTACTGTTATTTCCATTATGCCCATAAATCCTATATAGTTATGTCGAATTTTATCATATACAATAACTTATGTACCCATAAAACCGGCAATACAGCCAACAAAAGGAGGTAATCATGAAGATTATAAAAAAGCCGGGGATTTTATTCGCCTCTGTCCTTTTTATCCTTGCGGTTTTTTCGGCAAAAGCTTACGCCGCCGATTACACCGTAGTGCCGAAAGATTCCCTTTATCAGATAAGCAAGCTTTTTAACACATCGGTCAATACCCTGATGTCTGATAATAAATTAAGCTCCAGCACAATATATCCCGGACAGGTGATTAAGGTTCCCGCCGACGTATATACCGTAAAAAGCGGAGATTCCATGTATCTTATCGCCAAGAGGTTCAACGTTTCCCTTGCCGACCTTAGAAAGGCAAACAACAAATGGGACGATTTGATTTTTCCCGGACAGAAGCTGGTTCTTCCCGGAGTTGTGGCCTCAAATGGTTCCACAGCAACATCCTCGGGCAGCAAAACGGTAATCCCTTATAATGATTCCGAAGTGGATTTGCTTGCAAGGCTTATCGCGGCGGAAGCCATCGGCGAACCCTATGAGGCCATGGTAGGGGTGGGGGCCGTAGTCGTAAACAGGGTTAAAAGCCCGGACTGGCCGAACACCATCAGTGCCGTTATAAACCATGTAACCGGAGGTTATCACCAGTTTACCCCTGTGCAGAACGGTTATATCAAAAACCCTCCCACCGACGATTCCATACGGGCCGCTTGGGCCGCCCTCTATGGCAGCGATCCCGTCAAAGGGGCCATGTTCTACTATGATACAAGCTCCACCAACCAGTGGATTCGTTCAAAACCGGTAACAGCCAGGATTGGAAACATGATCTTTGCAAAATAATGGCTTAACGGTGCCAGGTACCATTATGGTGCCTGGCACCGTTACTGGCACCGTTACAAAAATATTTGACATTTTGCGATTTTGCATTATGATAGTGTATAGTGTTTTGGCGAAAAATATAACATAGGACAATGGACTTATAGGCCGGAAAAAAGTCTTGTTAAACAGGCTGAAATGGCCGATAATTCTTATAGAACAGTTTAGGAGGAAGCTTTATGAAAACCGGGTTTGATCCCCAGAAATACATGGAGGAGCAGTCGAAATACATCCTGGAACGGGTCAACAAGTTTGACAAGCTGTACCTTGAATTCGGCGGCAAGCTTATCGGAGACAAGCACGCAAAGCGGGTGCTGCCGGGTTTTGATGAGGACGCCAAAATAAAGCTGCTCCACAGGCTGAAGGACAAGGTGGAAATCATCATAACCGTATTTGCCGGTGACATCGAGAGAAACAAGATTCGCGGCGATTTCGGGATTACCTACGACATGGAGGTTCTTCGCCTTCTGGACGACTTCCGCAGCTATGACCTGATGGTAAACAGCGTGGTAATCACCAGGTACGACAAGCAGCCGGCTACGGATGTTTTCATAAAGAAGCTTGAAAGGCGCAACATCAAGGTTTACAAGCACACCGCCATCCCTGGTTATCCGGCCGACGTTGACACAATAGTAAGCGAGGCCGGTTATGGCAGCAATCCTTACGTTCCCACCACCAGGCCTATCGTGGTGGTTACGGCTCCCGGCGCAAACAGCGGAAAGCTTGCGACCTGCTTAAACCAGCTTTATCACGAATATAAGATGGGGCGCTGCGCCGGTTACGCCAAATTCGAAACATTCCCGGTATGGAATCTTCCTCTCAAGCATCCCGTAAACCTGGCCTACGAGGCTGCCACCATAGACCTAAAAGACGTAAACATGATTGACAATTTCCATTTTGAGAATTACCACGAGGTGGCCGTCAATTACAACAGGGACTTGGAAATGTTCCCGGTAGTCAAAAGGATTATCGAAAAGATTACGGGTATGGACTCCCTGTACAAATCCCCCACCGACATGGGCGTCAACCGGGTCGGCTTCGGAATCATAGACGATGACGTGGTTTCGGAAGCCGCCAAGCAGGAAATAATCCGCAGGTATTTTGCCACGGCTTGCGATTACAAGAAAGGCCTGCTGGACGAGGAAGCCTTAAACAGGATGAAGGTCATCATGGAGGAGCTTTCACTAAAGCAGGAGGACAGGCCATGCGTTATGCCCGCCAGGAATTATGCCGCCAAGCTCAGGGAAATGGGCCACGAAAATGACTCCGTATCCGTCATGGCCCTGGAAATGCCCGACGGCAAAATCATCACAGGCAGAAGCTCATCCACCATGGACTGCAGCTCCGCCGCCATACTGAACGCAATCAAGTACCTGGCCGGCATCAGTGATGAAATCTTCCTCCTTTCGCCGCTGATTCTCAACACAATCCGTGACCTTAAGGAAAAAGATTTAAAGAGCAAGGTCACCCGCCTGAACGCAAACGAAATCCTCATAGCCCTCAGCATTTGTGCGGTTACCAATCCCACTGCGCAGCTTGCATATGAAAAGCTGTCCATGCTGAAAGGCGTTCAGGCCCACTGCACGTCCATGCTCAACAAGAACGATGAACAGATATTAAGAAACCTGGGAATAGACGTTACCTCCGATCCGATATATCCGTCGGAGAACCTGTATTATATATAAAAGCCTGTGTTATATAATAAAACCTGTATATATATAACCCCTTTATAACCAACTCCCCGCAGGACGGTCATCAAGGACAATCCCGCGGGGAGTAACCATTATATCAACTAATGTTTTTATATCATAAGCCGCCAATGATATTTTATGATACGGCATATTATCCGGCATTTTATGCGTTTTTTATCCATTAAAACCGCGCTAACCAACCACAGCAGCCCTTAATCTTTTAGCGAGATCCCATCCCATGTGTCGCTGTTGATAACCACGTCATACTCCGAGGACCACTGGGAATAATACTGCGCAAAAAGCTCGGTGCGCCTTTCTTCTATGATGGACTCCTTAACCTTTATGGTAGCGTCCTCATTATAATCGGTCACGCAGTAAATGATGTGCCAGCCGTAATCCGTGGAAATGATACCGCTTATCTCTCCCGTCTTTAGGTTGAAGGCCGCCTGTTCAAAAGCCTCGCTGAACTCCTCCGGCCCGTTTCCCCTTCCGAAGGTATATTCTATCACGTCATGCTCGGAATTGGCCTCCGCAAGGGAGTAAAAATCCTCGCCGCTTCTTGCCCTTTCAAGCAGGTTGTTCACCTTTTCCAGGGCTTTGTTCCTCTCCTGGGCGGGCAGGGAGACCCGTTTGCCTTCTTCATTTATCTCCGTACTGTATACCAGTATGTGCTGAACGGTTATCTGGCGGGCATAAATATCAGGAACATTCGTATCCACGTCTATGGTCAGGGTTTCGAATACCTTCTCGGCAAGCAGGTTTTCCGAATATACCTTTTCCAGCAGGTCCTTGCTTATCAAGTAGCGGTCCCTGTCGGCATCGGAAATGCCCATGTAATGCTCCTCCGCATAAGCAATGGCATCCTCCTTTTCCTCGTCCGTAAGCGTGATTCCCAACTGGGCGGCCTTATCGCAGATAACCTTGATCTGGATTATTTGCTTTATGACTTCATCCTTGATGTATTCGCCGAAGGTGCTGCCGTTTCCAAAGATGTCCACGTCCCAGACTTCCTTGCCGTAATCCGTTTCGTAAATCTCCTGCGCAGATTTTAAATAAACCATCGCTTCATTATAATAAACCCTGATATCGCCGACGAGGGCTATCAGCTCACCGGCATTCGTCTGCTCCTGTTCGGTTTCAACGTTCAGATTATAATAGGAAATCTCCGTGACAATCCCCGTGTCTATATCGTAAGAAAGGTACAGCTCGCTTTCATTGTCCCGGTAGGTATGGGTGACCGAATTCATTTCCGTCTTTATGGATTTATTAACTTCCGGCCCGTAAATCTTCCTAATCTTTAATTCGGCCTCGGACTTGTCCATTCCGATAACCACGCCCAATATCTTGTATCCTTCCGTGCCGCCGTAAAGGGTAAATGATGTAATCGCATCCTTGGGCGCAATAAGCTGCAGCACGCCATCTATCTTGTAAACGCCGTTTCCATCCTGCGTAAGCTTTGCCTTGGTCTTTTTCTCAAACGTCCGGACGGACTTGCCCGTATAATTGGTCAGCTCAAAATCAGCCTCGTCAACCCTGCATCCACCCAATATCGGGATTAACAGCATTGCCAGCAATACCATCCGGATTAGCATACGATGCCTTGGCTTGATTCTGTTATGCGTTCTGAAAATATTCATATAGGTTCCTTCCATAAAAATACTTGGGAGCAAAAACATGTCACCATCAATTATTGTAGTTAAGCCGCAAATCAATGTCAAGCAAATAAACCGCTACAGCAATATCCTGAAATCCTCAAGCAGCTTCTTGATCTCCACAAGCATATGGATTGTGTCGGATTTGCCCTTGGACGGCTTCGACAGCCTGTAGGAGAAGTACGGGTCCGATTGCGGGTGGAACTTCAGGGTGTTGGGGTATTTCTTTACCAGCTCTGGAATCATGTCGACACGGATCTTTGCCTTCGGATACATGGCCAGCTTGACATCGAAGTCCCTCTGTACCAGATTTTGGATATATACATTGCTGCACATGCTCTTTATGAGGGAAATGTACAGCAGGTTGTTGACCGACTGCGGCAAATCGCCGTAGCGGTCCACCAGTTCTTCCTGCAGGTCCATGAGCTCGTCTTCGTTTTCGATGGCGGCAATTCTCTTGTAAATGTCAAGCTTCTGAATCTCATTTACAATATAGGACGAAGGAATAAACGCGTCCATGTCCACATCTACAGTTGTTTCAAAGGTTTCTTCCATAAGCTCCTCACCCTTCATGGCCCTAATGGCTTCGTCCAGCATCTTGCTGTAAAGCTCATAGCCTACGGCTTCCATGTGGCCGCTTTGCTCGGCACCAAGGAGATTTCCGGCGCCGCGGATCTCCAGGTCCCGCATGGCAATCTTAAATCCCGATCCAAGCTCCGTAAATTCCTTGATGGCATGGAGCCTCTTTTCCGCAACCTCCTTAAGCATCTTGTCCCTCCTGTACATAAGGAAGGCATAGGCGGTGCGGTTGGATCTTCCGACCCTTCCCCTGAGCTGGTAAAGCTGCGCAAGCCCCAGCTTGTCTGCTTCGTCTATAATCATTGTGTTTACATTTGATATATCAAGCCCCGTCTCGATAATCGTGGTGGACACCAGCACATCAATATCGCCCTGGATAAATTCATACATTATTTTCTCAAGGATGCGCTCGTACATCTGCCCGTGGGCAACGGCAACATTTGCCTCGGGAACGAGCCTGGAAATCATGCTCGCGACCTCGTCAATGCCCTGTATCCGGTTGTAGACATAATACACCTGCCCTCCCCTGGCAAGCTCCCTGGTTATGGCTTCCCTTATTATTTCCTCGTTATGCTCAAGAACATAGGTCTGAACCGGCATGCGGTCCACCGGCGGCTCGTCCAGTATGCTCATGTCCCTTATTCCCACAAGGCTCATGTGCAGGGTCCTGGGTATCGGGGTTGCGGTAAGTGTAAGAACGTCCACGTCCTTCTTAAGCTGCTTTATCTTCTCCTTATGGGCGACACCGAATCTCTGCTCCTCGTCTATGATAAGAAGCCCGAGGTTCTTAAATGATACGTCCTTGGACAACACCCGGTGGGTCCCCACCACTATGTCCAGGGTCCCCTTCTTAAGCCTTTCGACTATCTTTTTCTGCTCCGCCGCAGTCCTGAACCGCGAAAGCATTTCCACGCTGACCGGGTAATCCATCATCCTCTGCACAAGGGTATTGTAATGCTGCTGCGCAAGAATGGTGGTCGGCACAAGGAATACAACCTGCTTTCCGTCGGCCACGGCCTTGAACGCCGCCCTGATGGCAATCTCGGTCTTGCCGTAGCCTACGTCGCCGCATATCAGGCGGTCCATGATTTTATCGCTTTCCATATCCCTCTTGGTGTCCTCAATGGCGCGAAGCTGATCCTCCGTCTCCTCATACGGAAACGCTTCCTCAAACTCCTTCTGCCATATGGTGTCGGGACTGAACTTAAATCCTTTCCTTTCCCTCCTGCTGGCGTATAGATCCACAAGATCCCTGGCAATCTCCTTAACGGCTCCCCTGACCCTTGCCTTGGTGTTCCTCCATTCGGTGGAATTGAGCTTGTTAAGCTTGGGCTTTCTGTCACCCACGCCCGAATACTTCTGAATCAGGTCAAGGCCTGTCGCAGGAACATACAACACGCCTCCGTCGCCGTACTCTATCTTGATGTAATCCTTTGTGACCTTCTCGACTTCAATCTTCTCAATGCCCCTGTAAATACCGACACCATGATTTTCATGGACTACATAATCACCGGGAGTAAGCTCGGCAAAGCTTTGGATCTTCTTGCCTTCATACGCGGATTTCTTTTTCTTCCGCTTCTTTCTTTCGGCTCCGAAGATATCGCTTTCCGATATGATAACCAGTTTAATGAGGGGATATTCGAAGCCCCTTCTTAAATTGCCGTATGAAACCATAATCTCGCCGGGCTGAAGGACACGGTCCATATCCTCGCTGTAGAAGGCATTTATATTGAAATCAAACAGGTCATCAGCCAGGCGCTTCGCCCTTGTCCTTGACCCGGACAAAAGGATAATGCGGTACTTGTTCTTCTTCCAATGCTCCAGGTCCTTTACCAGGATATCAAAATTCTTATGGTATGAAGCCGTCGCCTGGACGGTAAAATCGTATTTCTTCCTGGGGACGATATAGCCGATTCTCGGCTCCATGGTGCTAATGAGCAGGGTGTTTTTCCTGGACAGCAGGTTCAGCACATCCTTGTATCCGTAAATTACATCCATCTGCCCCGGCAGTATATAGCCTTTCTCGATCCTGCCGATCATGCCCTCGCGGAATTCCGTTTCGACGGCATCCCCCTTTTCGATTATCCTTCCCGGCTCATCTAAGAAAAACAGGGTGTCCGAATCGTCGAAATAATCAAAGAAGCTTACGGTCCTGTCATAAAAATAGTTTATATAGCTTTCCAATGCCATAATGCCCTGGAATGTCTCCAGGTTGTCCCTGAACTCCTCAATCATCCTTCGGATTCTTGCGGCTTCCTCTGTCTTGTTCTGGTCCAAAAGGCTCTTTATATATTTCTCCTTGTCCTCTTCTATCCGTACAAGCCCGTCGGCAATCTGCTTTTCGTCCGGTATAATCTCGGCGGCAGGATAAATGACCAGCTTATCCACCTGTTCGATGGAACGCTGGCTGCTGACATCAAATATCCTTATGGAATCAATCTCGTCTCCCCACAGCTCGATTCTGTACGGGGCCTCTTCCGTAAGCGGGAATATGTCTATAATTCCGCCTCGGATCGCAAAGTCCCCCGGAGCCTCCACCTGGGCCTGCCTCTCATAGCCAAGCCTTGTAAGAGCCGCCCTTAATTCATCCAGCTTTATTATGGAATCCCGGGTAATGGTGATTACCCTGTCCTTAATCATCTGAAACGGAACCAGCTTCTCCATGCCGCCGTCAATACTCATGACAATCGTGGTCGGCTGGTTCTCGATAATCCGCTTTATAATCTTGATTCTTTCCGCGACTATAGCCCTTCCGTGAATATCCGCGCTGTAGAAAATAATATCCTTCGACGGGTACAGGAACACATTTTTATCGTACAGGCGGTAATCCTCGTATATCTCCTTGGCCTTAAGGTCATTGTAGGTAATGATGACCTTGAAGTTAATCCCGTCCCCAAGCCCGAACATCACATGGCATTTCTGCGAATCGATGCAGCCGGTAATTTGTACCGGCAAGTTGTTCATTATTATATTATCCCTGATATCATTAAATTCCTTTAATTCCTTCAAGGGCTCGATAAATGTCTTCAACTAGGATTCCTCCTGAAAATATATCTATCATCCATGTCTGACTGTTATTTGCTTTGGCCGCCGGAGTCGTTCCTTCGAAACAGCCTGCCGATTAATGATGCCAAGGTATTATCTCCTGTGTCGGCATTTTCATTTGCTTGCGGCCCTTCTTTGACTTTCCGTTTGTCTTTTCGATTATTATTCTGACTATCTTTCTGACTGTCCTGATTAGATCCGGCCTTGCCGGTTTTTGATTCGTCCTTCGGACCGTTGGCCTGTCCGTTCCCGGATTTCTTCTTGTTATATATATTCATGGCCGCATCCATGCTGTCCGTTATAATGATACGGCACGCATCCGACACATCCTTAAGCGCCTGCCTGATAACCGGCTCTTCATCCGCCTTGAACCGTGACAGCACATAGTCAGCCAGATCCCAGTTCCTGGGCTTTTCGCCTATGCCGACCCTGATCCGCGGGAAATCTTCCGTACCAAGATGGCTTATGATGCTCTTGATTCCATTATGCCCACCGTCGCTTCCCTTCTTGCGGATCCTGAGCTGCCCGACATCGAGGTTGATGTCATCATATATGACAATGATATCCTGCGGTTCAACCTTGTAAAAGTCAACAAGCTCCCTGACACATTCACCGCTGAGGTTCATATATGTCAAGGGCTGGGCAAGTATTACCTTCTCCCCCTCGATATATCCGAATCCGCAGTTGGCCTTGTGTTTCTTCTGGCTCAAAGGAATCCTGTAATCATCCGATATCCTGGTAATCGCGTCCCAGCCAATATTGTGCCTGGTGGCCTGGTATTCCTTCGTAGGGTTTCCTAATCCGATAATAATTCGCATAACTTAACCTCATTCTCATATATTTTGCGCCTTTATCACCTAAAAATGCGCATGACAATGCGTATACTTGACGCTCCGCCCCGGTATGCATGGGATTCGGTCAAGTATATGCAGTTGGAACAATATTGATAGGTATAATTATAAACCTAGGGTGGGGGTTGTGGCAATAAGAAATGGGGGTGGGTGGAATTGATTTTTATAAATCATATATTATAAGAAATAGCTTCAGGGGGTAACATGATGTCACCCTCCCCTCCATAATCCACTCTCCCTGCATGGTGAGAGACGTCGGCACCGGCACCAATATCTATGTCATTCAAGATCTCAATCCACTCTCCCTGCATGGGGAGAGACGGTATTAGGAGAAATAGTTGACGAACATATAAGACATTTCAATCCACTCTCCCCGCATGGGGAGAGACTTAGCACCATCTTCGTACTGCTTTGCTACATCGAGATTTCAATCCACTCTCCCCGCATGGGGAGAGACGTAAAGAGCCCATTCTCCGGTTCGATCCCGGAGACATTTCAATCCACTCTCCCCGCATGGGGAGAGACTGTTTACTTTCGATGCAATATAAATAATTGCAGATTTCAATCCACTCTCCCCGCATGGGGAGAGACTTATATGACCAAAGTTTACTGCAAAGAGATAACATTTCAATCCACTCTCCCCGCATGGGGAGAGACTTGTTCAAAGTTTTTCATGGCACTTTCCATCTTATATTTCAATCCACTCTCCCCGCATGGGGAGAGACTGGTTGGCCTAAGCTACCCGCAGTATTCCACAGGATTTCAATCCACTCTCCCCGCATGGGGAGAGACATAATTTAGCAGAAGTAGCCGAGATACTCGCAGAAGATTTCAATCCACTCTCCCCGCATGGGGAGAGACGCTAACCTTCAGCTCGGCAAAATGATGGTAAATAATTTCAATCCACTCTCCCCGCATGGGGAGAGACTCAAGCCCAACAACATCTTCTCCCTCTATGCCAATTTCAATCCACTCTCCCCGCATGGGGAGAGACTGCAAAGGAGCATTACTTATGAGAAAGGATTTTAAATTTCAATCCACTCTCCCCGCATGGGGAGAGACCCATTGAAGCCATCATATATAAAGATATAGAAGAAATTTCAATCCACTCTCCCCGCATGGGGAGAGACTTGGTACAGGCAGAGGTCGTTGGAGGGTTGACGACAAATTTCAATCCACTCTCCCCGCATGGGGAGAGACTTGTCACAGGTTAATTCAGCGACAACGATCAACGGTGATTTCAATCCACTCTCCCCGCATGGGGAGAGACAAGATTATTCAACTTCTCGCCTTCGACGGAAAAATTTCAATCCACTCTCCCCGCATGGGGAGAGACCCATTGAAGCCATCATATATAAAGATATAGAAGAAATTTCAATCCACTCTCCCCGCATGGGGAGAGACAACGGGATGCCATAGAAAGAGCAATTAAAGCCTTAATTTCAATCCACTCTCCCCGCATGGGGAGAGACTTTGTGGTTAAATTGTATTTTTCATTGGCATGTAATTTCAATAGACATTTTTAATGTATTTTACACATTTCTTTCTAGGAAATAATATAATTCTTCTATATACTCCATATTCTATCTTATTTGCCATATTTACCTAATTATACTACATTAATTCTGTCAATTCAAGTAAATTTCTTGCATGTCTAGTCGTAATTTTAATTTTTTCAGACATATTAATACTCTGCAATCCTATTCCAAATGTATTTTGTCTCACACAAAAAAGACAGCCCTCAGGCTGTCTTTTTTGCCTTCTTATTACCGCTCCCCTACTATTCCTCGGTTACTGCAGTTGACTCAGCCGTAGCTTCCGCCACAGCTTCATCGGTATTGGCTTCGGCTTTCTTCTCTGCTTCAGCCTCTGCCTCTGCTTCCAGTGCTGCTATCTCGTATTTCTCGAGAATTATTGACTGGATTTTCTCTCGTGTATCCGAGTTTATCGGATGTGCAATATCACGGTACTCTCCATCCCCGGCTTTACGGCTAGGCATAGCGATGAATAAACCCTTGTCGCCTTCTATTACTTTGATATCATGAACTACGAATTCATTATCAATAGTAATGGAAACGACAGCCTTCATCTTTCCCTCCTTGCTCACCCTACGCACACGAACGTCGGTAATCTGCATGTTTTAGTCCCCCTTTTGTCCTTTTTATCGTTAATCATCAAGAAAAATCATTGTTATAAAATAACTTTTCTCATTTCCCTCCTCAAATAAACGAATCAAATGATTATAGCACAATGACATTATACCATAGAAAATCAGAAATGTGAATAATTTTTACATAATTTTGTCATATTGGGCACATATTTTTTGTATTTTAGGTCATATTTGACCCTGTTTTTTCATAATTTAAATGTATACATGCATTCTCACCCATAAGCGGAATATATTACAATGACAGTTTTTCTATTGTAATTTGACCAAAAACCGTTATAATAGCAATTAGCTTAAAAGAATAGGAAGTGTGCAGCATATATGTACAAAATAGATTTCAGGAAGCCATGCCGGGTTCACTTTATTGGAATCGGCGGAATAAGCATGAGCGCATTTGCGGAGTATCTACATAACCTGGGCTTTAAAGTCAGCGGTTCCGACCTGCGCAAAAGCAGCATAACCGAACGCCTCACCGGCCTGGGTATTGAGGTTTCCTACGGACATAGAAAGGCCAATATTACACCCGATATAGATGCCGTGGTTTATACGGCGGCCATTGACAATGATAACGAAGAGTATGTTGCGGCAAATGAAATGGGCATTCCCTCCCTCAACCGCGCGGAGCTGATCGGTCAGCTTATGCTGAACTTCAAGGACTCCATAGCCATATCGGGAACCCATGGCAAAACCACCGTAACATCCATGCTTTCCCTTATCTTCATAGAGGGCGGCCTTGATCCCACCATTGCCGTAGGCGGCATACTGGAAGCCATCGGCGGCAACATGCGCATGGGCAATACGGAGCACTTTATAGCGGAAGCCTGTGAATACAAGAATTCCTTCCTGGAATTTAATCCCCACAAGGGCATAATCCTAAATATCGACGAAGACCATCTGGACTTCTTTAAGGACCTTAACGACATACGTAACTCCTTCCGCACCTTTGCCAAAAAGATTCCAAAAGACGGACAGCTGTTTATAAACGGCGAGATTCCCGATTACGAAGAAATCACAAGGGATCTTGAATGTGAAGTATTGACCTACGGCATTATCGATCCCGCATACGGCGGTGCGGACCGCGGCTACGACATAGCGGCCGGCAGCATCCAATCGTTCAACATGACCGGCCACAGCTTCGACCTGTATTACAAGGGCAAATACCTAGATCGGATATACCTGAACATAATCGGTATCCACAACATATCCAACTCCCTGCCTGCCATCGGAGCGGGCCTGGAGGCAGGCATCCCGATCGAGTCCATTAAGAACACCTTAATGAACTTCAAAGGGGCCAAACGGCGGTTCGAGTACAAGGGCTCCATCCACGGCGTCAATATTGTGGACGATTATGCCCACCATCCGACGGAGATAACCGCGACCCTCACATCGGCCAGAAGCTACACTGACAAAACTTTATGGTGTGTATTCCAGCCGCACACATACAGCAGGACCAGGAAGCACCTTAAGGAATTCGCCAGGGCCCTGTCCATTGCCGACCGGATTGTCCTGGCAGATATCTATGCCGCCAGGGAGAAGGACCCCGGAGACATTTCCTCCCTGGACTTGGCCGAAGAGATCAGGAAATATGGTAAGGATGTTAACTATTTCTCAAGCTTTGATGAAATTGAGTCTTTTTTACTAGAAAATTGTATTAACGGAGACCTGTTGATAACCATGGGAGCCGGAGATATCGTAACTGTAGGCGAATCCCTTCTGGGTATGTAAATTGTCCACATTATCCACAGTATTATCAACATTTTATGTTAACCAATACTGTGGATTTTATTTTGCCCGAAATCCTTTCTACAGTTATAGATTTTTAGCCCAAGCAAAACTTGATTATCAAATGGTTCCGCGAAAAAATACATAATTTTACATTTTTAACGCCCGGCTTTATCCACTTTATCCACATCATCAACAAGATCGGATGCCTTGAAAATCCCGAAAAACAGGCTATTTCATTCTTTTTGCAGTTATGTTATAATCTTCACGAGAAACAGGTTTGGTATATAACCTGTGTCGAGTTCGGTAATATTTCGTAGAGAGGGGATGGATGGGAAGTGAATAAGATTTCATTGCATACTGAAGGTATTTCCGACGTTACAATCGTCCCAAATACCTTTATTGATTATTATATGCCTGCTGCCAACGGAGCCTATGTGAAGGTGTACTTGTACCTGCTGCGCAGCTACAGCAGCAACAACCTTGAGTTTACCATTTCATCAATAGCGGATCATCTGGACAATACCGAGAAGGATATTATCCGCGCCTTGAATTACTGGGAAAAGCAAAACCTGCTTAAGATAGAGAGAAATGCTGACAAGGAGATTACCGCCATTCATCTGACCGATCTGAACGGCTCCTGCAGCAATTTGCCCGTTTATAAGGCACCGGATGATGATATTGATTCCGAGCTGGATGAACTGGCCGTAAGCATCCATACCGACGAAACCCCCGCCGCCCGTCAGAAATACTCCCCGGCCAAGGTTACCGAGCTCACGGACAATGATGATATTAAATGGGCAATGCACATAGTCGAGATTTACCTTGACAGGCCGCTTAAGCCCATGGATATACAGCTAATCCTATACCTGTATGAGGAGCTTAATTTCTCGCCCGAGCTGATCATGTACCTGTATGAGTACTGCGTATCCAAGAACAAGAAGAGCCCTTCATATATCGAAGCTGTTGCTCTCCAGTGGGCAAAGGAAGGAATCGATACGGAGGAGAAGGCACGTCTTGCCACCGCCGCCTACAACGAGCACTTCAGCTGCGTTATCAAGGCCTTCGGGCTTAACAGGGCACCGGGACAGATTGAGCGGCAGTATATTACGAAGTGGGTTGAGGTGTTCTCATTTTCCGACGATATAATCACCGAAGCCTGCAACCGGACAATCCTGCGGACCCAGAAACCCGATTTCAAGTACGCGGACAAGATTCTTGAAACCTGGTACAAGAAGGGCGTAAAAACCATGGCGGACATAAGAAAGCTTGACGACGAATTTGCCCAGGGCAAGGCCGCTTTGAAAGTTACACCGATTACAAAGCAGGCAACCAACCGCTTCAACCAGTTCCCGCAGAGGGTTTACACTCCCAAGGATTACGCGGAGCTTGAGCGCAAGCTGATTAATAAAGGCTTGTAAAGTAACATACTATAATAAAGGAGATTGGATATGGCTCTCAGAAACGAACAGTATAACCAGATTCTTCGCGATTATGACGAGCGCAGGCTGCAAAGCAAGCGCGAGCTGGACAAGCGCATCCAGGAAGCATATGAGGCCATACCGGAGCTTAAGGGACTGGAAGACGAAATCATATCCCTGTCCGCCCAATCGGGCAGGCTCGCACTGTTCGGTGATACCGAAGCCTTGGCTGAGCTGAATGCCAAAACGGAGCGGCTGGTTAAAAAGCAGAAGCAGCTTCTTTGCGCCCACGGTTTTCCCGAGGATTACCTGGACCTCCATTACCAATGTGAAAAATGCAAGGACACCGGGTTTATCGGCAGTGAAAAATGCAGCTGCTTTAAGCAGGCCGTCGCGGATCTGCTCTATGAGGGCTCGAACCTGAAGGCCGTACTGGAAAGGGAGAATTTCGGCACATTTTCATTCAAGTATTATTCCGACGATTACATTGACGAAACCATCGGCCTGTCACCGCTTGAAAACATGCGCAAGATTGTGGCAGGCTGCAAAAGCTTCATAAAGAACTTCGGCAAAAGGCATGACAACCTGTTGTTTCTCGGCAATACGGGCGTCGGCAAGACCTTCCTTGCCAACTGCATAGCAAAGGAGTTGCTGGACAGGGGCTATACTGTGATATACCTGACCGCCTTCCGGCTGTTTGACATTCTCGAAAAGTACAAGTTCGGCAAGGAAGAAGAGGATTCCCTGTCGGCAGCCAGCCAGTTTGAATATATCCTTGACTGCGACATGCTAATTATAGACGACCTGGGAACCGAACTTGCCAATTCATTCACGACCTCACAGCTCTATCTGATAATCAACGAAAGGCTGCTCAGGCAAAAGTCCACTCTCATATCCACCAATCTTTCCCTGGACAATCTGATTGCCAATTACAGCGAACGCATTTATTCAAGAATAATCAGCAATTACAGCATACGGCGGATAGTCGGGGAGGATATTCGTCTTCTTAAGGCAATGAAAACATGACCGGCTTGACATAATATATATGTAGTGATATAAAATTAAAGGATTATCAACCTTTAACAAATAAATATTATTACGGAGGGAATGTAATGCCAAAGCTTGATAAGATTGTAGAAACGATACCTATAGGCCCCCTGGGGATCATCGCTCTGGACAGCTGCAAGCAGCTTGGCGAAAAGGTAAACGACTACCTTGTTTACTGGCGCGATTTAAGAGAAAGTGAGCATAAAGGTTCGCTTGCATTCAAGGGTTATCAGAGAGATACCTACCTGATCAACGCCTGCTGCCCAAGATTCGGGACCGGTGAAGCCAAGGGGCAGATTAAGGAAACCGTACGCGGTTATGACCTGTACCTGCTGGTTGACGTGACAAACTACAGCATAACCTATACGGTATGCGGACACCAGAACCACATGTCACCGGACGATCACTACCAGGACTTAAAGCGTATTATAGCCGCTGTCGGCGGCAAAGCAAGAAGGATTACGGTAATCATGCCGTACCTTTACGAGGGGCGTCAGCATAGGCGCAACTCCAGGGAATCTCTTGACTGTGCATTGGCATTACAGGAACTGACCCATATGGGCGTGGAAAGCATAATAACCTTTGACGCCCACGACCCCAGGGTACAGAACGCAATACCCTTAAAGAGCCTTGAGTCAGTTCAGCCCACCTATCAGTTTATCAAGGCTATTTTAAAGAATGTTCCCGACATCAAGATGGATTCGGACCACATGATGGTCATAAGCCCCGACGAGGGCGGAATGAGCCGGGCCGTATACTTTGCGAACGTGCTTGGCCTTGATATGGGCATGTTCTACAAGAGGCGCGACTATACGAAGATAATTAACGGGCGCAACCCCATAATAGCCCATGAATTCCTGGGACCCGACATTGAGGGCAAGGACATGCTGATCGTGGACGATATGATTTCCTCCGGAGACAGCATCCTTGATGTGGCCGCGGAATTAAAGAGAAGAAAAGCCAACCGTATATTCATAGCATGCACCTTTGGCCTGTTTACGGGAGGCTTGTCCAAGTTCGACGAGGCCTTTGAGCAGGGAATCATATACAGGCTCCTTACCACGAATCTTGTATATCAGACCCCCGAGCTTCTTACAAAGCCGTACTATATAAATGTAGACATGAGCAAATACATCGCTCTTATTATCGATACCCTCAACCATGACAACAGTATCAGCAGCCTGTTGAATCCTGTCGAAAGGATTAACAACATCCTTGAAAAATACGGCCAGGTCAAGAAGAAATAATTAGTCCAGGTTAAATGTTTTGTTCATACCGGGTTCATGTATCTGTTCCATATATTTATGCCATATTTGGGCCGGATACGATGAACCCTTTAAATTTTCCAGGGTTTGAGGCATGTCATATCCCACCCATACGCTGGTCGTGTAATACGGCGTGTAGCCTATGAACCAGCCGTCCCTTCTTTCATCAGTAGTCCCGGTTTTGCCGGCGCTGACCGTGTTCGTAAGCTCATAGCCTTTCGCGGTGCCGTTCTTTATGACCCCCGTCAGCGCTTTCGTGGTCATCCTTGCGGCATCGGTCTTATATATCTTTTTTGCGGATATGGCATCATCCACCAGCACGTTTCCTTCGCTGTCCGTGATTTTTACGATGCAGGTGGGTTCACGGTAGTATCCGTCGTTCTCCAGCGTTGCATATGCCGCCGCCATCTCAAGGGGGCTTACACCTATGGTAAGGCCTCCGAGGCATGCCGCGGGATAATAATCGTCTTTGGTAATCCTGGTGAAATTCATGTTTACCAGGTATGATATGCCGGCCTGAGGCGTTATTTCCTCGTACAGCTTCCAGGCTATTGTATTCTTGGACACTTCTATGGCTCTCTGAAGCGTTATTTCCCCGGCATACTTTCCGTCCGAATTCTTCGGCCCGCCTTCAATGGGCTCGTCCACCACGATACTGTCCGGCGTATATCCCCTCTCGAAGGCCGGCGTATAGACAATTAACGGCTTTATGGAGCTTCCCGGCTGCCTGTGGCTTTGATATCCCCTGTTGAGGGTATAGCCGGAATGCTCCTGGCTGCGTCCACCCACTATGGCAGCCACCCTGCCGGTATCGTTGTCAATGCATACCGCCGCTCCCTGGAGCTTATAAATCCCTTCCTCGTTTGTCTCTGTAAACTCCGCAAGCGCCTCGTCCACCGAGGCCTGGAGCAACTCCTGCTTCTCAAGGTCTATGGATGTGTAAATCCTGTAGCCGCCCGTATAAAGCAGGCTTTGGTATTTGTAATACGCTTCGCTGTATGCCTTGCTGTATTCCTCCTCATCCTCTTCGGAGTCAAACCGGTTTCTGAACACAAACCCCTCCTGCTTCATAAGCGCCCTAATGGCACAGTGATACACGAAGGTTTCGACATAGTCGTTTTTGACGGACTTTCTTGGAAGCAGCGTAATCGTTTCATTGAGGGCCGTCCTGTACTCTACGAGGTTTATTTTCCCGTTTTCATACATCTGCTTTAGTATCCTGTCCCGCCTTTCCAGTGTTTGCTCCATATTGGTCAGCGGGTCGTACCTGCTGGGGTTATTTGGTATTGCGCATAAAAACGCAATCTGGGACAGGCTGAGCTGGTTTACTCCTTTTCCGAAGTATCCGTTGGCGGCAGCCATTATCCCGTAATACCCGTTTGCATAATATATGTTGTTTAAGTAAAATTCCATTATTTTATCCTTGGCATATATCTTCTCAAGCTCCTGGGCTATGAATATCTCTTTCATCTTCCGCTCATAGGTGACCTCATGGGTGAGAAACACGTTCCGGGCAAGCTGCTGGGTAATGGTGCTGGCGCCCTGAGTTATCTTCCCCTTGTTCTTGATTAGCTCAATGGCGGCGCGGACATTCGCAAGGTAATCCACCCCGTCGTGGCTGAAGAATTTCTTGTCCTCCGTCACAATCACCGCGTCAAGGATGGCGGTCGGGATATCCTTGTATTCTATGTAATAGGCGTCCTTTACGCCCCTGAGGGCGGAAATCAGCTCGCCGTCCGTATCGTAGACCAGGCTTGTCTGGGATGAACGGAATGTTTCCTCGGAGGAAGCGCGGACAATATCCCTTGCTTCCTTCTGAAATTTTAAAATGATTTTCCCGTACCTGTTGTAGAAATAAAACAGCCCGACGGCAACAGCCAGCAAAAAAAGAAGGATAAATACCTTCAGGATAAGCTTTATCGCTTGTCTGACATTCCTTTTATCCTTCCCTTCCGATTTCCTTTTTCTTCTGCCCATAAATGCCTCCGGTGGGAGCTTTATAATCTTTGGCTTGGCGTACTTTTGCCTGCAATTACCCGGCTTAATTGATCCGGCTTGGTGCTCTCTGATTAGATGTTCTTAGGTCAGGCGGGACACTGCAGGTTATTGGTTATTCTACAGCTTGATATGATTATACTGTATTTTCAACTCATCAAGAAACTCCTTTTCCCTCGTCTGGCAGGTGAACAAAAGCACCTGCCTGCGCTTTGCAATCTCCGTAAGGACCGCCTTTACGCGGCTGTCGTCATACAGGGCAAAGCTGTCGTCCAGTATGAGGGGCATGGGTTCATCGCCCAACAGCATGTCGCACACCGCCATGCGCAGGGCAAAATACACCTGGTCTATTGTACCGGCGCTAAGCCTGTCAAGTACAATATCCCTGTTCTTCCAGATGAGCTTTATATTGAGCTTTTCGTCAACCTTTAAGTCGTTGTATTTATGATTGGTAACGGTGTCTATTATATCGGAAACCGCTTTATTAAGCTGAAGCCCGAAGCTGTCGTGTATTTCAGCCGCCAGCTCCTGGATGGTGCAGATTGCAAGGTTTATGGCTTCAAGCTCAATATCGTTTTCCCGTTTCCTGCGCATTATATATTCGTACTGTTCTTTATTCCTGATAAGCTCCGTTTCATTGTTCTCCAGCAGCTTAAGCTCATGGCTTATTGTTCCTATCTGGAAGCTGTACCGGCGAAGCTTTTCGTTCAGCTCGGCCTTCATGCTTTCGGAAGCCCTTTTCCTTTCGGCCGCGGTCTCCTTAAGCCTTTCGACCGCCTCCGGAGTCAGCTCGTCCTCCTCCGTAAATTCCTGCATGTATGTCATTATCGCGTCATTCAGCTCGTCGCACCTGTCCTCCAGTTCCTTCTTTCTGCCGACAAGCTCGTCATACTGCTTCTCGCCGTTCTCCAGGGTCATCCCTGCTTTAAGGGCTTCTTCCTTGTATTCGGCGTTCTTTCTGCCGGACAAGGCATAAAGCGCCGTCACCGCAATCGCCGCCGCTATCAATATAACGGCGCCGGCGGCAGCGGACTTCATAAGCACCGCTCCCAGGACAGCCGCGGCAATCCCTGCTGCGGCATATATGATGCCTTTCTTTTTCAGGCCTTCCTTATATGCCTTCTGCCTGTTTTCCATCTCCTTTATATGCTGCCTTAACCGGGCCAGGCTTCTTTCAAGCTCATCCGCCTGCGCGGCGGCCTGTGAATACTGCCTGGAAAGGTCCCTGTATAGTTTGTATTTTTCAATGATTGCGGGAAGCTGGGCAATCAGTTCTTCTTCTCTTTGGCTTTCAGGGCTTTTTGGCCGGTTCAGCTGCTCCTTAAGGCTCTTTTCCTTTTCCTCAAGCTCCTTCAGGCTTGCGGTAAGATGGTCGATCTTCTTCTCATTTTCCTCGCATTTTTCTATGGCCGCCGCCAGTTCCCCAAGCTGCCGCGCGTATGGCACGGACTCCAGGGCCTTCTTCTGCTCCTTTAAGTATTCGATGGCCTTGGCCACGTTTACCTCCCTGTGCTTGGCTATGGACAGGTTTGCGATGTAATTTCTCACATGGGATGCCAGCTCCGCGTCGGTCTCGGCCCGAAGCTGCTCGATGCTGACCGTATTTCTGTAGGCGGATTCCGTAAGACCCGGTATAAGCTCGCTTATATGGCCTTCCTTGAGCTTAAGCTCCCTGCCTGTCGCAAGTTCCGTAACCGTAAAGTATTTGTCGTTGGCATGAAAGCTCCTCTTTAAGCGGTACTCCTTGTCCTTGACCCTAATATCCATCTGCCCGCCGTATGCTCCCGGGTAATCCCATGGAAGGTAGCGGGTGTAGACATCATCCTTTGTGGCCGCGCCCCTGCCCCTTAAGCGCTCGATTCCAAAGAGCATGCCCCTTATAAAGGTATGCAGGGTGGATTTGCCGGCCTCGTTTTCGCCGTGTATTATATTAATGCCCGGCTTAAGAATGAATTCCCTGCCGGTAAATTTGCCGAAATAATCTATATACAGCCTGGTTATAAGCATGTCGCTCCCGCCTTTCCGCTACTGCTCCTTGGCGCCAAGCAGCGCTTCAATCCCGTAATATAGGGCCTTTTTATTAATTTCGTCCCGGCCTGCGGACTCATTTATCCTCTTTATAAACATTCCGATTATATTATCGGCATTTTCCCTTAACAAGGCGTCAAAATCATAGTCGGGAACGGACTCGTCCGTTACCTCCAGGATGTTTCCGAGGGGGTAAATGGCTTCCTTGTCAAAATGGATATTCTCATCCCTAAAACCGCGGATGATAACCTGGTATATGTGCTGCGCGCCCTGCCCGCGGATCTCGCCCTTCACCGCGTCGGCAAGGGCATTGTTGGTCGTATCCTGGTTTATGTCAATAACAACGGTTTTATACTCCCTGTGGCAGCAGCTTACAAACTTAATCTCCGTTCTGTTCGAATCGCCCTCATGAATCTCTCCGATTATATATCCCCTCGGCCCGGTCTCGTTCTTGTCTATAGGCTCAAGGGAGCCGGAATATGCCATCCGGTCGCTTATGATCTCCGGCTTGTGGATGTGCCCGAGGGCAACATAGTCGAAGCCGTGCCCCAAAAGCTTCTTCCTGTTTATGGGTATGTTCCTTTCATCGCCGCCATGGGCAAGAAGGATTTTAATTCTTCCGGCCCCGGCGGTCCGTACCGTGCCGGCATTTATACCTGTAACAGTATCCGTATCTATATCTGCTTCTATTTCTGTTTCTGTATCTGTTTCTTTATATATATCCGTATACGTTCCCATAACCGTTCCTTCATGATTAGGCGCCGCATCTGTCCGTACAATGGTTACGGGCACAGCCGTTATATCCATATCATCATATAGCGGCTCGGTTATGTCCCTTGTCATATAGCTTAAGCCGTATACGGTCGTGTTAATATCCGGAAAATCCGCCGCTTCAAGCCTGTCGCTTGAAAACATATGTACTTTTTCATTCCATTTAAAGCCCCGGTAGTTTGACCGCGGACCCATGTAATCGTGATTTCCCGTCATCATGACCACCCTTGTGGTTTCCAGGGTGGAGAATAGGTAGTTTACCTCTTTAAGCTCGCGAACCAGGGGCTGCTTGTGGAACAGATCTCCCGCAATAAGAAGCAGATCCGCCTTCTCCTCGTTGCATACATTTAGGATATATTTGAAGCTTTCCCATATCTCGTCATGCCTTTCCTTCGCCCAGGGCATGTTTGAATCGGGAACTGCGCCCAGGTGGACGTCCGCTATATGGATGAATTTCATGCCGCACCCCCTGACATTCTTTCTGATATGACAAATGATATGACCTGCGATATGACGGTAATTCGCTTTTTCTCTTGAATTAATCCTATTCTAACATATATAAACAGGGAACATCAAGAGCGCATGCGAACATTCATTCTAAAGGCCTTTATGTCGGAGTATAATGTTGTGAAGGGAGAATTTATATGTTATACTAAACTGGCTAAATTATAATTTCCAGCTATTACAACACTACTGTACAGATAGGAGTGATTGATATAGATACCATTTTCTTCACCATCGTTGACCGCGGCAAGGCAAATGCCGTTCTGCACAAGGCCAGGGAGCTCGGCGCTACCGGAGGAACCATTCTTCTCGGTGAAGGCACCGTTCAGTCAAAGCTTATGGACTTCCTGGGCATTACCGAAACACGAAAGGAAATTCTTCTGATCCCCGCATCCGCCGGGTTGGATGCCGTTCTTCACGAACAGCTCAGCGAAGCGTTCAAATTATCTAAAAAAAACAAGGGTATAGCTTTTTCAGTTCCTTTTAAGCGCTGGTCTGTAGATGAATCCGTACAGGAACATAATATTTCCATTGATGATGAGAGGTTTACCCACTGCTGCATATTCACCATTGTCGACAAGGGCAAGGGTATGGACTGCATAAATGCCGCAAGGGCCGCTGGAGCCCGCGGCGGAACGATAATCCACGGTCACGGCGCCGGCGTTCCGGCAGATTCTTATTTCCCGCTGGCGATTGAGCCCCAGAAGGATACCATTCTTATCGTTTCAAAAAAGGATAAGGCTTTCGCAATTAAAAGCAGGATCTATGCCGACTTGGAGCTTGACAAGCCCGGAAACGGCATAATCTTCACCCTTCCTGTAAGCAGGGCAAGTGGTCTCTTTGAAAATAAGGCAGAAGAGCGCAAAGGAGGTTCGTCATGAGTTTATTGCTGGATAAGGTAAAAGAGGTCACTAAGACATTGGTGCCTGTTGTGGTTTTGGTGCTTATCATATGCTTTACCATTGTGAATGTGAGTACTGATGTTTTGGTACGTTTTTTGGTCGGCAGCGTCCTTCTTCTGATTGGGCTTACCATCTTCCTTTGGGGAGTGGATCTGGCCATGAACCCCATTGGCGAATATATGTCCAGGGAGGTTGCCACGTCAAAATCCCCGGTAAAAATAGCAATTCTCAGCTTTTTATTGGGCTTTCTGGTTACGGTTGCCGAGCCCGATCTGCTGATCCTGGGCAATCAAATTGAAGACGCGTCTGGCGGATTCCTAGGTTCGGCCTTAATCGTATACATGGTTTCAATCGGAGTGGGTGTCATGATATTGCTGGGGATTTTCCGGCTTTTGAGAGACAGGCCCCTTAACAGGTTTATGGCCATAACATACGGGCTGATCCTCGTTATGGGCTTCTTCGTATCCCAGGAGTTTCTCGCAATTGCCTTCGATTCCTCCGGTGCGACAACGGGAGCCTTGACCACCCCCTTCGTGCTTGCCCTGTCTCTTGGCCTTTCCAATGTAAAGGGAGGCAAATATACCGAGGAAAATTCCTTCGGCCTTGTAGGCATAATGAGTGCCGGTCCCATACTTGCGGTTATGACTTTGTCAATTGTTTCCAGACAGAAAAACATCCACGGAGATGCGGCGGAATATGTCTTCCAGAAAGGAATCATTGGCCCAATTCTTGAGGCCATACCTCAAATATTTCTCGAATCCCTTTTGGCGCTGCTGCCGATAACCGTGCTGTTTTTCATATTTAACTTTGCAAAGTTTAAAATTAAAAAACATGAAATGCTCGGCATTATCAGGGGTCTTGTGTTCTCCCTGTTGGGGCTGGTTATCTTCCTCACCGCCGTTAATTCCGGATTCATGGATATGGGACGGATCATCGGCATGGAGATAGCGAAAATGAGCCGCGGCCTGCTGATAGCAACGGGCTTTGTCCTTGGGCTTATTGTTGTTTTGGTTGAGCCCGCCGTACATGTACTTGGTTCCCAGATTGAAGATGTCACCGGCGGCTACATCCCCGTAAACCTGATAAGAGTAACACTGTCATTGGGAGTCGGAACGGCGATAGCCCTTTCCATGGTAAGAATTGTGGTCCCGGCGGTTAAGCTGTGGTATTTCATACTTCCCGCTTTTGCGGTAGCCGTGCTGCTGTCGTTTAAGTCAAACCCCATATTCGTGGGAATTGCTTACGATGCGGGCGGAGTTGCCTCGGGTCCCATGACCGCCACCTTCGTGTTGGCTCTCGCCCAGGGTGCGGCTTCAAGCATTGAAACCGCCAATGTCCTTGTAGACGGTTTCGGTGTGATAGCCATGGTCGCAACTGCCCCTGTCCTATCGCTCATGATCCTGGGAACCATCTTCCAGCGCAGGAAAGTTGTCGAGCTTAAGCATGAGGCCGAGGAAACGAGTCCTGCGGCGGTTATGCCCATTACCTTGAGCGATTTTAACCATGACTGCCTTATTGCGGTGGCAAACAGGGGTTATGCGGAATATATCGTTGATCTGGCAAGGGAAGCCGGTGCTACGGGTGCCACGATCTTTCACGGCAGAGGCACCGGGGATCATCAGGCGGTTCTGCTGCCCATAGTCAATATAGAACTGCAGCCAGAGAAAGAAATCGTATGCCTGATTACAGACATTGATATAAGCGCGAATGTTGCCAGCCACATACTGGAGGATGAACAGCTTGCGGAAAAGGGTGAGGTTGCGGTATACATTGCGCCGACAGTCGCATTAATTAAAGATTTAAGCCAAAACTAGTACAGGGTGGTATGATTTATGAAAACAATGGAGACGGAAAGACTAATATTAAGGCCATTTAGATATACGGATTGCGAGGACCTGTACGAATACGCCAAGAATCCCAACATAGGCCCGAACGCCGGCTGGAAGCCCCACGAAAGCCTTGAGGAATCCAAGGCAATAATCAAGAAATTCATTGAGGAGGACGAGGTCCTGGCCATTGTCTGGAAGGTCAACAACAAGGTTATCGGTTCACTGGGCCTTCATAAGGACCATTTAAGATCCGCGGACAATGTAAGAATGATCGGATACGTCCTATCGGAGGACTACTGGGGCAAGGGCATAATAACGGAAGCCGTAAAGGCCGTACTGGCATATGCGTTTACCGAATTGAATCTTGATCTTGTAACGGTGCATCATTTCGCATATAATGAAAAATCGAGGCGCGTTATTGAAAAATGCGGCTTCCACTATGAGGGCACCTTAAGGCACTGCACCAAGATTTACAACGGCAACATCTACGACCTTATGTGCTACTCAATGACCAGGGATGAGTGGGAAAGGCTGTATGCCTGAAGTACCAGGGGAGATGGACAATGAATAAGAAAACGTTATACGTCACCCAGGCGGCTGTCATAGCCGCTCTATATGTTGTTCTCGTGTTTGTGTTCCAGTACTCAAGCTTCGGACCGATACAGTTCAGGGTCGCGGAGGCATTGACCATTCTGCCTTATTTTACGCCTGCCGCCATTCCCGGCGTAACCATAGGATGCCTGCTTTCAAACCTTCTTTTCAGCGCGGAAATCCTGGACGTAATCTTCGGAACCGCGGCAACGCTTATAGCGGCTTACCTGTCTTATCAGCTCAGGGAGAACAAGTTCCTGGTTCCCGTTCCCCCCATCCTGGTAAATGCCATCATAATACCGTGGGTGTTAAAATACGCATATTTCGAGGCGGATCCGGTACCGTTCATGATGCTTACGGTGGGTGCCGGTCAGCTTGTGTCAGCGGGTATCCTGGGCATGATTCTGCTCTTTGCCCTGGAGAAAATAAGGCATATAATATTTAAGGATGATTGAATTTGAAAATTAAACAGGATTTATTTATAGCACCGCCCGGCGGAACAGCGGGCGGATTATATTATATCAATATTTACATAGGAGGAATGTGCCATGGGAGAATTCAGAGCTGCCGCCATATTCAGCGATCATATGGTGCTTCAGAGAAACAAGAATATCAGGATATTCGGGGAAGGCAAGGATGGTTCGGTTGTTTCCGTGCATTTCCGCGGAGTTACCGCTTACGCAAAGGTTAAGGACGGCCGGTGGACCGCCATACTTCCGCCTATGGAAGCCGGTGACGGATACGAAATGAAGATTTCCTGCGAAGGCAGGGAGATAACCTTCAAGGACGTATCGGTCGGCGAGGTGTGGCTTGCCGGAGGCCAGTCCAATATGGAATTCGAGCTTCAGAACTGTACCGGGGGAATGGATGCCATAAGGAATGATGTAAACCCCGGGGTCAGGTTTTACTATACCAAGAAAATGGCCTACATGGACGAGCAGTTCTTTAAAGAGGAACGCAACTCCTCCTGGGAGGTGTTCGGTTCGGAGGGTACCAAGGCCTGGTCCGCCGTCGGTTACTTCTTCGGAAAAAGGCTTGCCAGGGAACTGGGAGTTACGGTCGGAATCATCGGCTGCAATTGGGGCGGCACCTCAGCCAGCGCGTGGATGAGCAGGGAAAGCCTTGAAGAGGACAGGGACCTTCGCACCTATGTTGACGAATATGACAGGAATATTGAAGGAAAGACCCTGGATGAGCAGCTTAAGGAATATAATGATTACCTGGCCAATCAGGCGGATTGGGAGAAAAGGGTTGCGGCCTGCTATAAGGAAAATCCAAAGATATCATGGGAAGAGGTTCTGAAAATTTGCGGCCCGATCCTGTACCCCGGGCCGATCAACAGCTTCAGCCCCTTCAGGCCGGCGGGATTGTACCATTGCATGCTGAAGCGGGTAATGCCCTATACCCTTGCAGGCTTTATATACTACCAAGGGGAAAGCGACGACCATAAGCCCCAATTTTACCAGAAGCTTCTGACACGCTTAATCCGCCATTGGAGAGAGGATTGGGAGGATGACGAACTGCCGTTTCTTTTTGTCCAGCTTCCCATGCACCGCTACGAGTCGGATCCCGATTACAAGCACTGGTGCCTGATACGGGAAGCCCAGATGAGGACATTCCAGACAGTTAAAAACACCGGGATTGCCGTAATCCTTGACTGCGGGGAATTTAACGAAATACATCCGAAGGACAAGGCTCCGGTGGGAGAAAGGCTGGCCCTGCAGGCACTTTATCATGTATACGGAAGGCTTGATGAAAAAGACGCCTTCGGACCGATATACAAAGGCTTTGTATACAGGGACGGGGGAATTGAACTGCATTTCAAGTATGCGGACGGCGGATTTAAGGTCAAGGGCGAGCTGTCCGGATTTGAAATAGCCGGGGACGACAAGCAGTACAAGCCTGCAAATGCCCTAATCAAGGGGAATACCATCTTTGTAAAATCAGATGAAGTGGCTGAGCCGGTCTGCGCCAGGTACTGCTGGACCAATTACGGCGACGTGACCGTATTCGGGACAAACGGCATACCCCTTGCTCCTTTCAGGACGCACTGCGATGTTTAGGCTCATGGGATTTACGGATTTAAGCGTATTCCAGGCTTGATGAAAACATGATAAAAGCAGGGTAAGAAAAAAGCATGTAAAAAAGCAAGACATAAGAAAGGCCCGGTTTATATGATGTATAAGCAGATCATATAATCCGGGCCGTATTATTAAATCCATACTCATGCTGTTTTAATATTTCATGTTAAGCTTTTAATATTCTTTTATTATCCCGGTTGTTTTATTGTATACGTTCTTTCCGGATGCATGTTTCCCGGTATACCGCATGCTTCCTGCTATATGGCCGAATATTTAAGGATATTCTAACAATACTGTCCTTATATCCTCCGCTTACAGGTCGCAGTTACCTACGGTTCTCGGGAATGGGATGACGTCGCGGATATTGCTCATGCCCGTGAGGTACATTACGCAGCGCTCAAACCCCAGGCCGAATCCCGCATGCCTTACCGATCCATATTTTCTAAGGTCAAGATAGAACCGGTAGTCCTCCAGGTCGAAGTTCAGCTCCTGCATGCGCTTAAGCAGCTTGTCGTAATCGTCCTCTCGCTGACTTCCTCCTATGATCTCTCCGATTCCCGGTACAAGCAGGTCCATGGCGGCAACCGTCTTGTTGTCATCATTGAGCTTCATATAGAAAGCCTTGATTTCCTTGGGGTAATCCGTTACGAATACAGGCTTTTTGAATACCTGCTCGGTCAGGTAGCGCTCATGCTCGGTCTGCAGGTCGCAGCCCCAGTATGCCTTGTATTCGAAGTTATCATTGTTCTTCTCAAGCAGCTTAATGGCCTCGGTATAAGTTACATGGCCAAACTCGGAATTTACCACGTTTGAAAGCCTGTCTAAAAGGCCGTTGTCTATGAATTGGTTGAAGAAGTTCATTTCCTCGGGAGCGTTCTCAAGCACATAGTTGATAATGTATTTCAGCATGCTCTCGGCAAGCTCCATATCGTCCTTGAGGTCCGCGAACGCAATCTCGGGCTCAATCATCCAGAACTCGGCCGCATGGCGTGTCGTGTTGGAGTTTTCGGCACGGAACGTGGGGCCGAAGGTATATATGTTTTTGAACGCCAGGGCATAGCATTCTCCGTTAAGCTGGCCGCTTACGGTAAGATTGGTTGCCTTGCCGAAGAAATCCTCGCTGTCGTCGACCTTGCCGTCCGGCGTCCTCGGAGGATTGTCAATGTCAAGGGTGGTAACCCTGAACATCTCACCGGCTCCCTCGGCATCGCTTCCCGTGATTATCGGTGTATGCACATATATGAAGTTCCTTTCCTGGAAGAACTTATGGATTGCATACGCTATGAGGGAACGGACGCGGAACACCGCCTGAAACGTATTTGTCCTTGGCCTTAAATGGGATATTGTCCTTAAGAATTCCAATGAATGCTTCTTCTTTTGAAGCGGGTAATCAGGGGTCGAAGCTCCTTCAACCTCTATCTTCACAGCCTGTATCTCAAATGGCTGCTTGGCTTGCGGAGTAGCAACCAGCTCACCGGTTACAATGACTGCGGAGCCCACATTCAACTTGGATATTTCATTGAAATTATCCAGCTTGTCGCTATAAACCACCTGCAGGGTATTAAAGCAGGTGCCGTCGTGAAGCACGATGAAACCGAAAGTCTTTGAATCCCTTATGCTGCGGACCCAGCCTCCGACCGTAATTGTCTTGCCGATAAATTGCCCGCTGCTGCGGTATAACTGCCTGATTTCCACCAATTCCATACCTTGACTCCTTTTATTGATTTTGATTTATTCAATTTATGCAATTTTGAATTTATAAAATTACTATGATTTATAATTACAAAATTACTGTGATTAACCATGACACATGCTAGTGTCACATTAATCACAATAATCCACACACAATCCGCAAACCGCGGACTTCCTATTATTTTTATTAGTATATCACAAGTTGGCAGGAATACAAGTCAAATTCTTAATTTCTGCCCGGTGTAGGGCAGAAAATCTCGAATGAGCTTTTGCTCTCCTTCTTTGCCATGACCAGCGCCGACCTGGCATTCGCAAGTATTTCAGCATAATCTGCCGGGCCCTTGACCAGCGCGATTCCAATGCTGATGCTTACGCTGTTCTTATTGTAGTCGAATGAGAACAGCTTGTCCACTTCCCTGCAGATTGTTTCGGCTTTTTCATAAAGTATCCTGTCCGACCTGATGTTGTTTATAAATATGACGAAATCGCCGTGGCCAACCCTTCCTATTACATCGTTCGTTCTGAACATGCCCTGAAGAATCCGGGATACGGCAACGAGGACATTTTCCCCTTCCACGATTTTTACAACCTCATTTATGCCCTTGTAATTGCGGACTTCACATATGAAGAGGGCGGACACGTCTCCGGGATCCTGGTTACGGAGGCTGTTTGTTATCATGGTCTCCGCGCTTTCCTTGGTATATACCCGGGTCAGGGCGTCCAGTTCCGCCTGTGGGATTTCTTTCCTGTTTTCCTGCTTTGTATGTACCTGTGTCAGTTTTCCGACAACCTTGAACGGGTTCTTGTTCTCATCATATATGATGGAAGCATAGCATATATACCACGCAATGTCTCCGTCCTTTGTCTTTAAGCGCAATTCCAGTATGGCCTGCTTCTTTCCTCCCATAATGCTCTTGTATACCTTTAAGACGCCGGGGAGGTCTTCGGGATGAATCACCTTCGTTTTTTCCAGCCGTTTGCTGAAATCCTTGATCTGTGATTCCTTGCCCAATACCTCGCGGAACAGCTCGGTAAATGTAAGCGTATCAGCTGCGATTAAATATTCAAAAAACAGTTCCCTTGAAAGCTCCATGATTGTGCGGTGATAATCCAGCTCCTGCTCAATCCTTCTGAAAGCGGCCATGTGATCGGACATATCCAGGGCGACGCATGAGAATACGGGATAGGTTTTGCTCTGCTTCTGGTATACCTCGTCCGTCTTTTTCCCGTTAATCATAATCCATTTCAGGCTGCCGTTCTTTTGAAGCACCCTGTAAAACAGCATGAAGTTGTCGCTGTTCTTTTGCTTGTGTGCCGCAATTTGCTGTGTATAGAATATTATGTCTGCCGAATAGACCGTTTTAAATATGGATTTGACAGGCTTTGCCTGTTTGCTTTCATTCATTTCAATCAGCTCATAGAATGAATCGGAGGCATATAAAACGGTAAGCTCGTCATCCAGAGCAATCCTTAACTGCCCGCCGGGCAGTCCGCTTGTCATCATATCCATGCTTGTATTGATGTTTTCGCTCATTTTTCTGCACCTTTCCATATATTCTTCCGCAGTTTTTATCAAATAAACGCATAATTCACATAATTTATTATAATACATATCAATTTCAAATACAATTGCAGAGAGAAAGGCGCGCGTTAAATAGCATAAATTCCGGACCAATATTGAAATATCAGGAATATGGCGAAAAAAGGTTGTGCTTATTTATACATATTGCATATAACAAGCCAAAAAAATTGATTTTCCTTGTGAAATATTATTGTAGATATTTTAACAATCCCGTGATATAATGTACCATGAGTGTTCATAACCGGATACTGCAAATTACCGTAGAATAGGCGAAATATGCTATTTTTCAGCCCGTTTCGCTTATATGCATGGTCAAAACACATAATTGAAAAAAGCACAAATTACAACGATCTGTCTGCGGTAATTACCATATTTTATTGTGAATGTTAAAAAAGTCACAGTAAAATATGGTAATTTGCTTGCTTTAATATATACAGCCAAATGCACGATAAATTAAACGATGGAGGTTATGTCATGGGTGTGAAACACTGTACGGTTCCATTTGCGGGAACCAAGGAACAACATGAGAAGCTGCTTGCTGTAATTGCAGAACTCAAGGACCAGAAAGGCGCATTGATGCCCATAATGCAGAAAGCCCAGGAAATCTACGGTTATCTGCCTATTGAAGTTCAATCCATAATATCTAATGAGCTGAACGTTCCGCTTGAAAAGATATATGGTATTGCAACCTTCTATTCCCAATTCGCGTTAAACCCCAAGGGAAAGTATCAGATCTCGGTATGTCTAGGTACGGCATGCTATGTCAAGGGTTCTGGCGACATTCTTCTTAAGCTTAAGGAGCTGCTGAACATATCCGACGGCGAGTGCACTCCGGACGGAAAATTCTCATTGGACTGCTGCCGCTGTGTCGGAGCCTGCGGACTGGCACCGGTTATGATGATTAACGGTGATGTCTACGGGAAGATTACACCGGACGACGTTGAGGAAATCCTGGCAAAATATGAATAATCCCTTGAAATAGATATGAGTACGGAATATTTGATTACAAGGAGGAAGACAAATGAAGTCTCTTGAAGAATTGAGAGAAATTCGGGAAAGAATGCGGGCCGAGATAGGTCTGGACAAGGATAGGTTCAACAAGACTCGCGTCGTAGTCGGTATGGCAACCTGCGGTCTTGCCAGCGGCGCAAAGCCCGTATTTGATGCCCTTAGCAATATGGTAAATGAAAAAGGCCTGACGAATGTATCGGTGGTTCCGACCGGATGCATCGGGCTGTGCCAATACGAGCCGATCGTTGAAGTCATTGAACCCGGCAAGGACAAGGTAACCTATATAAAAATGACGCCGGAAAAAGTGCTGGAGATCGTGGACCAGCATTTGGTACGCGGTAATATAGTCAGAAAATACACCATATCCGAGATGGTCGGTTAACCAAAGGAGGTCACATTATGTATCGCTCACATGTATTAGTCTGCGGTGGATCCGGGTGTACTTCCGCCGGAGCGCCAAAGATACTGGAAGTCTTGAATAAGGAAATTGCAAAGGCCGGAATTAAAAATGAAGTATCCGTTGTAGAGACCGGCTGTCACGGATTATGTGATTACGGCCCGATCGTCGTTGTGTATCCGGGACCCACCTTCTATTCCAAGGTAAGGCCTGAGGATATTCCCGAAATCGTAAATGAGCATCTCGTAAACGGTCAGGTTGTATCCAGGCTGGTTCATAACGCGGAGATAACCGACGAAGGCATCAAATCCATCAACGAGACCGATTTTTATAAGAAGCAGTACAGGATTGCCCTTCGCAACTGCGGCATCATAAATCCGGAGAACATAGAAGAATATATAGCAACCGGAGGTTATGAGGCTTTAGGAAGGGTACTTACCCAGTATACACCCGAACAGGTTATCCAGATTATTATAGACAGCGAACTCAGGGGCAGAGGCGGCGGCGGATTCCCTACGGGAATCAAGTGGAAGCTTGCCAGGGCCAATGATGCCGACCAGAAATACGTATGCTGCAATGCCGACGAGGGCGACCCCGGCGCATTCATGGACCGTTCGGTTCTTGAGGGCGATCCCCATGTGGTATTGGAAGCCATGACAATTGCAGGATACGCAATCGGCGCGTCCCAGGGATACATTTATATCCGTGCCGAATATCCCCTTGCAATTGAACGCCTGAACAAGGCAATAGCCCAGGCCAGGGAGTACGGTCTGCTTGGAAAGGATATTTTCGGAACCGGTTTTAATTTTGATATAGAGCTCAGGCTTGGAGCAGGCGCCTTCGTATGCGGTGAGGAAACCGCCCTTATGACATCCATTGAGGGCAACCGCGGCGAACCCCGTCCGCGTCCTCCGTTCCCCGCACAAAAGGGTTTGTTCCAGAAGCCTACCCTGCTTAATAACGTTGAAACCTATGCCAATATACCTCAGATCATACTTAACGGACCCGAATGGTTCAGCTCCATGGGTACCGAGAAATCCAAGGGTACCAAGGTATTTGCCCTGGGCGGCAAGATCAGGAACACCGGCCTTGTAGAGATACCTATGGGTACCACCCTCCGCGAAGTTGTGGAAGATATCGGAGGGGGAATACCGAACAACAAGAAATTCAAGGCGGCCCAGACAGGCGGTCCGTCCGGCGGATGCATTCCTGCAAGCAAGTACGATATTCCGATTGACTATGACAACCTTGTAGGAATCGGCTCAATGATGGGATCCGGCGGACTTATCGTCATGGACGAGGACAACTGCATGGTTGACATAGCCAAGTTCTTCCTTGAGTTCACCGTGGACGAATCCTGCGGAAAATGCACCCCTTGCCGTGTAGGAACAAAGCGTCTGTACGAGATTCTCGACAAGATCACCAAGGGCAACGGAACCATGGAAGATCTCGACAAGCTGGAGGAGCTGTGCGTTTACATCAAGGAAAACGCCCTGTGCGGCCTTGGCCAGAGCGCACCCAACCCGGTGCTTTCTACTCTCCGCTACTTCAGGGATGAGTACATAGCCCATGTTAAGGATAAGAAATGTCCTGCTGCTGTATGCAAGGCCCTTCTGTCTTACGTAATCGACCCGAACGCATGCCGCGGCTGTACATTGTGTGCAAGGAGCTGCCCGAACAATGCCATCTCCGGTAAGGTTAAGGAAGCTCATGTCATTGATCAAGACAAGTGTGTCAAGTGTGGTGTATGTAAAGAAAAATGCCGCTTTGGCGCTATACTGATACGCTAGAATGGGAGGTTAATATGGATAAGGTTAATATTAAAATAAATGGCATACCACTTGAGGTTCCTGCCGGAATCACTATTCTGGAAGCAGCTAAAATGGCACACATCGATATCCCGACCCTGTGCTTCCTTAAGGAAATCAATGAGATCGGCGCATGCCGGATCTGTGTTGTAGAAGTAAAGGGCGCCAGATCCCTCGTGGCATCATGCGTATATCCCGTTTCGGACGGCATGGAAATCAGGACCGATTCGCCCAAGATACTGGCATCCCGCAAGAAAACCCTGGAGCTTATCCTGTCCGACCACGACAGGAAGTGCCTGTCCTGCGTAAGAAGCGGACACTGCGAGCTTCAGAAGCTGTGCAAGGACCTTGGAATAGATGACGAAACCATATACGCAGGTGAACGCAACCACTACGAGCCGGACGACTCTTCACCTCATATGGTAAGGGATAACAACAAGTGCATCCTGTGCCGCCGCTGCTCCGCGGTCTGCGACCATGTACAGGGCATTGGCGTTATTGGCGCAAACGAAAGAGGCTTTAAAACCAATATTGGCTGTGCGTTTGACATGGACCTTGGCGAAACAAGCTGTGTTTCCTGCGGCCAGTGCATAGCCGTATGCCCTACCGGCGCGCTTTATGAAAAGGACTATACCAATGAGGTATTTGCAGCCATAAATGATCCCGATAAATATGTTATCGTTCAGACAGCCCCGGCTGTCCGTGCGGCTTTGGGTGAAGCCTTCGGCCTTCCCATCGGCACGAATGTCCAGGGAAAGATGGTGGCAGCATTAAGGCGCCTGGGCTTTGACAAGGTATTCGATACCGATTTTGCCGCGGACCTGACCATCATGGAAGAGGCCCACGAATTAATTGACCGCCTGCAGAGCGGAGGAACACTTCCTCTTATAACCTCCTGCTCACCCGGATGGATTAAATTCTGTGAGCATTATTATCCCGACCTGCTTGACAACCTGTCAAGCTGCAAGTCGCCCCAGCAGATGTTCGGCGCTGTAACCAAGACCTATTATGCAAAGAAAATGGGCCTTGACCCGAAGAACATCGTAATGGTCAGCGTAATGCCTTGTACGGCTAAGAAGTTTGAGATTACACGCGATCATCAGAATGCAGCCGGCGTACCCGATGTGGATATTGCCATAACCACAAGAGAACTGGCCAGAATGATTGAAAGGGTAGGCATCAACTTCCTGGCCCTTCCTGACGAGGAATTCGACGATCCCCTGGGCCGTTCAACCGGTGCCGCAGTTATATTCGGCGCAACCGGCGGTGTTATGGAAGCCGCTCTCAGAACCGCGGTCGAAACCTTGACCGGCGAGGAGCTTCCTGATCCCGTATTCTCCGAGGTAAGAGGAACAGCCGGAATCAAGACCGCAACCTACAATGTGGCGGGAATGGATATAAATGTAGCGGTAGCTTCCGGTCTTGGCAACGCAAGAAAGCTGCTGGACGAGATTAAAGAAGGCAATTCACCTTATCACTTTATTGAGATTATGGCATGCCCCGGTGGCTGCGTAAACGGCGGCGGACAGCCCCAGCAGCCGGCAAGCGTCAGAAACAGCGTGGACATCAGGGCTCTGCGTGCCAAGGCGCTTTATGACCAGGACACTGCCATGAAGATAAGAAAATCTCATGAAAACCCTGCCGTCAGGCAGCTTTACGAGGAGTTCCTTGAGGCTCCCGGAAGTCATGTGGCCCATGAGATTCTCCATACAAGCTATGTGAAGAGAGCCGTCAACCCTTATTAATATCCATGCTCCTTCTCATATTATTGACTTTTGCCATAGTATTCCCTTATACTTAATATATGGATATATTTTATATATCCGTAATATGATTGGGGTATAAGAAAAAACACCGTATCAGCGGTTAAGAGAGAAGGAGCGGATTACCATGGCAAAAGCAACAAGACATCCATTATTGCTGCTTGACAACAGCAATATGAACACTCTCTTCAACGAAGGTGAATTCAGGTGTACCAATATGACTTTCGAAGAAGCCAGAGAAATCATAGGCATGTATGATAAGGATGAAATCATATTATGCTTCTCGCACCCGGATACATACGACATAATTTTCAACTATATAGGCATACCAAAAAAGGACTACGAGTACAAGCAAATCCGAAACATGCACGTTAACCAGGACGGAATTATTTTCAAGGTATACACCACCCCGTCCGAGACCCAGCCGATTATCCGCGTAGGCGATATTGAGGCAAAGAAAATACAGAATATATATGTATATTGCGTGCATGTGACCAGGACCAAGTAAATTCAGCCAGTATCAGAATTCTTACCATAAACACCTAAAAAACAGATACCTTGAATTCACGGAATCAAGGTATCTGTTTTTTTGTATACTTCTTATATGCCATTCGTTACATGCATTCATCGCAAACGCCATAAAAGTGAACCACATGCCCTTCCACTTTGCCCGGGAAGTTCCTGTTTGCAATCTCATTTATCTGTTCGATGGAATCCATGTCCAGGTCCAGTACCCTGTGGCATTTCCTGCACAGGAAATGATAATGCCGTTCAATATTGCCGTCGTACCTGTCGCTTCCGTCCATGCCGCTAATCCTGATAATCTCACCGGTATCCACCAGGAGGTTAAGGTTCCTGTACACGGTTCCCAGGCTGATGTTCGGGTATTCTTCCCTGATATTCATGTATATGGTATCCGCTGTCGGGTGATCTTTTGTATGCATCAGATATTCTTTTATGGCTTCTCTTTGCCGACTGTACTTTATTGCCATAATCATCAACTCCATTTAAATAATAAATACAATAATAGTAGTTATTATTATAAACATTTTCTTACTGCAAGTCAAGTTCTAGTAAAATGATTATGGTAGGTAATCGGTCAAATTATTTTTCTATGGCTTCGGCAACAAGGAAGTCGATTATTTTGTTGAATAAAATATCCTCTTTCAACGCTTCCGCATCGGTGTTGGACAAAAATTCCTCGTTGGATTCATAGCCGAATTGCTCGGCATATTCCGAAGCATACTGCTGAAACTCTTCCTCGGTCAGCTCCAGCCCTTCGGCCGCACATATTGCCTTGACGATCAGTTCCCTCGTTGCCATATTCTCGGCGTAAGTCCGGGAGCCAAGCTCGAATTCCTCCATAGTGGTACCATAAAGGCTAACCAGTGTCTCCAAATCCATACCGTAGCTTCCCGCCAGATTGGTATACAGTGTCTTAAACTCCGAAGCGTAGTATTCCAGCAGATTCTCGGGCAGTGTTATCTCGGATCCGTTTATGACCGCGTAATATACGTCGCTTTCCTTCTGGCCGGCCGCAAGCTCCGCATATTCTTCCTCAAGCTGCGAACGCAGGCTCTCCCTGTATGCTTCTTCGGATTCGAATCCCAATGTGTCTTTTACAAATTCCTCAGTAAGCTCAAAATACATGATGTTTTTGATGATAACTTTGAATACTACGGGTTCTCCTGCAAGATCCGTATTGCTGTAATTCTTGGGGAATGTCACGTTAACCTCAAATTCCTTGTTAAGCTCTGCGCCTACCAGCTGGTCCTCGAACCCGTCAACAAACACCCGTGAGCCAACCGTAATCTCGTAATCCTCCGCGCTTCCCCCTGTGAAGGTTTCGCCATTATGGTAACCAACGAAGTCCATTACAACGGTATCTCCAAGCTTAACCGCCCTGTCGGTTACTTCAACAGGCGCTGCGCCGTAGTCATAAAGGTCCATCTGGATGGCAATGTCGATATCCTCATCCGTTACTTCCCTTTTTTTGACCTCAACCTCAATTCCCTTGTATTTGCCCAGCTTTATATAGTCATTGATATCGTAGTCTTCCTTAACAACCGGGTTTTCAACCGGTACAAAGACGCCTTCCGTATCATCCGTATCCTCATCATTCGTTGCTTCAGGTGTCGGAGTTGTCTCATTGTTGTCATTTGAATCACCGTTTTTGCCGGAACAGCCTGCGAAAATGCCGGCCATACCCAAGCATAAGATTAACAGAACCAGAAATTTTTTCATTAACTCATACCTTTCCTTTCACATTGGACTCATTCATTTATAACATATTTCGACTGAAAAATAAAGTAAATTTCAAAAAAAGGGAGAGCCAAGTCCCTCAACTTTGCTCTCCATGAATACAAAACTTGCAAGACTTAAATCTTTTCAAACCGGTCTACATCCATTACAAATATGGTTGCCCCTCCGACATTGACCACCATGTTCATGGACGTATACTCTCCCGTTCCGACCGGATTGGCTATTATCTGCTTTCTCGGGCCGCAGACCCTCTTTATGATGTTTATGACATCATCCACCTTGTCTTCGTCGGTTCCTATCATCAGTGTCGTATTGCCTTCCCGCAAAAACCCGCCTGTTGAAGCAATCTTCGTAACGTAGTATCCTTCCTTGTTCAGCGCAGATATCACATCTCCGCTGTCAATGCTGCGTACGATCGCATAGATAAGCTTCATGGAATCACCCGCCTTTCAAAAATCCAATCAGAACAGGATTTACTGTATCTTTATTATATATTAGAGTTTATGAAAAGTAAATGAAAGTTAGACGAGTCTTTCCACTCCGAAGGTGACATTTTCACCGTTAATGTTCCATTGGGCCGTATAACCCTGTGTCCTGCCGTACTCAAGCTCGTCGGCCAGTACCTCGGATTTGATCTCATCGGCATTGCGCTCCAGGATTGCCTTTATCCTGTCATTGCCCTCCGCGGTTACACGGATATGGTCAGTGACCTCAAAGCCGGCATCCTTGCGCATGGTTTGAAGCTTGCTTATAATCTCGCGGACAAAGCCTTCTTCTATAAGCTCGTCGGTCAGGTGGGTGTCCAGTATCACGGTTATACCATGGTCGGAATCGGATATATAGCCCTCGGTCTGCATTGCCTCGATAAGCAGGTCTTCCTTGTCAATATATACCGTGGTGCCATCCAGGGTAATGCCAAGCTTTCCTGTGGCATTGATCTCATCCATGGCTTCATTGCCGTTAATCTCGGCCAGTATCTGCCTTACGGCTCCAATCTGCTTTCCGAACTTCGGTCCCAGGGTCTTAAGCTGGGGCTTGAAGCTGTAGGAGGTGAACGCCCTTACGTCGTCGGTGAATATTACTTCCTTGACATTAAGCTCATCGGCTATTATGTCCCTGTAGTACTCGGAAAGGGCGATATTTGCCTTTACATACATCTTCCCGATAGGCTGGCGGTTCTTGATATTGGCGGCGTTCCTGCAGGAGCGTCCCAGGACGACGATCTCAAGAACCTCGTTCATGTTCTCCTCAAGCTCTTTATCAATATAATCCTCGTTGTACGCCGGGTATGAGCACAGGTGGATGCTTTCCGGCGCGTTCTTGTCAAGGTTGACAACAAGGTTCTGGTAAATGTCCTCCGTCATGAACGGGATGTACGGAGCCGCCAGCTTGCTGAACTCAACAAGCGCGGTATAAAGGGTCATGTAGGCGTTTATCTTGTCCTGCGGCATTCCCTTTGCCCAGAAGCGTTCCCTGCTTCTTCTTACATACCAGTTGGACAGCTCATCCACAAAATCGGACATAAGCCTTGCGGATTCCGTAATCCTGTAATTCTCAAGATTGCCGTCCACCGCCTTGATAAGGCTGTTCAACCGTGACAGCAGCCATTTGTCCATAACCGACAGCTTGTCGTATTCCAGCCTGTATTTTGTAGGGTCAAACTTATCTATATTGGCATACAAAACGTAGAATGCATAGGTGTTCCAAAGCGTGCCCATGAATTTTCTCTGGCCTTCTATGACGGCGCCGCCGTGGAAGCGGTTCGGAAGCCACAAGGCTGAGTTTATTGAGAAATACCAACGGATTGCGTCCGCGCCGTATTGGGCCAGCGCGTCCATCGGCTCTATGGCATTGCCCTTGGATTTGGACATCTTCTGTCCGTTCTCATCCTGTACATGGCCAAGCACTATGCAGTTCTTAAAGGAGGTCTCCCCGAATATCAGGGTGGCTATTGCAAGCAGCGAATAGAACCATCCCCTGGTCTGATCCACGGCTTCGCTTATGAAGTCGGCCGGGAACCTTTCCTCAAACACTTCCTTGTTCTCAAACGGATAATGCCACTGCGCAAAAGGCATGGCTCCGGAATCGTACCAGCAGTCGATAACGGGCTTGACCCTGGTCATCTCTTTTCCGCACTCGGGGCATTTTATGGTAACGGCATCAATGTACGGACGATGAAGCTCTATGTCATCCGGACAGTTATCCGACATGGCTTTAAGCTCCGCAATGCTTCCGATACAATGCCTGTGGCCTTCCTCGCATTCCCAGATGGGAAGCGGGGTACCCCAGTAGCGGTCTCTCGACAGGCCCCAATCCTGCAGGTTGTTCAGCCAGTCCCCGAACCTGCCCTGGCCTATGCTTTCAGGCATCCAGTTGATTGTATTGTTGTTCTCAATCATCTTATCCTTGACGGCGGTCATCTTGATGAACCAGGATTCCCGCGCATAATAAATCAGCGGGGTGTCGCATCTCCAGCAGAACGGGTAGCTGTGCTCGTATTTAAGAACTTTAAAGAGCAGGCCTTTCTCATAAAGCATCTTCATGATGGGCTCGTCGGCGTCCTTGCAGAACAGGCCTGCTATGTCGGTGGCCTCCGGCTTGAACTCTCCCTTGCCGTCCACCAACTGGACAAACGGCAGGCCGTAGTTTTGGCCGACCCTGTAGTCGTCCTCACCGAAAGCCGGTGCGGTGTGAACCACGCCGGTACCGTCCGTCAATGTAACATAACCGTCGCAGGTTACATAGTATGCTTTTTTATCCACCCTGGCATAGTCGAACAACGGCTCATATTCCGTATGTTCGAGCTCCTTGCCAAGCCAGCGTTCCTCTATCTCGTAATCGCCGTCTATTACGCTGCCGACCAGCGCTTCCGCAAGAATGTATTTCTCGGTCCTGACGGCTTTGGGCTCTTCATGCATTTCATCATCATGGTCGTGGTGGCAGCTGCAGCCCTTGCTGCTTACCAGGTTGCCTTTCTCGTCCACCTGCACCCTGACCTTTACATAGCTTTCATCAGGATTTACGCAAAGGGCCACGTTGGACGGCAGGGTCCACGGCGTGGTGGTCCAAGCCAGGATATACTCATCCTGTTTTCCTTTTACCCTGAACTTCGCGATCAGGGATTTTTCCTTGACATCCTTGTATCCCTGGGCCACCTCATGGCTTGACAGCGGCGTCCCGCATCTCGGGCAATAAGGGACGATCTTGAAGCCCTTGTAAAGCAATCCTTTATCCCATATCTGCTTTAAAGACCACCATATGGATTCTATATAGTAATTTTCATAGGTAATATAGGGGTTCTCCATGTCGACCCAGTATCCTACTATGCCGGAGAACTCCTCCCACATACCCTTGTATTTCCACACGCTTTCCTTGCACCTGTTGATGAAGGGCTCAAGGCCGTATGCCTCGATCTGCTCCTTACCGTTTATTCCAAGCTCCCTCTCCACCTCAAGCTCAACCGGAAGCCCGTGGGTGTCCCATCCCGCCTTGCGCAGGACATTGTATCCCTTCATCGTGCGGTATCTGGGGATAATGTCCTTAACCACACGGGTGAGCACATGGCCTATGTGGGGCGTGCCGTTGGCCGTCGGAGGCCCGTCATAAAAGGTAAAGCTTGGTTTGCCCTTGCTTGCCTCAACGCTTTTTTCAAAAATCTTGTTCCTGTTCCAGAACTCCAGGATCTTCTTCTCTCTCTCAACAAAATTCAAATCTGTTGATACTTTGTTATACATGTCTTCCTCCTCATATATCAACATCATTAATTAAAAAGCTCCCATCCGAAACAGGATGAGAGCAATGCATTCTCATTAACCACCTTTTCGTATACACTGCCTTGCGGCATTCATACACTATCCATATAACGGTGGACACCGGCTCGACCTACTGAACGGGAACCCCCATCTTTGGGCCTGGCAACTATGGAGTGATCTTCGGACATCCGCTACTCATACCGGGCTTGCACCTGTCCCCGGCTCGCTGTGATTTTTGCAAGGAGCTTACTCTCTCCGTCATCGTTTTTGAGTTTATTAATTTTATACATGATATAATAAATGCTCCGGAATGTCAAGAGGTTCCGATTGTCCTGAGCCGTTATTCCATTTTATATTACTTCCTATATTAATTATAAATATCACCTGTTGCTTCCTATATTATAAATATCCCCTGAATCCCCGGCCGATTATTTCACTGGTGTTCGTAATGAGGATGAACGCCTCGGGATGGTTCCTTTTAATATAATGCTGCAGCTGCAATGCTTCCGAACGGGACATTACAGTAAGGACTATCTTCTTTTTGTGGTTCGTGAACGCCCCCTTGGCGTCGTAAATTGTGGCGCTCCTGTTCAATTTCTTTATGATGAAGTCACAGATATCTTCCGCATCGTCGCATATGACCGTAAGGTATTTGCACAGGTTCAGCGCTTCCACGATATTGTCGACCACAACGGACTTGGTAAACAGTCCCGCCACGGACAACAGTCCCGTCAGCATGCCGAATATGGGGAAGGTCAATAAAGTCAGTATAATATCGGTTACTAAAAGGGCCTGCCCTATATTGATGTTGGTCTTCCTCTTTAAAATCATTGCTATGATATCCGTGCCGCCTGTCGAGCTTCCCAGGTTAAACAGTATGGCCGCGCCGATTCCGGGAAGGGCCACCGCGAAGAACAGCTCAATGACGGGCTCGTTGGTCAGCGGATGCTCCAACGGGTTTACTATCTCCAGCACCTTGAGCCCGACGGAAAGAATCAGGCTTCCGTATGCGGTTTTTATTCCGAAGCTTCTTCCGAACATAATATATCCCAGGACCAGCATGGCCATGTTAATGACCAGCACTATCGTGCCGGATGAAATCCTGCCGCCCAGGACACTGCTTAACAGGATGCCGACGCCTGTTACGCCGCCTATACTGAAATTGTTCGGGAATTTGAAGTAATATACGCCGACGGTTACCAGCAGGGCACCTATCGTTATATAAAAATATTCTTTTATAATAACTGTTTTCTTACTCTGGTTTTTCATATGGTCTCCGATGTAAAAGCATATACGGGCCCGGCATATTTAATCCTTAATATTTGCCAGGTCATGGGTTTGAAGAAAATCCTTGACCATGTGCAGGTGGTGGCGGATCCTGTTCTTTGCCAGTTCCTTGTCCCTCGCCTTGATGGCTTCCACAATGGCCAAATGCTCATTGTATATACCCTCTTTTCTGGATATATACTGGGATGTTATTTTTGAAATTTCCTTAAATATCTCATAATAGGTATCAATAAAGCTCACAAAGATAATGTTGCGGGAAAATTCCGCAAGGCGATAGTGGAAATAGTAGTCCGTAGAGCGGTCCCCCTCGGCTGCCTCATCCGAACCAATAAGCTCATAAAGCTCATCTATCTGCTCATCGGTCGCCAGGTCTATAACCTTCTCCACCATGCGTATCTCAAGACATTCCCTTACCTCGATCAGGTCCAGGTATGTGGCCTGCTTCATTGAAATTTCCCAGCTGTCATTCAGTTCCGCAAGCGCATCCGAGTTGATGAAAGTGCCTTCCTTCGGTTTCCTGTAAATAATACCCCTGGCCTGCAGGGCTGTCAGGGCCTCACGCAGGACCCCGCGGCTTACCTGCAAAGCATTGGCAAGCTCCGGTTCGCTGGGAAGCTTGTCACCCGGTTTCAATTCTCCCGTTTTAATTTTTTCCGTTATTACGTTGACCACCTTATCGGATAATCGCTCATTAACTATGGTTGGAAATCTCACATTAACCTCCGTGCAAAGAAAATATTTTACAAAATATATCACATTTGTTAGACAAATAGATTATACATTTATTTCAAGCCGTTGTCAAATTAATTTCAAAATCCAGTTTAATACATGATAAATCCTAATGAAATATTTGTTTTTTAACAATAAAATAAATTTATATAAAATGAGACGCTTGTATTGTGCAAAATGTCAATCATACATATTGACACCTGTTTTTTACCGTGATATAATTCTAATTGTTAAACAAATAGACTATAATACAAGGGCTGATGTAAAGTGAACAAATGCAGTATTTTATCTCCATGCGGCATGTTGGGCTACGGTTTTCCCGAGCAGTCGTTCCGAAACGGATTGGCTATGAATCCGGACGCGATTGTTGTTGACGCGGGTTCAACCGATGCCGGGCCACATAAGCTTGGAGCAGGTGTCAGCATAGTAAGCCGTATGGCGGTCAGAAAAGACCTGTCCCTAATCATACCCGAGGGACTAAAAAGACATATACCGGTTATCATAGGATCGGCCGGCGGAGCAGGTTCCAGGATCCACGTCAATTGGACACTGGAAATTGTGGAGGATATCCTTAAGGAACACAGGCTGGATGCGAAGCTTGCGGTCATATATACCGATGTTGATAAATCGATAATTAAGGATGCCATTGCCAACAACCGCATCTTCTCCATGGGGTCAAACATCCCGGATCTTACGGAAGAAACAGTGGACAGCACCGGATCAATCGTGGCACAGATAGGCCATGAACCTGTTATAGAAGCGCTGAAAGGCGGAGCGGATATTATTGTCTGCGGAAGGACCTATGATCCGTCCATTTTTGCGGCTGTCGGCATTTATAAGGGCTTTGACCCCGGACTATCCTATCATATGGGGAAAATCCTTGAGTGCGGAGCGTTGTGCGCCGAACCGGGAACGACAAAAGACAGTGTACTGGGCACATTATATGAAGACTCATTTACCATATGCGCTCTTAATCCTGTCCGCCACTGCAATATAACCAGTGTGGCGGCCCATACATTCTATGAAAAGGAAAATCCCTGCGTATTCCACGGCCCCGGCTTCATCCTGGATCTTTCGGAGTGCACCTTCACCATGGATGACGGGGAATCGGTAAGAGTAAAGGGAAGCCGCTACATACCGGATGAAAAGTACAAAATAAAGCTTGAAGGATCCAGGCAGGTAGCTTACAGGACATTTGTCATAGGAGCCGTAAGAGATCCGATTTTAATATCAAGGCTTGAGGAGATTGAGGAAAAGGTTGCAAAAAGCGTAAAGGAATACATCCGCGAGATACCGGAAGAGGATTATCGGATTAACTTCTACAACTACGGCATCAACGGTGTAATGGGGGACCAGGAGCTCCAGGAGTTTAGGGGACATGAAGTGGCGGTCCTGTTTGAAGCCCTGGCAAAGACCCAGGAGATGGCCAACGCGATCTGCGCAAATGTCCGCTCCACGTTTTTGCACTGCGACTTCGAAGGCCGCAAGACCACGGCCGGCAACCTGGCTTTTCCGTTTGCCCCCAGTGATATCCCGTTTGGCCCGGTATACGAATTTTCAGTTTACCATCTGCTGCAGATACCGGACGGAAAATCCATGTTCCCCGTAACATACGAAACCTATGCCAAGGGTAAGAAAACGAAGAAGGCTGGTGAAAATGAATGAAAAAATTATATGACGTCGCAAAGGTTATAAGAAGCAAAAATGCCGGCCCTTTCTCAATTACCCTGGATATTCTCTTCTCCGACAGAAAAGAATATGAGGCAGTAAAAAAGGCAAATATTATCACTAGAGAATCCATTGCCAAAGCGTATAATATAAATGTTGCCGACATAACGGAGTTGGTTTATTTCGACCAGGCAATGGGCATAAAGATTACATATAACAGGAAGGTTTCCTCCGGCACATCGGGGGACCGGGACGTATACGGAGCGCAGCAGCATGCGCCGCTGCTTTCAATAGAGTTTGACGAATCCATATTGGAATAATACTCTATGGGATCTGAAAGGAGTATATAATGATTGGCAAAAATCATGCTAAAACGTCCGACAGGACGGCAGCCAGAGCAAGAAAATGGCAGATAATGAAAAACCAGCGCTACCTGTTTCTCATAGCCATACCCTGTATTATATACATCGGCATCTTCTTTTACGGGCCCTTATACGGATGGCTGATGGCTTTCGTAAGATACAAGCCTGCAAGAGGGGTTTTTGGCAGCGAATTTGTCGGGCTGCACTACTTCAAGGAGTTCTTCACCGACCCCGACCTGGGGAAGATTATACGCAATACCCTTGCAATGAGCTCCTTAAACCTGCTGGCCATCAACACCCTGCCGATTATATTGGCGCTCATGATAAACGAAATATCTCACAAGGTGTTCAAAAGGACCATTCAGACCCTTACATATTTGCCGCACTTTGTATCCTTCGTCGTTGTGGCCAACATATTCCTGGAGCTTCTGGGAACCAACGGCCCGATAAACGACTTGCTTCAGAACATGGGTATTGTCGACCAGCCTTATAAGTTCTGGCAGAAGCCCTACCTGTTCTGGTTCCTCGCAACATTCGTAAGAGTATGGAAGGAAGTCGGCTGGGGCGCTATCATTTACCTGGCAACACTGGCAGGAATAGACCAGGAGCAATATGAAGCCGCGGCAATTGACGGCTGCGGAAGAATCAAGCGGATTATATACATTACAATACCGAACCTTCTGCCCACAGCCATGATACTTTGGATAACCAATATGTCCGGCTTGTTCTCCGCAAGCTTTGACGCATCTTACATGCTCGGAAATGCGGTTACAAGCCATGTAGCCGAAGTCATAGAAACATATACCTACAAGATAGGTATATCAATGGGAATGTATTCATATTCGACTGCCGTCAGCCTGATTCAGACCGTGCTGGGTTTCATTCTGGTATATATTACCAATAAGATCGCGCAAAAGACGACAGAATACTCACTGTGGTAATGGAGGCGGACTATGGGAAAGAACGAAAATGAAATAATCCGGAAAAAGAAAAAGAAGAAAACCGGCGACATAATATTTGATACGATACTGGCCATTATCCTCGGCATAATCGGAATATCAATGTTATATCCTTTCATTTATGTACTGGCCGTATCATTCAATCACCCGGCGGATACCGAGCTGGGCGGAATATGGCTTTATCCCCGCGTATTCTCCACGGAGGCATACCGGCTTATATTCATGGAGAAAGACCTCTTCCGCGCCACTCTCCTAAGCGTGTCAAGAACAGTACTGGGCACTTTTCTGACGGTATTATGCTCCTCCATGTTTGCCTACCTGTTCACAAGGAGCGATTTCCTGCTGTACAAGCCCCTTAAGGCATTCTTCTTCTTTGCCATGTTCTTCGGAGGCGGCGGCCTTATTCCGACCTACATGCTGTACCTTAACCTTAACCTGTACGACACCTTTTGGGTTTATATCATACCGCACATAATCAACCTCTGGTATGTGGTGCTGTTCAGGACGTATTTCAAATCCGTACCGGCGGACCTGCTTGAAGCGGCAAAAATAGACGGTGCCCACGATTTGAAGATGTTCTTCAAGATCCTGATGCCGGTATCAAAACCTATTTACGCCACCGTTGCCCTTTACTCGGCGGTTATGCAGTGGAACTCGTACCGTGACACCCTGTACTACACCACCGATCCCAAACTGAGAACCCTGCAGTACATATGCATGCAGATGATCAAGAAGGCCGAAGGTGAAAAAATGATTGACAGGGCGACAATGTTTGAGATATTCCACGGTGAGGCGGTTACTGCCGATCCCCTGTCCCTTCGAATGGCTATAACGGTTGTTACTGTTGTTCCTATCATATGCGTATATCCTTTCCTGCAGAAATACTTTGTCAAGGGCATCATGGTAGGTTCGATGAAGGGTTAAATAATTGATAAATAACAGGACGCAAATAAAATTCCTGTTTATATAGCGTTATAAATCAACACAAATTAAAAAACATGCCACTCAGACGTGGAAATATATCGGGAGGTGTATTTAATGCACAAGAGACGCATAACAGGCTTCTTTACATTAATAATCATACTGATAACAGCAGCATCGGTACTTTCGGGATGCAAGAAAAAAACGGATGAAAATACCGGTACTACATATGAAAACGAAGAAAACATGACCTTTGAAGAACTGCAGGAGCTAGACAGGCAAAACCCCATAACAATCAAGATTATGGTCGCAGACATGCAGAATCCTTCACCCAGTGACAGCGCGGTTCTGAAAAAGATAGCAGAAATCACGGGAACCACAATTGAGATCCAGGGAATTGAATCCGACCAGCTCCAGATGCTCATGGCTTCCAGGGATTATCCCGACGTGCTGGTTATGAAAAGAGACGGTACCTTCTATGATTACCTGGATACCGGGGACCTGGTTGACCTTGAGCCGCTGCTTAAGAAATACGCTCCTACCGTTTATGAGATGAACTCATCCCTGATCGAAATATTCAAAAACGAAAACGGTCAGCTCCTGTACTTAACGGAGAACAAAGACCTGCTTCGTGAGGGCGAGGTTCATCCCGAGGATTCCAGCGATCCCAACCGTGCCCAGGAAGAGCTTCCGTGGCACAGCACACTTTATGTCCAGTATCCTCTTGTAAAGGAAATTTATAATAACAAGATAACATCCTTCGACGCTTACAAGGAGGCCCTGGACAATTTCAGAGCAAAATACTCGACAGAGGACGGATATTACGCAATATCCATGGATAAGGGAAGCGCCGGTGACATCCTTTGGGCAGGACTTTCAATGTACGGTTATAAATGCAATTACAGGGGCGGCTTGTTCGTAACCCTGGACGGCGAGAATTATACTTACGGCTTAAAAGCCGAACATGCCCTGCCCTGGCTGCTGTTCATGAACGAACTGTACCGTGAGGGATATATATATGAGGACGCGCCGGTACAAACCTCCGACCAGTTTATAAGACAGTTGAACAAGGCAAAGGTATTCTCCTTCATAGGCAATTACTATTACATCTATGAAGCCAACAAGGCTTTGCTGAACAATGAAAAGACCTCCCATATCATCTACATTCCACAGCAGTTAAGGGCTGACGGGGTTGATCACGTCTGGCAGTACAACTCGGCTTATACGGGAAGCAAGGCATTCATGATAATGAAGACCTCTCCCCATGCAAACCGCATCGCACGCCTGCTGGAGTTCTTATACTCCGATGAAGGTCTCGTGCTTCACGGCTGGGGCATTGAAGGCGAGGACTATATCATCAATGCCGACGGCAAGAGGGACATAAACGCGGAAATAGACGCAAAGATCAAGGCTAATCCCGAATACAACGTAAAACGCGGCATCCGTTCCTTATACGGCGTAATTAACTTCCCGACATACACAACCGACGGACAGCCGGCATTCGCAAGATTTGCGCCGTACTACTCCACCGATGCCGGAGCAGACCCGAGAGATTTAATCATTAAGCAGGATCCTGTATTCAACTGGCATGAAGACTGGAAGGGAACCTTCTGGAAGGACTATTCCGAGATTGATATAGTAATGCAGGCTGAAACTGAAGCAGCTATAGCCAGCTCAAAATGCGCGGCCATTATAAAAGACGAAATTAACCGCATAATAATGGCTTCTTCCGAGGAAGAGTGCATACGCCTTTACAAAGAGGCTGTGGATAAGGTCAATGCTTACGGCATAGAGGCCTGGGAAGAAGAAGTCAACAGGCAGATTAAGGCAAAACGGTAAAAGCGGCAAAATGAAAGGAGCTTAAAATGAAAAAAATATTGATATGTATGCTATGCCTGGTCATTTTCCTGACCGGATGCGGCAAAAAAGCATCAGACAAGAAAGAAGGTGAAGATATGGTAAAGGAACCTGAAAATCAGCAGGAAGTTATAACCGATGAAAACGGCAAGAATGATGAGACAGCCAATGAAAATCAGACCCCCGATACCGTATCCCCATCCGATGAAACGCCAACATCCGATAACCAACAGGATGAACCGGACAGCCAGGACGAGCCGGCAGTTGATGACTTGTTTGCAAAGTTCTATCCCAACAAGGACACCGGAGCCATACTGACCGGAGCGGAGTACAACGAACTGGCAAAGCAGCTTACGGAAAATGTCCAGGGAAGGCTTTCCGAAATAACTTACACCTTTAAGGGCTCCAAGATCTCAATGGAAATGCTGGTTGGAAACCGCGACATACAGCAGATCAAGAACCCTGTGGGAAAAGAAGTGTTCCAGCTTTTATACGGCGACAGCGAGTATTACAACTATGTTCTGTATCTTCCCGAGGGTTATGACCCAGATGACAAGGAAACAAAATGGCCGGTTATTTACTTCCTTCATGGCATAGGCGAAAGGGGCGACGACCTGAACGAGCTCTTAAGCTACGGCGTTCCCAAGTACATCATGGAAACCGGCTCCCTTGACGCCATAATGATAGCTCCCCAGTGTCCCGGCAATTCCCACTGGGCCGACACCAACGACGAGGAGCCCAAGCTGAAGGCATTTATAGAAGAGAACCTTGAAAAATACAATATTGATCCGGACAGGATGTACCTTACGGGCTTATCCATGGGCGGCAGAGGCACATGGAAGCAGGCACTGGCAATGCCCGATACGTTTGCTGCAATTGCAGTTGTATGCGGCAGAACAAACAGCTATGATTTTTCAGGCATCCTGGAGATGCCGATTTGGATGTTCCACGGAGCAATTGATGATACCGTACCCTTCAAGAATGTCAACCTGATTGTGGAGAAGCTGTGCGGCCAGGGACATGAATATTTCAAGCTGACGGTTTATCCTTTCCTCTCCCATGATACCTGGACACCCGCTTATTCCAGGCCCGACCTGTACGAATGGCTTTTTACGCAGAATCTTCAGAACAGAAAATAACCTATCAGAGAGGTATATGAATGCTTACCAGGAATGATTTGATAAATAACAAGGAACTTAGGGATGACAAGGCACTGGGCGCCCTTGCCGGGCTGGCAATAGGCGATTCCTTCGGGGACGCATGCCGCAAGCCCGAAAACCACCAGGACTACGGCATGATGGTTGACTTAAGCAAGGGGGCAGCATGGAGTACGGACGACACCGAGTTCGCCTTGTTTACGGCAAAGATGCTTATTGACCATGGAGGCAATCCCGGTACAAAGGATTTTGAAGAAGGCTGGAAGAAATATATCATAACCCAGGATGAATTTCCGAGAGGAGGCGCCAGCGAAAAGGAAGCGGCGGAGAATCTGAAAAAAGGGCTTCATGCACCCTATACCGGCATGTATAACGCATATGCCAACAGTGACGGCGCTGCCATGAGGATATCCCCCATCGGAATAGTATGCGCCGGCGATTTCGAACGGGCAAAGGAGCTGGCCAGGAGAGACGCGGAAATCAGTCACTGCGGTGAAGGAATCTGGGCGGCGCAGGCCGTGGCTGTAGCGGTCGCTGCTGCCATGGTGGATGCGACCGACGAAGAGATCCTTCAGGAAGCATTAAAATGCATACCGGAAGGAACATGGCTCAGACATAACTTCGATGTAATGCTGGGTATCCTGGAACAAGGCGGTTATGATTTCTTCAAGTGCTGGATGCCTCTGCATGACGAACTGCGCTGCCAGTACAAGGCGGCGGTTGCGGAAGCCGTAGTATCGGCCTTTGCATATTTCCTCATGGCAAAGGGAGACTTCCGTTACGGTATATTCCTAAGCGGAAATTCCGGCAGGGATGCGGATACGGTTTCAGCAATTGTGGGAGCAATCCTTGGTGCCAGGGGAGGCGCAAAATGCATCCCTGCGGCATGGATTGAAAAAACAAATTATCCGACCGGAACCTGTTTGCGTTTTACTAAGGATTTGACTATCAGAACAGTCGCTGAAAGCCTGAGCGACCTTATCAGATAACGGAGGTAACCAAATGGTAAAGGATTATATAAACAAGCTTTATGCCGGTTTTCTCGGAAAGAATGTCGGGATAAGGCTGGGCGCACCGGTTGAGCCCGCTCCCTGGGATTTTGACAGGATAGCTTCCGTATACGGAGATATAACCGAATACATAAAGCGCTACAGGAATTTCGCCGCCGATGACGACATCAACGGTCCGGTATATTTCCTCAGGGGGCTTATTGACAGCGGCGTTAAAAGCGAAATGTCTTCCGGGCTGGTTGCCAGGGCATGGCTTAATTATGCCAGGAACGGCATCGGCATGTTCTGGTGGGGCGGTGAAGGCATAAGCACCTGCCATACCACCTACCTGAATCTAAAAAAGGGCATCCCTGCTCCTCTGTCGGGAAGCATGGAAACCAACGGAAAAGTCCTGTCAGAGCAGATAGGCGGCCAGATATTCGTTGATACATGGGGATTCATCTGGCCCGGAAATCCCGAAAAGGCAGCCGAGTATGCCATGAAGGCGGCTCATGTTTCCCACGACGGAAACGCCGTATACGGCGGAGGCTTCATAGCAGCCTGCATTGCCCAGGCATTTACAGCTGAAACCATTGACGAAATAATTGATGCCGGATTACGCCAGATACCCGAAGACTGTACATATGCACAGGTGGTAAACGCCGTCCGTGATTTTCACAGGAAAAACCCCGACGATTTCAGAAGCTGCATGCGGTATCTGATAGACAACTGGGGATATGACAAATATCCCGGCGCATGCCATGTAATTCCCAACGCGGGTGTATGCGTACTGGCTTTGCTCTACGGCAAGGATTTCAACCGGACCGTGGAAATAGCCACAATGTGCGGCTGGGACACCGACTGCAATGCCGGCAGCGTCGGAAGCATAGCGGGAGTATTCTACGGGCTGGACAATATCAAAAAGGCATACAGGGATCCGATCAACGACGTCATTATTACGTCAGGAATATCCGGCTATCTGAACATCATGGATGTTCCCACTTATGTAAAGGATCTTGCCCAGATTGCCTATATGCTTGCCGATGAAAAGATGCCCGAAGAAATCAAAAGGCCCAATGACGGAGACATTCTCTTCGACTTTGAGCTTCCGGGTTCCACCCATGGAATAAGGCTGTCCAATGAAATCCGGTTCATGAAGCGCCATTCATATGAAAAAGCCTACAGCGGGAAGGGAAGCCTTGAGATAATCGTCGACCGCATACTTCATGCCGATCAGTGCAGGGTTTATTACAAGCCCTTCTACCGCCGGGCTGACTTTGACGACGAAAGATATAAACCGGTATTCTCCCCGACGGTATTCAGCGGCCAGAAGGCATCATTCAAGCTGTTTTATGAAGTCTGGCTGGAGGGGGCTGTACATGTAATCCCGTACATCCGGACGGCCATGAGAGATACATTTATTGAAATCGAAGAAATAGAGCTTAAAGCCGGTGAATGGAATTCCATAGACTTTACCATACCGGACACCGGTGGAGACCAGATTGCGGAATTAGGCTTTAAGATCCTCACCCCTGCTGAAACGGCAAACCGAGTATTTGGCCGGTTATTCCTTGACGATTTTACTGTGACAGGCGAGGCCAGGTACTCCATAGACATGTCCCTGCAGGCGTGCGAATTCGCCCAGGTAACACCATTCTCGCTGAACCAGTGCAAGGGCGAAATAATTGACGGAAAGCTTGTGGTGACATCCGAGCAGGAATGCCAGGTATATACCGGCAACTTCTATGCAAGGGACACTATTGTGGAAGCCGATATTACACCGCTTTCCGGTGAAAACAAGGGACTTATAGTCCGGGGCAAGGGCGCCGAATGCGCATACCTTCTCGGCTTCGGAAAACAGGGTGAGGTTGTTATTTCACTTAAGAATTTCGGAACCAGGGTTCTTGCCAAAGCCGGTTACAACTGGCGTATCGGCAGCACTTACCAGCTTAAGGCAAGCGCAATCGGAAACAAATTAACCCTTGCTGTCAATGACGAGGAGGTCCTTAGCGTTGAGGACTCCACCTTCGAATACGGAATGACCGGATTTTACCAGGAGGAAGCAGGCAGCTTCTCGACCGGCCGGATGAACGTTTGGACCGGTGAAAGCAAGGGAATCGACAGGATAAAATAATTTACATATATCCATGTACAACAATAAAACAATAATAAGGAGGAAAGGTTATGAAGATTTTCAAGAAATTAGTATCAGCTTTAATCGTCCTGACATTGGTTCTTTCCCTGACGGCATGCAAATCCAAGGATGATAAAGAAGATACCACCCCCGAGCCTACCAAGGCTCCTACAACCGCACCTGTTGAAGATGCCGGTGAAGAGAAACCGGATCAGCAGGAGCCGGCCCAGGAACCAGCAACCGATGTTAATGCCGGTGAATTTGCGGAGCCAACAGATGTAGACCTGGGAGCTTATCTTGACGGCTCAACCCAGTGGGAAGATGACGGAGGAGAGTACTCCATCAAGAATAACACGCTCATCTTTGATAATGCTTATTACGGCGACTTCTGCGCTGTAATGCTTCCCGGTGATTTCCAGAACGTAAATGTAAAATTTACAGCTCAGCTGACGGATATAGCTACGGATCTGGATAAGGAAGCAGGTACATGGTGGGATTCCGAGTTCCTGTTGCTTGTCAGGGCAAATTATCCGGGACCGGCTTTCAGGGAATCCGATCCTCAGGCAGGTTACTGCATCACATCCTGGGGCGACATGAAAACCTTTTGTCTTGGCCGTTCGGGCTATGACGATGCTTTTGGCGAATTCAGCTGGCCTTTGGCGGACGGACAGCCCCACAAGGTTGAATTCACCGTAACCAACAATGCAGACAACACCAAGGTTTACCTTAAGGTGGTTGTTGACGGGGTCGAACTGGCATCCGTAGTTGATGACGGCTCACTGGTTAAGAAAGAAAGGCCTTCATTATACCCTGATGCCGGCGGTATTAACTTTAGGGTTAAATACCTGGGCGCAAAGATTTACGGATATGACGAAGCATATGCTCCATCAGCCACAGGCAGCACCTCCGGCGCCGAGCTTGAAGTGGTCCAGGTTGGAGATTATTTCGGTGATCCTGCCGCCTGGGAAAACAACGGCGACGCTTATACCCTGACAGCGGACGGACTTACATTGAATCCCGGCGGAGACAAGGTTGCCGTAAGACTGAATAAAGAGGTCCAGAATGCTGTATTCAAGTTTACGCTTAAGCTTACTGACATCAAGACCGACCTGTCCGAGGAAGAGGGAACCTGGTGGGATTCCGAGTTCTTGTGCCTGCTTCGTTCCGCCCTTGCAGACAAAGGCTGGACCGACGGGCAGAGAGGATATTCCCTTACTTCATGGGGTGACATGAACACCTTCTATCTTGGCCGCTCAGGTTATGATGATGCTTTCGGCAAATACGAATGGCCTTTGGGCGACGGACAGCCCCATGACTTTGAAATCACCCTGCAGAACAGCGAGGATAATTCAAAGGTTACCATAACCGTTAAGATCGACGGCAAGGAAGTTGCATCCGTTGTAGATGACGGATCACTGGTTAAGCAGGACAGGCCCGCTCTTTATCCGGAAGCAGGCGGCTTAACCTTCAGAGCCAAGAACATCGGTGTTGTTATAAGCAAGTAATTGGATATATTAGCTCTTAAAAGCGCATGACCATATAATAAGGAGAAAAAGAGAAAAGACAAAGCAAAAAGTGTAAAAACACATTAAGTGTTTTTACACTTTTTGTTTTATATATAATATGAGAACTTTACTGATACAAACAATCCTATAGCTCCAACCTGGCCACCGTTTCCTGCGCTTCTTCATTAAAGCCTATCTCTATAAAGCCGAATTTCCTGTAAAGCCGCCTGGCTGCTTCATTTTCCGGGGCATATGATATGTAAACCGCCTTCGCCTCCCCCTGGGGAAACGTCCTGATATACTCAAGGGCTTTCTCCATGGCCTTCGTCCCGTACCCCTTGTTCTGGTACTTCACATCAATCATAAAACGCAGGATGCCATAGGCTTCCTCGTCACCATATTCATTCTCTTCAGCCGTATCATGATACATCATGATAAAGCCAATCATTACATCATCGTCATATATTGCGAATGTCATGGGGGGGCAGCTCGTCATTAAGCAAGGCGACATACGATTGCGCCAGGCTGTATACGTTAGACGCAAGAAAACCTCTTTGCTCCTCCGTAAGCTGCAGATTAATGCACTCGTCAAAATTATCCCAGGTTATTTTGCGAAACTCTATCATTTTCTGTCTCTTTCTCCTTTGCTTTTTTCGTGCTTTTATAATTCTTATTGTTTGCCATATTATCTTACCATTTTTATTCCTGATTTCAAAGTATAACTTCCGCTATAAAATCCCGATAATATCTGACAGATTATGATTTGTTTTATATATTTATAAGCAAATATTATAAACTTGGGCTTTTTTATTTTGTACAATGTGTTACAATAATTTATACACGGTAAATTAATTCGAATCGAGGGTGGAGTAAATGAGCGTTCAAAACTTAACTTTGCTGACGGACTTTTATGAGCTGACCATGATGCAGGGCTATTATAACAATAAAAACAATGATGTCGTTATATTCGACATGTTTTACAGGGACAACCCCTGCGGCAGCGGCTATGCCATTTGTGCCGGCCTGGAACAGGTAATCGATTATATTAAAAACCTAAGATTTAAAGAGGACGATATCGAGTATCTGCGCTCGTTGAAGATATTTGATGAAGGTTTCCTTTCATATCTGAAAGACTTCCGCTTTACCGGGGATATCTATGCCATTCCCGAGGGAACGGTCGTATTTCCGATGGAACCCTTAATAAAAGTCATTGCCCCCATTATGGAGGCCCAACTGGTTGAAACAGCGATTCTGAATTTCGTCAACCACCAGAGCCTTATTGCCACCAAGGCATCCCGCGTGGTCTATGCCGCCGGCGGCGCTCCCGTCATGGAATTCGGCTTAAGAAGGGCACAGGGACCGGATGCCGGAACCCTGGGTGCCAGGGCTGCGGTTATTGGCGGCTGTATCGGCACAAGCAACGTGCTGTCAGCCAAGCTGTACGATATGCCCGCCCTCGGAACTCACGCTCATAGCTGGATTATGAGCTTTGATGACGAGCTGACCGCGTTCCGCAAGTATGCCGAGCTTTATCCCAATAATACCACCCTCCTTGTTGACACCTATGATACCCTGCGCAGCGGTCTTCCCAATGCGATAAAGGTGTTTACGGAGCTTCGCGAAAGCGGCAGGATGCCTAAGAAGTACGGTATCCGCCTAGACAGCGGCGACTTGGCATACCTGTCGAAAATGGCAAGAAAGATGCTGGACGAAGCAGGCTTTACGGAGGCGACCATAACCGCTTCCGGCGATTTGGATGAATATATAATCTCATCCCTGATAACACAGGAGGCAAAAATAGATTCCTGGGGTGTGGGCACAAGGCTTATAACCTCACTTGACTGTCCTTCCTTCGGCGGTGTTTATAAACTGTCCGCGATCCAAAAGGACGGAGTATTCCAACCTCGCATGAAGCTGTCCGACAACCAATGGAAGGTTACCAACCCGGGCAATAAAAAGATATACAGGGTATATGAAAAGGAAAGCGGCAAGATCAAGGCCGACCTGATAACCCTGGCGGATGAAACTTTCACATCGGACAAGCCGCTGCTGCTGTTCGATCCGCTGGCTACCTGGAAGAAAACATACCTTAAGCCTAATACCTACGTCTTAAGGGAGCTTTTGGTCCCGGTATTCCTAAAGGGTGAATGCGTGTATACTTCTCCTTCTGTCATGGAAATCCGCGAGTACTGCGCCAGGGAGCAGAACACCCTCTGGGATGAATGCAGAAGGCTCACAAATCCTCATAATGTTTATGTGGACCTGTCCCAGAAGCTTTATGACCTTAAGACAAACCTGTTAAACAGCTACTTCAACGGCATTTAAATGCCAAATATTTTATTTTATTTATGATATAATTTATGGTATAATCTACGCGAATAAAGATAGGTATATCAGATTTAAAGGGAGATCCTTATGGGAAAATCCAAAATGCCAATACTAATTGCATTATGTGTCCTGCTGATGGTCTTTATGACAGGATGCTTTTTATCCCGTAGGGATTCGTTGGCTGACAGCAGCACCGGGCATAAAGGCCGCGATACGGTGGAAGCATCCGTAACAACGAAATCTCCCTCCGATGCGGACACGTCCGGAAAGGCCTCGGGCAAATCCGGCAGTTATACATATATTCCTCCCACTTATGAATATGATGATAATGATCAAAATAATGAAGAGGGTCAAATGACTGCCAATGAACCGACCAAAGCCCCATGGACCCCGGCCACGAAGATGGACCTGGATCCGAACAGTATCACCGTATTTGTAAACAAGGAATACTGCCTGCCGGAAGATTATGTGCCGAAGGACCTTGTAGTTCCGAACATACCATTTCAGATCGACGGTGAGAGCGAGAAAAAGCACATGCGCAGGGAAGCCGCGGAGGCTATAGAAAAGCTTTTTGCGGCCGCGTTGGAAGAAGGGCATGTCCTGTACGGCATTTCCGGGTACAGGTCATATGAACGCCAGAAAGAAATATTCCTGAACAATATCGTACATAAGGGAAAGGCACACACCCTGAAATATTCCGCCGCACCGGGAACCAGCGAGCACCAGACGGGTCTGGCCATGGACGTATCGGCCAAGTCCGTCAGTTACAAGCTTGTTGCCGCATTTGCCAAATCAAAAGAGGGCAAATGGCTGGCTGAAAATGCTTATAAATTCGGCTTTATAATACGGTATCCTAAGGATCAGTATGAAATAACCGGTTATGCATATGAACCCTGGCATATCAGGTATGTCGGGGTTGATCTGGCTCACTATTTATATACCAACAATATGACCATGGAAGAGTATTATAATTATGTGCCGAGCAAGGACTTCAACTACGAAGAAAAATATGCCGACCTGATTAATTACACTCCTCCGATAACTCCTACTCCAATTCCTGAGGATGAGCTTGAAGAGCCGGTTCCGATTGACGAGCTTACCGGTGAAGAGCTTGACGAGTGGGATCTTGATCCGGAAGATGATGAATTCGGTGATGATTTTATTGATGAAGAAGAGGCCGGTTATGACCTGGAGGATGTCAATCCTGAAACCGGGTCTCCCGGGGATGATGAGTTTGACAATTCTTCGGATGAAACCCCGGATTCCGGTCATGATACCGGTGCTCCGGAGGATATCCCGCCGGATACTGAAAATCCCGGGACTGAAAACCCCGATATAAACGGGAACAGCGGGCAGGATGACGGCGGTTCCGATAATACTCAGGGGGACAATGCTGATGAAACCGGGCCTGTAGCGCCTGACGCTGACACGTTTAATTTTCTTGATGAGCCCTTGGTCATAAGAAATGATTAATGAAGCTGAAATATTATTAGCAAATAACATCTAAGATAAGCTCTCTCATTACGGAGGAAAATATGCGGCTTATTCTTGTCCTGCTGTATTTGGTTGTGTTCTTTATAATCAGCATTCCGCTGTTTCTTGTTGAATTGATTATCGGTCTGTTCAGCCTTCATGCCCGGGCGAAAAGCTCGCAGATAATCGTAGCGGCAGCCTTTAAAGTGCTGCTGTTCCTTGCAGGAGTCAAACGGACCGTAATCGGCACGGAGAACATACCCAGGGACGAGCCGATATTATACGTGTCCAACCACAGAAGCTATTTTGATATACCCATATCCTATGTAAGCCTGCCGACGATGACAGGCTTTATAGCCAAGAAAGAGATCCGCAGGATACCCTTCCTTCGGGTTTGGATGCATTTTATACAATGCCTGTTTCTCGACAGAAGCGATATAAAGCAGGGCATGAAGACGATACTGCAGGCTATAGAACAGATAAAAAAGGGATATTCCATATTTATTTCACCGGAAGGCACCCGCAATCACGGCAAAGAAATGCTTCCCTTCAAGGAGGGCAGCTTTAAGATTGCCGAAAAAACAGGCTGCGCGATTGTTCCCGTAGCCCTGACCAATACGGACGAGATTTTTGAAAATCATATCCCCTGGATTAAATCAACCAAGGTGGTTATCGAATTTGGAAAGCCCATATACCCCAACCGGCTTGACAAGGAACAGCTTAAGCACCTGGGTTCTTATGTCCAGGGCATAATAAAGGAAATGCTCGATAAGAACCAGGCTTTAATATAGCCGATTTTCAGGATATTTTAAATCTTGCTATTTATTTTTTCAGCATTTGATGATACAATAATCGTTGTCCATCTAACAGAAAAAGCTTATGAAACACATAACCAGGAGGTACAAAGCTGCATGGATACCGTATTAATCGTGATATTAATAGTTCTGGCTGTTGCTATAGCCGTATTTGTGGCCTTATACTTCATCGGAAGGAAGCTTCAGAAGAAACAGGCTGAAACCGAGGAACAGCTGAAGGCTGCGGCCCAGACATTTTCCATACTTGTTATAGACAAAAAGAAAATGAAGCTGACGGAAGCCAATCTTCCCAAGGTGGTTATTGACCAGACACCCAAGTACCTCCGCCGCTCAAAGGTTCCCATTGTAAAGGCGAAAATTGGGCCAAAGATCATGTCCCTTATTTGCGACGCCAAGATTTTTGACCTCATACCTGTTAAGAAAGAGGTTAAAGCTGTTATAAGCGGCATATACATTACGGATGTCAAGGGATTAAGAAGCACCTTAGAAACGAAAAAATCGAAGAAAGACTTTATTGGAAAGATAAAAGAAAAGCTTTCCAAAAAGAAATAAGCCCAACTAATCCAACCGAAATAATCCTCTTACTCTAGCTTAAGCATGACGGGGTAAGAGGATTTTAAATATAACTTTAATTCAGCCGGAGGGAATATGAGCAGAAGGAAAAGCACTATAAACAGAAAACTGAATATGATACTGCTTTTTATGACCGCGTTGCTCGTGGTGCTTGTTATCATTATCTATATTGACAACAGGAGTTCATCAGATAATAAGAATGACGGCAAATCCTCCGGGTTAACCGGCAGCCTGAATGACGAGGGCAGTCCTATACCGACTCCAACAGTTCCCGCCTTGCCTACGGACGAACCCAAAAAACCCGATACGGCGGAAGCCGGTACGGAAGAAGCCGACACGGCGGACAACGAACCGGGCGGCGAAAGTGCTCAAAATGAAGATGAGCCCTCCTTCAACAAGCCCATCATCCTTGCCTTTGCCGGTGATGTAAACCTGGATGAGGATTCAAGGCCCGTGGCCCGGTACGACAGGGAAAACAAGGGCATCCTTGGCTGTATATCCGAAGACCTGGTGTATGAAATGAATTCTGCGGATATCTTCATGTTAAACAATGAATTCGCATTCAGCACGCGGGGCACCGAAATTGTTGAGAAATCCTATACCTTCAGGGCCCATCCGAAACGGGTGGATATTCTTAAGGAGATGGGAACGGATATTGTGTCCCTGGCCAACAACCACGCCCTGGATTTTGGCGTTGAGGCGCTTCTTGACACCTTCACAACCCTTGAAGAGGCAGGAATAGATTATGTGGGAGCGGGCATTAATATGGACCGGGCAAAAGCCCCGGTTTATTATACCATCGGCGACACCACGATCGCATTTGTCGCCGCCTCCCGTGTCATATATGCCATGGACTGGTATGCGACGGATACACGCCCTGGAATGATTGGAACCTACGATCCCGCCCTGTTTATAACCTCCATAAAGGAGGCCAGGGAAAACAGCGATTTCGTCGTGGCATACGTACATTGGGGTGTTGAGCGTGTCCATGAACCCGTGGAATACCAGAAAGAGCTGGCCAGGAAATATATAGATGCGGGAGCCGATGCCATAATCGGCTGCCACCCCCATGTTATGCAGGGCATCGAATTCTACAACGGAAAGGTTATCGCCTACAGCCTTGGGAATTACTGGTTCAATTCATCAAAAAGGGAGTCCGGCCTTCTTAAGCTGTACCTTAACCCCGACGGGTCAACCGATGTCCAGCTGCTTCCCGTTATGAACGAGAACACCTATACCTACCAGATAACGGATGAGGATGCGCGCAGGGCGTATTTCGAGTTTATGGAGAGCATATCCTTTGATGTCACCTTCGATGAAGAAGGATACGTTTCACCCAGGTAGGATACCATATATAAAAGATATGAAGTTAGTATATTATTATTATAGATATAATGTGGCATACGACGTAAAAGCTGACTAATATCATTACGATTTATATAAAATCCGTGCGTCTTCCGCGCACGGATTTTTTGCTGTGTTTTAATTACCCGGTAACACCCAGTATTAGTATCAGATTTTATCTATTGTTATGTCCACCCTGTTATCCGATATGTGGCTTTCGTCATGGAACAGTGAATATTCAAGATGAACGGCGACCCTGTCTGTGCCCTCACTGATATCGATTCTTTGGGTCTTAATCTGAAAATACAGGCTTCCGTAAGGTGTATCATACACCGACTGCGTAGGACAGCTTAAATCAAAAACCATGTGGGTGCTATCCTCTCCCCTTTTAATCATTTCCACCAGGCCGGGGGCAATTCTTATTGTGCTGGCCGTATCCCTTAATCCCGGTCCCTCACCGCTGTCAGCCTGCTCAAAATACCTGAGGACATGAACGTCATCAAGCTTTTGGTAATGCCCTTTTGCCTTGGCCGTTATCCTGCTTTCGTCATCCCCGACGACCGTGCCGTCAATAATTATATGGGCGTTTTCATTCATTTTCCTTCTCCTGCTCATACGAGCTCTTCTATATTGATATCTTTAGTTTCCACAACCTCACAGGGCAGTATTGTGTTGGCAAACTGCCTGAACTTCTCCGCGCCGTCGCTTACATAGAAGATATGGTCGGACTTTGGTGTGTCGTCATTCTTTAAGCCCTTATCCTCAAGAACCTCCGCCAGGCACTTTGCGGTTTCGTATGCGGGATTAACAAGCGTAATGCCCTCTCCGGCAACTTTTCTTATGGTTTCTCTGATAAGCGGATAATGGGTGCAGCCCAATACCAGCGTGTCAATCTGCTTCTCAAGCAGTTCGCCGATATACCTTTTTGCCATTTCAAATGTAACCGGGTCATCAACCAATCCTTCTTCAACCAACGGTACAAAAAGCGGGCAAGCCTTGCCGAAAACCTTAACATGGGAATTGCTTTTGTTTAGAATCTCGTTATATATCCCGCTTTGGATTGTGGCCACGGTACCGATTACGCCTATCCGTCCGTTTCTTGTGGTTTCTGCCGCCACCTTGGCGCCCGGTTTTACCACTCCGACAACGGGTATGTTAATCTCCGATTCTACGGTATCAAGGGCTAACGCACTGGCCGTATTGCAGGCAATTACAATCGCCTTGACACCCTTGCTCATCAAAAACCTTACTATCTGCCTTGTATAGGTAATAACGGTTTCCTTCGACTTGCTGCCATAAGGAAGCCTTGCCGTGTCTCCAAAATAAATTATTGTTTCCCCGGGTATCTGGTTCATTATCTCCTTGACGACCGTAAGCCCGCCGACACCCGAATCGAATACGCCTATCGGCGCCTTGTTTATCATAATAAGCCTCCCGCTATATGTGAATATAGCTGTTTGTCATTTAATTGTGCCTATTCATTTTACTATTATTTATAGTTTAGTTCAAGTGATTTTGCGCTTTCTTTCCTGTATAATTAAGCGGCCTTCCGGCAATAATAAGATACCATTGTTTTACATATAATGGGTTCCCATTATCACAGGAGGATAATATATGCGTAAATCTAAATTAAAACCCTGTCTTGATTTAATTCATGCCCTGATTAAAGATATCCTGCAGAACAAGAGCCGGATATGCGCGCTGCTTCTGCTGTCAGTTCTGGCCTTAACCTGGGTGTTTACCCGGTCATTGCGCATTAATGACGCCGGCCGGAGTAATCCCGATATCATACGGTTTCATGTTATTGCAAACAGCGACAGCAAAGACGACCAGCAGCTTAAATATGAGGTTAAGGATGCCCTGGTAAAGCTTTTAAAGCCCTGTCTCGGCCATGCCCGGGATGTTGACGAAGCCCGTGCCATAATTGGGGAGATGCTGCCCGCCATACGGGAAACCGCGGAACGGGTTATATCTGAAAACGGCTATGACTACCCGGTTACAGCCTCCCTGGCATCATCCTATTTCCCCATGAAGGTTTACGGGGACTATACATTTCCTCCGGGGAATTATGAAGCCCTGCAGGTAAGAATCGGGGATGCCGAGGGCAAAAACTGGTGGTGCGTCATGTTCCCGCCCCTGTGTTTCATTGATGAAACCTACTGCATAATTGATGAAGACGGTGAGGAAAAACTTGAATTTCTTCTAACCGAAGAAGAACTGGAAATGCTTAAAACCAAAAAAATGCCGGTTAAAATTAGGTTCAAGCTGTTCTCCCTTATCAGGAAGCTGTTCGATTAGGATTACCATTTGTAAAGGCTTGCCCGATATGATAGAATACCCTTAACCGGGTGGTTAGCGGCACCTGCGTTATTGGCTGTATAATCGGGAGGAATACCATGAATTCCATAACAGTGAAAGCCTACGCAAAGATTAATATCGGCCTGGACGTGCTGGGAAAGCGTCCCGACGGCTACCATGATGTAAGCATGATCATGCAGTCCGTCGATTTGCATGATACGGTCACTATAAGGAAAACCCGGTTTAAATCCATAACCGTAGATACAAATCTTTATTTTCTGCCTACGGACAGAAGGAACCTGGCATATAAGGCCGTTGAGGTATTTGACGGGCACCATCCCATTCGGTGCGGCCTGAATATATTTATAAACAAGCGCATTCCCGTGGCAGCGGGCCTTGCGGGCGGAAGCACCGATGCTGCCGCCGTATTGACCGGCCTTAATAAGATGTTTCAGGCCGGATTGTCTGCGGAAGAACTGATGAAGCTTGGAGTGCGGATTGGTGCCGACGTTCCGTACTGCCTGCTTATGGGAACCGCCCTTTCGGAGGGAATAGGCGAAATTCTTAAGCCCATAAAGCCCCTGCCGGACTGCCATATCCTCCTTGTAAAGCCGAATATCAGCGTATCAACGAAATATGTTTATGAAAATCTCCGGCTTAATGACAGCATTAGGCACCCGGATATCCCCGCCATGATAGAGGCCATTGAAGAAAGCGATTTATACAGGCTCGCATCCTTAATGGAAAACATCCTTGAAACGATAACCATAAAGGAATACCCTATTATCGGCGGGATAAAGGAAAAAATGAAAGACTTGAATGCCCTTGCCTCTGTTATGAGCGGCAGCGGCCCTACGGTTTTCGGTATTTTCGACAGCCGGCAGAAGGCCGAGAACGCGTACAGGTTCTTTAAATCCATGGATTCCGGCATGCAGGCAATACTGACGAAACCATATTTCCCGGGCAATATGAACTGATAAGCATAAGCACATGGATTATCTCAATAGATATGAGTTTATGTAATAAATGATCTTTGTGATGGCGGGAACAATGAAAGGCACATATATGATAAAGAAAAAATATACCTACAAGCACACTACATACGCATGTTATCTTGGATATGTCACCCAGGCGATCATAAATAATCTTGCCCCGTTATTCTTTTATATCTTTCATGTATCCTACGGCATTGATTATGAACAGCTGGGCTTCCTTATCATCGCCAATTTTGTTACACAGATTGCCGCGGATATCTGGGCTACCCGGTATGCGGACCGGGTTGGCTACAGGAAGTGCATGGCGGCGGCGCATTTCTTCAGCTTTATAGGGCTGGTATCGTTGGGCACACTGCCGTTTCTGCTTGGCAATGTGTATGCGGGTCTGATTATTTCGGTTATTTTATATGCCGCCGGAGGCGGCCTGATCGAGGTCGTAGTAAGCCCTATTGTTGAAGCTCTTCCAAGCGACAACAAGGCAGGCTCCATGAGCCTTCTCCATTCCTTTTACTGCTGGGGCCAGATGCTTGTGGTCCTTATAAGCACGGCTTTATTACGGGTTATCGGGTCCGGCAGATGGCATGTCATACCCCTGGTATGGTCTCTGCTTCCCCTATTTAACCTTTTTTATTTTCTTAATGTTCCAATCCTTCCCCTTGTAGAAAAGGGGAAAGAAATAAAAATGAGGGAATTATTCAGGCACCCCTCCTTTTATCTTTTTATTCTGCTGATGATCTGTGCCGGTGCGTCGGAGCTTACCATGTCGCAATGGTCCTCTTTCTTTGCGGAAAAAGGCCTGGGCGTTTCAAAGCTTTTCGGTGATCTCCTGGGCCCGGGGCTGTTCGCGCTCTACATGGCTTTAGGAAGATTCATTTACGGCATATGGGGAAACCGCATACCGATAAGAAAGGCACTGATGGTATGCAGCGCACTTTGCGTTATATCATACTTAATAACGGTCTTCAGCCCTATGCCGCTTCTTTCTTTAATCTCCTGCAGCTTTACCGGCATTACCGTTTCCTTGATGTGGCCCGGGACATTTTCCCTTTCTTCAGCCACGTTTCCAAGGGGCGGAACCCTGATGTTCGGCATACTTGCCATCTGCGGCGATATAGGGTGCTCCGCAGGGCCATGGATAACCGGCATGATTTCGGGCTATATTGTAAGAGGCAATCGCTTTATGAATTTCCTGCCTGACAAAAATATGGATATCGAACAGCACGCAATACATATGGGGCTGCTTGTGGCCGTGGCTTTTCCGCTGATAATGCTTGCCTCGTTGCTTCTTTATCGCGTTTTCACAAGAAAACACATGAACAGGATAAAATAATTAATTGAATATTTTCTCCTGTATGCTTTTATCAAGTTATGAGAGGAGGGAGATATTTGATTTTTAATGATTTTAAACCATACGGCCCCGCTCCGAACCACCGCCATATGGAATGGTACAATCGGGGTAAAACCGCTTTTATTCACTTTGGAATGAATACATTTACAAACCAGGAATGGGGTGACGGAACCGAAAATCCCGAATTGTTCAATCCTACCGAACTGGACTGTGAACAATGGATGTCGGTTTTAAAGGAAGCAGGTTTTACCGCGGCAATTCTTACTGTAAAGCATCATGACGGTTTTTGCCTGTGGCCCAGCAAATATACCGGGCATTCTGTAAAATACAGCCCTTATAGGGATGGGAAAGGGGATATTGTAAAGGAGTTTGTTGATGCCTGCCGGAAATACGGCATAAAACCGGGAGTTTACCTGTCTCCTTGGGACAGAAACCACCCGCAGTGGGGTACCGAGGAGTATAATACATATTACGCTAACCAACTGACGGAATTAATGACTCAATACGGAGAAATATATGAATGCTGGTGGGATGGCGCCGGGAGCAAGGAAGCAAAATATGATTGGGGCGGATGGGCCGGCATTGTTCGAAAATACCAGCCAAACTGCGTAATTTTCGGTGCTTTTGGAGCCGCGCCCTATGTGGATGTCCGCTGGAACGGAAATGAATTGGGCCGGGCAGGGGACCCCTGCTGGGCTACAATTGACGAATACTCCATTCTTGTAGAAAACAACGGTGAGTTAAACAGAGGGAAACCTGACGGCGAACGGTTCATCCCCGCGGAGAGCAATACGTCCATCAGGCCCGGCTGGTTCTTCCATTCGGATCAGAACGATTATGTCAAATCCCCTGTTGCCCTCACCAGGTACTGGTTTTCCTCTGCCGGGAAGAACACCGGGATACTGCTCAACATTCCGCCGGATACCCGCGGTTTGATTCATGAAATAGACGCAAAGCATTTAGTCGAATGGAACAATAATCTTAATGAAATTTTTAAAACCAATTTATTAATGGGCAGCCATGTTCAGTTAAACGGAGGTTTTATCAGCAATTACCCGGCTGAAAACCTGATCAATGAAGATCCCGATGCGGTTTTCGCGGCAGATTCCAGGAATCCTGAAATAATATTCAGATTTGATGAACCGGTCACATTCAATTGCTATAAATTGCAGGAAGTAATAGAGCTTGGTCATCGGATCGGCAAATTCCGCATAGATTACTTGGGTGAAAACGGATGGAACATACTTGTGGAAAAGGAATGCGTCGGCTTTTGCAGAAGTGATTTGGTTGATACCATCACCACAAATGCGGTCCGGCTGGTTGTTACTGAAGCCTGGGAAAAGCCGCTTTTAAGGCATTTTGGGCTCTACCTTGCGCCCAGGGAAGCGATTCATGAGGATTTTGAAAGCAGGGGCAAGGTCACCGTGCTGACGGATTTGCCCACGGCAAAAATTACCCCGGTTGAAAACGGATATGAAGTTGATTTCGGAGGCATTTACGCTTTTAACACCGTTATCTGTGATGCGTCCGAATGCGGTGCTTTCGAAATATTTGCCTTTAACGGCACCCAGTATAAACAAATATACTTTAATGTAAACGGAACAAAAGACGAAGTGTGTTCTTTTAAAACCGTCGAGGGCTCTTACAAGATGAAAATACTGTTTTACGGCGACAAGCAAAAGGACCGCGATATAAAGGTTATGTATAAAGGTTAATAAAAAAGCCCGCCATAATGGCGGGCTTTAAGTATTTTATTGCCGAATCGAATCCCTCCAGCTTTCAAGCTTGCTGATGGTGCGGTCAACGGTATCCCTGCAGATTTGCGGGAGTTCTCCTCCCCATGCCTTGGTGGCTTGCTCAAAGCCTTTCTTTACGGCATCTATCATGATGTCTGCCTTTGCAGGATCCCCACCGGACAAAGCCTTGGCAAAGGACACGAGCCTTTCGGAGGTCTGCTCCACTCCCCAGTAGCCATCCTCGGCTATATCCTTTTGGGCCTGAAGCCTTGTTGCTTCGTCAACCGGAACCTTGCCTTCCCTGAGCAGCCCATAGATATCTTCGGCGTTCTTCAAGGTTTTACCCTGCTTTAAAAGCATCCTTTCAACAAGCTCTCTCATCTTTCTTGCGCTTGTCTCGGCTTCGGCAAGCAGGCGGTCTATTGTTGCCTGGTCTCTTTTATAGACCTTTTCCGTACCGGCGGCCGGTTCATATACCGCCGCCTGTCCGGCATCCGGTGCCGATATATCTTCCCTGGCTTTATTCTGCCCGTTGTTTGTATACTTAACATTATTGCTGCTATAACTTGCTATCTGCTGTATTGTCATATCTTTTCCTCCTTGATATATAATCCCGCCGTCCTTGGCAGGTACCGGACAATACTGTCCTTTACCTTATATATCGGAGGTTTTGGCTGATGCCTTAACAATAGTTTTCAATATTGCCATAAAATATTTATACGGCCGCATCCGCCTTCTTTACAATAATCAGCTTATCTCCCTCTTTAATGCTGTCATTCTCCATGTCGTTAATTTCCATGATGGAATCCACCGATGTATAGTATTTCTTTGCAATGCTCCAGAGGCTGTCGCCCTTTTTAACGACATAGCCGATTATTCCCGGCATTGCCTGAAGCTTTTCGATATCCAGGTCCGCCACTTCCAGATCCGTAATAATTGCCTCGGTAATCCTGTCAAAAACTATGGTATTAAGGCTTATAACCGCCTTGACCTCAATTTCGTCCCCGTCAAGCATAATAACGCTTAATTGGTCGATGCCGGGCCTTACCTCAAAGCTGCTGTTGGGGGTTATTCCTTTTACTTCAATGGTTTGCGTAAATGGTATGGCTCCCCTTAAGGATGCCAGGGGCATAGCATCATTTTCCGATATGTACAGGATATCCAGGTCTATGACTCCCTCCACCTGCAGCTCGGAGCCGTTTTGAATTATATCGTCAATCCGGATTACACCGTCGGAGTGGCATATCTGAAGAATTTTGGGCTGGTTTTCAGGAACTCTGAGACGGTCAGCTATCCTGTGCTTGCTGTTGTTTTTGATTACCAGGTTCTCATATTCGGCATTGCGGAACACCGGTGTGATTTCCTTGCTTAAGCTGTACACGTCACATAGGATCTCCGGCTCCTGGGTTTCATAGACCTTGATAATCATCTCCAGGATGACTTCAATATCGATCACCCTTGCCTCTCCGTCCATATCGGGCTTAACCTCTATATTCCTGCTGGTTATTCTAAACGTGATGTCTTCAATCATATCCTCGCGGCAGCCGCTGCAGTCGACGGTTCCGCTGAAGGGAATTTCCGTCTCATAATACTCGATTGGATTTTCCTCGTTTTCCGCGGCATAAAGAATGAAGACGGGCATTTCCCCCTTTATTGATATTTTATCCTCGAGGAGCCTTACCTCCAGGTTGCTTATCCTAAGGGCATAAAACAGGAGCGATTCGATATTGCTCTTGTTCGAAGGAAGGATTATTTCGTCCTTTATCCGGAACGTGTCCCTTTTGTCAACGCTTATGTCGGTAATCTCGATTTTCTTGCTTATGAACTGGACGTCCTCGGGGCCTTCCACCATTACTCCCGTTTCCTCATCGTACAGCTCTTCGATTGCGACCTTTAAGCCTACAACTGACTTGATGCTCAGCTTCCTTGAGTTGATGATCCCTGCCGACAGGTCTTCAAGCTCCCAGGTTACAAACGGATTGTCATCGGCACATGCGGAATCCATGTTTATTACCTCATCGAACGGTATTTTCCCGGAGATATTGTTAATCGGCCTTGCGTCCTCCCTGCTGAAATACAGGACATTAAAATCAAGCTCTCCCTTTACAAGAAGCTTGCCGTTAGCGGCCTTTATTTCATTAATTTTTATATCCCCTTGCCGGGTTATAATCCGGTCAATATCCGGTTTGGCGTCCGGAACATTAAAGTCGTCATCCAGCGTAAGCTGCAGGGAGCTCTTACATTTTACTCTATTCATATGAATATTCTTTTTTATAAGCTCCAACATTATCCCTCCTTGAATACGGACATACAATAACATGCTTCTGACATATCTTATTCATACAGGAAGGGATTTATGATTTTCGGAATAAAAAAAGGCCAAAACCGTAATTCCTTACGATTTTGACCTGTGCTGCATTTGATTTTTATCTGCACAAGATAAGCTCAACATCCTTTGTTAGCACATCCGTATAGCTATACGACATTGTTCTTGACGGCAAGTCATTGTCACCTTGTGTCCTGATTAGAAAAATGCTCGGATATGTTTCTGATATAATTCCCACCGTTTCGTCAACTCTGTGCCTGCCCCTGTTAATTCTCACCTTTACTTTCTTCCCCATATGGCTCTTTACAGCATTTCGTACTTCATTTACATCCATATGCTTCATCATGTTTACTCCTTACCAACAATATTTTTTCCGATGCTGATCTTGTGCTTAGCATGGATAGGCGCATTGACTGCATAATATATATATCACGGTCATTATAGCATAAAATTCTAATATTTGTCAAACAATTTTCTGACAATTCAGTAACATTCAAAATATTTTATACATAAATGTGCACAGTAAATATCTGATTTTTTGTTGGTTTTTATGAGTTATTTATTATTTTCTGTAACATATATCCAGCCATAATAAAAAGTTGCACAAAACATGCAGCATTTGTCCCATATAAAAACGTCATTTTACCGAAATTATATACAATATATGGACACAATTTAACTCCCGTATACTAAATATTGTATATAATATATGAAAAAACAGCATGGATCCAGGTGTATATGCCGGTCCGTCCCGCCGTCGATGCCGTCATTTTATATTATTACTCAAAAACTATCTTTTTATCCATGTATTCCAATTTTACCACAATATATGGATAAGTCGCTCCCTGTGTTACCAGTTCGTCCTGTGATGGCCCTATCAGGTTGGTGTCTATGTAGATTGCGTTCTTTGTCAGATAAAGGTCTTCCACTGCTATACTGTAGCCGCCGCTGTTCTGTTTTCCATAACCGACCACAATGTAAAGCGCTTCATCATTGGAATAATGCAGCCTGAACGGCTTTTCCTTCTTTTCATCAATTATTTCCTTTAGTTCTCCCGGCAGATCCGCATCCTCCACGACGGTAAACTCCAGGTCCCTTATTTTTTTGATTTCCTTTTCATCTTTTTTGCAGCCTGCAAGCATCGGCAGGATTGAAGCTATTAAAAGAAGCGCAGCAATGATTTTCAGCCTCTTCATTAATTCCTCCAAATTGGTCTTTATTCATTTAATATTATGAGGCGTCTGTCAAAATAATTCATTCCTGCCGATTAACTCTTGCATAAAGGCCGCGGCCTTCCTCGTCAATTACTATGGTGTCGCCGGCACGGACCTCATCGCCCAGTATAAGCCTTGCGCTTAGGGTCTCGACGTTTTTCTGAAGATATCGCCTAAGCGGCCTTGCCCCGTATACCGGGTCATATGCCATTTGAACGATATATTCCTTCGCCCTGTCCGTAACGCTTACTGTTATGTCCCTGTCCTTAAGCCGCCGGTTAAGGTCGGCAATCATCAGATTGATTATATCTCCGATATTCTCCCTGGTCAGCGGCTTGAAGATTATGATTTCATCCAGCCTGTTAAGGAATTCCGGGCGGAATACGGACTGCAGCTCGGACATGACCATTCTCTCGCACTCTTCGCTGATATCTCCCTTGTCGTTAACACCCTCCAACAGGTATCTCGATCCGATATTGGATGTCATGATAATTATTGTGTTCTTGAAGTCTACCGTCCTTCCCTGGGAATCGGTGATTCTTCCGTCATCAAGGACCTGGAGCAGCACGTTGAACACGTCATGGTGGGCTTTCTCCACCTCATCAAAGAGAATGACACTGTAAGGCTTTCTTCTTACCGCCTCGGTAAGCTGGCCTCCTTCTTCATATCCGACATATCCCGGAGGCGCGCCTATGAGCCTGGCAACGGAATGCTTCTCCATGTATTCACTCATATCGATTCTTACCATGTTCTGTTCATCGTCAAACAGGCTCTCGGCCAATGCCTTCGCAAGCTCGGTCTTGCCGACTCCCGTAGGGCCCAAAAACAGGAATGAACCTATGGGTTTCCCGGGATCCTTGATTCCGGCCTTCGACCTTAGTATTGCATCCGATACCCTGGCAACAGCATCATCCTGCCCTACGATTCGTTTATGAAGGTGAGCGGGGAGGTTAAGCGCCTTGGTCCTTTCGCTTTCAGAAAGCTTTGTTACCGGTATTCCCGTCCATCTGGCCACGATTTTGGCTATCTCCTCCTCGGTGACATTCTCATGAACCAGCTGCATTTCCTCCTTCTTAAGCCTTTCTTCCTCTGCCTGAATCATTTTTTGCAGTTCGGGAAGCCTTCCATACTTTAGTTCCGCCGCCTTTTCAAGATCGTAATTGCGCTCCGCAACCTCAATCTGCTTGTTGATATTCTCCATCTCCTCACGGAGTTTGTGTATTTTTTCTATGGACTGCTTCTCGTTATCCCATCTTGCCTTGGCCGAAGCAAATTCCTCCTTAAGCTGCGCCAGTTCCCTGTCAAGCTCCGCAAGTCTTTCCTGGCTCTGGCGGTCGGTCTCCTTCTTAAGGGCGGCTTCTTCTATCTCCATCTGCATTATTCTTCTCTGCATATCGTCAAGCTCGGTGGGCATGGAATCAAGCTCCGTCTTAATGAGCGCGCAGGCCTCATCCACCAAGTCGATAGCCTTGTCGGGAAGGAATCTGTCGGATATATACCTGGCAGAAAGGGTGGCGGCGCTGACCAATGCTCCGTCCGTAATCCTGACCCCATGGTACACTTCATACCGTTCTTTAAGCCCTCTTAAAATCGATATGGTATCCTCCACGGTGGGCTCATCAACCATGACCGGCTGGAATCTTCTTTCCAGGGCCGCGTCCTTTTCAATATACAGCCTGTACTCGTTCAAGGTTGTTGCTCCTATGCAGTGGAGCTCTCCTCTTGCCAGCATGGGCTTGAGCATGTTTCCCGCGTCCAAGGCCCCGTCGGTTCTTCCCGCGCCGACAATCGTATGCAGCTCGTCTATGAATAGGATTATCCGTCCCTCGCTTTTCTTTATCTCCTCCAGGACGGCTTTCAGTCTTTCTTCAAATTCGCCCCTGTATTTCGCGCCCGCTATCAGCGCTCCCATATCCAGCGCAAAGATACGCTTGTCCTTCAGTGAATGGGGCACATCCCCCTTGACTATCCTCTGCGCAAGCCCTTCCACCACGGCGGTCTTGCCGACCCCGGGCTCTCCTATTAGAACCGGATTATTCTTAGTCTTGCGCGACAAAATCCGTATCACATTACGGATTTCATAATCTCTTCCTATTACGGGGTCCAGCTTCTGTTCCCTTGCCCGGGCCACGAGATCATGACCGTACTTTTCCAGGGTTTCATAAGTAACCTCGGGATTGTCGGTAAGAACCCTTTGATTGCCCCTGACCCCCTGCAATGCTTTAAGAAACTCTTCCCTTGTAATACCGAACTCCCTGAGCAGTTCACCCATATTTCTTCCGGGCTGTCTTAAAACGCTAAGGAACAGGTGCTCTACAGAAACATAAGCATCCCCCATGCTTTTTGCTTCATCCTCGGCGTACAGCAGTACCCGGTTCAAATTATCGCTTATATATACCTGACCGCCCGACACCTTGGTGCGCTTGTTTAATATTCCTTTAACCTGGGCCAGAAATACGTCCGTATTGATGCCCATTTTTTGAAGCAACCTCTTTATCAGGCTGTCGTCAATAGTAATCAGGCTGTATACCAGGTGCTCGGTATCAATTTCCTGATGCCCGTATTCATAGGCTAGCTTTTCACAGTTGTTTATGGCTTGAATGGAATTTTGGGTAAATTTATTTATATTCATTCGTAACATCTCCTTTTTATTGCTTGTTCTATTACAACTATAACACATATATCAATGTATTTCAAGTATTTTCATCCTGTTTCTTTACGATATATTTCTTTCGTGCTACAATAACAATGATTTCATGACAATATAACGCTTTCCAAGAAGGAGCATCCGGTTATGACCGACAACAACAGAATGCCGGCCGATAAGCACAGCAGAAAAAAGTTGGTTATGCTGTATACATCAATAATAATGTTATTATTTTTTGCCGTTATATTCGGTTCAACGGCAATTTTTTTGCTGTATTCCGATAAGGGGAATTATTCCGGCGCGGCCTCTATCCCCGGTAATCCGTCATTGGGCATGCACATGAGCAATACGCTCATTAGCGGCACGTTCATAGATAATAAGGTTATTGAGCCCATTGATACGAAGCCGTCCGTTACGGCCAAGCCGGCTCCGGACACCCCTTCTTCTTCGACGCTGGTTCCCGCACAGGAGCCGGAATTAACACCGACTCCCATACCAACTCCAACACCGGAACCCGAACCCTCGCCGGAACCGGCCCCTTCACCGACCCCTGCACCCGCACCGTCATCCTCAGCCGGTTCGGTATCAAAAAAGAAGATACCCGGTCTTATATCCAATGCCAAGGGCAAACGGGACGAACAGGGAAGGCTGCTTAAGTTTGCAGACCTTCTTGAAGCCAATGGGGATGTTAAGGGCTGGATAAAAGGCCACAACATAGATTACCCGGTGCTCCAGTCCTCCAAGAACGATCCGGAATTCTACCTGAACAGGAATTTCTTCGGTGAATATTACAAGGCCGGTTCCCTGTTCCTTGATCCCAGGTCGTCGGTGGAAACACCTACGCAGAATTTTGTTATTCACGGCCATAACATGATCTCGACTCCCGAGAAAATGTTTCATTATATCAAGTTCTATGCGGATGTCAGCTACTACAAAAAGCATCCGGTCATAACCTTTGACACAATCTATGAAGAAGCGGATTACAAGGTTTTTGCCATAATCAAGACCACTCCCAAGGTCAAGGAGGATTATTTCTTTGAGTTCAGGCAGTCCACCTTCAAGGATGCTTCGAAGTTTTTAAACTTCGTATACCAGGTACGGATTCGTTCCCTGATTATTGTGGATGATGTGGACATAAACGAAAACGACACCCTTCTTACCCTTGCAACCTGTTCCTATGAGGTTGACAATGACTACAGGACCGTGGTTTTTGCGCGTAAAATCAGGGAGGGGGAAAATCCGAAGGTGGATTTAAAGACAGTAAAAGTAAATAAAAAGCCCCTTTACTGCGATGATTATTATAAAGAATACGGCGGCAAGCCGCCGAAGCTGCCCGCCACCTTTGAAGAAGCATTGGAAAAAGGATATATCAACTGGTATAAGCCTGCAGTTTAACTAATCCCAATAACATGGGAATTTCAGCTTTTTAAGGGGCGGGAACTTCTTGATGAATTCCTCCGCCTCTTCCTTGGGCAGGTTGTTATAGATCTCGGATTCATAAAACTTGCCTCTTATACCCTTCATGCCGTCCTTTATCAGTTCAATGCCCATAAAGGCATCATAATTCCTGCCGTCAGCTTTCTTTCGGAATATGAATGATTTCATACTCCATTTTGCTTAGCTCCCCTTTATAGTTAATCCGTGTGCCTTATGATATTACTCGGAAAGAATATCCACAACCTCATAGCCCATTTCCTCTATGGCTTCCCTGATTCTGTCATCAGCAACATCCTTGCCGAGCTTTACAACCGCGCACTTTTCTTTTAAATCAGCTTTGGCGGATTTAATTCCGTCCAACTCTTTCAATGCGTCCTCCACATGCCTGACACAGTGGGAGCATGTCATTCCTTCAATAAGTATCTTTTTTTTCATGTTCAATTCCTCCAATCCATTCTTTTCTTTGCTCTATCCCTTTCTTTACTCTATCATCAAGATATCTCCCGTATCCGGCCTCATTAGTCTTTTGCGCACCAATAAACCGCTGCAGACAGGCCTGCCGCAACGGGCGGCCGGCTAGACGGTTGGCTTAAACCTCTTTAAGCGCAGGGCATTTGATACCACGGAAACCGAACTTAAGCTCATGGCCGCTCCCGCAATCATCGGATTAAGCAGTGGTCCGCCAAAGATATGAAGAATCCCCATGGCAACGGGTATTCCGACCGTATTATAGGCAAAAGCCCAAAAAAGGTTTTGCTTTATAATGCGAATGGTGCTTCTGCTCAACTGTATTGCTTTGGATACATCCATCAGATCGCTTCTCATAAGGACAATGTCCGCCGATTCCATGGCCACATCCGTTCCCGAGCCTATGGCTATGCCGATATCGGCCTGCGCAAGAGCGGGAGCGTCATTGATGCCGTCTCCGACCATGGCCACTTTGCTTCCTTCCGATTGAAGCTTCTTAATCTCGTTGGATTTATCCTCCGGCAGCACCTCGGACAGCACCCTGTCTATTCCAACCTGCCTTGCGATGGCCTGCGCGGTCCTGCTGTTGTCCCCGGTAATCATAACAACCTTTATTCCCATCTTATGAAGGGTTTCAATTGCTTTTTTGCTGGTAGCCTTTACAGTATCGGCAACGGCTATTATGCCTGCCGCCATACTGTCTATTGCGGCATACATCGGGGTTTTCCCTTCATTCGCAAGCCTGTCGGATGCTTCCGCAAGTTCTTCCAGGGAGATATTCCTGTCGTCCATAAGCTTTCGGTTGCCGAGAAGCACATGCCTGCCTTCTATGGTTACTTCAATGCCGTGTCCGGGGATTGCTTTAAACTCCGTGGCATCCTTAATATCAAGCCCCATTTTTTTTGCATGCTCCACTATTGCTTCGCCAAGCGGATGCTCCGAGCCGATCTCGGCGGAAGCGGCCAGCATAACCAGCGTCTCCCCGGATATGCCCCCTGCTGCAATTACATCCGTCACCTTTGGTTTGCCCTCCGTAATGGTGCCGGTCTTGTCCAATACGACGGTATCCACCTTATGGGCAGTTTCCAAGGCTTCGCCGCTTTTAATGAGCACGCCGTTCTCCGCTCCCTTCCCCGTACCGACCATAATGGCCGTGGGAGTGGCCAGGCCAAGCGCACAGGGACATGCAATTACCAGTACCGATATAAAAATTGTCAATGAAAAGGTTATGCTTTCCCCGCCGATAACATACCAGGCCAGGCCCGAAAGGACCGCTAAAATCATGACAATCGGAACAAAATACCCGGATATGATATCGGCCAGCTTTGCAATGGGTGCTTTCGAGCCCTGGGCATCCTCGACCAGCTTGATAATCTGAGCCAGGGTCGTATCCTTGCCCACCCGGGTCGCCTTATACCGGATACTGCCGTTTTTGTTTAAGCTTGCCCCGATTACAATGTCCCCTTCATGCTTTTCAACCGGAATGCTTTCACCGGTCAGCATGGATTCGTCCACGGAAGTGACGCCGCTTATTACAATCCCGTCAACGGGAATTCTTTCGCCGGGTCTTACGATAATAATATCCCCGACCATGACTTCTTCCACCGGTATCTCAACTTCTTTATCGTCTTTTATGACCGTTGCCGTCTTGGGCGCAAGACCCATTAGCTTTTTAATGGCGTCCGACGTCTTTCCCTTTGATACGGTTTCAAAATATTTGCCCAGGGTTATCAATGTAAGTATAACCGCCGCAGACTCAAAGTACAGGTTCATGGCATAGTCCGTATCGCCCATGAAAATCCGGCCTATCGCATATATTCCGTATACCATGGCCGCTCCTGTTCCTATGGCAACCAGGGAATCCATATTCGGGCTTCTCTTAAGCAGGGTTTTAAACCCCACAATATAATACCTGTATCCCGCTGCCACCACCGGAAGGGTTAGAATGAGCTGGGTTATTGCATATGCCCGCGGGTTCATCATCGGGTCGATAAATCCGGGAAGCGGAAGCCCCGCCATATGTCCCATGGAAATATAAAGCAAAGGCACCGTAACAATGACAGATATAATAAATCTTCTCCACAGGAGCCTTCTTTCTTTTTCATTGCTGTCCCCGCTCTTTCCGCCGTCTTCCTCCACGGCTTTGTATCCCGCATTTTTAACCGCCTTCTTTATGTCCGATACGCTCAGTACCGACGGCTCGAAGGTTATAGCAAGCTTTTCGGTCGCCAGATTTACGTTTGCGCTCGCTACACCCTCCAACCTGCGGGTGGCCCGCTCCACCGCCCTGGCACAGGACGCGCAGGTCATGCCTTCTATCTTAAAGGTTTTATTAACCATGGTTCACCTCCTTATGCTTGTAAACACTATGTTTGTAATCAATATCGCAATCATGATTTTTTGCGTCGCTTATTTTCCTGTCATTTTGGATAAGATATCAATAATCTCGTCAATTTTTTCGCTGCCCCTGTTATTCTCAAAGGCTTCCTTGACACAATGCTCCATATGCTGCCTGAGGATTAGAAGGTTTGCCCTTTTAAGCAGCCCCAAGGCGGCAATAATCTGGTTGGAGACATCCACGCAATACCTGCCCTCTTCAATCATGCTTATGGCAGCCTCTATCTGTCCTTTTGCCGTCTTAAGCGTCAGTACGGCGTTTTTCTGTTCCTTGTTCATATTTTCACCTTTCCATGGCATGATTATGCTCTTTCTGCCCCCTCCCTATAGGGAGGGGCATATAAAGTATAAATCTTTGCCCCTCTTTTGTCAATAAGCTTCCTAAATATTAAGGTATATGAGAATTCCCGCGGCTCCCGTTCCAAGAATCACAAATATGGGATTCGGCCTCCATTTTCTTAGCACGAACAGGCTCAGCGCAACCAGGGCAACGGCAATAAGGTTGATACTTCCTATATCCGATATGCCCTTCTCCCCCCATAATGCCAGGGTCAGGATACTTAATCCGGCTGAAGCTATCAGGGCAACAACCGCAGGCCTAAGTCCTTCCAGAATACCTTGAACTACGGTCAGTTTCCTGTACCTTTGATACAGGTATGCCAATGTCAGCACGATTATAAACGACGGAAGGACACATCCGAAGGTTGCCGCCAGCGATCCGGCTATCCCTCCGATGCGGTTTCCTACAAATGATGCGGAATTTATCGCAATGGGGCCCGGCGTCATCTCCGCTATCGTTATCAGGTCGGAAAATTCCTTCATGGTAAGCCATCCGTTGATTTCCACCACCTGGTTTTGAATCAGGGGCAGGGCTGCATAACCTCCGCCGATACTAAATAACCCCACCTGGAAAAAGCTTAGAAAAAGTTTAAGATATATCACCGTCAGACTCTCCTTCTCTTTCTTTCACGGTATATGACCATGGCGGCGCCTATTGCTCCGCTGGCCAATATGATAAACGCCACATTTATATCCAGCCAAAAAGCCGCTATGAAGGCCCCCAGCATGATTATGGCCGATACGGCCCTTTTCTTCTTTATAATTCCTGCTGCCAGGTCGTAAACGACATCAATTATAACCGCGGCGATTCCTGCCTGCATTCCCTTTAACGCCGCATTGACCACCGCATTATCCTTGAATTGGTTGTATACAAAGGATATTGCGGTAAGTATTATAAGCGGAGGAAGCACGGTACCCAGGGTTGAAATCAATGCACCCGGGATACCCGCAAGCTTATAGCCCACAAGAATCGATGTGTTCACCGCTATTGCCCCGGGGGAGGATTGGGAAATGGCAATAAGGTTTATCATCTCCTCCTCGTCGATCCATTTCAGCTTCTCGACGAATTTCTTCCTCATCAGGGGTACAATGACGTATCCCCCGCCGAATGTGAACGCACTCAGGCTGAAGGTTGAAATAAACAATGTCCGGTAAAATTTCAGATCTTTCTTCATCTTGGTCCCCTTCAATTATCACTGATAAGATTCCGAATAAAATCAACGTCAACAATGCAGTCCGGGTTAAACCGGTCCGATGACACATAATTTGCTATGCTCTTCAGCAGCATCCTGCCCTCGGGACAGCCGGCCGCCTTCTCATAATCAAACGAGCAGACCAGCAGTTTTCCGTCCAGCACCCTGCATTCAAACATCATCCCAAGATTATGGTTCCGCTCAAAGTTGTCTATGGTCCGGACCATAATCCGCAGGTCCTTCGGCGCGTTGTCGAGAATCATTGCCCTTGAATTGGTTACTATGCTCCACCAGGGGTATGTTGAATACTCCTCACATTCAAAATCGCCGAATACGGGATGCTTGCTGTCTATCATCAAGCCCAGGGTTCCGACCGGAACCTCCTTGTTCATGGATTCGGAGATTGACCGGAACATCGGGTAACACCAGAAGTCGGTGCAGTAAAAGCCCTGTAAGCTGTTTTTCAACCGGGACAAATCCGGAAACATTACCACCCTTTCCCCTTCCGCAAGAAGTGATATAACTTCTTCGGTCAGGCTGCCACAGATGCATACATCTTCGAGCCGGTATTTAATTTCGGCAGGGTATATCCATATATCATAGGTCTTGAAAATATCCGTACCCTTGATTTTAAGGTCCAGGGTCAGCTTTTTCATCCTGTAGGTTTCGGGTATCACGGTATTGATTTCATAAAGCTTGAAATGATTGTGCCTTCCACCCGGAATAACGGTATTCTCCCCCTGATAATATACCACATCCCCATCCCGGAGCGAACAGGCAAGCTCAAACCTGTCGGGCCAGGTATCGCGGTAATAGCTTAACTCAATACCCGCCGTAAATATCTCACCTGATTCGTAATTATATTTCTCAAACCTTGCCAGGAGCACAGCGTCTGAACAGAAGCTCCTCCATTCATCCACACTGATCAAACCCTTTGAATCCATAAATGCGTCCAGCATTCCCACCAGCGCGGTTCCCTGCCCGCTGAAATCCTGCAGGTCCAGAAGCTGAAAACCAGCCAGCTCTTTTGACCTGAATGCCGCTTCCAGCTCCTCCCTGTAGCATTCCGCTGCAAGCTTCCCGGAACAGTAAAAGAATTTATCGGCCAGTCCGGCAAGGCCCCTGGCTTCAAGACGATTCCTGAATATCTCGAAATTCTTCGCCTTAAGCGACCCGGTATATTTCCCTATCTCCTTAAAGTTCGGATACATGGCGTACTGCCCGATTTCGTGGGAAACCACAGGTATCTCCGGTATCAGGTTATATTCCCCTCCCGATACCTCCACTTTCTTAACACCGGTTCCGTACTGGATTTCCCTGGTGCCGCAGCAGTCTTCTCCGGTATTCCCTTCAATAATTGAGGGCCTGATCATAAGGTCGTAGTCCTTCATGGTACCCGGCTTATCCGTCTGCACATGGCCGAGAGGCGCGTCACACATCGCATATGAACCCCTGATTAGGCGGTGTTTTGAAAACCTGACTCCGCAGAAGAAGTCCTCATTTTCTAAAATCCGGGGTACAAATTGAAAATTGTTGGAGCCCTGGGTGTAAAGGCGCCTGTTGTCATACTCCTTGTATTTTTTCAGTATTTCATTCAATTTCCTGTCACTGCCCCACAGCTCGTTGCCAAGGGACATCATGACAAACGAAGGATGGTTGCCGTAATGCTTAAGTATTTCATACCCTTCCCTGATAAGATATTCCTGCTCGGTTCCGTTATGGCCCGGATTATCCTCGTCTGTAACCGTGCCCCAGAAGGGAAGCTCCGGTTCCATATATATGCCCAGGATGTCCGCCGCCTCAAATGCCGCTTCCGGCGGGCAGCAGGTATGGAAGCGGTAATGGTTTATGCCATAATTTTTTGCAATTTGCATTACTCTTATCCATTCCTGTACTGATGTCGGAGCAAAGCCCGTAAGCGGAAATATCATGCCCTCATGCTTGCCCCTTAGAAATGTTTTCGTTCCGTTAATGCTGAATTTATTCCTGTCCGCTTTAAACTCCCTTAATCCAAAGCTCATTTCCCTGCGGTCCGCCAGCTTACCGCCGACATACAGCTCAAGAAAAAGCTTATAAAGGTTCGGCTCAAATTCACTCCATAACAGGGCGTCATCTCCCATATGGTAATCAACACAGTCGTTTTCCCGTATAAAAAACTCCCGCTGCCCGACCTTGTGAAGCACCCTGGAATTATAGCTCTCCGCCCTGACCGCAAGCCTTGCCTTATCCGTACCATGCAAGGCCGTCCTGATTCGGACCGATTTTGCGTGAATATTCGGATACAACTGCACATCCTGTATATGCTCCCCGGCATATACCTGTATTTCCATCCTCCCCGTAATGCCGTTCCAGTTAGTCTGGGTGTCGGGAGATGTCATATGACCTCCCCTGGTAGGATAGTCCGTATTGTCAACCAATATGGTTATTGTGTGCTTTCCGGTTGAAACATACCCGGTTATATCATAAATATGGGGTGTACACAGGCTGTCATGGCTTCCAACCTCCGTACCGTCCACCCATACCCGGGTCTTTCTGGTCCTTTCGAGGTAAAGATAATATACATCTCCGGCAGCCTGCGGGGTCACTTCGAACTCCCTCTCATACCATGCATAGCCCTCAAATAAATACTCGTCGGTCAGGCAGCCTGTTTCCGCCTTTTCATTTTTCCTTCCCTTTTTTGCGTGGGATGTTGTTCCCGGAAGCATTATTTCGTCCGTAAACGGCCGCTTCAAGCCCTCTTTTTTCTCATCAAGCAAAAGCCTCCATGTGCCGCTTAAATCTATCCTGTTCAACATTATTTGCACCTCGTTCATATCTGGTTACATTTTAATACAGGCAGCACCAAAATACGAAGATTTTGATGCTGCCTTCCGTGATTTCCTAATATGCAACAGCCATAAATCTATACAATCGCTTCAATCGTAAGTTTTGGCTCCTTCGACAAGTCTATGAATGTTGAGCCGCAGCGGATAACCGGTCTGGACAATGAGAGCTTGTTAATCATCACGACCTCTCCTTCACGGCCGTCATTTAGCCGAACCACGTTATGCAGGTAGGATTCGATAATTCTTTCAAGGAACACTAACAGGTATGCCGGATCGAACTTTAAGAATCCGTCCCTCTCAAAGTTCTCCACCACATCAAACGGGCATATGGCCTGCCTGTAGCTCCGGTTGGATGTCATTGCATCGTAGACATCCGCTATGGCGACAATTTTTGAGAATTCCTCTATCTGGTTGGCTTTAAAACCGTTCGGATAACCCGATCCGTCACATCTTTCATGGTGCATTAGTGCCGCATACTTAACCCTGATATCCAGGTTCATGTCCTTTAACACCTGGTATCCTTTAACCGTGTGCATCTTCATCTCTTCATATTCTTCCGGGCTAAGCTTGGACGGTTTTGAGATAATATTCTTCGGGACAAGCATCTTTCCTATATCATGAAGCAGGCCTGCCTGGGTGAGAATTTTGGTTTCTTCCTTGGACATCTTAAGCCATTTTGCAAATATGCTGCAAATCAATGATACATTGAGGCTGTGGACATATGTCATGTCATCGTAATCCCTGATTCCATGGAGCATTTCGAAAATATGTATTCCGGTTCTTCCTTCCTTAAGGAGACGGTCCGTTTCCTCCATCAACGAATCCAGGTCTACTTCGCCTTCACCGCTGATCATGCTCTGAAAGCTGTTCTCAAGCCTGTTTACGGACTGTACGTACCTGCGGTTGAATTTCCTGAACTCCGGAGTGCTTCTGACCATTTCTATATATGATTCTTCCTTTGACGGTTCAGCGTCCGGATCTCCGTTGTAAACATACAACCCATAAATATTATAGAAACGGAGCTTTGATATCATCCGTTCATCGAGCCTGGTCCCCTTGGTGAGAATCAACTGGTCATTGGCTGAGTATACATCGGCCGCCACCACCATGCCGACTTTTGCCTCGTCCGTTCGTACCCTAATTGCTTCCATTTGCTTGCCCCCCGACATTTATCTACACGGTATTCTAACATAAGTATACAATTTTATACCAGTAATTACAAGGATTTATTTACATCTGCCAATAAAGGCATCGTCCAGTATTAATCCCACCGGGCAATGGTCGCTTCCCATAACATCGGAATATATGATGCTGTCAATTATACGGTCCTTTATTCTTTCGGATACGATAAAATAATCTATGCGCCATCCCACGTTTTTCTCCCTGGCTTTAAACATATAGGACCACCACGTATAAGCATCTGTAGCATCGGGATATTTGTATCTGAAGGTATCCACAAACCCGCTGTCAAGCAGTTTCGTAAGCTTCTCCCGTTCTTCAATGGTAAACCCCGCGTTTCTTACGTTGGTCTTCGGATTCTTCAGATCTATCTCCTTGTGAGCCACATTCAGGTCCCCGCACAGTATTACAGGCTTTTTTTCATCCAATGACTTTATATAATCACGGAAATCGTCCTCCCACTGCATCCTGTAGTCGAGCCTGGCAAGCTCCTGCTGGGAGTTGGGCGTATACACCGTCACCATGTAGTAGTTTTCGTATTCCAGGGTTATCACCCTTCCCTCGTCATTGTGCCTGTCCAACCCCAGGTCAAAGCTGACATTTAAAGGCTCCGTCCTGGTAAATACGGCCGTTCCCGAATACCCTTTCTTTACTGCGGAATTGAAATACTGGTAGTAACCGTCAAATGATATATCCACCTGCTCCGGCTGCAGCTTAGTCTCCTGTATGCAGAACACGTCCGCATCCACATTTATGAAAAAATCCTTAAAGCCTTTGTTTATGCACGCCCGAAGTCCGTTAACATTCCATGATACCAGCTTCATGCAATACTTCCTTTCATTTTTTTGCCGGCCTGCCCGTACGGCTTGTTCCAACGCCTGTTTTGCGGGCCTTGTTTTCGGCCGGTGCTTCTATTGCTTCTCACATCTCCATAATAATGTCATATATGCTGTCAACAGTGGACGCTATATGGTCGGCTCCGGCCTTCCGCAGCTCTTCTTCGCTGCCAAAGCCGTAAAGAACCCCAATGGATTTTATGCCCATTTCCTTCGCTCCAAGGACATCGTATTTCCGGTCTCCGACCATGACAACCCTGTCCAGGCCGCTTATAGCGTTCTTTTCCAGCGCATATTTGAGCACATCCTCCTTGGTCGATCTGCTCCTGTCCTCGGATGCGCCGCATATGTCGTCAAAATAATGGACTATATGAAAATGCTCAAGTACATGTTTTGCCGCTTCCTCGGGCTTTGACGTGGCAACTATCAGGTACTTGCCGGCCTGCTTCAGTCTTGTGAGCAGGTTTTCCATCCCTTCATACAGCTCATTCTCATAGATACCCTTAACAAGATAATATTCCCTGTACTTTCCGACGGCCATATCGACCTCCTCATCGGTAAAGCCGAAGCTTTTAAAGCTTTCCCACAGGGGAGGCCCGATAAACCTTGTAAGGCTGTCCCGGTCCTCAATATGAATATTCATCGCCTTAAGGGCATATTGCAGAGATTTTGTTATTCCTTCCTTAGGATTGGTTATGGTTCCGTCCAAGTCTATCAAAACGTAGTCCATGTGTTGCTCTCCCTTTAATTATTTTGCGTGTCCTGGGGCTTTTTGACCTGTTTTATCTTCTTTTCAACCTGTTTTCTTGGAATCATGATCATATGGCCGCACCCCTGGCATTTTAACCGGAAATCCATGCCTACCCGCAGTATTTCCCATTCATGGCTCCCGCAGGGATGAGGCTTTTTCAGCCTGATTATATCTCCGATATTAAGATCCATAGCCCACCTCTCATTCCAAACGCTGTAAGTGTGTGATAATAAAAAGCTATCCTTAGTATACCATAAAACCTTTACGATTGCACTCCCGGACATTTATAACAAATCCGCCCCTTTTACAAAGGGGCGGATTGCCATATCTATGTTAAGCAGCCGAATATAACATGTATGGTATCAAGGCGGTAAATCAGTGAGAGCTCGGTAAAAGGTATGAAGGGATTCGGTTGCGAATAATCAAAGATATGTATCCTATCCCATATGATATCCATACCTTGTTAACCGGCTACTATATTATACTCTCCATCCGCCTTATTGTGACTTCGTCCCAAAGATTTTTATTCCTTCAGGCGCTGTTCAAGCTGTTTGCGCCTTTCCTCGTAACCCGGTTTCCCAAGCAGGGCAAACATGTTGGTCTTATAGCTTTCAACACCGGGCTGGTCAAACGGGTTGACGCCCAGCAGGTACCCGCTGACGCCGCATGCAAATTCAAAGAAGTAGAACAGCTGGCCCAGGTAAAACTCGTTCCGCTCAGGAACATTTATGACGAGATTGGGCACATTGCCGTCGGTGTGGGCAATAAGGGTGCCCTTCATCGCGCTCTTGTTGATAAAATCGACGGTCTTGCCTGCCAGGTAATTAAGCCCGTCCAGGTCGTTGTCCTCTTTTTCCAGGATTATTTCCTCGGAGGATTTTTCAATATTGACCACGGTTTCAAATATAATTCTCTGTCCGTCCTGGATATACTGGCCCATTGAATGCAGGTCGGTGGTGAAGTCAACCGAGGCAGGATAAATGCCCTTCTGGTCCTTTCCTTCGCTTTCTCCGTAGAGCTGCTTCCACCACTCGGATATATAATGAAGCGACGGTTCATAATTAACCAGGATCTCAACGGATTTGCCCTTTCTGAGCAGGATGTTTCTTAATGCCGCGTACAGCATCGCATCGTTGTTTTCATACGGTGTTTCAAGGCATATCTTCCTCATGGAAGCGGCACCTTCCATAAGTTTTTCAATATCGGCTCCACTTACGGCTATCGGCAGCAGCCCAACCGCGGTCAGCACTGAATAACGTCCGCCGATATCGTCCGGAATAACGAAGCATTCATACCCTTCCTCGTCAGCCAGCTTCTTTAAAGCTCCCCTGGCCTTATCGGTCGTGGCATAGATCCTCTTTGCCGCTTCCTTGCTGCCGTATTTATCAGCCAACAGCTTCTTGAAAACGCGGAAAGCAATGGCCGGCTCGGTTGTAGTGCCGGATTTGCTTATCACATTGATGGAAAAATCCCTGTCGCCAATAACGTCCATAAGATGCTTCATATAGGTGCTGCTGATATTGTTTCCGGCAAAATAAATCTCCGGTGTTTTTCTGATATCCCCGGAAACACAGTTGTAAAAGCTGTGCCTAAGAAACTCTATGGCAGCCCTTGCTCCCAGGTATGAACCACCTATTCCTATTACCAGCAGGACTTCGGAATCCTTTTGGATCTTCTGCGCCGCCTTTTTAATGCGGGCAAATTCATCCTTATCGTAATTTATGGGAAGGTCGACCCATCCAAGAAAATCGGAGCCTGCTCCGGTTTTATTCACAAGCTGATTTCTGGCCCCATCCGCCGCCTGCTTCATCATGTCTATCTCGTACGACCTGATAAATCCTTCGACAGCCGAATAGTCTAATTTCACCTTGTTTGTCATATTTTTGCACCTCTTGAATTATTTTTTTATATAATAACAAAACAAGGTTTAATAATCAATTGCATTTATGCAAAAAACTCCCTGAGGACATCCTCTATCAGCTTCTCCTCTTCGGGCGTCATAACGGTCAGGTCAAGACCCTTATACCCGGTTTTCTCAAGCTCCGCGGCAGCTTCCTCGATGCTCTCAAGAACCTGCTTTTCTTCATCCTTCTTCTTGGCATAAAGCTCCTCTTCCATTTTCATAAGCAGTCTTTCCTTTTCCTCTTTTTCCTGCTGCCGCAGCTCCTTCAGCCTCTGCTTTTCCTCAGCCATCCTTCTTAATTCCTCCCTGCGGGTTTTTAGCTCCTCCTGTTCCTTTTGGAGCCTTTTCATCTCTTCCTCCCTGCGCTTTGCAGCCAGCTTCTTTCTTTCCTCAAGCCTTTTTAATTCCGCTTCCTTCCTGGCCTGCTCAAGCCTTTTCTGCTCCTCCTGCTTCTTTAGTGCCCGAAGCTTCTTTTCTTCTTCCTTCTGCTTTCTTTTTTCCAGCCGGCGGGCCTTTTTTTCTTCCCTTTTTTTCATGGCTTCCGCATCGGGATTCTTTTCTCCGATTACCGAAAGATACTCCTTTCTGAACTGTTCCAGCTTCTCCGGCTGCAGGGCTTCATGCTCCAGTCTGACCTTGCAGAAATTCTCAAGATAATCCAAAAGGTTTATTCGAATCCTCTGCTTTTTTACGGACAGATTGGTCATTTTATCCGCAAGAATCAGGGCGGCTCCTGCCAAGATGCCGACAGCCCCCGTATATAAAATCTTCTCTCTTTCCACATCAAATACCACTCCAAAAATCGCGCTTATCGGAATGATAAGAAAACTTAGAAGGAGAACTTGTCCGCTGAAATTTTCCCATGTTGAAAGAAGAATTCCGCAAAACCTGTGTTTTGTTAGGTTTTTATCAACAAATGTATCCACATTTTTTACCCCGATATTAAGCCTGTAACATGTTTCAAACCTCATTTTCATATGCTTGAGCATCTTGTTCTTTGTAAGCCCAAGATTATCGGTTTCCCTCACAAGATATATATATACCAAATCCAATATAAACCGGACCAGCAGTCCCAATCCGCATAATCCGGCAAAGGTATAGATTATTATGTTGTTGTCATAAATGAATTTAACCATAATAAACCCCTCTCTTTTCCATATATTTACATTCATTATAGCTTGAAATGTAAATTTTGAAAAGAGAAGGATTTCAAAATCGGTAGACAAGCCGCGACATCATATTACAACGTTTATCAGCGGTCGAGCTCAAGGTCGGGCAGATTGATGTACGCATCCATGCCGTCATCAGCAATGTCTATGGTATAGCTCTTGGTTTTGTAACCCTGCTTTATAAAGGTAAGCACATGCCTTCCTATAACTTTCTGAAAGCTTCCCGGGGAGATGCCTTTAAATTCACCATTAAGATAAACCGAAGCCCCTGCCGGGTTTTGTATATATATCAGGCTGTTCGGATCGACTATCGGATCCTCGTCATAATCGTCCTCTCCCTCAAAGGAATCCAAGTGGTCCGGATCCGAAGGCTCTGCATAATCCTCGCTGTCCCAATCGTTGTATTCCTCCGTCCCTGTATCGCCTATCTCATCCCATTCTGTAATGGTGACGCTTTCCTTGCTCTGCAGCTCCGGAAGGATTATCTGGATTTTCTTGCTCGCATAATCCACCGTAAGTTCACCGCTGTAAGTGGCATATCCGCCCAGGGACACCTCAATGGTGTGCCTGCCATATGGCAGCTCAACGGGCCCGGCATAGCTTGTAAGCTCATTGTCAATGAATAAATCGGCCCCAAAGGGATAAATATCAAAAGTGGTTTTGCCGTACTTTATCGGCTCCGGCCCCAAATCTCCCAGGGATACCACGGTTTCTTCGTTCCTGGTTACCGTTATGTTCTTTGTGCCGCTGTATTCCCCGTTTTCCACCGTAAGATTGTAATTTCCCTCGCGGACCGTTATGACCATATCGTCCGTTATTTGGGCAACAGCCTCATAGCCAATTGTTATATTGCCGCCAAGGAATGCGTCATAATCCTTTAACCTGACGGTTCCATGACCCTTGGTTACTGTGATGGACCATATGGTTTCTTTTATTCCCCTTACGGTCAGCTCGTCCTGCGCGGCCAGATTCTCAAGAGCCGCAAAATTGTCTCCGTCTATAACAAACGGATTTTCGTATGTATAATTCGTCTTGGCTATTCTAATTATTTTATCATCAGGATTAATGATAATGTCGTCAACCCCGATGTATTCCCATGCCTTATTTGAAAATCTAAGCTCTGCTATCCGGCTGTTTTTGCTATGATAACTTACATCGGCGATTATTCCTGTCTCAATCCTGTCTGCCGATATGTCCTGTCCGTATTTGTCCAGCAGCCTTGATCCTCCCGTATAGTTCAGGACCATTTCCGTCTTATTCTCAATATCATAAAGCCGGATTGTCCTGTTGTCCTTGTCAATTCCAAGGACGACAGCAATTGTGCTGATATCCGGCTTGATACCAACCGTTTCTCCGCCGGTATTTTTGCCGGTATCAGTTTGCGCGGGCCTGCCGCCGCCGGTTTTTCCGCTTTTTCCCGCTTCATATAATGCCACAATCAGAATGACGGTAATAAAGGCCAGTCCAATAAGAAGGCTCAGTATCGGCCTTGTGTGTATTCTTGGTTTGCTTTTTTCACCGGTGTATGCTGCCATAAACGACCTCTTTTGATTTTATCTCTTGTTTATATATATTATAACATAAATCAGCGGATTAGAAATGAAAAACCGCGGTTTTTTACAATACGCTTTCCAGCCGCCTTAAAAATATCTCCCTCTTCGGGTTCTGCGCTCCTATGCTGCTCAGCTTTTGAATGCTTCGCGACGATACCCATGCCTTTTTCCCATTAAAATAAAAGTTTGTGATCTTCCAGAATTTTTCAGGGTATAAAAGCAGTATGTACAGTATTTTAAGCTCCCTGGCCGATATCGGCCTTATCCTGTCATATGCTTCGATAATGCCGCTTCCGTACAGGATATCCCAATCGTTTTTTTCCATAACCTTTCTTATAAAATGATATAAGTCCGTTATCTGAAGTCCTATATGGGCTTTTTCAAAATTGGTGGTCGCTATGGCATCCCAGCCGCCGAATGACATGTCTGCGGCGGACACCGCCGGCATACCGCCTGCTCCATATAATAAGCCGGCTTTTGGCATGCCTTCATTTTTATTTTTAAGCATAAGAATGTTATGATATGTATAATTGCCATGGCATACCGTTTTTCTGCGCACGGCATCCTCCGCAAGCTGTATGTAATCAGAGGCTTGCAGCTTTTTGGCCGCTTCCAGTCCCTGCTCATAAAATTCTTCATAAAAATTAAGATATATCATTTCGAACTCATTTTTCTGCCGCTTATCGCGTATGTAGCTTTTTACCCTCTTAAGCTCCCTGTTGCGTTTATTAAAGGTTTCCGGCAGATTGTCCGCCGTATTGTAAGCCGTTTGCTCCGCGGAAAACTCGACATTCCTTAAAATGACATGCAGCCTTGCCAGGTTGGCTGATGCCTTTTCTATCTGGGACAATTCCTTTAGATTGCATTCTTCTCCCAGGAACCAGTTTTTAATGATATACCTGTATCCGGACTGGTCCTCCGCCATTATGTCATTGTCCAGCGTCTTGACATATAAATCCGTATTATTATATCCGTGCTTATACAAATGTTCCTTTACATTATGCTCAAACATCGCACGGTTTCTTGAGCCTTCAAAGCATTTAAAAAGCTTGAGCCCGCAGTCCGTTTCCAACAGGTAAGCGCCCCTTGCCCTATATATGTTATATACCTTGAGAGGATAGCATTTTAGTACCTCCTGGTATCTGTCTTCCACGCTTTCCACCCCCGGTAATAGATAATATCTGTCTTCTAATAATATGATATGTCTTATTAATTCATGATTAAAAAGATTTAAAAACATAAGAAAAGCCGGCATATCCAGTACCGGCTTTGCATTTTTATTTATGCTTTATTTAATTAGATAAAGTATTGGAATCATTCATAAAGGAATTCGCCATGGCAAGCAGGGTTTCCTTATTGTTCAGGGCCGGGTTCTCAATAACCGCTTCCAGCAGCCGGTTAAGTATTATTCCCATATCCCTTCCGGGTTTAAAGCCGGCCTCAATCAGATCCCTTCCGCTTATCTTCAAGTCCTTTAGGCTGACGCATTCGTTTTTTGAAATCATTTCATCATAAAGCCGCCTTGCCTCCTCAAGCTCTTTCAGCTTATCATCGATATAAGCCGGGTTTTTGCCGCATGAGTCCGCGCGCATGACTTCAAATAGCAGCTCCATGTATTCCTTTCCGATTTTGGCGGCAGCCCTCCTGATTCCCTGGGGTGTAAGCGAAAACTTGTAGTTATGCCATTTAATAAGGTGCACGACCGCTTCCAGGGTATTGTTGTCGAACTTTAGGTCCTTAAGAATCCGTTTTGCGGTGGCGGCCCCTTTTTCCGGATGCCCGTAGAAATGGTTCTGCCCGTCCTTGCCTACTGTTAAGGTGCTTGGCTTGTCAACGTCATGAAGCAGCATCGTCCAGCGCAGAATACACCTTTCCCTGGGGGAAAACCTGTTTTCCGCGGCGCTTCCGGCAACATAGCATACCGTTTTTATGGTGTGCTCTCCAACCGTATATATATGATGGATATTGTTGTGCTCGGTTTCCATCATCCTGTCAAACTGGGGAAGAATTACCCTGCTGATGCCAAGTTCATATAGCATCCTGAGCCTGTCCGGATGGTCCGAGATCAAAAGCTTGGTAAGCTCCATCCTTATCCTTTCGGCGCTTATGTTTTTAAGCAGCGCCGCTTTTGCCCTGATTGCCTTCCTGGTTTTCTCCTCTATCTGAAAATCAAGCTGCGCTGAAAACCTTACCGCCCTAAGAATCCTTAAGGCGTCTTCGTCAAACCGTTCCCCGGCATTGCCCACGCAGCGGATCAAACCGTTTTTCAGGTCCTCCATGCCGCCAAACAGATCTATAATACCGTCCCTGTGGTTGTATGCCATTGCGTTTATGGTAAAATCCCTTCTCTTAAGGTCCTCTTTTATGTCTCTAGTAAACAATACCTCTTTGGGGTGGCGGTTGTCCTCATAAACGCCGTCCAGGCGGAAGGTGGTGACCTCGAAATGATCCCTGTTTATCAGTACTGTTACGGTGCCATGAGCTATTCCCGTATCGACGGTCCTTCGGAATATTTTCTTTACTTCATCAGGTTTGGCCGAGGTTGTGATGTCCCAGTCCTCGGGGTTTTTTCCAAGGATCATATCCCTCACGCATCCTCCGACCGCATATGCCTCATATCCGTGGCTCATCAGCGTATCTATAATATATTGGACCTTTTCGGGAATCTGAAATTCCATGGCAACCTCCTGTTATACTATGCATCGACTAATCAGATTATAGCAGAGTGATATATTAAGTACAAGGATACCGTGGACCGTTTAATATGCTTTGCCCCAGTAAACCATGGTCTTGGCCGGCTTACCGCAGCATACGCACTTGTCATCGATATGCTCCTGCTCAAACGGCATGCAGCGGGATGTAGCTCCCGTCCTTTCCTTTATTTCAAGCTCGCAGGCTTCGTCCATACACCACATGGCTTTGATAAATCCGGGCTTGCTGTTTATTATATCCTCAAACTCCAGCATGTTTTTGGCGGTATAGGTATGGGCGGCCAGATGTTCTTTTGCGCGAACAAGCATATCCGACTGCATCTTTTCAAGAATCTCCGCCAGTCTCGTTTCTATCTCGTCAAGGCTTACAAAGATTTTCTCCCTTGTATCCCTTCTGACAACCACGGCCTGATTCTTCTCGATGTCCTTTGGTCCTATCTCTATTCTTACAGGTATTCCCCGTATCTCCTGCTCGCTGAACTTCCAGCCCGGAGTCTTGTCGGAATCGTCAACCTTTACCTTGAAATCCTTAAGCCTTTCCTTGACTTCATATGCCTTCTCAAGAACCCCTTCCTTGTTCTGGGCAATGGGTATTATCATTGCCTGGATGGGAGCAATCCTCGGAGGCAGAACCAGTCCGCTGTTGTCACCGTGAACCATGATTATGGCGCCGATTATCCTGGTGGACATGCCCCATGATGTTTGATGGACATACTGCAGCTGGTTGTTCCTGTCGGTATACTGTATGCCAAACGCCCTTGCAAAGCCGTCTCCGAAGTTATGGCTGGTTCCAGACTGCAGGGCCTTGCCGTCATGCATCAGGGCTTCAATGGTGTATGTGGCTTTAGCTCCAGCAAACTTCTCCTTCTCGGTTTTCCTGCCCTTAATCATGGGAATTGCAAGTACTCTTTCACAAAAGTCCGCATAAACATTAAGCATCTGAATTGTTCTCTCCTGTGCCTCCTCCTCTGTCGCATGGGCCGTATGCCCTTCCTGCCATAAGAATTCCGTTGAGCGAAGGAACGGCCTGGTGGTCTTTTCCCATCTGACCACGGAGCACCACTGGTTATAGAGCTTGGGCAGATCCCGGTATGATTGAATGATATTGGAATAAAAATCACAGAAAAGCGTTTCCGATGTGGGGCGTACACATAACCTCTCCTGCAGCTTTTCATTGCCGCCATGGGTTACCCAGGCCACCTCGGGAGCAAAGCCTTCCACATGGTCCTTCTCCTTTTGGAGCAGGCTTTCGGGAATAAACATGGGCATGTAAACATTCTCAACTCCGGTTGCCTTAAAGTCGGCATCAAGCTGTCTTTGAATATTCTCCCATAAAGCATAACCATACGGCCTGATAATCATGCAGCCCTTAACACTGGAATATTCAATAAGCTCGGCTTTTTTCACAACATCCGTATACCATTGGGCAAAATCCTCCTCCATGGAGGTAATCTCCTCGACCAATTTCTTTTCATCAGCCATTCTTATCTCTCCTTGCATTTTTTATATTCATAACTTATATAATAAAAAAGGCCCTTCATCCCTCAAAGGGACCGAAAGGCTCGGCGGTACCACCCTAATTAGCATATCAGCCGTCTGCTTGCCGGCATATATGCTCTCTTTTCACCGTTAACGCCGGAGGTACGTTGTATTTCGGGAGCATGCTCCTTTCATACAAGGCTCCGAGGGCAGGTTCAAAAGCTACTGCATAAGAAGCTTCCACCGTCACTTCTCTCTCTGGGATGTGTACGCTTTCTACTATTCCTCATCTTCGCCGCTGTCTGTTTAATGTACCTTATTTTATTCCAGTTTGGCCGCTTTGTCAAGCCCATGAGCGGCAAAGCTCACAGCGCCGGAACAGGTTTTGCGGTCAGAATGGCAATTATCAGAATCAGGCCTATGGGCCCCAGGATGAAACCGGCCGCTCCGAACAGCTTAAAGCCTATGAACATGGAAATCAGCGTATATAACGGCCTTATGCCGATCCTGTTGCCTATAAGCCGCGGCTCGGCTATTTCACGGATGATCTGGCACACCAGGTAAACCGTAAATAACACCGCCGCCGCGAAAATGTTGCCGTTAATCAGCATTATTATACTCCAGGGTATTAACACCATGCCGCTTCCGATAAAGGGCAGGGCATCCAGTATGGCAACAATTATTCCTATCAGCAGGGCATACGCGTTTCCAATTATCACAAGACCCGTGGTACAGCAGGCGGCCACAAAAACCATTATTATCAGCTGCGCCCTCATATACGCGATTCCCGCATCGGCCAGCCTTATTGTAATCCTGCTTATATCCCGATACAAGCCGGCGTTTTCATATTTCTTTTTTATCTCCGGCACTTCCTTGGATATTAACACCGCAGATGCAAATACCAGCAGGAGGATTCCCGCAAAGGCAATCATCCTGATGGCAAAATTTAAGGTTTTTGCCGTCATGCCGGGAATAATGTCCGTCTTTACCTTATCTATAATATTCATTATATTGTCATCAACCATTTTCCGCGCGCTTCCCACTGCCAGCCCGAAGATTTCATCGCAGTCGGAGCACATGTTGTCCAGCTTGTCCGCCAGGATGTTCAGGTAAATGGGTATGTTCCTTACAAAGCTTACCGCCTGCTTTATCAGCATATTTCCAAGATATACGAGTCCCGCCCCCAAAACGGAGACAAGTACGGCAAGGGATATTGATCCGCCGATAATTCTCGGTATTTTTACCTTTTTATAAAGAAATTCGGTTGCCGGTCTCACCACCCATGCCAAAAAATAAGCAAATAAAAAAGGAAGAACAAGAGGAAGTATATAACGAAATCCCAGGTACACGCCCAGGGTCACCGCGGCAATTTTGACAATAAGCCTTGTCTTTTCATTCATACTCTCCCAAAACACCATGTCAGAAATCCCGCCTTTCCATTTAGTTGTGCATGCTCCGGGTTATCGGCCGTCCCTTTCTCGGAAAAATCAAGTATTTTATATAAAAAAGAGAATTCATCTTCTTATGAATTCTCTTATCATTATTTTTTGCGATTATATTTTTTATATCCTCGGGGATAATTTGAAATAAAAAAGGATATATTATCTTTTATTAATATCAAATGCTAATATCAAAAGCAAAATTAAGTTCAAATGCTTTTTTCAGCCAACAACTTCAATTGAAATAAAGCTTACTCCGGCGAAAAAAGCAGCTTTAACATAGTCCGTATCTTCTGCCGCAATAAACTTGCCCTCCTGCTGCCTTGCCTTTATAACCCTGTCCTTGATATATTCCCTGCCCTTAAGCTGTTTTATCATGCCTTCCAGACGGACCTTTTCCTCTTCTTCGGAAATGCCTTCAAGCAGGAAGCTTTTTGGTGAAACCAGCCTAAGCAGCGGCTTGTCGGGGTTGGCGTAAAATTCTTTTGCTTCATTTACGATTACATCCGCCATCGTATCAGGGGTACAGTAGGTTCCGTCAATAACCAGGTTGTAATTCGAAAAATCCATATAATTAAGATTATATATTTCCTTGTAGCGTATCATTTCCGTCTTGGCCCGTTCCGCAAGCAGGGCTTTCGCCTCTTCTATGGATGAATAGGATTCCACGCTTCCTCTTTGATCCTTCATAATGCGCTCCGCCGCCACATCCAGGTTTACCGTTACAAACACCTTGAAGGAGTATTCGACGAAGTGCCATGCCAGCCTGGAATCAAAGATAATGTCCTTATCCCGGTTTTCTCTTGATATGCGGGCAACCGTGTCGTCTATCATATTGTCGTATTTATGATCGCTCATCATAAGCTGGTTAAGCTCCAGGGTACTTAGGTTCATCTGCCGGGCTATCTCCCTCTGAACCTTGCCGGTGGAATACACCTCAAAGTTGTATTTCTCGCTGATTATTCGTGCCACCGTTGATTTTCCGCTTCCCAGGTTTCCTGTTATCGTAATATGCATTTTAATCCTTCCTTGCCGGTTCCATGTTTATGAATGTATTATATCCGAAACACCCCAGGAATACAACCTCGCTTTTATATCAGGCCATCTCAACAATCCTTGCCTCAAGCATTTCCGCTTCTTTTCTGTCATGGGTAATGACAAGCAGTGTCCTTCCCTTTAAATTGCTTCTTACATATGCAATTACCTGCTTTTTTAACTCATCGTCCAGTCCTTTGAAGGGTTCATCCATTATGAGAAGATCATAATCGGAAAGCATGGCCCGTACAATTGCCAACCTCCTTCTCATTCCTCCGCTCAGCTCCCTTGCCGGTTTTGCTTTGCAATCGGCAAGCCCCACCTCCGATAAATGCTTTTCAACCTCCACTTCGTTAACGCCCTTTTTCGAAACAAGAAGTATATTCCTTGACGCATCCCAATGCTCTATCAGCCGGTCCTCCTGGAATACCGCCGCTATCCGCTTGTCGGATAATCCGATTATTTCACCCCGGTCGGGCTGAACCAGGCCCATAATTATATTGGCCAGCGTGGTTTTTCCCACGCCCGATGCCCCCATCAGGCAGGTGATGCTTCCTTCCGGTATGTACATGGAAAAGCTGTCAATAACCTTCTTGCCGTTAAAGCTTTTGCATATTTTATCAACCCGGATATCCATGACATAACCTCCTTCCTACAAATCCGCCGCCCTGTCTTGAATGCTGCCGTAACGCTTAATTGCAACCATGACTATCTTCTCAAACAATACGCTGAGAAGCACTATAATAATGGTCCAGGCAAAAAGCTCCTTTATCATAAGGTAAAGCTTTGCCTCATAGAGGTTTACTCCTATGGAATTAGCCGGCCTTCCGATAACCTCGGCGGCGATTCCCGACTTAAAGCTGAAGCCCATTCCTATAGATACAGCAGATACCGCAAAGGGTATAACGGCAGGAAAATATATGGCTTTTATGCGTTTCCACCTTCCGATTCCAAACACATCGGCCATTTCCAGCAGCTTTTTGTCGGCACTCTCAAGTCCGCTCAGGATGTTTGTAAACGACACCGGAAGCACCATGAGAAACGATATTAATATTGACAGGTTGGCCGAGCTTATCCATACCAGGGCCAGTATTATAAAGGATGCCACCGGAGTCGCCTTAATAACCTTAAGCAGGGGCGAAATGAGCTCATACATCACCCTGTTTTTATAGGACGCGGCCGCAAGCATCAATCCCGAAGCAAAGCCCAGCAAAAAGCCTGCCAGTATCCGTGAAAAGGAATTGGCTATGCTGCTCCAGAACTCCTGCTTTTGGACCAGTTCTATCAATGTCAGAACAACGCTGCCGAAAGAGGGCAGAAACAATTCCTCATTGATAATTCTGCTTAAGCATTCCCAGACAATAATCCAAAAAATAATCACCAGGATTTTTATGAAATAATTTCCCGGGTTTCTTCCGCCCGCCGGAGCGCTGATATTTACTTTTCCGCCGTTTGTTCCTTCCATGTTCATCTCCCATGCATTAATCCGTTACTCATTTATATAATAGAAGTCGTCGGCAGGCATGGCTCCTCCAACCGCATTCGGATTCTGCCCATATAATACCTCCAGGTATGCCTCCGTCATTTCCCTCATTCTTGAGCCTCTTATCAGTGTTATATTGCAGTAGGGAATGGCTTTCTTCGCAACCGCCGCCTTGAACAGCCCGAATTTTTCCACAAGCTCCGCCGCCTTGTCCGTCTCGCTGTTTACATACTCCGTGCTCTGTTCGTATTCCTTAAGAAATTCTTCCACGGCCTTCGTATTCCCGTTAAGGAAATCGCTGCGGACCACCACTACGCCCGTAACAACGCCGTTGCCATTGTTCTGCGCCTTCCATTCCTTGTCGATATCAAGGGCGATCCTTGCCTTTTCGTTGTTCATAAGCACTGTGGTTACATACGGCTGCGGAAGCATTGCCACCGCATCATCCGCATTCTCCAGCATGGCCGCCACTTCGGTGGACTCGGTCTTGTATTCGATTGTTAAATCCTTCTCCGGATCAATCCCATACAGGTTAAGCAGATAATTAAGGGTATACTGGGGTGTCGTTCCCAGCCCGGTTGAATATATGGTTTTGCCCCTTAAATCTTCCACAGTATTAATCGCATTGCCCGTCTCCAGAATGTATAAGACACCCAGGGTGTTAATCCCGGCCAGCCTGATCTTTCCCTGTGTTTTGTTGTATAAAACCGATGCCAGGTTGCATGGCACGGCAGCTATATCGAATTCGCCCTTTATCAGGCCCGTGCTTATAACATCCGCTTCTCCGGCAACCGTAAAATTATAATCGTTGGCTGTAAGTCCCGCCTCCGCATCCTCCATCAGCTTGACCATTCCGATGCCGGTGGGCCCTTTCAGCGCCGCGATGTTTATAGTAATCCTTTCCTTGGTTTCATCCTCCGTATTTTCTCCATCATCCCGATTCCCGTCCGGTTGGGATCCGTTCGAATCATCCGGTTTTACATTGCTGTCCTTCGCCCCGTCCGGGTTGTCAGCCTTGTTATCAATACCGACATTGTCAGTCCCCGGGGATTTATCGTTTTTTCCGCATCCTGTCAGAAATGCCGCCATTATTGCCAGAACCAGGGTCATAATAACAATGTTTTTTATAAACACAGCTTTTGCTTTCATTTTTGCATCCTCCCGCTATAATGATTATTTATAATCAGTATTTCATTTGCTCTGTCATCCATGGTTTTCTAATCCGTTTTTCAGCTCTTGGAATAAATGGTCTTGACGCTTACACCGTCAAGCATGCCCAGCTTTCCTGCCAGGCTGCTTATTACATCCTGCTTCGCATGAAGTACTATGCTTATAATGTTGATGCTCTTTTCCCGGTAGGGGATCCCCATTCTGCCTATTATGTGCTCACCATACTCATGAAGCAGGGCATTCAGCTTCTCCACCGAATCGGTATTTTCCACAATGATGCCTATCAGGGCAATTCTCTTTTCCACCGGCTTTACCTCCTGTCTTTTATAAATAAAAAGCCCTATGCCAAAGGGATATTAGTCCCGGCATAGGGATACATGGAATCAAAACCATAAGCCGCTGCCTTATTCTTCGGGAAGCCCCTCGGATCAGGCGTTTCTGCTGTTTTTCCATGCCTCTTTGTCAGGAAACCCTTCTAAATTGGCATAGTCGATTTTATCATATTGTTAAAATATTGTCAAGCATGGAATATAAAATAATATTTATATCTTGAAACGGTATCCAACACCCCATATGGTTTCGATGTACTGGGGCTTGGACGTATTATATTCTATCTTCTCGCGGATCTTTTTGATATGGACCGTCACGGTGGCGATATCTCCTATGGATTCCATATCCCATATTTCCCTGAAAAGCTCTTCCTTGGTAAATACCCGGTTGGGGTTCTCCGCAAGGAATGTTAAAAGGTCGAATTCCTTGGTCGTAAAAATCTTCTCTTCATCATTGACAAATACCCTTCTTGCGGTCTTGTCAATCTTCAGGCCCCTGATTTCTATTACCTCGTTTTCCTTCTGCCCAGAACCGATTAACCGTTCATATCTTGCAAGATGGGCCTTTACCCTGGCGACAAGCTCGCTCGGGCTGAAGGGCTTTGTTATATAGTCGTCCGCTCCCATGCCCAGGCCGCGTATCTTGTCTATGTCCTCCTTCTTGGCGGACACCATGATAATGGGAATATCCTTGTCTTCCCTGATCCGTTTGCATATCTCAAATCCGTCCACGTTCGGGAGCATTAAATCCAGGATTATCAGGTTAAAGTCCTCGTTGAGGGCTCTCTCAAGGCCGGTATCCCCCTCTGTTTCGACCTCCACCACGAATCCCGACAGCTCCAGGTAATCCTTTTCCAGTTCCGCAATAGGAATCTCATCCTCGATAATAAGTATCTTCTTCATCATTTTCCTCCTGGTAAACCAAAAAGTATCACTGTGCCTTTTTCAGTGTAAAGCTTAGGGTTGTCCCTTTGCCCTTTTCACTGACCACCCATATCTTCCCGAAATGGTCCTCTATAACCTTCTTGGCAATTGCAAGGCCAAGGCCGCTTCCGCCTGTTTTTGTACCTCTTGATGCATCTCCCCTGTAGAAGCGGTCGAATATGAACGGCAGCTCATCCTTGTCAATGCCTGCCCCGTTGTCTTCTATGTCAACCCTGACATAAGCATCTTCGTCGTTAATACATATTTTTATTATTCCTTCGGGCTTGTCCATGTATTTAACCGAATTGTTTATAATATTATAGACAACCCTTTTAAGCTGCTCCGCGTCGGCAACAACCTTGACGTCCCGGTCCACGCGGTTTTCATATTCCAGCCTTATATTCTTGACATCCAGCTCAAGTTTCAAGTCCTCCACGCAGTCCTCAAAATAATCGGCCAGGCTTATGCTGCTGAACGAATATGGAATTGTATTGCTGTCTATCTTGGAGTAGTATGCCAGCTCATCCACCAGGACCGCCATGTCACTAGCCTTGTTATAAACCGTTTTCAAATACCTGGTTTGCTTTTCCTTGGTATCCGCCACCCCGTCCAGCAACCCTTCGGTATAACCCTTGATGGTGGTCAGGGGCGTTTTCAGGTCATGGGATATATTGCTGACCAGCTCCTTGATGGTCTCTTCATATTGTATTTTATCATCAATGAGCCTTTTCAGGCGCAGCCTCATGCTTTCAAAATCCTCACAAAGCTGGCCGATTTCATCCTTCGTATCGGAAGAAACCGAATAATCCAGGTCCCCGTTCTTTATATGGTCGGTAGCCACTCTCAGGATATTCAAGGGCTTTAGAATACTCCTGTATATCCAGATAATCAGCAGGCAAGCGGTCAAAAACAGAATAACTATAAACGCTATGGCAATTTGTATTGCGACCGCCTTAATCTGCGGCATCAGGATATTAACGTCCGTTATAATGAATATGGTTCCCTCGCTGCCGTCCGTAAATATAAAGTCCTGCAGCTTGACAAGAAAAGACTTCTTTCCTTCAAGATAAATGCCGCCGTCCACCTCCGTGCTTCCTGTTCCGTACGCGGGAAGAAGCCCTTCAATCATGTCAAGCTTTTTTTCATCACCAACGTATATGAATTCTTCGCCTTTTCTTACAACCAGGAACGAATACTTCATTTTAAGCTGATTGTTTATGTCTTCATAATATGCGGTATTACTTAGCTTCTCGGGCAGGCTTATGGCATAGAGCTTGATTTCATTGAAAATCCCCCTGGTTATCCTGTTAAGGATATGGGTGGGATTCGTTATAACCTGCAGGGTCTTTGCCTCCACATCGTAGGATTCATGGATTGATGACATCTGGAAGCGGACAATGGTCCCGCCGGCAATGGATATTAGAATCACCGGCATTGCTATCATTATAAGAAACGCAATTATCAATCTATGCTTAAGCTTCATAATCCACCTGTCCTATTTCAAATAAGCCTTAAGCTCCTCTGCCTTATCAAGCCGTTCCCATGTAAAATCGGGATCGTTTCTTCCAAAATGCCCGTATGCCGCGGTTTTCTTGTATATGGGCCTTCTTAAGTCAAGGGTCTTTATTATGGCTGCGGGGCGAAGATCAAAATGCTTCCTGATGATTGACGCCAGTTCCGTATCGCTTAATTTGCCCGTGCCGAAGGTATCAACCATGATGGATGTGGGCTCAGCTACGCCGATGGCATAGGAAACCTGTATCTCGCAGCGTTTCGCAAGCCCTGCCGCCACGACATTTTTAGCAATATAACGGGCTGCATAAGCGGCCGACCGGTCAACCTTCGTGCAGTCCTTTCCGGAAAATGCGCCGCCGCCATGCCTTGCATAGCCGCCATAAGTATCAACAATAATTTTTCTTCCGGTAAGCCCGCTGTCCCCCTGCGGTCCCCCGATTACGAATCTTCCCGTAGGATTTATATAGAACCTGGTCCTTTCATCCACCAAATCCGCGGGCAGAACAGCATCCAGCACATGCTTCCTTATATCGGCCCTCAGTTCCTCGATGGAAACCTTCTCGTCATGCTGGGTTGATAATACTATGGTATCCAGGCGAACCGGCTTCCCGTCCCCATCATATTCAACAGTAACCTGGGACTTTCCGTCCGGCCTTAAGTAACTCAGTATCTTTTCTTTTCTAACCTGGGCAAGCCTGTAGGTAATCTTGTGCGCCAGGGATATGGCAAACGGCATGTACTCCTCCGTTTCATCGGTTGCATAGCCGAACATCATTCCCTGGTCCCCGGCCCCAATCATGGCCAAATCCACATCTTCCGCAAGGTTTTCTTTTATCTCATATGATTTATCCACACCCATGGCGATATCCGGAGACTGTTCGTTTATTGAAACAATAACACCGCACGTATCAGCATCAAACCCGTATTTTGCCCTGTCATAACCGATTTCCCTTATGGTATCCCGGGCTATTTTCTGAATATCCACATATCCCTGGGTCGTTATTTCACCCATTACAAGCACCAGTCCGGTTGTGACCACCGTCTCACAGGCTACCCTGCTCATGGGGTCCTGCCTGATCAGCTCGTCCAATATTGCATCTGATATCTGGTCACAGATTTTATCCGGATGTCCTTCGGTTACAGATTCCGAAGTAAACAGCTTCTTTTGCATTTTTAACCTCCTTAAATACGTTCCTTATCCAGGCGGCAGCTTATTTTTTATAATAAAGGCTAATTCAAAGTCCTCAACCGTGGAACAAAATAAGCCCGCAATATGCGGACTTGATATCCTGTCATCAAATCCTCTTATTGTTCGATTGCTCGCTCAGGTTGGCACCTTCCTTTGCAGGGGTTGCCGTGACTTCATAGAGCCTTGACTCTCCATCACTCTGAATAAGAGAAATTATTATATTAAGTTGTACGGGCTTTTTCAGCGCTCTGGCAATTTTATGATATAACGAAACTTGTCCATCGTCAAGGGCTTTCTTAATCTGCAATTATATATTATGCAGTATAATACGGGTTTTTAGTATCGCATGATTAACTGCTTATTTTATTATAACCTTTTCGCCGTCCTCAAAATGCATTTCACTGTCGACGGGGTTTATTATCATGCTTCCCGAGGCTATTTCCTTAGTCGTTACATAGACAAAGGCGCCGTCCGCCTCCGGAAGTTCAATATAATTTAAAGTCTTTTTATGAACATAATACAGCTGCTTGCTGAAGCCCTGCTCCGACGCAATAACATATACACTTCCGTCATCCGTCAGGGCTGATTTCGGAATCATGATATATCTTTCATCCCCTTTATTATAATATCTATTAAGCCTTATTGCCTCGACATCCGGAGTAATCCATTCATAGATTCGTCCTCCAGATATTGTTAATAATATAAGCAGAAGAAGCAATAATGCCGCAAAAACATATGACAGCCTTCTCATGATATCACCACCTGAATTTTTCCATGGCTTTTTGAAGTGTCTCGCGGAACAGAAGGAACACCACCAGTACAGGATACATATATATTGTTGCCCCTGCAAATACCACATCCTCCGGAAGCCGCGTCAGTACCACCGAAAGCGGCATAATATCGGGTGCCTCGGAAGCAAATATGATTGCCTGCTCCACCATGTTCCAGCTTTCACAAAAAATAAGCACCGCCAGGGCGCTGATTGGAGCCTTAAGCTGCGGCATGACAACATGGCGAAGAAGCTTAATAACCGAGGACGTCTCGAGAGTTGCATATTCCAGAAGCTCATTTGGAATCGCGGCGATAAACTGCCGGTACAAAAACACCGCAAAAGGAGTAAACATCATGGGAAGCATTAAGGCAAGCGGGGTATTAAGAAGCTTCATGTCCCGCAGCTGTATATAGTTCGGTAGCAGTGTCGCCTGAAAGGGAAGCAGCATAACTACAACAAATACAAAAAACAATGCGTCCCGCCCGCGGAAACGCACCTTAGCAAACAGGAATCCCAGCGGAAAGGAAACTATTATGCTTACAGCCGTTATGGCTCCCGCATATAATGCGGAATTCCAGAAATACAGCATTGCCGTATGGTTAGTGAAGAAAAATTCGCCGTATTGCCTTAGTGTAAACGCACTCCCACTGTAGCGCAGCGAATTTACAATCGTCAAAACAACGGGGAAAACGTACGCCGCCGCCAGAATCGTCAATATGATAAGAAGAAGCAGCCTTTTCTTCATATGCTTACATCCTCTGTGAATTTATTTTGAATCTTATATATTAACGATATGATAATCGCAAGAATGATTGCGGCAATTGCCGAAGCACATGCAAGATTGTGGTAATTGAACTTCAAAAAATGATTGTTCATGTAATACTGTATGTTGTATGCGGCATCCAGAGGATAGTTGGTACCGTAGAAAAGATAGCTTTCCTTGAATATTTTCAGAGAATTTACAAAGGACAATATGCCTACAAAAAACATCACAGGGGTTATAAGCGGCATTGTAACGTACCTGAACAATTTCAGACCCCTGACCCCGTCAAGCTCTGCCGCTTCGATTATTTCCCCCGGCAGCTGGGACAGGGCAGCTGTAAGCAGGATTATATTAACGCCCGAATTCTTCCATATATACAGCACGTATATGGGCAGGGTTTGAAGCAAAGGCCCACCATCCTTCATCCAGGCAAAATAAACATCGTTATCGAACACCAGCCTCCATGCAAATATGACGCTTACCGTCGGCAGCAGCATTGGAAGAAAGAATGCGCTTTTCATGAAGTGATATCGCCTGTCAAGCCTGACAAGCCCCATTGACAAGGCAAGCGATACGATTAACAGCAGGCCTACCCCGACAAAAGAAAATATCAGGGTGTTCCGGAGGGCAAGCCTAAAATACCTGTTGCCCAGAACCATACGGTAATTGTCAAACCATACGAAATTTTTATGGAACACATCGTCAATAAATGAATACCACAGGCTTTTGCCGAAGGGCCATAAGAAAAACATAATAAAGCCCGCAAGTCCGGGTATGCATAATGCAAATACCTTTAACTTGAACCTCTTATTATTCATTCAACCACATCTCTGCTTCCCGTTGTATTAGAGCAATGGCTTCGTCAAGGGTAAGACGGCCGTTTTGGTAGTCATCTATTATATTGCCGTTAATGTAAAATCCACATCTGCTGTTAATCATTCCATCCTTCACTATATTATAAATATCCTCAAAAGCCGGTTGGGTTATGTCATAGCGGTCAGCATACATCTCCTTATCTTTGAAAAGCAGAACGCAGGTGTATGACCAATAATCAAAAGGAACCTTTGTTATCGCTTCCAGGTATTCAAGGGCAAGCTCCTTGTTTTTGCTGTGGGGATTAATGAATGCGCAAGAAATATTTACACTATTCTTTTTTACATCCGAATTTAATCGCGGCATGGGCAGTACACGCCAGCCATCAAGGGAGGACATATTAAGCTGTTCTCCAATACTATCATATTTATATATTACCCTGGTCTTATCAAAACGGGCCGATTCCTCCATCAATTCCCCTTTATAGTCGTCATGACTGCTGCGGAACAGCGGATGACGAGAATTGGGTGAATACATTATCCATCCTGACCACATCTTGTCGAATAAATCACGAAAAAGCGGCGTTTCATAGTTTACTTTCTTTTCTTTGAAATTATTGTAAGTCATATCATATTGATCCTCCAGGGATCTTGCGAAAAGATATGGCGTTTCAACATAAGCGGCATAGTTTCCGGTTCTTGGCATGCGTTCCGACAGCTTTAAAAAATCGTCAAGATAACGGAATTCTTCCAGATCAATATCAAACTTCTCAATATTTTCAGGTATATACCATATGACATACGAATCCAGCTGGAGCGGAAGCATCCATATATCACCCGACGGAGCCGTCATGGCATCCGCTATATAATCAAAACATTTGTCCTTATAATTTTTGATAATCTCCGAATTATTAAGCGAAACGTAGATTCCCTTGCTAAGGACGCCTTCGGCCAGGTAGCTCGCGGGAGTGGTAATATAAATATCAACATCGGGGTTACCCGCCATAATCTCTGTAAGTACCGCCTGATTATCAATATTCTGGCTAATAAAGACAGTCTTTATTCCGCTGATTCTTTTCACTATGGAGGAATTAATATATACCTTACTAAACGGAATAGAAACCGCAACACTCCCCTTTTCTTCCGCCGCCTCTATGAATTCTTTGTATTCTTTGTTTTTTTTGTCATCATTGTCTATATCGCTTATATCAGCATGGCTGTTCCTGTTAATATCCTCTATATATACGGAGTTTATAGCATTGGGTTTGTCCGTATAATATCCGAAATAAATAATATTCCCTTTCAGGAAGGTCATATCATTGCCGCAAAGTATAAGAATCGGTTCTTCGATTACCTTCTCCGTATTGTCCGACAGGTTAAGCATAACAACTTTCTCATGATCCGAGTATACAAAATAGTCATTCTCATATACAAACGCTGTAATGTACCCGATATCATCCAAATTATATAATTTAGCGCTTTTGCCATCCTTTGTACCGAAGGTATATAATGCATATGCGTCATCCCGATAAGCATAATAGTAAAGTTTTCCGTCGGATGCCGCATATATGGCTATTATATTGGTTTCGTTTGTATCTATTACCTCGCCTGTTTTTGGATTGATCCGATATAGTATCTCACCAAAATTTATATATCCATTAGGACCAAGCTCATAATTGTGCACTTCCGGTACAGCCAGTGCATATATATACTCTCCTGCAGACGCAAGCTTCAAAATCTCTTCAGCTTTCAGCTCATCAGTTATCTTCTTAATACTCCCATCCTTGGTATCCAATGCCACTATCTGCTGCTTTACGGCATCATAGGCGTATACCATGCCGTCATGCCAGCATACCGCTATAAAATCTGAAGTGTTTTCATATTCATGCATTAAGGTTCCATCATTCTTATAAACGGTTAATAATCCGCCGGCTTCAAGAATATATAGGTTGCCATCAGGAGAAACAGTGAATGTGACAACTTCACTTGCCGGATTTGAAACGGTTATCTTTTGAAACGATGGAAGCTTAACATCGCCCCCCGCATCATTCTTATCAGATGTGCTGCATCCCGCAAGCAGGATTATTATTAATAATAAGCCACATAGCATATACCTTCGCATAAGTACCCTCCCGAAACCCTTTGAAGATGTACCGGTGCCTATAACAGGCACCGGTACGTATGATTTATTTAATGCCACTCCTGGTAGTTTGGACACTTATCATGTACTTCAGTACAGTCATCTGTATATGTGTAAAGGAATGCAGTGCAACTACTACATCTCACAGCATGTAAATATATAAGACGTGTCTTGTAGCATATTCTGCCGTCTGTTAAAGTATGTGAACCTGCAGTAACACTGCCATAATATCCTGTATGTGACCATTTCGTATATGTGTTATTACATGGAAGACCTGTGCCTGGTTGATAATGGTCTGCTGCCAATGCAGGACTTACAGTCATCAGAAAAGCAACAATAAATGACTTGATGTTTCTACATAATTTTTGCTGGCTAAATTATAGTACAAACATCCAGATATAATATACCATATAATTCCATTTGATGTCAAGCGCTGTTAACTGATATCTAAATATATAAAATATATATATTTTGTTCCTTATATAAACTATATGTCCCTTATAATATCTGTTTCTGTAGGCTTACCTATATCATCTTAATGCCACATGTTATTCCATATTTCCGAAATGGCACAATCAAGCGTTTGGCGGCCGCTATGGTTTATATCCAAGGGTTTCTTGACTTTTCGACATATTAAGCATATACTTTAATTGTATAGATTTGTGGGAAAAGAAGGATATTTTGTAAATTAATTGAAAGGAGAGGCTGTTATCAGCAACGGTATAATATGGATACCCAGAAAATACTAACATCTCAAGCCATTCCCGGAATGGTGGTTGCGGAAGATGTATATACAAAGGATCTTCATCTTATTATTGGCAAGGATACCGTGTTGACAGACAAGATAATAACCAGGCTCGAATTTTATTCAATAACGGATATAACCGTATATGCCAAGGACAGCTTTATCCATATCGAGAATGAGTACATAGAAAATACTTTCTTTAATGAGATCAAAAACAGCGAATCCTTCAAACTCTTTAACAAGGCATATCACAACGCGGTAAACAATATTAAGGAATCCTTCAATAATCTTGTCCGGAACAACCAGGATGTGAACCCCGACCAGCTTTTGCTCGACGTAAATAAGATTTTATATCAGTGCAAGACAAATATAGAATTGTTCAACATGCTGCACTGCATGAGGGAATATGACGACACCACCTACATCCACAGCTTGAATGTGGCCCTGATATGCAATATACTGGGAAAATGGCTTCATTTCAGCAAGGAAGACCTGGAAACCATCACCTTGTGCGGATTGCTCCATGACGTGGGAAAGATGCTGGTGCCGAACGATATCATATCCAAGCCGGCCAAGCTTACCAACGAAGAATTTATGGTGATTAAGACCCATGCGGTCCGCGGGTTTAACCTGCTGAGGGATAAAAACATAGACGTGAGAATAAAAAACACCGCCTTGATGCATCATGAACGGTGTGACGGAAGCGGTTATCCGAACGGGCTTGTGGCCCATGAAATCGAACCCTTTGCCAAGCTGGTGGCCATCGCCGATGTATATGATGCCATGACCTGCGCAAGGGTATACAGGGGGCCGCTGTGTCCGTTTGAAGTTATTCACCTGTTTGAAACAGAAGGCTATCGGAAATATGATACCAGGTATATTCTGACCTTCCTTGAAGGCATTGTCCAGACCTATATCAATGCCAATGTCCGGCTGAACAACGATATGAAGGGCGAAATTGTCATGATAAACAAATTCGCCCTGTCAAAACCGGTTGTAAAGGTCGGATCCGATTTTATCGACCTGTCCAGACAGCGCGAATTATATATAGCGGCACTCATATAATATAACCATGTGCCTGACAATATGTATCAGATACAAGGTTCAAGCTTAACCAACCTTAAGCTTGAACTTTTTTATGGCCTTTGTATCGTTGGAATCCACCTTTGCCATGATGGCTCCAAGGTTCTGAAGCTTCCTTTCGAAATCCTCATATCCTCTTTCAATATATTCGACGTTCTCGACTATGGTAAAGCCGTCGGCCATCAGACCTGCCATAACCAACGCGGCCCCGCCCCTTAAATCGGAAGCGCTTACAATCGCGCCTGTCAGGCGGTCCACACCGGTTATAATGGCGGTATTGCTCTCCACCAGCTTGATGGAAGCTCCCATTTTTGTCAATTCATCCACATACTTAAATCTATTCTCAAATATGCTTTCCGTCACTATGCTTGTACCGCTGGACAAGGTTAACAGTGTTGTCATAAGCGGCTGCATGTCTGTAAGGAAACCGGGATATGGCAGGGTCTTGACATGGGTGTTTCCCAGGCGGTCCTTGGCCGTAACCCTGACCGCATCGTCATATTCCTCCACGTTTACGCCAACCTCAAGAAGCTTGGCGGTAAATGCCTCAAGATGCTTGGGAATTACATTCTTTATAAGAACATCTCCCTTGGAAGCGGCGGCAGCGAACATGAATGTGCCGGCTTCGATCTGATCCGGAATAATCGTATACTCACTTCCATGGAGCTTCGATACTCCCTTTATACGAATGACATCCGTACCTGCGCCTTTTATATTGGCTCCCATGCTGTTTAAGAAGTTTGCCACATCTACCACATGGGGTTCCTTGGCGGCATTTTCAAGTACGGTTTGTCCCTCCGCCATGCAGGCGGCAAGCATTACATTTATTGTTGCTCCAACGCTGGATTCGTCAAAGTATATGGATGACCCGACCAGCTTGTCGGCTTTGGCGCAAATCAAACCATGTTCAATCTTTATATCCGCACCCAGTGCGGCAAATCCCTTAATATGCCTGTCTATGGGCCTGCTTCCGATATTGCAGCCCCCGGGCAAGGCCACCTGTGCCTTGTTGTACTTTCCTAGCAGGGCGCCTACAAGATAGTAGGATCCCCTGATTTTTCTTACGTTTTCAGAATCCGCAATTACCGTGTTTATCCTGGAAGCATTGATCCTGATTGTATTCTTGCCTATGCGATCAACCTTGGCGCCTAATTCGGTAATAACCTTTAGAATAATATCAATATCGCTGATATCGGGAACATTATCTATCTTAACAGTTTCATCGGTCATAACGGCAGCTGCGATTATTCCAAGCGCTGCATTTTTATAACCACTGATTGATACCTCTCCAACTAACGGTTTTCCGCCCTTAATTATATACTGCTCCATCGTCCACCTCGTAAATGTGTTTTGCTAAATATCTGTATTTCAGTAATTCTTTGTTAAATTTTTATCCGCTATTCTGATTATACCACATCGTTTTTTTTTGTAAATTAGTTTTTAAGTTTTCTTTTCTGCCTAATTTGCTCAAATATGACATTTTATGCTATTTCCGCTTTCTATTATTGTCGAATGACATTGCCTGTATCAATATTATTTTACTTATTGCTAGATATTATTAATCAATACCCTGGAAATTCACAGAAACAGTATCATATATTGCCATTTGTCATTCAAGTCATATCATAATTATTGAAATTGCATATGTTTGGTGGTATAATTATCGCACGAAATGACATTACTTAATATTAGCCGTCATTAAATGCACTAAGGTGTGATTATAAACTATTTTTCCATTTTGTCAAACATTTTATTTAAATATATGCATGGGAGATGATTTGTAATGGCTCCTAGATACATAACAATCGAGTCGGTTACCGGAGGGGTCAGCAATCGTGTAAAAGAGGACTTAAAGTTCAAAACCGACAGTTTTGTCTGGCGAATAAAATTTACCGCGCCATTAAAGCCGTCCACGGTAAACAACAAAAACCTGTATGTGACCAACCTGAATAATGTGCCCTTGTTAACAAATATAAGATACGATTCGGTTAATAACTGCATTGAAATCGAGCCCCTGGAGCCCTATAACAAAAACGAGTCTTATCTTCTTCATATATCAAGCAAAGTGGAATCCAGGCGCGGGCAGAAATTACCGAATGATATCACCATTCAGTTCAAGCTGTAGCCTGCTGGCTGAAATCCTCCGGCAGTATGGTTAAAATGCCGGCGTCGGCCAGTCTGCCTTCAGCCGCCAGGGCGGAAAGCAGTTTTCCTGTCCTCAGGTCTACTGCATCTATTGCATTTTGAACGTATTTTGCAACACTTTCAAGCTGTTTATCCCTTTCCGTGTTTCTATAGATCTCATTTATGCCTGCTTTCAGAACCTCAAAGGCAGGCTGTTTTAATATATATTCCCGCTGCATAATGTAAAAATACGCAAACCCAAGCAAATCCTCCTCCGTGTAAGAGGGCAGGTGTATCCTGTTCTTAAAAAGCTCCATTAGCTTCGGGCATTCCCGAAACAGCCGGTTCATGTTCTTCTTGTTTTCCTCAAATATAACCGCTATATCGCCATGGAAATACTTTATGAGCTCCAGCAGCTTGTCTATTGTCGGTCTTTTCAATTCACTGGCATTTTCGACAACCAGGCAGCAGTTTCTTAATTTTTCCCTTGCGCCGGTTATGTCTATGCCATTCAGCTTCTCGGCGGTTATCTTGGCTATCTTCGAGGTTTTCAGCTTGCCGGTTTTATTCAAGAAAATGGCAATGTCCTTGGCCAGGGTGGTTTTGCCTGACGAAGGGGCTCCTGTAATAATCATCTGGACGCTCTTTGTGCGCTTGTCCAATATCATTTCGAGGCTCCTTGTCAACTGTCTTTGAATATCCTTGATATGAAGCCATTTCCCGAAAATCCTGTATATGTCGATGTCAAGGCTTTCCGTCAGCTTATCAAGCTTGTCAAGGTCCTCGTTTTTTTCGTCCGTTCTTATGAACCGGAAAATATCCGACTCTTCTTCGTCAGCGGGCATTTGGGTGTCATAAATACCCTCATCATCGCCGTTGCCGTCGATATTGACACGGCCATCTTCTTCATTTTCCCTGTATTCCTTGTTTGCTTCGAGCTCTCCGCCTTCTTCGCTTTCCATGCTTTCAATACGTTCCGTTTTTTCTCCGTCATCATCGGCCATATCTTCCTGTCCGGTTTCTTCATTTCCGGTACCCGTCCCGTCATCCTCCTCGATTTCCCCGTGGCCGTCTCCCATCAGGCTGTTTATTTCTTTCCCCACGCTTTCGGCAAGCTCGTCCAGCATCATATCCTCGGGGGTATCCTGGATCTTTATATTAACCGTTTCTTCCTCCTTGACATGACGGATACTGTCCTCCAAATCGGCCGTTATACCGCTTAACGTCCGGTTTTTCAGGCCTTCCAGCAGTTCTTCCTTGTCTATCTCCCCAAGGTGGTATGCTCTTAGGATTTTTGCTTTCTCTACATATCTTCCCTCTCCAAACCAGGTAATAAGGTCGGAGCATTCCTGGATGCATTCTTCCTCCATTCCCGCCTTGTAATAGAGCTTGGCCAGCTCATAAGCCCATTTTTCCATATATGCGGTTTCTTTAAGCTTCTTTAGGGATTCTATCTGGACATGATACGGCTCTTTCTTTGCCTTGTCGATTTTATACCTGAAAATATAGATGCTGTAATCATTGGGTGCCAGCTCTTCGTATTCCTTCAAATATTTCTCGGCTTCCTCAATATTTTTCCCTTCTATTGATGCCAGCACCATCTGGTACATGACCCTTCTTGTTTTTGATTTTTTATACAGCCGGCTAAGCAATGTCATGGCCTTATCGTATTCTTTGATTTGTATGCAGACGTCAGCAAGCAGGTTTAGGTCAGCTATGTTTTTAACCTTTTTCAGAGGAATAGTATCCATTATTTTTTGGGCGGAATCATAATCCTTCTCCTGGATTCTTTTTCTAATCTCTTCGATTTTTAGAATTATATCATAGCTTCCCATAATTAATCCTCCTTACCGGTAATTAAGCTGCCATTTCAGAATATGCGGAATTCAGGTCTCCTTGTAGTACCTAAGCGTGTCCTCCATTTCCCTGGTTATCTCAATATTGTCCTTTTGAAGCATTCTGTGCCTTCCTTCGGTCTCCCTGATTTTCTTCAGCCGGTTCCTTATAAACCGGGCAAACGCTTCTTCAAATATGGGCTGGATAATCAACTGATCCCTGATGTTTTTGGAAAACGGGCAATAGGTTGCCATGATTTCTCTTACAACCTTGTTCAGCTTGATTGCTCCCTTTGATTCGTAATTAATCCACGCCTCATAATCTATTACAAATATTTCACGGCTGTTGTTTCTTCCTTTTTGGATCTGAAGCTTGAGTTTTTCCTTCCTTTCCTCCGAAAGCTCGCGGTTCTTCTTATAAAACTGAATATAGTCGGTGTATTCGGATGTTAAAGACTTGACCTTGATATCGTTCCATGCGGTGCCCTCTATGGTCCTGCATATTTCCCACCGGAATCTGCCGCACACCTTGACTACGTTTTGGAACAGGTCTGCCGCGGAAAAAATCGGGAACAAAAATCTGCCCGGTCTGTTTCTTCTCTTGCCCGTAATGTCCTGCCACATGATGCCGTTGGAGCCCATGTTGGGCATAAGAATAATGTCCGGATAAATACGCTCGATAATGTATTCCTTTTCAATCTTTTTTTCCTTATTGACATAGAGAATCTCACGGTCAAAAACGGAGTAATCTATTTCCAGCAGCCTGGCAAAGGCATCATTGATTACGGCCGGTGTTACATACGCCCTGTCCAGCTGCCCGCTGATCATATCCTTATGGAGAACCGGAACGAAAACGCTTATCTGCCCGTTCGTGGTCCTGTTATTATAGCGGAACATATTGTTAATCTCATATTCCAGCCTTTTCTCCATGTCGGAGGCATACTCCGCCAACTGGCTGTCCGTAAGCTTTCCCTTGCTCTTTAAGGAGACCAGCATTTCTTTATATTCCTGGTCAAATTCATTTTTGGACGGCTCTTTCTTGCCTTCGTATATTAAGGTCAGCCATTCCTTTATATTATACACTTTTATATCGCTCGAGACATTCTCTTCCTTAAGAAAATACAAGGCCAGCCTCTGCTCCCTGTCAAGCAGCCTTTCGTCCGCATAGCCGTATTTTAAGAACATGTCAATTAATCTGGGTACGTTTTCATCCCTGTAAGCTTTTAAGAAGACGTGTTTGTATAGTTCATAGAATTCATCGGTAAGGGCTCTCCGGATTTTTCTTGCTTTTTCGTCCAGGGAAAGCCTGTCGGCCAGGCTGATGAAATCATTCATGGTATCCAGCATTTTCTTGGCCGTTTTTTCATCTATTTCAGCATAATCAAGGATTTTCTTAAAGGAACCCTTAAGCTCCTCCAGGACCTTCTCCGCTTCCTCCGCAGAATATGGCCGGTTGGCCTCCCTTCTAGCATCCAGGTCCTTTATGCTGTTCATAACCAAATGATATGCTTTTTCCATGATATTGCGGTCTATTTTTAATTTCCTGCCAAGATTGTTTATGAAGAAGTTTTCTGTTTTGTTTATCTGCTCTATGGCGCCGTCCATGACATCTATCAGCTCTCCGCAGCTTCCGTTTTTATTGATAATCTCCCGCGCGCAGGACGCCGCCAGGTTAAACAGGCATGTGCCGTTGTCACTTATTATGTATTCCGTCATGGTCAAAAGCTTTCCGGCATACTCCTTCAGCAATTCGTTAAGCTGGTTAATAAGATCGGCCTGGTCACCCATCTGGTACATGGTAACGGCACTGTTGCTTGAATAATATGCTTTTACGATTTCGGCAGGAATGGATGCGCTTTCCATGTAATAATTCAGCTTGTCCATATCCAGCATATAGGGGTCGACTTCCCCAAGCTCGTTGATCCATTCGGGCTTTTTTGCCGTATATCCCGGCATGGAAGCCAACTTATTATAAACCTTGAGCCCTTCAGTCAGAAAATCATAAAGTTCAAGGCATTGGTTCGTCATGTCCCTGTATATCTTCCCCAGTTCGCTGATAACCCTGTTTAAGGACACTATAACATATCCGCTGTAGTCCTTCTTATATGAAAGAATGTTCTCCAAATCTTCCTTATGGTCAATTCCAAACAGATAAACCGCAGCATCCTCATAGGCTATGTAAGAGCTTTGGTATTTCCCATGGTAGACATCGCTTACGGCCAGAAACATTCCCGGCCCGATCAAATAGCAGGCACCCGCATGTTGTACTTGGATTCGGCCCTTTATTAAAAGAGCTATGCTAGTCAGGTCTTCTCCTTCCTTGTATATGAAATCGCCTTTCTTAAAGTTGTTAACAGCATTCAGGTTACCACTCTGTCCCATCCAATCTCTCCTGTCCGTTTAATTTTTTTATATTCCGATCATATTTTCAAAAAAATTAAACCATTACACCACAATTATATAATATATTTTGATTTATAAAAAGGATTTTTCCCTAAAAATCCCTAAATAGTACGAAATTCTTATTTTTTGCTTTAATTATAAAAAATAAAAGGGCTGTTTTATTGAGTTATAAATCCTTCATAAAACAGCCCTTATATATAATTTTTTCCGTGCATTCTGCTTCGAATGCTTACCACAAGCGTTACCTTTACAGTTAACTCGGTCCAGGCGCCCTTGCGGCACACGGAAGCATTCGCTTAGTGCTGCTTCATTCCTGACCTGACACGGTTCACGAAGTTCTGTTGCGCAAGACCCGGACGTCAACATCACTTATAAAGGGCAGCCTCACAATAAGACACCCTCGGCAGAATATCACCCCTGCTGTAGCGGATTGCAGGTACAGGGCACCGCTATCTCCCCGGCTGCACGGAAATCTTATGGCAAAGTAATATTAAGGTGTAACAATCAGTATACTGTTTATGGTTTATGATGTCAAGCATCAAGCTTTTCCATTTTATTGCGGATGCGGAGTTCCTTAAAAAAGGTTTGCAGTATATCGGCGCACTCCTTTTCAAGTACTCCGTAGGTTGTCTCCACCTGATGATTAAATTCCTTCATATCAAGCAGGTTTAAAATTGATCCTGCGCATCCGGCCTTAGGGTTCATAGTCCCTATTACCGCCCTTTTAATCCTTGCCTGGACAATGGCTCCGGAGCACATCTGGCACGGCTCCAAAGTAATATAAATCGTACAGTCCTCCAGCCGCCAGTCACCCATTTTTTTGCTTGCCTTGCTTATGGCGGTAATCTCCGCATGGGCCAGCGTTGTCTTCTTTGTGTTTCTTTTATTATAACCTCTGCCGATTATTCTATCCTGATATACAATAACGCATCCGATAGGAACTTCTCCCATGCGGTACGCCTTTTTTGCCTCCTTAAGCGCTTCCCTCATATACTTTTCGTCTGTCATGGCATCATTTCCTTTACTGTACAGCGTTGCGGACGGGCGGATCAACCTTTATCAATTCGGCTAATCATTTATCCGCATCTTATAATTAATTATATCCTTAATTATTATTTTAGTCTATTGTATTCATGATCTCTTCATAGGAGACCAATATAACGTTACCCAGTTCCTCGGCACTTTTCCTGCAGTCGGATGTAAATCCGTTCTTTGCAAATATATAATAATACTTCTTTTCATATGAAAACAGCCTGCTGCGCCTTATCAATGCATGCAGCACCGGTGAATCAACCTTCTCATTTGTCCATTTGCATTCGCCAAAAATAGCGGTGTTTTTTGCCCTGCCGGTTATTAGATGTCAACTATTTATATTGATATTTCATGCTAAATGGATTACAATGTGGTTCATGAATATACCGGCAAAGAAGCAGGCAGGAAGCAATCCGGCTGCCCGCAAGGAGGAAAAATGAACATACACGGCTTTAACAAATCCACTCTCTTGGACTATCCCGGGCATCTTGCAGCCACCATATTTGTGGGAGGCTGCAACTTGCGGTGCCCTTTCTGCCATAATGCTTCCCTGGTTCTCAGGCCCTACACCCAGCCGGTCATACCGCTTGAGGAGGTCCTGTCATATCTTGAAAAGAGAAGAGGCATCCTTGAAGGGATATGCATAACCGGAGGGGAGCCCACCTTGTACGCAAATCTTCCCGCTTTTGCAGCTATAATAAAAGACCTGGGCTACAAGGTAAAGCTTGATACGAACGGAACCAATCCTGCCATGATAAAAGACCTGGCAGAAAAAAAGCTTATAGATTATGTAGCCATGGATATAAAAAACTCCAGGGAAAAATATGCCGTTACAGCAGGAAATAAGGATATCTCCCTTAATGACATAGATGAGAGCATATCCTTACTCCTTTCAGGGATCGTAGAATATGAGTTCAGAACTACCGTTACCAAAGAACTGCATACCGAAAATGACATGCACTCCATAGGACAGTGGATTAATGGTGCCAGGGCATATTATCTCCAGGCCTATGCCGATTCAGGCGATATAATTTCTCCCGGATTTTCCGCCCCCTCAAAAGAGGTATTGGAATCATATAAGGCGCTCCTTTCGGATTATGCAGAGCATGTTGAAATCCGTGGTGTTTATTAATCATGTGATGCGGCGGCTAAATCCTGATTTCAATATACCAATAGCCGAAATCTCCCTGCTGGGGTTCCCTGTTGCGGATGGGTTTAAAGCAGTCAAATCCGAACATCCTGGCCATAAAACGTTCCCTGTGGTGATAAATGCCGGGGACCCCGAGCATATAACGGATTCCGAAACGGTCGGATATTTCCGCAAATATTAAGTGATGGTAACAATAATAGCCATGAAGCAAAAAGCTGTTGCTGCTGTAGGGCCATGCGCCGGATGGCAAAAGCCCTATATCCTTCGGTTCTATCTTGACACATCTTGTTATCCCGCCGTCCTCAAATGGATTTATCTTCGGATAAGTGGCAAATATCCTTGCCGCCGCAGTTTTGTCATCCTTATCCGTTTTTGCCGCAGATATTTCAGACGGTTTATCAATGGTCTTTTCATATGCCATCTCGGAAGCCTTTTTTGCGGGTTTTCTTGAAAGGCTTTTAAGAAAGTCCTCGGAAACCTTGTCTGTGTTAATTTCATCAACTGTCTCCGACGCCATACCGGTTTGCTGTTTGTCGGGTGCTTCCTCCCCATTGTCCGCTTCCCGGGGGGCTGCTTTCGTTTCGGATTCCACTCCCTCACCGGATTCATTGGTATCTTTATTGATTTCATCCCTGGTTTCTTCCCGGATTTCCTTCTTGTTTTCCTCCTCGTTTGCTGCTTCCGGCTCTGCAAGCCTGTTTTCCCGTTCATATTTCTTATACCTGTTTACCAACTCCCAGGGATTATCAGGCATCTTATCTTCTTTCCCTGCCTCCCGATACGGCATATAGCCTGCCGGTTTCCTTGCAAATACAGGTGTATCGGGCTCGGGCCTTGCTTCCGGTTTGGGCTTTGGCTTAAGGGCATCAAGGACTTCTTCCAGTATAACCGGCTTATCATCCCATCGAGTGGCATAAAATACATTGGAGTTAAGAAACAGCAGAAGTCCGCCCATATCGGAAAAACCGTACCCCGAATCCTTAATGTTTTTTTCCGCGACGGTTAGCCTGCTGTCAATAACCCGGTTCTTAGCCATGCTGTCACCAAGGTAAATCAGCTCGGTTTTATCCGACGGCCTGTATATCAGGTAGGTCGGAAATATCCCATCCTGTATGCCGTTAGACTGCATATGTATTGTAAACTTGCATTCCCCGTTTTTTATCTCGACCCTGGCATAACCTACATTCTTTTTCTTTTCTCCGTTTTCATATTCGTAAATATACGACACGAATCTTTTATAATCGGCCAATTGATCACGCCCCCTTAAATTACTGATCCCTCGGGTTCATACATGATTCTATTTAATATATTCCGCAAAAACGGACGTTATGCCAAATAAAAACCGGCCATGCCAAAGCTTAGCCCGCTTTGGCATGACCGGCCGTATTATATCTCATTTTATTACTTAATCTGACTGTGAAGCTCCTGAAGGGAACGAACCCCCTCCGCCTTGTTGTGCTTTATGGCTTTTATTCCCGCTATGGTTGCCCTTGCAGCCGCCATGGTTGTTACATAGCTTATTCCGGCTTTAATTGCGGCCTTCCTGATATAGCTGTCGTCATCGGCACCCTTTTTATCTATCGGGGTATTGACAATGATGTCAATCTGCCTGTTTGTTATGGCATCCAGTATGTTAGGCCTTCCCTTGTTAAGCTTGTGGATTTTTTCAGCCTTAATACCGTGCTTTACAATCACGTCATAGGTTCCCGATGTGGCCAGTATGTTAAAGCCGCAGTCCGCAAAGCCCTGCGCCACTTCAGGAAGCTCTGGCTTGTCCCTGTCGCTGACGCTGATAAGGACCGTTCCCGTCAAAGGCAGTGTCTGGTGAGCGGCTTCCTGGGCCTTGAAGAATGCTTCTCCGAAGGTTTGTGCCAGCCCCAGTACCTCGCCGGTGGAGCGCATCTCGGGCCCCAGTACCGGATCAACCTCCGGGAACATGTTGAACGGGAATACCGCTTCTTTTACTCCATAATGTGAGAATTTCTTTTCCTTCAGCGTTGGAACCGGCGAAGGCTGCCCCGTGTACTTGCCGACCATGATCTGAGTGGCAAGCCTTACCATCTGTATGTTGCATACCTTGGATACCAACGGAACCGTTCTTGACGCCCTCGGATTGGCCTCCAGCACATATACCTTGCCGTCCTCGATGGCGTACTGCATGTTCATTAGGCCGCAGACATTCATTTCCTTCGCGATTTTTATGGTATAATCCTTGATTGTCTTTAAATTCTCTTCCGATATGCTTAAGGACGGTATCACGCATGCAGAATCTCCCGAATGGATACCGGCCAGCTCTATATGTTCCATAACTGCAGGGACAAAGGCATGCTCACCGTCGCTAATGGCATCCGCTTCACATTCAAGCGCATTGTGAAGAAAACGGTCTATCAGGATGGGCCGGTCGGGAGTTACCCCTACCGCAGCTTCCATATATACCTTGAGGCTTTCATCGTCATGGACTATTTCCATGCCCCGCCCGCCAAGCACATATGAAGGCCGCACCATAACCGGATACCCGATTTTTCTTGCAATTTCAAGGGCTTCTTCTACGTTGACCGCCATACCGGACTCGGGCATGGGTATCCCGAGCTTGTCCATCATTTCGCGGAACCTGTCCCTGTCCTCGGCCAAATCGATTGTCTCGGGAGACGTACCAAGAATGTTCACGCCGTTTTTCTTTAATTCCTGCGCTAGGTTAAGCGGTGTCTGGCCGCCGAATTGCGCTATGACACCGAGGGGCTTTTCCTTCTCATATATTCCGAGCACATCCTCAATCGTAAGGGGCTCGAAATACAGCCTGTCTGACGTATCGTAGTCCGTCGATACGGTTTCCGGGTTGCAGTTTATTATAATGGTCTCGATACCCAAATCCCTCAGGGCAAATGCAGCGTGAACACAGCAGTAGTCGAATTCTATGCCCTGTCCTATCCTGTTTGGGCCTCCTCCGAGTATTATTACCTTTTTATTGCTTGTTGTCGGAACATTGTCCTCCTTTATATGATAGGAGGAGTAGTAGTATTTTGCGTCCTTTGTTCCGCTGACATGTATTCCTGCCCATTTGGCCTTGATTCCCGCTTCATACCTGGCCTTCCTGATCTCATCCTCCCTGACCTCAAGAATCCGGCTTAAGTACCTGTCGGAAAAGCCGTCAAGCTTGGCCTGCTTAAGCACGTCCACAGGCGGAACGCTTCCCTTGTATGCCTTAAGAGCTTCCTCTTCCTCGACAAGCTCCTTCATCTGTTCGATAAAATAGGGCTTGATCTTGGTAAGCTCATAAATTTCTTCCACGGTTGCGCCCTTTCTCAAGGCCTCGTACATGATAAACTGGCGTTCGCTGGATATATTGTGGAGCAGGTCAAGCAGCTCTTCCTTGGATTTTGATGCAAAATCCTTGGCTCCGCCGAGCCCGTATCGCCCGATCTCAAGGCTGCGGACGGCCTTCTGGAACGCTTCTTTATATGTCCTTCCCACGCTCATAACTTCTCCGACGGCCTTCATCTGTGTTCCCAGCCTGTCCTGGGCGCCCCTGAATTTTTCAAACGCCCAGCGGGCATATTTTATGACCAGGTGTTCCCCGTCGGGGTAATATTTATCAAGTGTTCCGTACTTGCCGCAGGGAATGTCGCTAAGATTCAGTCCTGCCGCCAGCAGGGCGGAAACAAACGCTATCGGGAATCCCGTCGCCTTGGAAGCCAGTGCTGAAGAACGGGAAGTTCTCGGATTTATCTCTACCACACATATCCTGCCCGTGGCAGGGTTATGCGCGAACTGAACATTGGTGCCTCCAATAACGTCTATTGCGTCCACAATCCTGTATGCCTGCCTCTGAAGCTCCGCTTGCAGTTCCTTGGATATGGTCAGCATGGGAGCACAGCAGATGGAATCACCGGTATGGACTCCCAGGGGATCAATGTTTTCAATAAAGCAAACCGTAATCTTGTTGCCGGCGGCATCCCGGACCACCTCAAGCTCCAGCTCGTCCCAGCCAAGCATGGATTCTTCGACCAGGACCTGGTGAACCAGGCTTGCCTGAAGCCCTCTTGCTGCCACCGTCTTAAGCTCATCCACGTTATATACAAGTCCGCCGCCTTCACCGCCCATGGTATAGGCAGGACGGATTACAACCGGATAGGACAGCTTGTCCGCAATAGCCAGTGCTTCGTCCACCGAATAAGCCACTTCGCTCCTTGCCATATCTATCCCCAGGGACTGCATGGTTTTTTTAAATTCAATCCGGTCCTCACCCCGTTTTATGGCATCAACCTGCACGCCGATAACCTTGACATTATATTTTTTCAGTACGCCGGCCTTGTCCAGCTCCGAGCATAAATTTAGGCCCGATTGCCCGCCTAGGTTAGGAAGTAGTGCATCCGGCCGCTCTTTTTCAATTATATGCGTCAGGCGTTCCACATTCAGCGGCTCTATATATGTTACATCCGCCGTTGTGGTATCCGTCATAATGGTGGCAGGATTTGAATTAACAAGAACTATCTTGTAGCCCAGGCTCCTCAAGGCCTTGCATGCCTGGGTGCCGGAATAGTCAAACTCGCATGCCTGACCTATTATGATGGGCCCGGATCCGATAATCAGAATCTTGTTTATGTCGGTTCGCTTACCCATATTATCCTCCTTTAATTGCAACACAATGTTCTCGCGCCATGTCCCTATATAAAAATGGACAAAAAAAATTTGATTCTTTTCTGCCTCTTGTTTTTATTCCTATTAATACTAATAGAAAGTTTATATTTATGCAACTGTTATTTTATTAAATTTTTTATATTAGGACGGGTGTATTCCTTCCCGATGCCTGTCCTGCATGCAGGATTACTGTATACGCAGCTTCGACAGGTAATTTGCAATAGCGGCAAACTGCTCAAGGGACAGGGCTTCCCCTCTCACATCCCTGTCAATGCCCAGGGCGTCCAGGGCCCTTGCCACATCATCCTTGCCGTATTTTAACCCCTCAAAATTGGCTATACCGTTAACAAACGTCTTTCTTCTTTGGTTAAAGGATGCGCGGACTAGCATAAATAAAAGGCCTTCATCCTCCACATGATATACGGGCTTCCCATATGGCACAAGCTTAATTACCGCCGATCCGACCTTCGGACGGGGTATGAAGCAGTTTGGCGGGACATTTGCAACCAACTCAGGCCTGGCATAATACTGCACGGCAAGGGAAAGGGCGCCGTAATCCCCTGAGCCAGGCTTTGCTTGTATACGGTCCGCCACTTCCTTTTGAACCATTATTGTTATATCCGATAAGGGGATATGCCTTTCGAAGATTTCCATGATAATGGGCGTTGTAATATAATACGGGAGATTTGCCACAATCTTTGCCGGCCTGTTATTGCCATATTCCTTTACCAGTGATGCCATGTCGGCTTTCAGAATATCGTCGTTTATGATTGTCACGTTGTCATACCCGGACAGGGTTTCATCAAGGATGGGAATCAGTTTCTTGTCTATTTCCACCGCCAGAACTTTGCCCGCCTTCTCACATAAATACTGCGTAAGGGTGCCGATTCCGGGGCCGATTTCAAGAACGAAATCTTCCCTTGTAATACCGGCCGCCCTGATGATTTTTTCAATAACATGGCTGTCTACCAGGAAATTCTGTCCAAATTTCTTCTGTATCGCAAACCCGTGTTTTTTTAATATGTCAATTGTGTTCTTGGGGCTTCCCAGTGTTCCCATTAACTTCCTTCCATTCTATAAAGCTTTTTTGCGTTATTATTGGTAACGCGGATCACCGTTTCGTAATCAATATTTTTAATGCTTGCTATTTCCCGCGCGATATAAGGCAGGTACAGCGAGCTGTTTCTCTTTCCCCGGAAAGGAACAGGCGCCAGGTATGGGCAGTCCGTTTCAAGCACAAGCTGCTCCAGGGGAGCATATGCCACAACCTCTTTAAGCTTTCTTCCGTTCGTAAAGGTAACCACTCCGCCTATCCCAAGATAAAAGCCCATGTCAAGGTACAGCCTGGCAAGCTCCACTCCATATCCGAAGCAGTGAAGAACCACGCCCAGGTCCTGAACCTTGCTTTCCTTTAATATATTGTAGGTATCATTGGCCGCATCCCTGCTGTGAATAACAATCGGCTTGTCCAGCTCCTTCGCCAGCTCAATCTGCCTTATGAACCACTTCTTCTGTATGTCCCTGTCGGGAGTATCCCAATAATAATCAAGGCCTATCTCACCGACGGCAAGTGCCTTGGGATGCTTTGCCTTTTCCTTAAGCCATGACAGCCGTTCCTCATCCATACCTGCCGTTTCCTCGGGATGAATGCCGACCGCCGCATATATATAGCCATAGCTTTCGGCAAGCTTTATTGACTTCTCGACGGATTCGAATCCGGAGCCTATATTTACCACATATTCGATATCATGTTTCGGGAGACATTCCAATAACTCTCCGCGGTCCTCATTAAAGGCCGCGTCGTCATAATGGGCATGAGTATCAAATAACATTTTATTTTCCTCTTTTTTATATTTGCCTTAAATCTGGCTTATATCCCGTACATTATACAATAGTTCCATTTATAATACAATAATGCGGCTGATAAAAGGATTGAGCATAAGCTCAATCCTTGCCTTTCAACAGTTTCCTTCATAAACATGTTTCAGGTTTCTTCGGGCCACATCCGCCAGCCGATATATGGTTCTTACAGGTGTCGGTTCCTTGTCCCGCATCCGCCACCTGGGAAAAAACCGCGTTATGTGAAGCGGAATGTCAGGACTAATACCGGCAAGCCAGCCGGAGAGAGCTTCTATCTCTTCTTCGCTGTCATTTTCACCGGGAATTATCAGGGTGGTTACCTCCACATGGCATTGTCCCGCGGCGATTTTTATCGTGTTTCTGACTGTATCAAGGTCACCCTTTATCCTTGCATAGAATTCATCCGAAAAGGCCTTCAGGTCGATATTTAACGCATCTATTAACGGAAGCAGGTTTTTTAGCGGCTCCTCGCAGATATACCCGTTGGTTACCACCACGTTCTTAAGTCCCCTGTCCCTGGCGGCCTTGCTGCAGTCCATGACAAACTCGTACCCTATAAGGGGTTCATTATAAGTATAGGCTATTCCGATATTTCCCCTTGATTTAAGCTCCTGCGCCTTTTCTGCGAGCCCGTCCACGGTTATGGTGTCATAATGCACCTCCGTGCCCCTAACCATGGATATTTCACAGTTTTGGCAAAAGGGACACCTAAGATTGCAGCCGTAGCTTCCAACGGAAAGAATCCTGCTTCCAGGGTAAAAACGGTACAAGGGCTTCTTCTCTATCGGGTCCAGCGCAATAGACGTTATTTTACCGTAATTTTCACAGACCACCCTTCCGTCCCTGCATATTCTTCCGTTGCAGAATCCCGTCTGCCCTTCGGACAATCTGCACTTATGGGGACATATTCCGCATTCAGCCTTCACAAAAGCATCCCTCGATTCATAATCCGGTCGTAATTATTGATGTCTTATCACTTCGAACCTTTCCAGCTTTATTTTTTCTTTATCCGATATCCCGGCTTTCCTTCGCGCAATCGCCACCTGCTCCTCCACGGTATCTACTCCTTCAAGGTTCGGCAGCAGCAGACCCCTTTTCAGCCCCGAGCTTACTATGACACCGTATCTTTTCACATCCAGCTGGTCCATGGACTGGATGGGCTCCGGCTTTGAAAGCACATCCACGCTGTATACCAGGTCATCCAGCTCATTCTCGGTAACAGGCGTGAAACGGGGATCCTCAAGCCCGGCGCTTACCGCGTTTCTTATAATCTCCTCGGCTATGCAGCTTGTTGCCGGTGTAATGGTTCCGATGCATCCCCTAAGATGGCCGTATTTCTTGATGGACACAAAAACTCCCGCCTTGTTTTTCAGCATTTCCTCGGGAAGCCCTTCCGGAAGCTTTACGAATTTTCCCGTTTTCACATAGGTCTCAAGCGATAGCCTGGCCAGTTTGACGTATGCATCCGCCTTCATTATCCGTTCTCTTGCCATTTTTACCTGCTCATTTTTAAATACAATATCAAAATCCCTGCTGTCGTCTTCTCCCGTGACCGTATATGCACATATTCCGTATCCGACGCCGAAAGGCCCTTCATAGGACTTAAAGTCCGTCTTTACGGCAAGACCGCTTAATGCGCCCGCCATTATAATAAACGACCTTAAGCCGCATTCGGCCGCCTTTTCACAGAAATCAGGTGAAAAGGTGAGGAATTTCAGGAAATCCGCCTCTTTCATGGCTTCTGTAATCTGCCTGTCGAATTCCACTCCTTCTTCACTGAAGCCATAAGGGCCGTCTTTCTTAAGCTTGTGGGACAGGTCGCCGCTGGCCACAAAAACAACCTTTCTGTCCAGCTTGTCCGCCGTCTCCTTGATGCATCTTCCCAGCTTGTAATGATCGGTGACCGGAAGGCCCGACAGACCGATTCTAACCAGCTTGTACTTCTTTAGGTATTGATTGATAAAGTACAGGGGAACCATTGTTCCGTGATCCAGGCTGCCGTCCCTTTCACCAAGGGTTCCCGCATCTATATTCCGTTTTCTTGCCAGGTTCATAAGCTCCTTAACAAAGCCCTCGTCATATTCGGCCAAGACCGATATGTTCCATGCCCCGAACCGTCCGAAATCCCCTCTTGCACCGGGACCGGGGGAGATTTGAAAATAATCAGAATAAATGATTGAGTGAGGTGTCGTTAATACGATAGTATCCGGCTCAAGTTCGGCTATCTGCCTTGCTATATCGTGGTATCCGTCAATTGTCTTTTGAATCTTCTTTTCTTCTCCCCGTCCTATTTCAGGAATTATGATTGGAGGATGGGGAACTATAAATGCACCCAAGATAGGCACAGCATCACCTCCGTTTCGGATTACGGTCGACGTGTATTATATGATATCTAGATTTTACCCCTTTTTGTGGCAATATGCAATAATTGCCTTGCAACGGTCAGAACACCAGGTTCGTGATTATAACACTGGCAATTGTACCGGCAAGAGTAGCCGTAAGGGCTCCCGCCAGGGTATACCTGGTTTTCGTTACACCTGCTGCCATGAAATATACGGCCATTGTATAAAATATTGTTTCCGTGCTGCTTAATATTATGGACGCAAGCCTGCCGAAATATGAATCCGGACCATATTCCTTGAAAATATCCAGCAGCAGACCGGTTGCCGCGGATGATGAAAACATCTTGACCAGCACCAGGGGAAGCAGCTCCGGTGCCAAACCGATTTTCCCCGTTATGGGAGCCAAAAGCCCGGACAGCATGTCAAGGGCGCCCGAGGCTCGCAGTATGCCCACCCCCACCATCAATCCTATAAGCGTGGGCAGAATATCCTTTACCACCCTAAAGCCATCCTTGGCTCCCTCGATAAACTCGTCATATACCGGTGTCTTTGATGATAGTCCCATGCAAATAATGTAAAAGAATACAAAAGGTATTATATAGTCTGATATATATATTAAAAAATTCATACCGGCCACCCCCCCTCAACTGCTTCGCCTTCCCAGTTTTCTTGCGGTCACGGCAAATATTACCCCCGCCAGGGTGGAAATGCACGTGGCCAGGATGCCTGCGGCAAGTATCTCCGCGGGATTGGCCGATCCGTACTGGCTGCGGTATGCTATGATATTGACAGGAATCAGTTGAAGCGAGGAAATGTTTACTATAAGGAGCGTGCACATATCACAGCTTGCGATATGAGAATTCCCGTTCAGTTTCCTTAATTCCCTCATTGCCATAAGTCCCATCGGCGTGGCAGCCCAGCCCAGGCCAAGAATGTTCGCGATTATATTTGACGCTATGTACTCATTAACCACATGTTCCTCCGGGATATCGGGAAACAGCCGCCTGATAACGGGCCTTAAAGCTTTGGTTAAGGATGAGGTTATGCCGCATTTTTTTGCCACCTGCATCATGCCCGTCCACATGGCCATAACACCCAGCATGGAAACACACAGGGTGACCGCTTCCTTCGAAGAGTTGATTGCCGCGTTGCCGACGTTCGCCATGGTACCGTTGAATATCCCGACAATTATTCCGATAACAATCATTAACCCCCATAAATAGTTTAACACTCGTATTCCCGCCTTGTTTTTTGTCCGTTTATAAACTATATTCAAATTGTAACGGATTATGACTTGATTCTTCTTTATAATAGTTGGTTTTGCATCCCTTTTACATTAATTGACTAAATTGTGCTATGTATTGACAATTTTTTTAGTTGACAATATTTTCTCTATATGATATTTTTAATATGTCCCACATACAGAAAATGTAAGGGTTATTACAGCTTTTACAAATTTGTATGTGAAATATCCCCGATATACTATTAGAAAAGGAGGCTTGATCATGAAAGGCACAGGAATTGTAAGAAGGCTCGACGAGCTGGGAAGAATCACTCTTCCTATTGAGCTAAGAAGAACGCTTGATATCGGCGAAAGAGATCAGCTTGAAATCTATGTTGACGAGGGAAAGATTATCCTTCAGAAATACGAGCCATATGACATTTTTACCGGTAGCAGAGAGAATCTTATTGAGTACAACCATAAGAAGATCTCCAAGGACACTATCAAAGAACTTGCCAAGTTAATTGGATTAATTGAGTAGTGTACATAATTCCCGGAACAAGAGCCTCAATTCGGCAGCTATGCCGTTTTGAGGCTCCTTTAATTAAAACCACCGGTTATTTGAAATCATTTATTGCCCAGGAATTTAACCTTTAGCTTTGTTCCTTGTCTGACACTGTAATACTCGTCAATCGGTTCATTGTCCATATACATCCGGCCTATTACATAATGGCCCGGCAGATCGGATTTTACCGGCATTGAATTTTCATCCACGTAAATCTCCGGTATTCCTTCGGATGTCATATAAGTAACCTTTTTCTTAACCCCGTCGGTCTGAAAGGTTTTGGTCATCATTCCATTTTCAAGCCCATACGCAAACATACCCGTGGTAACGGTCGTAACCAGTGTTATATGGCCTTCATTGTCCGTCCTATATCCTTCCTCCACCGTCTTTCCCATACCGTTTGGAAGATCGTTGTTCCATTCGCCCTGGTAGTAATACCAAACCATGTCTTTTTCGCCGTACCATACGAACTGCATTCCTATGCCGCCTCTCATTCCGTTTTTAAACCCGCCGACATAAAGCTGGTTATTGTCATAAATCACCAATCCGTAGCCCATGGTAAGGTCTGTTTTGCCTGAAGGATTATAGTAATACGGTGTTCCTTCTTCCGATATGATATCCGTATAAGTGGGATTCTGCATGATTGATGTTATTGATTCTATATCCGCAACGCTGAGGGCGGTGTACAGCTCGTTAAGCAGCTTCGTCTTTTCCTCCTCTTTTCTTATCAGGTCGTTAATCTTGCCCAAAAGGTCCTGTGTTTCGGTACTGCTGTTGCTTCTCAGATAATTCTGCAAAAGGCCCTTTGCCGTATTATACTCCTTTAATGTAATATATACCTCCGCCATCCTGTTATACGCCGAATCTTTTCTCGGAATAAGCCTTATGGCTTCATTCAGGCTGTTTAAAGCCTCCTCATAATTCTCCTGGTATATATACTCCGCGGCTTTTGCGAGTATCTCCTCGTATTTTATCTCGTTAAGACGTTCCTCCACCTTTTCCTGAAGCCTTTTTAATTTCTCAGAATCGGTCAAGGCAAGCCCGGCTTGAATTTCCTCGCTCGCCAAATCATATCTTTCCATGGCCATATAGGATTCAACAATTTTTATATATGTTGTATCCGCCTTGCTTTTTATAAGCTTTGCTTTTTCGTACTCATCTACGGCTTTGCTGTATTCTCCGTTGGAAAAATACGTATCGCCGTAGGATATTAACTGGTAGTATATATAATCCGTCTTTTTAACTGTAATTTCCTCTATTTTTTCTTTTATTGCCGTGCTTTTCTCAGCTTCATACCTGTTTCTGAGCACTTCCAGCGCCTTGTCATACTCGTGCATTCCCGCATATGCCTCGGCCAGTCCAATGGACAGGAGCTCCTTGTCGCCGTAATCCATTGACAACGCCTCAAGGTAGGCCTCCTGCGCTTCCTCGTAGTTGCCCGCCTCAAGATATTCCTTTGCCATGACGGCTTTTTCCTCATATCTAATTCTGGAGGCCTTGTCATTGTAAAAATAAAAAATGACGGATATGAAAATAACGGTGGTCACAAGCCATATCCACCATTTTCTTATCCATCTCACTATTCCGCCTGTCATGCCGCTACACCTCCAAAAGCCGCCTTCCCATAAAACGGACAGCTAACTGTCATCACCGTCTTTCGCATCAATAAGCGCTTCATATACCTGGCGCTTTGTGATGCCCCTGTCCTTTGCAACCGCCTTCATGGCGTCTTTTTTATCCATCCCCCGATTCAAGTAGATATTCATATGCTCCTTTATGCCGGTTTCTTCCCACCGGCTTTGCTTTTGCCTGTCAATCTCGTTCTGTGTTTTCCCCTCAATTACAAGCACATATTCTCCCCTGGGCTCCGTATTTTCATATATTTTGACCGCTTCCTCAAGACTTGTCCTTAATACCGTCTCATGGATCTTGGTAAGCTCCCTCACAATCGCCACCGGCCTGTCTCCCAGAGCCTCAAGCAGCTCCGCCAGGGTTTTTTTCAGCCTGTGGGGCGCCTCATATAGAATAATGGTGCGGGTCTCACAGGCCAGATCTTCAAGTATCCTGTCCCTTTCCTTCTTTTCGGAAGGAAGGAATGCTTCAAAAGCAAATCTTTGGGTTGACAGCCCTGACAAGGTCAAGGCCGTAACAAGCGCACAAGGACCCGGAAGAGATGTTATCGTAATTCCGGCTTTATAAGCCTGCCTTACCAACTCTTCCCCGGGGTCGGATATGGCGGGAGTTCCGGCATCGGTAATCAGCGCTATGTTCTTCCCGTCAAGAAGCTGGCTGACTAGGAATTCGGCTTTCCTATGCTTATTATGTTCGTGATAGCTGGTTACCGGTGTCTTAATGCCGTAATGGTTCAACAGCTTCCTGCTGTGCCTTGTATCCTCCGCGGCTATTAAATCAACTTCACCAAGGGTTTTTACAACCCTGTATGTTACATCCTCAAGATTTCCGATGGGAGTGGCACATAAATACAATGTTCCCGACATCATTAACGCCCTTTCTTATGATTCCATGACGGGGCTTGTCCCGCCCGCCAAAAACCGTAGACCTCCAGGATTTCGTCGGTATAGACTCCCGGCTCCTTATATACTATCAGGGGAGCGGAGATTGTCAGGTTCCTTCCTCCCCCCCTTGACGCACTCGATAAGCACCATGTTCGGTTCCTTGTCGATATAAGGATAGACAAATTTCATTTTCTTTGCTTCCAGCTTGTATTTTGAGCATGTATTAATTATATCCACAAGCCGGAAGGGCCTGTGAACCATATAAAGCCTTCCGTTAGGCTTCAAAACCCCGGCCGCTTCCCGCAGAATATCCTCCAGTGTGCATAATATCTCATGCCGGGCTATTGCCTTGGCGCTGTCCGGATTGACTATGCCGTGGTTATGGTTCATGTACGGCGGATTACAGGTTACAACATCAAAGGAAGCCGTTCCAAATATTTTTGAGGCCTCCTTGATATCTCCTTCAACAATATCAATTTTATCTTCAAGTTTATTAAGGATCACGCTTCGCCTGGCCATATCGGCGCTTTCCTTCTGTATCTCGAGTCCGTAAAAATGCTTTCCCTGGGTTTTTGCCTCCAGTAAGATGGGTATTATTCCTGTTCCCGTTCCGAGATCCAATACGGTCTCTCCCGGCAGAACCTTGGCAAACCCCGTAAGCAATACCGCGTCCATTCCAAAGCAGAATTTTTCCGTGTTTTGAATAATCCTGTAATTGTTTCTCTGAAGCTCGTCAATCCGTTCGCCAGGCTTTAATAATCCGTCATGGGTGTCCATATCATTCATCATCCAATAGAGATTTTCCTTCCTGTTTTTCCAAAAGCTCCAATTCTCTCAGCTCTTCGTCCTCGACTATGCCGTTGATCTTTTCTTTCTTCTTCTTAGGCGTAAATATCAGGTCTTCCGATTTATATTCACGGACTTCTTTCTCGTCATTATCAAGGGTTACTATTACCTTCACCAGCTGTTTCAAAACATTGACGCTTTGCACCTCACCCTTAAGGTTGTCCTTCGTGGTAACGGTATCTCCCACGTCCGGAAGCTTGGAATTGAGCTCTTCATAAGCCTCCTGCTCATTCTTCAGGCAGCACATGAGTCTTCCGCATACTCCCGAAATCTTGGTCGGATTAAGAGATAGATTCTGTTCCTTTGCCATCTTAATCGACACGGGAGTGAATTCCGACAGGTACGAGTGGCAACACAGCGCTCTGCCGCATATTCCTATTCCTCCCACAATCTTGGTCTCATCCCTTACTCCTATCTGCCTGAGCTCTATCCTGGTTTTAAACACGGATGCCAGATCCTTTACCAGCTCCCTGAAATCTATCCTTCCATCTGCGGTAAAATAAAACAGCACCTTGTTGTTGTCGAATGTGTACTCGGAATCGATAAGCTTCATTTCAAGACCGTGCTTTGCGATTTTCTCCAGGCAGATCTTGAACGCTTCCTTTTCCTTTTCCTTGTTTTTTCTTTCAATCTCGTCATCCTCGGGAGTCGCCACACGAATAACGGGCTTTAGGGGCTGGACTATCTTGTCATCCTCTATCTCCCTGATTCCCAGTACAACTTTGCCGTATTCGATGCCTCTTGCCGTCTCCACGATAACGTTGTCGCCTTGCTTTATATCAAGCCCTGCCGGGTCAAAATAATATATTTTGCCCGCGCGCCTGAATCTTACTCCAATAACATTAGCCATTATTCCTCTCCTTTATACTCAGCAGCATTAGTTCAATGGTTATGTCAAAGTTTACATTTGATTTAAGCTTTGCCTTTGCATCATCCATTGATTTTAATATATTCTCAATCTGGTCGTAGCTTCTTGTGTTGGCCTGTTTTCTGATAACCCTGTATTCATCCTTGAACAACAACAGGTTCGGGTCATTGGTTGCCTTCAGCATAAGGACATCCCTGAACCACATCTGCATCAGGTCTATATATTCATTTATGGAGGACTTGTTTTTTGATATGGTCTTTATGCCCGACACTATCTCATGAAGCTCCATATCGTCAATATATCTTAAGATATGGAAAACGTCCTCTTTCATGCTCTCAAAATCCTCGGACGAGGCGTATTTTATCGCCTTTCCGACATTTCCGCCGCAAAAGCCGACCGCCATCTCAGCCACGTAATCGGGAATTTGCAGCTTTCCCATAAGATACTCTTTAATCAGCCTGCCGTCAACTGGCTTTAGGTTTAAAATAACACAGCGCGATAATATGGTGGGCAGCAGGCCTTGCAGGCTGCCTGCTAAAAGGATTATTACCGCATACTCCGGCGGTTCTTCAATTGTCTTAAGAAGGGCATTCTGAGCACTTTCGGTCATTTTTTCCGCCGAGTCCATTATATATATTTTATACCTGCTTTGATAGGGCATAATACGGATGTCCGCGTTAATCTGCGTTCTTATTTCATCCACGCCTATGCTGTTTTTATCCGATGTTATCCACAGGATGTCCGGATGGTTCCTTCCCTCGGCCTGTTTGCAGGAAACGCATCTTCCGCACGCATCGATTTTTCCCGCCTGCATGCGCTGCTGCATTGCTTCACACTGCAGCGCCTTTGCAAAGGCCAAGGCCAGTGTCTTCTTTCCCATGCCCTCCTCGCCATGGAAAACATACGCATGCGAAACCTTCCCTGCAGCAATAGCGTTCTGCAGGTGGTTTATTATCCCTTCATGTCCGATTATATGAGAAAAACCCGGCATATCGTTCTCCATCCGTATCCGCCGCGGCAGCCGCTTCTCACAATAGTTCGTCAGGTTAAAATATCTATCAGCAGGCCCCTGATTTCATCAATCTTGTTAAGAATCATCATATGATCCTTTTCTTCCTTTATAAGCTCCGCCGCCAGCTCGTCCAATTCCTTGTTAACTAATTTTATCATAGTATATACTCTGTGTCTTCCCTTTCTGTCAAGGAAATTTTCCCTAGTGAATTTATGGGACCGGCTGACTATCTCGTTCAGGAACATCCGGATCAGCTCCCTGTAGCGCTTCATGTCCCGTATGTCCATATGCTTTCCAAGCTTTTTGCCCTGATCGGTTATCTCTGCAAGCATATGCTGCAGTCTCACCTGGAGCTCCTGATCCTCGATATGGGAAACAAGGGTGAATTTAAAAGAACCGTCCGATTCTTGAACCGGAGGCTTTGGTGTGACCTGGTTTACCTGATGAAGCTGGTTTATTTTAATATCCATGGTTTCTCCTTCTGTTCATTGCAAATCGGCGGACGGTTCCTTGCCTGCCATATAGGCTTTTATGTCCCTTAATATTTCACGGATGCATTTGTTTAGGACGATATTGGCATACCTCTTGGTTATTCCGTATTCCTTAAGCTTTTCTTCCGAAAAATCCTCCTCATCCGCAAGAAATCTTCTGCACAGCTCGGCATACCTGGGCTCCTTTTGCGCCCGCTCCCTTTTGACCGCCCGCATAAGGCGCATGCCGTCATCAACTTCTATATATATGGGAATCACATTCTCCCTGCCGAAATGGTTCCTGATCTGTCCGTAGCTTTCCGGTGTTCCAAGCATTAAGTAATTATTCCTGCTTAAATCGATCTGTCCGTCATCGACCGTAAAATAATGCCATATGCCGTGTACGGTGTTGTATGAACGGTGTTCGATTACTTTTCCCTCCGCTTTTAGCTTGTTCAGCCTGTCCTCATCGACAAAATAATACTCGACCCCGTCTGTTTCGGACACCCTTTTGGGTCTTGTCGTATATATTACAACTTTTTTTAAGTCCAGCCCCTTATGTTCAAGAAGCTTTTTATATATGGTATCCTTCCCGGAAGCGCTCTTGCCCATAAGGATGAATATTTTTGACATTGCCTTTTGCTAGCCCCTTCTTCTCTTCTCATATTTCTGCAGGTACATCTTCTTGTCCGCAACGCTGAGGCATTCTTCGAGCGTTGTGTACTTATCCGCTTTTGTTATGCTCCATCCGTAGCTTACGCTTACCTTGAAGTCATATTTGCTGTTTTGATTGAAGATTTGAATGCCGTTGGTGAATTTCTCCACGAACCGGACTATTTTTTCGTTGTCATAATCTATGCCTATAACGGAGAATTCATCTCCGCCCATCCTTATGCATATTTCGTCATCCTCGGCCGCATTAAGCAAAGCATCAGCCACGACTTTGATGGCTATATCCCCTCCGACATGTCCGTATACATCATTGATGTATTTCAGGTTATCCATGTCAGCGCTGAATATCATGATATTGCTGTTTCCTTCTATGCTTTGTTCCAGGTACCTCTGCCCCAGGGTATGGAGGGCCCGCCTGTTATACAGGCCTGTCAGCTCGTCCTTTATTGACATATCCTCCAGCTTGAATACTAGCATGTTGAGCTCGTTGTGTATTTTGATGTTTTCCAGTGCATTGCATACATTAGTAAGCCATCCCTGGTATGATGACTTGTATGCCTGGAAATTCTCAAAGTTTATCGCCGTATACCCATAGCAGTTGCCCCTGTGGTGGAGCATGTTGAAATAGAACGACTGGGGTTCGGCATCCATGTACTCGGCGGGCAAAAGATTCCTCGCTTCAAAAGTTACCTTCGGAAGCCATTCTCCTCTCTTTATGCCCACCTCCATTATAACTTCCCTTTCGTTAAACGGAATGCCGTATTCCTCTTCGCTTTTGAACTTGTCCCAGTCCTTGTACAGGCACATATAAAAGCTGCGGAAGCCTTTGTTAATATACGAATATGATCCGAGCTTCCCGTCCAGCTCCTCGAGGGATGTAACACCTGTCAAATCTATTGACATGTATGATGTTTCGTAAATGCTGTATTCCCTATCGTCCAGTTCCTTCAGGATGTAATTTCTCCTCCTGTATGTTTCCTCCAGGTCCATCTTTACCGTACATCCGCAGGATTCCCGGATATGGGTTACAAATTTCAGATAGGAATCTTCTTTCTTGGGTGTCCCGAGGTTGTACAAATGAATCCTGTCAACGGCTTCCCTTCCCATCTCTTCCAGGGGCATGCCCACGGTTGTTATCGAAGGGCTGTAGTCTATAGCCGTATCAATATTGTCGCATCCTGAAACCGCGACATCCCTTGGAACCATAATTCCATGAGCCGCCAGCGCGTCACACACGGTTACGGCCATAATGTCATTGGCGCAGATGATTGCTTCAGGGAATTTGCCGGGCATGGCAAGCCATTCTTCAACCACGTCATATGCCGCCCTTTTCCAGAAGTCACCGAATCTTATCCTGTCTTCGTCTATCGGAATGCCATACTCCGTAAGGACCCTTTTGTATGTATTGAGCCTGTGTATGGATGCCGGATTCTCGGGCGGCCCCGTAAGAAAATTAAGCTTTGTGAATTTATGATGAACAATAAAATGACGGATTATTTCCTCCAGGATATTTTCATCCTTGACAAGAATGTTTTGAAATCCTTCCATGGGCTGTCTGATGCATATAACCGGGCAGTCGGTTTTGCAGTTCTTTATATTGTTAATGATTTTCGGTGTAAAATCTTTAACAAACATGACATCCGGAAACATGATTATTCCGGCCAGATCTTCATATTTCACAATATTGGCAATATTGCTTTCCGCTTGTTCATAGCTGGGGTCCCCATGTCCAACGAAATTGGAGAATATGGCCGTATTATAACCCAATTCATAGGCCCTGTGGCTTATTGCTCTGCATACTTTTTCCTGATATTCGTCACTTGCACGCGATACGAAAACCCCTATGGTCTTATATTTATTACCGAGCACGCCTACCCCTCTTTCAATCATTGTCTGTGAAAACAATGCCATATATTAATAATACACCACTAAGCATCAAATTAAAAGTGTCTGCCTGTCTTTTTTGCTTTTTTAAAAGAAGACTGATAATAGTACTTTCTTACTATAAATATATACTATTTCATATAAAAAGACAATATCATTTATTTAAAATAACATTTCACTGCTTGCTTTTCTGTTTCACTTATTGCTTAAATATTGTATCTTTATGCAGCAATCCTACATATTTACCAAAAATTACATAATAAACGGCCTTATTTTTAAACATAATAATGAAATACAAAAACTTGAAATTTGTTTGTTGACAAAATAAAATATATAAAGTATTATTCTGTATAATAATAAATCAATGTAAAATTTTATGCAAAACAAGCCGATTCAGGTATTTGCAGCCATCAGGTTTATTTTGCATAGTTTTCATCTTTTTCTCCTGACCACGCCCGCCGAGCATATCGGCGGGCGTGGTTTTTACGCTTCGGATGCGGGTAAAAGAAAAAGTCCTAACCCACAGCACTTACGTCTGCAAATTAGAACCTTCTGAAATGCACCTCCAGGGGCTCGAACCCTGGACACCCTGATTAAGAGTCAGGTGCTCTACCAGCTGAGCTAGAGGTGCATCTTTAAAATGCAAATGTTATTATAATGTATGATATAACATTTTGCAAGTATTTTTTCAATTATTTTTATAATTCGCACAATTTCCCGCCAAAAAGGGCCTCTAATCATACAGCCCGCCTGCCAAATGCGGCAGGCGGATAATTTATTTGCGGCTTTTACTTGTGTGCATCCAGCTTTTCTTTAAGCATATTCTTTGGTACCGTTCCGACAACGGTATCCAATACCTCCCCGTTTTTAAAAATTATCATGGTGGGGATTGACAGTACACGGTAATGTCTTGCCGTGTTAGGATTATCGTCCACATTGAGCTTTCCAATTTTTACAATTCCTTCATATTCTGCCGCCAATTCATCTATTATAGGAGCCATCATCCTGCATGGTCCGCACCAGTCAGCATAAAAATCCACCAAAACAGGCTTGTCCGCTTCCAAGACCTCGGTTTTGAAGTTCGCATCAGTAAATTGAATAGCCATCTTTTTCCTCCGTTCTTTAAATAATTGTTATTAGTAGTATCCCGTATAGAAAATCATATTATGTGATTTAATAATATTCCAGAAATATTTAAATGTCAACTTCTGCAGCCCGGCGGTTTCTTACGGCCCTTATATGTCCCGTTTAAAATGCTTTCCACTTCATCCCATGACCTTTTAATCTGCATTACCTTTTTATTAAGCTTGTAGTTTCCGGCAAACGCCCGTGCAATTTTGCATTTAAGCTTCCTTCTCATAGCGGCTCCATGGTCTTTTTTATAATTTTACTATCATAGTATGCTCATTATTACCCCGCGTCCATAGAGACAGCCAATATCTTACGCTTTGAGGCATCCTGTCCGGTTATGCTTTAGCGGTATATCCGCATCATATGAATGGGCTTGCCCTCGGAAACGAACCGCTCCTCATATTCGGTCATAATATTGTCCTTCACATATTCGCTGTTATGAAGGTCATAGGTTAAGCTTCCGATCTTCCAGCCGGCAGCTTCAGCCTCCTCCAGCGAAAAATCAAACAAGTCCCGGTTGTCCGTCTTAAAAATCACTTCTCCGTTTTTTGAAAGGCATAGGTTATACTTGTCAAGAAAATTTCTTGAGGTTAATCGTCTCTTGGCATGGCGGTTTTTGGGCCACGGGTCGGAGAAGTTCAGATATATCCTGTCGATTTCATTTTCAGCAAAGATATTGGTCAGATACTCCGCGTCAAATCTTAAGAAATAAAGATTGCTTATCTCGGCCTCTCTTCTTTTTTCCAGCGCACGGATCAATACACTGGAATATTTTTCTATGCCAATATAATTAATGCCCGGATTGTTGATTGCCATTTCCATGATAAACTTCCCCTTGCCGGTTCCTATCTCCAAGTGAATGGGGTTTTCATTCCCGAACAAGGACCGCCATTTCCCTTTATACTTTTCGGGCTCCATTATCACATGCTTGTCCCCGGCAACCATTTCCCTTGAGCCGGTAATGTTCCTGAGTCTCATTATTTATGCTCCTTTTCTAATCTGTCCGGTTTTCTATAAATTATAAAGTCTAATCTTTTTCCCGTCAAATACCGTCCGCATTGCTTTATTATTAAAGTTGTACTTTTACACAATTGTGTTTATAATATTCTTATATGCATACGAATACCGCCCGGCTTTTTGTCCGGGGTTTCCATAAACTGTTCCCAGCGGAGGTTATTATGAAAAAGCTAGTCCTCTCCATTTGCATTGCCTGTTTGATAATGTCGGAAACCTTCACCCACGCCGCAGCAAGCAGCTATGAAGAATCGTCCGTCTGGCCGGAAGGCCCTTCCGTCTTTGCTGAAGCAGCCATCGTCATGGAGGCGTCGACCGGTTTGATTTTATATGAAAAGAACATTCATGAACGATATTATCCCGCAAGCATAACAAAAATCTTGACCGCTCTTTTGCTGATTGAGAACTGTTCTCTTGGAGAAGTTGTCACTTTCTCAAGAGATGCAATTTTTAATATAGAACGGGACAGTACGCATATAGGAATAGATGTAGGGGAACAGCTCACTGTCCAGCAGTGCCTGTATGCCATTCTCCTGGAGTCGGCCAACGAGGTCTCCTATGCCGCCGCCGAGCATGTAGCCGGAAGCATATCCGCTTTTTCGGAAATGATGAACGAAAAGGCCAAAAGCCTTGGCGCTCTAAATTCCAATTTTGTCAATCCCCATGGCCTTCCTGACGACAACCATTATACCACCCCTTACGATATGGCCTTGATCACAAGGGAAGCCATGAAAAACGAAACTTTCAGAAAAATAACCGGCACAAGGACTTACCAGATACCTCCTACAAATAAACAGCCGGAGACCAGGTATCTCAGGAACCATCACAAGTTCATTTTAAAAGACGGCTATTCTTACGAAGGAACCATCGGCGGCAAAACAGGATATACCAGCAAGGCCAGATACACCCTTGTCACCGTAGCAAAGCGGGGGGATCTTGAGCTGATATGTGTCTTAATGAAGGACGATACCAGCGCCCATCAATATGAAGATACCATAAAGCTCCTTGATTTCGGGTTTGATAATTTCTCAATATACCCCATAAAGGAGCTGGAAAATAACAATGTGTCCAAGGAATCCCCGTTCTTTACCCGCTACAATGCCCTGCTTGATTGCTCGAATCCTTCCATTGTAACGGATGAAAACGGGTATGTCGTCCTTCCAAATACCGCTTCATTTAAGGACGCAAAAAAAGAAGTCCTCTTTTACCCCAAGCCGGAGATTAAAGACGACCACAGCATAATCGGCACCATAATATATACTTATGACGGCATGTATGTCGGCGGAGCGGATATTCTATATAATAATACGGAAACCCCCGCCCTGATCCATGCCAGGGAAGAGGAACCCCCGTTGCAGGAGCCGGCAGAGCCATCGGAGGAGAGTATTGATCCTGAAAGCTCCGCAGGAGAGTTTCGGCCGGTTATAATCGGCTTGATTGTGGGACTGTTTGTTCTGATAATCGGGTTGTATTTTGTCCTTGTCGAACGGCCGCGCATAAAGCGCAGGAACGCCTATTACAGGAAACGCGAGCTTCGCAGGAAGTTTTATTCCGATGATAATTATTTTGACCTTGATTTATAGCGTTCCTTTAAGGAATCCGCTTTTTTCCGGCGCTTTCCTTCAAGGTTTTTGCCTGCCAGGCCAGTATTTTATTCTGAGTTTCAATAACCTGTGAAAGCTTTTCCGACAGCCGGTTCATTTCTTCCTGAAGCCTGCTGTCGCTCTTTTTTATTGCCGCATAGGTGGCCTTTTGAATATTAATAAGCTCCGAGCACATTTCATCCAGTTTCTCCGCATACATCTGCGCTTCCTTTTCCCGCAGCATTTCCCTGCTGTTAAGCTCCTTTAATATGTACTCACCAATCGTATCAAAAAACAGGTATCCGGTCAGTATAACAACAATCCCTATTCCTATAACGCTGAACCAGTGCGGTTTTTCAGCATTAAGAAGGTAAATCTCTCCAAAAAATGAAGCGGCAAAGCTCGTACCAAAAAGTGACGCTATGATTTTTCTTTTCATCCTATGCTCCCATCCGTTAGATTATATCAGCAAAACAGGTTAAGTACGAAGAACTGTGGCCGCGCACTTAACCTGCTGATTGCATAATGCTAACGCATAATAATAAAAAACCGTACCTGGCGGGATTCGAACCCACGACCTTCCGCTTAGGAGGCGGACGCTCTATCCTACTGAGCTACAGGTACTTAACGCAACATGTTTATTCTACTATTTACTTCTTGCCAAGTCAAGAACCTGCAGAATTTATTTTATTGGAAACAAAGCTTTCCTTGCATCCAGATATTTCCTTTGAAGCGTCTGCCCGGCAGCGGTTCACCGAGAAAATCCTTTTTGTTTATGCATACACGGAAGGTAATATCATTGCATATTACGTTCAGGTCGTATATTTCTTCATTTGTCAAGGTGTTTTTTATCAGCCTGCTGTCCAATATGGTGGCCAGTATGCTGTAATTGTCGGATTCAGAACCATATGGGATAAAACAGGTGTCCACTATAGAATAAATATCCTCTTTCTTTGCCCTTTTGGTTACCATTGCGTATGTGTCTATATCTTCTATCGTCAAACTGTCTATGGCGTCCTGGTTTCCTTTTTTTGCCTCGGCAATCAAGTTGCTGCGGTTTATTTTTTCCGCGGTAAGATTTTTTACCTGTATTTCATCCTTTTCTATGGGAAGAAGCACTCTTCCCTCCAGGGACAGGGCCGACAGAGCAACCGGAATATTGGGACTTAGCTTTTGTTCCTGGTTTTTTCTCTGCAGATATTCCGCAACATTTTGTATATAGAATATCAGGGATACGCCTAAACGATAGTCATCGCACATTCCCGTATAGGCTTCGGTATCCACTTTTTTATTTATCGCCAGATCTTCCTGTGTGCTGATTCCCGTGCCCACGGCGTACGGGAAATAATTATCCAGCTGGAAGACATCGTTTTGGTCATATTCTCCCCGGATGGTTATTCCAATGCTGTCTCCGAATTCCATGGACATTTCCGTCAAACTGTTTTGATGGTTCAACTGTACTGTTTTTATATTTGTTGCGTTTTCCACAATGTGATTAATCAGCTTGTTTAAATCGCTCCTGTTTTTTATGTCACTGAACCCTATTGCTCTTAAATAGCTATGCATATACTCACCTGCTTTCTGGGTCATTTTTAATGTGATATTACTTATATCATATTTCGTTGTAATCTGCAAGCCGGATTCTATGGTAATTAGTCAATTATAGTATCCGTTATAAAAAGTGTCAACTCCTTTGTCAGGTCCCGCTCAATCCATTCGGTCAGCCTGTTTCCCCGGGCATCCTGGATGATCCTGATTACAGGCCTTGTGGGGCATTTGGGGTTTTGCCTGAGTACAATTCCTATTTCATTTTGATTAGTAATAACCAGGGCGCCTATCGGATATGCGGCGACCGAAGCAACAAAAGCTCTCACCACTTCCAAATCAAATTTAATTCCCGCCTGGCTTACTATATAATCAATGGCGTCGTGTACCTTCATTTTCTTCATTAGGTTTCCATAAACCCTGCTGTCAAATTCATCGCAAACCGCGGCAATTTTGCTGCCGGTTTTTATTTTTTCTTCAGTGAGACGGAAGGGATACCCCGACCCGTCCAGCCGCTCATGGTGGCTGAGAATAATATCCTTGGATGCCGATGTCAGCCATTTCAATTTCTCAACAGCGGAATAACCATAAATGACATGTTTTTTTATTTCCTTTTGAATCCTGTCACTGCATTCCTCCAAAATTAAATCACCGTAGTCCATGGTAATATATGTAAATCCGATATCATGAAGCAGGCATCCTATGGCTATCTCCCGGGTTTTCTTTATGGAAAGCTTCATTTTAAGCGCAAGAATAACAGCCAAGGCACATACATTCAACGAGTGGGAATATGTACTATCGCTCTTGCTTCTGATGCTTGACAGGTTATATATAACCTCCGGTTCCTGCATTATATCATATATTATTTCATCGGCAACAGTAATTATCTCTTCCAGTTCCTTTTCCGTGTGGTATGTATATTTTGTAAGTATCTCACGAACCGTTTCCTGGCATTGTTCCTTGATCTGAAGCTCCAGGCTTTGCGTAAGGTTTACCCCTTGAGCTATATCGTCTTCAACATATATGAAACCGATGTTCAGCTCTTTGAGCCTTTTTATGTATTCTTTTTTCATAACCGTTCCGGCCTTCATAAGTATTGAGCTACTTTCATTTAAGATATCTTTAGCCAGAACCTCGTTTCCTTTTACGGAATCAACGGAAATAATCCTCATTTTTCATCCTCTCATGGGCATAAGCATTTAGACCTGTTTTGTGGTTTATTCCATATAATTGTCCGAATTGATTGCCCGGTATAATGCTTCCCTTTCTTCCTTTGACAGCTCAAGAAAAGACTCCCCTTTAATTATTTCCTTCAAATATGTATAACATCCTTCCCTGCTGCTGTGTACCGAGTTTAAGAGCAGGCCGTTGTTGTTTTTGTCAAGAAGAGCCAAGGCAAAGCTGAGCTTGCCGCCAACCTCTGAAAAGGCGTCGTATTTCACGATTCCCACCTTTTGAATGGTTATCAGCATGTTTTCGTTGATTTTTCTTATTTCTTCATGCAATTCCTTACCTTCCTTTTTCAAGTTCTCTATGTCTGAAAATCTCTCTATCAGAACAGATTCCATGTCTTTTCCAACCGTACCCTGCATGAACCTCTTGTATTTTATGCTGATGTTTCTTTGTTTAACCATAAGAAGTATGATCATAACAAATAATATAATAATGAGCATGGTAAGCCCCAGTATTATGTACGCGGCATTTTCTGCTATTAACTCAAACAAATCCATTTTTGTCCTCCATGTACTTATTTTTATTCAAGCTTTCCAGGAAAGAACATTAAACAGCTCCATGATTCTTTCCAGGTCATCATCCGAATAATACTCTATTTCTATCTTTCCTCTGCCTTTTTGCTTCCTGTTGATTGTAACCTTTGTCCCGATAATATTTTTCAGCCGTTCCTCCAGGTTTCGGTAAATAAAGCTGTTGTCGTCCTCCACCGCCGTCTTTTTAGGTGTGTTATTCTTCAGCAACTGCTTGACTAGCTTTTCCGTGTCCCTGACACTTAATCCTTTTTCAACAATTTTGCATGCCGCTTCGTATTGGGCATCGGCATTCTCTATGGACAAAAGCGCCCTGGCATGACCGCCGGACAGCTTGTTTTCCATTACCATGTTCCGTACTCTCTCATCCAGCTTTAAAAGTCTAAGGGCATTTGTTATTGCTGTCCTGCTCTTGGCCACCCTTTCCGCCAGCTCTTCCTGCCGGAGGTTGTATTCCTGGATCAGTTTCTGGTAAGCAAAAGCTTCTTCTATCGGATTTAAATCCTCCCGCTGGATATTTTCAATTAAAGCAATCTCCATCACTTCCTGCGGGTTATATTCCTTTATAATAACAGGTACTTCCTTTAATCCGGCCATCCTTGCAGCCCGCCATCTTCTTTCACCGGCTATTATTTCATACCTGTTGTCCACTTTTCGTACTATGATTGGCTGTATAACGCCATATTGTTTTATGGACGCCGCCAGCTCCTTCAGGGCTTCTTCGTCAAAGCCCTGCCTGGGCTGGGATTTATTCGGCTCCAAATCCCGGATCGGCAAAAATGTTTCACGTGAAACATTTTCCTCGTTTATCTCCGGTTGAGATATTTTCTCGGGAATCATTATGTCCAATCCCTTGCCCAATCCTCTTTTTATTGCTGCCATTTTATCCTCCCTGATAAGTAATCATTTCTATTTTTTTGATCTGTATTTTATTTCTGCTGGTTCGTTCTTTTTGTACATCTCGGCTTCATCGTTTTCAATTACTTCTTCCGCTAGCTGTCTGTAACCTTCAGCTCCCGCCGATTTTGGATCATACATATTGATGGGAAGTCCATGGCTTGGCGCTTCTGCCAAACGAACATTCCTGGGTATGATTGTTTTATATATGTTTTGCTTGAGATTTTGCTTTACATTTTCCACAACCTGCAGCGAAAGGTTTGTCCTGGCATCATACATTGTAAATACGACACCTTCCATTTCCAGGGCGGGGTTCAGTCTCTTCTTTACCAGGTTTATGGTGTGTATAAGCTGGGTTAGTCCTTCCAGCGCATAAAATTCACACTGTATGGGAACCAGAACCGTATCGGCCGTTGTCATGGCATTTACGGTAAGCGTATTTAAGGAGGGCGGACAATCAATAATTATATAGTCGTAATTGTCTCTTATCGTTTTTACATGGTTCTTTAATATGTATTCCCTGTCCTGTATGCCTATCAGTTCTATCTCTGCTCCGGCCAGATTGACATTGGAAGGAAGAAGATCCAGGTTGTCAAATACGGACTCTATCAGGCATTCATTTAAGCTGCATTCCCCTATCATCATGTCATATATGGTTTTCTCCAGCTTGTTCTTATTAATACCAAGGCCGCTTGTCGTATTGCCCTGCGGATCTATGTCTATTACAAGAACCTTTCTTTTCCTTTCCGCAAGACAAGCCGACAGATTAATGGCGGTAGTTGTTTTTCCCACTCCGCCTTTTTGATTGGCAATTGCAATTATTCTAGCCATTTAGGTACCGTCCTCCTACAGTTTATATTGGAAAATAACCATGTCAATTATATCATTATTGGTTCCTTTCATCCATGTTCCCATAGATATATTTTGAACTATCATAAATTATTTTGCAATATATAAACCGAATGTTCACATTTTTTTAATAAAAAGAAATGTTTCACGTGAAACATTTCCATACTTTTTTGCTTATTATCTTATGTGCGCTTAATATATCAGAAAATGTCAACCAGGTTGTTTTTTATGGCATATACCGCCGCCTGGGTCCTGTCCGATACGTTGATCTTTTTAAATATGTTCGAAACATGATTCTTAACGGTTTTTTCGCTGATATTAAGTGTATATGCTATTTCCTTATTGAAAAGACCTTCAGCGAGAAGTTTAAGCACTTCGATTTCCCTTCTTGTCAGCGGATCCTTTAATCTCTTTCCGCTTGTCGCCTTATCTTCCATTCGCCTTCTTAATAAAGGGGTTAATTCGGGCTGAATAAAAGTATTCCCTTCCGTTATTGCGAAGATGGCTTTTTTAAGAACCGTGGAGTCGGAATCCTTCAGAACATATCCTTCAACACCGATTTCTATGGCTCTCATTAGATATTCAACTTCGTTATGTATGGTCAGTATCAAAATCTTTACATTGATATTCTTTTCTCTCAAGCGCTGAAGAACCTGAAGCCCGTTCATATTGGGCATATTAATGTCAAGCAAAAGAACATCCGTCTTTTCCTCATCCAAAGTGTCCAAGCATTCCCTTCCATTGCCGGCTTCCGCGTTTACCTTGATTTCACCGTCAAGCTCGAGTATTTGTTTAATGCCTTCTCTTACTATTGAATGATCATCTGCTATCATTACATTTATCGGTTTTTTCATTTTTGATCACCTTCGCTTTTTACTATAGGCACTGAAATGGTTACAATTGTTCCTTTTTTTGTGGTTGATTGAATATTCATTGTCCCGGATAGAAGATTTACCCTTTCCTTCATAATCGATAATCCATATCCGGAGTAATCGGAAGCCAAGTTTTCCTTAACGCTGTTTAAATCAAAGCCCTTTCCGTCATCAGAAACCGAGGCTTTGATTTCATTTTCATAAAACCTCAGGTCTATGTTAATGTTTTTTGCGTCCGAGTGCTTTATTGCATTGCTGCATGCTTCCTGGATAACTCTGAACAGAGACAGCTTAACTACTGGCGGTATGATGTTAATCTCCCTGTTGTGAGTAAACTTTATTTTTATATCATGATTCATCATCAACTGGTTAATATACCTTTCAACAGTGGTTATCAATCCCAGGTCATCCAATGACATAGGCTTTAAATTATATATTATTTCCCGGATTTCATTTATGACCGCCTTTAAGGTGTTGGACATGGCATTAAGCTCCAGCTTTGCCCGGACCGTGTCCATGTCTATCAGCCTTAGGCAAAGCTCACACTTGTGTATCAGGCTTGTAAGGTTTTGTACCGTTGAATCATGAAGATCCCTTGCAATTCTTTGCCTGTCCTGTTCCTGAAGCTCCAGAATGTTAATACCTATGCTTTGACTTGAATTTTCCTGATTAACAAGGATTCGTTCTATTTCCATCAGCTTGGAAATCTGGGTTTCCAGCTTCTTTTCTTCTTCTTCCCTGTCCTTAATTATTTGCTTAATATTCTCTAATTCCTTATAATGCTCCTCTGTCAACAGCTTGCCGCTGTTGGGAGAGAAAAACGCCGTGCCTTGGTTTTCCTGCTGCGTTAATGTATGGATATATGCTTCTTTCTCATAAGCCTTGTCCATGTACTCTTTTTTCTTTTGTATACATTGCGCCAGTCTTTCTCCGTAGTCCCTGATAAGGTCTTTAACGAAAATCTTTAATTCATCGGTAATATCAGCCACTTTGTTTTTATATTTCATTACTGCCTTCCCTTCATTATCAGAATTATTTTCCTGCATGAAGAGCAAAAAATATCAAGCAGTCCCTTTCATATTTTATATTAACCTGAATTATTCATGAGGGTAAAAAATCATAGATTTATCCATGGAATTAT
>ENA-UPAD01000066-UPAD01000066.1-bioreactor-metagenome-genome-assembly--contig:-NODE-66-length-154117-cov-29.870883_pt1 | contig 154117 bp, 122 predicted proteins | sample MGYA00238179_ERZ772710 | MGnify/ENA primary metagenome ERZ772710 (study PRJEB29004, sample SAMN07631245) | bioreactor metagenome | isolation source: Switchgrass digestor | place: USA: Dartmouth...
GCTGCCGAAACGGCTTATTTAATATACCACACAGGCTTTATGAATTCAATCGTGCTGAATCGTTAAATATTGCTTTGTCTGCAATATACCTTCTTGTTTCTTAATCATCCTCCCTAATATACTCTGAGCAATAGTATTTTTTCTAATTTGCAATATTTTTATACATTTTCATATTGAAGCCTATAGAGAATAGTTTTATATGAATCAGGTTATAAATAAATTAAAATAATACATTAAAGGAGAGAATCTTTATGAATAATAAAGAAAATAAAAAGCCTTTATTTGAACGGTTATCTGATGTGAATATTCTGGGAGACGGCAATTTATTTAATATAAAGCCTTCTGATGTTATAATTAAAAGTTTTGAAAGTGAATTCAACCAAGAAACGCCTGAAGAAGAACAAAATGACGTTATATATTATGATGAATAATTTAGCAGGCGGACTAAATCGTCCGCCCAACTGTTATTTTTCGTCTTGCTCAACAATATTAATCGTTATTTTCCTCATCTTCATCTTCCGTATCTTCTGTTCTTGCCAATCCTACGACATGTACATTTTCATCCATTCTCATTAATGTAACACCTTGAGTAACTCTTCCAAGCCTGCTGATGTCCTTCACCTTTAATCGGATAATGGTACCATCGGAAGTAATCAGCATTACGTCGTCTTTATCAGTTACTGTCTTGATACCGGCTACTTCACCTGTTTTTTCCGTAATCTTATAAGTTGTAATTCCTTTACCTGCTCTTGTTTGAACTCTATATTCGTTAAGGTCCGTTTTCTTACCAAATCCATTTTCGGTGACAACCAGCAAGTCGGCACCATCCCTGACTAAAGACATTCCTACAACATAGTCTCCTTCATTGAGGGTAATGGCCTTTACCCCATGTGTAGTTCTACCCATAGGCCTTACATCTTTTTCGCTGAATCGTATAGCCATTCCATGCCTTGTTCCTAAAATAATTTGTTGATTTCCGTCAGTTAGCTTTACACGGATTAATTCATCATCATCATCCAGATTTATTGCAGCCAGACCACTTTTTCTTGATGTATCATATTCCATTAATTCTGTTTTCTTGATAATACCGTTTTTAGTTGCCATAACCAAGTATTTGCCTTTTTCAAAATCCTTTATAGGAATCATTGCAGTGACTTTTTCATCAGAATTTATTGGAAGGAGATTTACTATGGCAGTTCCTTTTGCCTGTCTGCCTGCTTCAGGAATCTCATATGCCTTTAATTTATACATCTTTCCTTTGTTTGTAAAGAAAAGAACATTACTATGTGTGGAGGCAATGAATAATGTTTCTACAAAGTCTTCTTCCCTGGTGCTTAATGCAGCTATACCTTTTCCGCCTCTTTTTTGGCTCTTATATGTATTTACCGACAATCTTTTTATATATCCAAAGTGGGTTAATGTAATAACATCGTCTTCTTCTTCAATAAGGTCCTCCAAATTAATTTCATTAGCAGAAACCGATATTTCTGTCCTTCTTTCATCACCGAATTTTTCTTTTATGGCCAATAGCTCTTCTTTAATAATGTTTAAAACCATCGATTCATTTGCCAATATATCTTTTAAATGCTTTATTTCTTCGATAAGCTGTTTATATTCTTCGTCTATTTTTTCTCTTTCCAGGCCTGTTAATCTTGCAAGCCTCATATCAAGAATTGCCTGTGCCTGAGCATCGCTTAACTGGAATTTTTCCATTAACTGTTCTTTGGCAATTGCAGTAGTCTTGGAACCACGAATAATATTGATTATTTCATCAATGTGGTCAAGTGCAATTTTCAGACCTTCCAATATGTGCGCTCTTGCTTCGGCTTTATCCAGATCATATTTTGTTCTTCTTACGATAACCTGCTTCTGAAAATCAATATAATGATCCAGTATTTGCCTTAAATTAAGCACTTTAGGCTCATTATCAACCAATGCAAGCATGATAACACTGAAGGTATCCTGCATTTGGGTATTTTTATAAAGCTTATTTAAGATTACATTTGCATTGATATCTTTCTTTAATTCGATTACTATTCTCATCCCATCTCTGTCGGATTCATCCCGAAGATCTGTGATACCTTCTATTCGCTTGTCTTTTACCAATTCAGCAATCTTTTCTATAAGCCTTGCCTTATTCACCTGGTAAGGAAGCTCCGTAACAATAATTCTTTGTTTATTATTAGGCATTTCTTCTATTTCTGCTCTTGCTCTGACGGTAATTTTTCCACGTCCGGTTGTATATGCATTTCTTATTCCATTTTTACCTACAATAATTCCGCATGTAGGAAAATCAGGTCCTTTTATATACTTCATTAATTCATCAATTGTTATGTTCGGATCATCAATAATTGCAACAATACCGTTAATTACTTCCGTAAGATTGTGAGGAGGAATATTGGTTGCCATACCTACAGCTATTCCTGAAGATCCGTTTACCAAAAGATTGGGAAACCTTGATGGAAGCACTACAGGCTCTTTCAGTCTTTCATCGTAGTTTGGAACAAAATCAACCGTTTCTTTTTCAATATCCGAAAGCATTTCAATTGCTATTTTGGACATACGGGATTCGGTATAACGATAAGCAGCCGCAGGGTCTCCATCAACAGAGCCAAAATTTCCATGCCCATCAATTAAAGGATATCTTAAAGAAAAATCCTGCGCCATTCGAACCATACTGTCATATACGGCAGCATCACCATGAGGATGATATTTACCTAAAACACTACCAACCGTATCGGCACATTTTCTATATGGTTTGTCCGGCGTTAATCCTGCTTCATACATTGTATATAAAATTCTTCTGTGAACGGGCTTTAATCCATCCCTTACATCCGGTAAGGCACGTCCTACAATTACACTCATTGCATAATCGATATAAGATTTTTTCATTTCCCGCTCAATATCTACATGAATAATCCTTTGTTCGGAGTTATCAACCATCTGTATTTCCTCCTAATTATATATCTAAATTGCTTACTGTTTTTGCATGCATTTCAATAAATTCTCTTCTGGGTTCTACTTTATCTCCCATAAGTATGGTAAATATTTCATCCGCCGCTATAGCATCATTCAGTTCAACTTTAAGTATTGTTCTTGTCTCAGGATTCATGGTAGTCTCCCAAAGCTGTTCGGGATTCATTTCTCCTAATCCTTTATATCTTTGAACACTGCAATCTTTTCCCATTTCATTCAAGATTTTTTCTAATTCACGATCACTGTAAGCATATTTTACAGTTTTTCCTTTTGATATTTTATATAAAGGCGGCTGAGCAATATACACATGACCATGCTCTATCAGGGGTCTCATAAATCGGAAAAAGAATGTCAGCAACAGTGTTCTTATATGAGCTCCGTCTACATCTGCATCTGCCATAATAATTACCTTGCCGTATCTAAGCTTTGAAAGATCAAAATCTTCTCCAACACCGGCTCCGAGAGCGGTAATAACCGGCATTAGCTTATCGTTTCCATATACCTTGTCTACTCTTGATTTTTCAACATTAAGCATTTTACCCCATAAAGGCAATATTGCCTGAAATTTTCTATCTCTTCCCTGCTTTGCAGAACCACCGGCAGAATCACCTTCCACTATATAAACCTCTGTTAATTCAGGATTCCTTTCAGAACAATCTGCTAATTTACCCGGAAGAGTCGTACTTTCCAAGGCGGATTTTCTTCTTGTTAATTCTCTTGCCTTTCTTGCTGCTTCACGAGCACGGGCTGCAGTCAATGATTTATCCAAAATCGCTTTTGCAACACTTGGATTTTCCTCAAAGAATGCAGTAAGTTTTTCATTCATTAAGTTTTCAACGATTCCTCTTATCTCACTGTTTCCTAATTTTGTTTTTGTTTGTCCTTCAAATTCTGCTTCCGTAAGTTTAACACTAATAACAGCAGTGAGACCTTCTCTTACATCTTCGCCGGTAAGATTTTTGTCATTTTCTTTTATTAAATTGTATTTTCTTCCATAATCATTAAATATTCTTGTTAAGGCAGTTTTAAAACCTGTTTCATGGGTTCCGCCTTCGGTGGTATTGATATTATTTGCAAAACTTATGATATTTTCCGTATAGGTATCGTTGTATTGCATAGCAATTTCAACATAAGAACCATTCTTTTCAGCTTCAAGGTAAATTACATTATCATGAATAACTTCTTTGTTTTTATTGATATACTCAACAAACGATATAATTCCTCCGTCATATTTCAGAACTTTTTCTTTTCCTTCTCCTCTCTTATCCGTAAGCGTAATTTTTAATCCACGGTTCAGAAAAGCTTGTTCACGCAGTCTGTTCAATAATGTATCATAATCATGATTGACTTCTTCAAAAATTTCTGTATCTGGCTTATAAGTGATTTTCGTGCCGGTTTTATCCGTTTCACCAATTACTTTTAAAGGTGCAACTGCATGCCCTCTTTCGTATCTTTGAAAATAAACCTTACTACCGTCATAAACTTCTACTTCCAAATATTCCGAAAGAGCATTTACAACAGAAGCACCTACTCCATGAAGACCTCCTGATACTTTATATCCTTCACCGCCGAATTTACCGCCGGCATGCAAAACAGTAAATACCACTTCAACCGCAGGAATACCCATCTTATGGTGAATCCCCACAGGTATTCCCCGTCCGTTATCTTCAACGGTAATTGAATCGTCCTCATTGATGGTTACATTAATTTGGTCGCAATATCCTGCCAATGCCTCATCAATACTATTATCAACAATTTCATAAACCAAATGATGCAACCCTCTTAAAGATGTACTGCCTATATACATTCCAGGTCTTTTTCTGACTGCTTCCAAGCCCTCAAGTACTTGTATTTGATTTTCATCATAACTTGCAGTTACCTTTTCATTAGTCATATTAAACCTCCATTTTATTTGAGTGATTCAATCCCTGACTCACTTTATCTATATATCCTGCCCTTTTATACAAGGTCACGGATGATATAGGAGAAATATATATTTTGCTTTTTTTATCAACTTCAGTAATAATAAATGACTTTGGCAAATCGTCCGAAATATTGACAATGAATCCTTCTTCTTCCGCAACCGCTAAAAATTCCTTGCTTATTTTTGATATTGTGGTCGTTTCCAGATCCATAATGGCAATAACATTTTTTAAATTCACAACTACATCCTTGCCCAGGTGTAAAAACATATTATTTTTCTCCTTCCATGACCATGCCTTTTTCAACTTTAAAAATTGAAGCATGTTCATATATATTAAATCTATCAATATCGGTACATGTAATAATAACCTGCTTATTCTCTATTTTGTTCATAAGGAAATGCTGCCTGTTTTTATCCAGCTCAGACATTATGTCATCTAATAACAGAACAGGATATTCTCCCGTGTATTCTTTCATAAATTCCAATTCCGCCATTTTTAACGATAAAACCACGGTCCTCTGCTGACCCTGTGAAGCAAAGTGCTTGACTGCAACATTATTAATCGAAAATTCCATATCATCTCTATGAGGACCTACCATTGTTATTCCGGCTTCAATTTCTTTTTTCTTATTATTTAATAATTGATTCATAAATATTTCTTTTATCTGATTCAAGCTTTCTATACTGTCTGCTTTTATTCCAGGATTATAGGCAATGTCCAGAATTTCATTGTTGAGGGTAATATTATTATGGATTTCTTTTGCAAATTCACGTAATTTTCTGATATACAATTCTCTGTACCATATAATTTTAGAACCGTATTCAACCAGCTTTTCGTCCCATATTGACAGAGTTTCCTCAAGAGACTTCTTAACAGAAATTGTTTTTAATAATTTATTTCTTTGCTCTAATATTTTAACAAATTGCTGTAAATTATAAAAGTAATTCGGACGCATTTGACTTATGCTGATATCTAAAAACCGTCTTCTTTGTAAAGGACCTTCTTTTATAAGATTAAGGTCTTCGGGAGAAAACATAACCACATTGAAAAACCCCATTAATTGTCCGATTTTATTAATGGGTACTTCATTCATTTTTATTATTTTTTTTCGATCATTTGAAATAATCATTTCTCCGGTGTTTATTCTGTCTTTATTTTCAAAAATAATCTTTATGTTGGCATAATTATGATCAAATTTAATTAATTCCTTATCTTTTTTGGTTCTGTGAGATCTTCCGGCCGCAAACAAATAAATGGACTCAAGAATATTGGTCTTCCCTTGAGCGTTGTTTCCGTATATAATATTAATTCCTTTTCCGAAATTAATATTTGTATATTCATGATTTCTATAACCTGAAAGTTCAAGATTGCTGACAAACATTTAATAAACCTCTTTTATTTTTCTACAATTAACCTGATCTCATCTTCCAACTGAATAATGATTTCATCTCCCGGAAATATCTTCTTCCCTCTTTGCAAAACAGTCTGATTATTTACCTTGACCAAGCCCTCGTAAATCAAATATTTGGCTTCGGTACCTGTTCCGGCTATACCTGCCCACTTCAATAATTGGTCAAGCTTTATATATTCTGTTTTAATTTTTATGTTCTCTGTCCTGATACCCATTTTATCCATCCTTATTCACTTTTAAGTCTTACAGGCAGTATCAGATATAAAAAGCTGTCTCCATCTACCGGCTTAATAATACAAGGACTTAAATTGTTGTTATATTCCATGATAATTTCATCTACTTCACAGGCCTTCAAGGCATCCAAAAAATATTTATGATTAAAACCGATTTCCAGGTCATCTCCCCAGGTTTCCACATTGAATGAATCTTGTGCTTTTCCTGTTTGTGTAATACAGCTTAGTGATATTTTATCCATCGTAATTTTAAATCTCACAGGAGATTTTATATTTTCCGAAGTAATAACTAAAGCAGTTCTTTCAAGACTTTCAATCATTGTTTTGGTTGATGCTTTAACCTTAAGCTTATATTCATCAGGTATAATATTCCTATAATTCAAAAATTCTCCTTCCAGCAATCTGGATACTATGATGCAATTATCAAATTCAAATAATACATGCTTATCCGTAGTATATATGTTTATTTCTTCATCGTCATCTTTAATAATTTTTGATAATTCACTTAATGTTTTTCCTGGTATAATTACGGATATATTACTGTCGTTGGAATTGATATTTTCTTTTCTTAAAGCAAGCCTGTATCCGTCAACCGAAACAATACTTAAATTATTATCGTACGCTTCCAATAACGAGCCTGTAAGTATCAATTTATTTTCATTGGTTGCAACGGCAAATAGAGTTTGACGTATCATGCTTCTTAATATTCTTTGAGATACGGTTAATTTATTTTCTTTATTGATAATCGGAAGTTCAGGAAACTCATTAGCTGAGATTCCCATTATATTAAATTCAGTATTTCCGCATCTTATATATGTATTATTGTTTTTCTCTACTTCTATGTATACTTTATCATTAGGCAGTTTTCTTACAATTTCACCTAACATTCTTGCATTTAATACAACCGAGCCCGGCTGTTCAACATTTGCTTCAATGTTGCATTCTATTCCCAGTTCCAAATCATTTCCCGTCAGTCGGAGGCTCTCGGAAGCTTCCAGCAAAATACCTTCCAGAATAGGTAAGGTTGACTTGGTCGACACAGCCTTTTGTACAATATTAATACCTTCAAGCAATATATTTTTTTCACAGACGATTTTCATTTGTGGATAACTCCTTTTTGATATTTTATATAGATAAATTAAATATAATCAGTAGTATTAGTAGTAGGTGGTGTTGAATCTGTTAATAATCCTAAAACAGCTGAATATCAATATATTGGTGAGTGTATATAAACTGTTAATAAGTATGTCACGGATATTAACACAAATAACATACAAGAAGATATACACATTTTAACCACAATACAATCACAATTCATATGTTAATAACTTTTTATTATTTTCCTTTAATATTTTTATTTAATTCCTCAATAATTCTTCTTATTTCAGCATCATTTTTAATATCCGATTCAACTTTATTAATTGCGTGTATAACAGTTGTATGATCTCTTCCTCCGAATTCTTCTCCTATTTTAGGCAGTGAAAGCTCTGTATGTTCCCTGCATAGATACATGGCAATCTGTCTTGGATATGCAATATTTTTTGTACGTTTCTTGGATTTAAATTCTTCAGGCTTCATATTAAAATATTTACCTACAACTTCTTGAATAAATGCAGGTGTAATCATATGCATTCTGTTATTGGACAAAAAGTCTTTCAGTGCTTCATCGGCAAGTTCCTGTGTAATTTCCTGTTTTACCAGACCACTGAAAGCAATAATACGATTCAGTGCGCCTTCCAGTTCTCGGATATTTGATTTTATCTTTTGGCCAATATAAACCAGTATATCGTCAGGAATATTCAGATTTTCATTTTGAGCTTTTTTCTTTAAGATGGCAATTCTGGTTTCAAGGTCCGGTGGCTGTATGTCTCCGATAAGGCCCCATTCGAATCTGGAGCGAAGTCTTTCTTCCAGAGTGTTTATTTCTTTAGGAGGACGGTCACTGGTTAGAATAATTTGCTTGTTGGCTTCATACAAAGCATTGAATGTATGGAAAAACTCTTCCTGTGTACTTTCCTTTCCTCCTATAAATTGTATATCATCCACCAATAAAACATCAACATTTCTGTATTTGTTTCTGAATTCCTCATTTCTGTCATCTTTAATGGAGTTGATCAGCTCATTGGTAAATTTTTCAGAAGAAACGTAAACGACTTTTGTTGAAGGCTTCTCATTTAATATGTAATGACCTATGGCATGCATTAAATGAGTTTTGCCTAAGCCCACACCTCCGTAAAGAAACAAAGGATTGTACGCCTTTGCAGGTGCTTCCGCTACAGCTAAAGATGCAGCATGAGCAAAACGGTTGCTATTTCCTACAACAAAAGTATCAAATGTGTATTTTGGATTGAGGGTGGAATTATAATTTTCTTCGTGAATGATTTTTTCATCGTTTGTTTCTTTCTTTATCTTTTTTTCTTCAAATTCACTTATGATGTCAATGGTTACATTATATTTTCTGCCTGCTGCAGCAGCTAATGAATTTTCAATGAGTGAAAAATATCTTCCGATTAAAATATTTTTGTTAAAATCATTAGGAACACCCAAGATGACAGTATGATCATTCATTGAAAGAGGTGTAATGGTTTTAATCCAGGTATTAAAACCTACCTCAGTAATTTCCTGTTTAATTATGTTAAGAGTTTTGTCCCATAAATCGGATAAAATAGTATTCATAGTGTTCCTCCTAAGTAAAAAATAAAAATTATCAACAAAGTTATAAACAGTTGTGGATAAAGTGAAAAAGTAATTTTTAATAATGTGTATAATTAAATTTTAAAACTTAATATGTAAACTTAGGTTGACAAAAATCAAAAATTATAATTTCATCTGTTAATAACATTATTGACAGGAAAAATCAAAAGAAAACCGTTATTTTTATGTTTAGGGCCAAATTATTCACAAACTTATCCACAATATGTTAACAAGTTAATCGCAACTTACATAAAATTAAAAAGTTATCAACAGGCAACTATTAATATATCAAATTTTCTGTGAATATTCAATGATAATTTAAAATTATTCACAGTAAATTATTCACAATAAGTTAATTATAATTTTATGAAAATTACAGGTGCTTATTGACATTTATCAAATTTATAATATATAATTGAAGCAGTGTCTAAAAAATCTTTTATTTTTTATGCTTTTTTGAATAAACATATATTAATTTGTCAAAGAATAATATGGGTATTGTCAATTGGTCTATATGTGAAGATAATTTTTTTCCGTTGTAGTCCTAGAAGGGGGTGTTAACTATGTTAAGAACATATCAGCCTAAAAAAAGACAAAGAAAAAAAGAACACGGTTTCAGGAAAAGAATGAGAACCAGAAACGGTAGAAAAGTATTGGCTAGAAGAAGACAGAAGGGTAGAAAGAGATTGTCAGCATAAAGGCCACTTGTATGTGGTCTTTTTGTTTATTTATATCTTTGGTAAAGTAAGGTAATAAAATGAAGAGAACCATTTCGCTTAAGGACAATAAACAATTTAAAAAAATCTATAGTAAAGGAAAATCTTTTGCGAATAATTTATTGGTAATATATTACATGAAAAATAATTTGTCTGTAGTGAGATTGGGAATAACGGTAAATAAGAAAGTTGGCAAGGCAGTAGTCAGGAATCGTGTGAGAAGACTGATAAAGGAAAGCTACAGATTAAAAGAAAAATATTTAGCAGAAGGATACGATATTGTTTTTGTTTCCAGAATTCGTGCAAAAGACGCTACATATAAAGAAATAAGCGGTGCCATGCATCATTTATTAAAAAAGGCCGGTTTGTTGAAGATTGAAGAGTCGGAATGTAATGAAAAATGAGAGGATTAATTATTGGTTTAATAAAATTTTATAGAAAATTCATCTCACCATTAAAAGGACCAAGCTGTCGGTTTTATCCTACCTGTTCTCAATATGCAATGGATGCGATTAATAAATATGGTCTTATAAAAGGGAGTTATCTTAGTATTAAAAGAATTTTAAGGTGCCACCCTTTTAATAAGGGAGGATATGATCCTTTAAAATAAATGGTAGAGAATTATAATAGAATAGATATGATGTTTTTAATGTCCTGACATGAGGAGGATTTATTATGCATATATTTACGAAACCCCTTGGAATGATATTAAGTTTTATTTATAATGTTACAAACAGTTATGGATTATCGATTATTCTCTTTACGATTTTAATTAAACTGTTATTGCTTCCGCTTACTATAAAACAGCAAAAGTCTATGGTAGAAATGCAAAAAGTTCAGCCCTTATTGACAGAATTGCAGAAAAAATATAAAAATGATAAGGAAAAGCTAAATGCGGAAATGATGAAGGTTTATCAGGAGCATAAGGTCAACCCTGCAGGTGGATGTTTACCCCTGATAATTCAGCTTTTTATTGTTTTTGCTTTGTATAGGGTTATATACCAGCCTCTTAAGTATATGCTGAATTTCAGCAAGGAACAGATTCTTGAGATTGTTAATGCTTTGAATTTGGGGATAGCTGAAAATCTTCTTGCACAAAAAGAAATTTTTATTGCGGAGCAAATGAGAATTAATTTTGAAAAGCTTGGACATCTTGAATTTTTACATAATGTTAAACCGATAGATTTTAATTTCCTGAATTTTATCAATTTAGCCGATACGCCGAATATAAGCAAGATAAGCGTTTTATGGATTTTCCCTATATTAGCCTCATTGACTACATATGTATCTAGTAAGCTTACATCAGCAAGCAGTGTACAGCAAGGGAATTCAAAACAAAATGACCAGGCTGCGCAAATGCAGAAAAGCATGATGACAATGTTTCCAATCATGACTGCTTTTATAACTTTCTCGTTACCGGCAGGTGTAGGTTTGTATTGGGTTGTAAGTAATTTGGTCCAGATGGTACAACAGGTATTTTTAAATAAATATTTTGCTCCAAATAAGAAGGAGGGTATTGAAAATCAATGAGAAGGTCTGTAGAAAAAACAGGAAAGACTGTAGAAGAAGCTATTGAAGCTGCCCTGTCTGAATTAGCCCTTGAAAGAGATAAGGTTGATATTCAGATTATTGATGAAGGTAGTAAAGGTTTGTTTGGTTTAATTGGTTCAAAGGTTGCAAGGGTTATTGTTACAGCTAAGGAATCCGGTGAAGATAGAGCGAGAGAGTTTTTAAGCAGTGTATTTGAAAAAATGAATTTGGACGTACATATTGATATTGAAGAAGAAGAAAATGCATTGAAAATAAATATGTCGGGACCTGATATGGGAATTCTTATCGGAAGAAGAGGGGAAACACTTGATTCACTCCAGTATCTTACCAGTTTAGTTGTAAATAAAGGAGATAATGAATATATTCGTGTTTCCATGGATACTGAAAATTATAGAAAGAAAAGAGAGGAAACATTAGTCCGACTTGCCAATAAGCTGGCCGATAGGGTAGCAAAATACAGAAAAAATATAACCTTGGAACCAATGAATCCGTATGAAAGAAGAATCATTCATTCAACATTGCAAAATAATAAAATGGTGACTACCTATAGTATTGGTGATGAGCCAAACAGGAAAGTTGTAATAGCGGTTAATAATAAGAAAAAGCTGGATCATAAATAAACGAGGGTGGATGACAGGGGGGCGTTTCGGTTGAAACGTCCTCTTCTTGTCATTTATTCGTATTAAATTAAGTTCAAGAGGAGCAGATTTTATGTATGTAGATGACACTATTGCTGCAATTTCAACACCTCCCGGTGTAGGAGGAATAGGAATTGTACGTGTTAGCGGCAAGGATTCGGTTAAAATAGTTGATAAAATATTTAAAAATCCAAAGGGCAAAAAATTAAGCAGTGTAAAAACCCATACAATTCATTATGGCTATATATGTAATCCTGATGAAAATCAGGTTATCGATGAAGTTCTGGTTTCCGTTATGCGTGAGCCACATACCTATACAAGGGAAGATGTAGTGGAAATTAATTGTCATGGTGGAATTGTATCAACGAGAAATGTTCTTGAACAAGTTTTAAAAGCTGGCGCGCGTATAGCTGATCCGGGGGAATTTACAAAGCGCGCCTTTTTAAACGGACGAATTGATTTAGTGCAGGCCGAAGCCATTATTGATATTATTAATTCAAAAACGACTTTGGGATTGGAAACGGCTGTTGATCAGCTTGAAGGAAGTTTATCAAAAAGTATTTATGATATAAGAAACCAACTCCTTGGTATAGCGGCTCATTTACAGGCAGCAGCTGATTTTCCGGAAGATGATATTGAAGAGCTCACAACAGAGAATTTACTGAATTCCTTAAATGAGCTTAATTTGAGAATAAGTAACCTGATTGAAACAGCAGATATGGGTAAAATCATCAGAGAAGGTCTAAGTACGGTTATTGTAGGGAAGCCTAATGTTGGCAAATCATCGTTATTAAATGCATTGGTAAGGGAAAACAGAGCAATTGTAACTGAAATACCGGGAACGACGCGGGATATTATTGAGGAATATGTAAATATTAAAGGAGTACCTTTAAAAATAATTGATACTGCTGGAATCAGAGAAACAAGTGATGTAGTGGAGAAAATAGGAGTCGAAAAATCCAGAGATATTATAAGGTCAGCTGATCTTGTAATACTTATTTTTGATGGAAGCAGAGAATTGGATGATGATGATAAAAATATCATTCAGTTAGTGAAGGATAAAAAGGTAATCATTCTGATAAATAAATCAGACCTGAAAATGAATATTGATGCTGAATATATAGCGAATGTCTTTAAAAACAAGCCTATTATTGAAATATCGGTCTTAAAGGGCACCGGACTTGATCAATTGGAGCAGGAAATTAAGGATATGTTTTTTGCCGGGAAAGTAAGTATTCGAGAAGATTCTATAATAACCAATATGAGGCATAAGGATTCTTTAATCAAAGCAAGAAAAAGTCTGAACGAAGCAATAAATTCCTTAAGGATTGGTATGCCGGTTGATATGGTTTCGATTGATATAAGCAATGCGATAGAGAGTATGGGCGAAATTATTGGATTAACGGTATCAGAAGAAATTATTGATCGTATATTTCATGAGTTTTGCCTTGGAAAATGAGGTGATAGAATGGATTATTATGCAGGAGAATATGATGTTGTTGTAATAGGGGGAGGACATGCAGGCTGTGAGGCAGCTTTAGCAGCTGCAAGGCTAGGATGCTCAACGATTATGTTTTGTATCAATCTTGACAGTATTGCCAATATGCCATGTAATCCTAATATCGGAGGAACGGCTAAAGGGCATCTTGTAAGAGAAATTGATGCCTTGGGCGGTGAAATGGGAAAAAATGCGGATAAGACATTTATACAGTCCAGAATTTTGAATCGGGGAAAAGGACCTGCAGTGTATTCCCTTCGTGCGCAATCCGACAGAAAGGCATATCAAATGGAAATGAAGCATACGCTTGAAAAGCAGGAAAATCTGGATATACGACAAGCAGAAATTGTTGACCTGATTATTGAGGATAATAAGGTAAAAGGCGTAAAAACCCATACGGGTGCTATTTTTAATACAAAAGCTGTTATATTGGCGACAGGTACATACTTGCGTGGTAAAATTATCATCGGGGATGTAAGCTATAGCGGAGGGCCGGATGGATTATTTCCTGCAAACCGATTGTCGGAAGCATTAAATAAATATGGAATTGAGTTAATGCGTTTTAAAACAGGAACACCTCCGAGAGTAAACTCAAGAACCGTTGATTTTTCAAAAATGGAGGAACAAAAGGGTGATGATGTTATTACTCCTTTTTCATTTGAAACTGAAAATATAGGCGAAAACAAGGTGTCCTGCTGGCTTACCTATACTAACGAAAAGACACATAAAATTATTCGGGATAATTTGCATAGGTCGCCGTTATATGGGGGTGTAATCGAAGGAATAGGTCCACGTTATTGCCCTTCTATAGAGGACAAGGTTGTACGTTTTGCAGATAAGGAGCGTCACCAGATTTTTATTGAACCAATGGGTTTGAATACGGAAGAAATGTATGTTCAGGGAATGTCAAGCAGCTTGCCTGAGGATGTGCAGATCGAAATGCTAAGAACCATTCCCGGACTTGAAAATGTGAAAATAATGCGGACGGCATATGCCATTGAATATGACTGCATTAATCCTACACAGCTTAAATTAACCCTGGAGTTTAAAAAAATATCAGGCTTATATGGTGCCGGTCAGTTCAACGGAACTTCAGGTTATGAAGAGGCCGCTGCACAAGGTTTAATTGCAGGCATTAATGCTGCTTTAAAAATAAAACAGAAAGAACCACTTATTCTTGACCGTTCTGAAGCATATATAGGTACGTTAATTGACGACCTTGTTACTAAGGGAACATCGGAGCCTTACAGAATGATGACATCAAGGTCCGAATACAGGCTGCTGTTAAGACAGGATAATGCGGATTTAAGATTAACTCCCATAGGGTATAAAATAGGGTTGATTTCCCAGGAGAGATATGAGAAATTTTTAAAGAAAAAAGAAATGATTGAACAGGAAATAAAAAGATTGGAAACAACAATCATCAAGCCGACAGATAAAGTAAATGAATTTTTGGAAAGAAAAAACAGCGCTAAAATAAAAACAGGAATTCATCTTGTTGAATTATTAAAAAGGCCGGAGTTATCTTATGAGGATTTGGAAGAGATTGACGAAGAAAGGAAAGAGCTGCCTTTTTCTGTGGTTGAGCAGGTAACCATTCAAATCAAATATGAAGGTTATATAAAAAGGCAGATGGCACAGGTTGAGCAGTTCAAGAAAAATGAAAAAAGAAAAATTCCTGCCGACCTGGATTATAATAGTATTAAGGGGCTGCGTATAGAAGCAAAACAAAAGCTGTCTCAAATTCGGCCTGAATCAATAGGACAGGCTTCAAGAATTTCAGGAGTATCCCCTGCAGATATATCTGTATTGATGATATATCTTGAGCAAATGAGAAGAGGAAAGTCCAATGAATCTTAAATATGGAGGAGAATATGGATTTCGACAGTTTATTGAAGGATGGTGCATTGGAATATAATATTGAATTATCTGAAAATCAAATTCAGCAATTCAGAAGATATAAAGAGCTTTTAATTGAATGGAATGAAAAAATGAATCTGACGGCTATTGAAGATGAATATGATATAGTGATTAAGCATTTTATTGATTCCATTTCATGTTTTTCTACAAAATTAATTGAAAAGGGGCTAAAATTGATTGATATTGGAACAGGTGCGGGCTTTCCGGGTATACCTATAAAAATAGCTGCACCTGAAATGGAAGTTGTTTTATTGGATTCGTTGAACAAAAGAGTAAACTTTTTAAATGCAGTGATTAATGAACTAAATTTGAAAGGAATTACGGCCATACACGGACGTGCTGAGGATATTGCTCATAAAAAAGAACACAGAGAAAAGTATGACATTGCGGTAGCACGTGCCGTTGCGAATCTTTCCGTCCTTTCAGAGTATTGCATTCCTTTTGTAAAGACAGGCGGTTATTTCATAAGTATGAAAGGGCCGAATGTAAATGATGAATTAACTCAGGCGCAAAATGCAATCAAAATTTTGGGCGGAGAATTTAAGGAAAAATTAGATATTAAATTGCCGAAAGCAGACATAACCCACAGCATTATCGTGATAAAAAAATTGTTGCAATGTCCGACAAAATATCCCAGAAAGGCAGGAAAACCATCAAAAGAACCTCTGTAACAGGTTTTTTCATGACACCTAATGTATAAATCTGACGAACGATTTTTTACCACAAATGGAAATAATATGTTATAATATTAACGTCAATAGTTTTGTTGGTACTTTTTCATTAGTTTTTGTCAGCATTTATATGATTTTGAATAAATATTGGACAAGCTTTAGTATAAAAAGGGGTGTCATGCAATGATGGAGGTTATGTCAATGTTTCGGATTAATAATGAAGAAAAAAATAAAATTATATATGTTCCTATTGAAAAAATAAAACCAAATCCTTATCAACCAAGAAAGCATTTTGATAAAGCTGCTTTGGAAGAATTGTGCGAATCCATTAAGCAGTATGGCGTTTTGCAGCCAATTAATGTACGGAAGATGAGTTCCGGAAGCTATGAGCTTATTTCAGGAGAAAGAAGATTACGCGCTTCAAAAATGGCTAATTTAACTGAAATACCGGCAATTATAATGGATATAAACGACAACGATTCTGCTGTAATGGCATTGATAGAAAATTTGCAGCGTGAAGACCTGGGATTTATGGAAGAAGCAGAAGGATATATGCATTTAATATCTGATCATGGTTTTACTCAGGAGGAATTAGCCCAAAAGGTGGGAAAAACTCAGTCTACAATTGCCAATAAGCTTCGTCTTTTAAAGCTGCCCCCGCTTGTAAAGAAGATTATTAATGACAACGAGTTGACCGAACGTCACGCGCGGGCATTATTAAAGCTTCCGGATGAACAACTGCAGTTGAAGGTATTAAAGATAGTTTGTGAAAAAGGGTTAAACGTGAAAAAGACAGAAGAACTCATACAAAATACAATTGAGAAATATACACAGGAAAAGTCCAGGCAGCCAAAAAAGAGAGAAGTAAGGGTATTTCGTGATATAAGAATTTATATCAATACTTTAAAGCAAGCCGTTGACATGATGAAAAAGGCTGGTATTGAAGCAAAATCCATATATAATGATATGGGTAATTATATTGAATATGTAATAAGAATACCAAAGTAAAAGGTAAATATTAAAGGAATGGGTAACTGTATATCCATTCTTTTTTATTTTATGTTTTTCCCAATAATAGAAGAAATCCTATTAAAATAAAAGAAATGCCGGCACCTACATGAATAAAATTCTGTGGTATATACCTTTGTAAAAAAGTCCCGCCTATAACCCCTAATAATGAAGAAATAACCAGAGCGCATGCAGAACCGATAAAAACGGAAGCTGCTGATTTTGACCTGGATGCAAGAATCATTGTAGATAATTGTGTTTTATCACCCAATTCTGCTAAAAAAACCAATGCAAATGTTGTTAATACCGTTTTCCACATTTCTTAATTGACCCTCCTGCCGTATGTAAGCATTTTTTTAATGATAAGTTGATACAATATGCCAGGAAAATTCCGATAAATATACTTATAAAGATGCTTAAAATAAAAGGTTCTATTTCTACATATAAATAATTGGAATAATTTGAGCTAAACATTTCTTTGTGAGTTTTTTTAATTATATTTACTGCTTTTATAGAAATGATAGGAATAAAGTTTGTTATCATTATAGTATCAAATTCATTTCTAAAGAAGTTTGCCCAGGAAAAAAGGCAGAATATAATGTTAATACATAACAGTATAGAAAATAGTATCTTTGAAAGCTTCAATATATCACCTCAAAGCAGATACATGAACGATTTTATCAGAATATTTTCCTCGTTTAATTATATTCATATTTTTTTTTATTATTCTGAATATATATTTGTACATAAAAATGTTTCACGTGAAACATTTTTATGCTATAATTATTGATAATGAAATGACCTCATTTCTTTCTGTAATAAAGGAGGTGGTGATAAATTGTCGAAAATAATAGCAATTGCAAATCAGAAGGGTGGAGTCGGTAAAACAACTACGGCAGTAAATGTAAGTGCATGTCTTGCAGCAAGAGGAAGAAAGGTTTTAATTATTGATATTGACCCACAGGGCAACACCACCAGCGGATTAGGAATTAATAAGAGAGCGATAAACAGGTCCATATATGATATTTTAATAAATGATGAGTCAATGAGTAATGTTATTCTTAAAACGGAGTATGATAATTTATTTATATGTCCGTCCAATATTCAGCTTGCAGGTGCCGAAATAGAATTGGTTTCGATTATGTCAAGAGAATATCGGTTGAAAAATGCACTAATGCCTGTTAAGGACGAATATGATTATATTATTATTGATTGTCCTCCTTCACTGGGGCTTCTTACACTGAATGCTTTTTCTTGTGCCAATTCAATTCTTGTACCTATACAATGTGAGTATTATGCATTAGAAGGGCTGAGTCAATTAATGAATACCATAAGGCAAGTTAAAAAAATCTTAAACCCGGAGCTGGATATTGAGGGAGTTCTTTTAACCATGTTTGATGCGAGAACCAATCTTTCTATACAAGTGGTCGCAGAAGTAAAAAAGTACTTCCCACAAAAAGTATATAAAACAGTTATCCCAAGAAATATCAGACTTAGTGAAGCGCCAAGCTATGGCCAGCCTATTATTGTATATGATCCGAAATCAAGAGGTGCCGAGTGCTATATTGAGTTAGCCGATGAAATTATAGAATATACGGAAGAGGGATATGAATGAGCAAGAGAGGTTTGGGAAAAGGATTAGATGCACTTTTTCCGGAAATCGAGAATAATGACGAGGGTACAATCAGAGAAATTAAAATATCAGAAGTGGAGCCTAATAAGCATCAGCCAAGGAAATACTTTGATCAGGAAAAACTTGAAATGCTTGCGGAATCAATAAAAACGCATGGGGTTATACAACCTATTATTGTACAGAAACAAGAAACCGGTTTTTATAAAATTATTGCAGGTGAAAGACGATGGAGAGCGGCAAGGCTTGCAGGACTTAAAACAATACCTGTTATTGTAAAAGACTATAATAAAAAAGATGTTTTAGAAATTGCACTTATTGAAAACCTGCAGAGAGAGGATTTAAATCCTATAGAAGAATCGGAAGCATATAAAAATTTGCTTGAGGAATTTGGACTAACTCAAGAGGAAATAAGTATGAGGGTAGGAAAAAGCCGTTCGGCTATTGCTAATTCTCTCAGGCTTTTAAATTTGTGTACGGAAATCAGACAAATGTTAATTGAAGATAAAATAAGCAGTGGACATGCACGGGCATTATTGTCCGTTGAAGATATTAACCTTCAAAAAGAAATTGCTCATTTAATTGTAGAAAAGCAGTTAAGTGTCAGAGAAACAGAAAAGCTGGTAAAAGAATATGGTAAAAACAATCATAAAAAGGAGAAAAATAAAAAAGATGTTTTGAGCCATTATTTTTCTGATTTAGAGGATAATCTTTCAAAAGCACTTGGGACCAAGGTGAAGATACATTCAGGAAAAAAGAAAGGGAAAATTGAAATAGAATATTATTCCGATGAAGACCTTGAAAGATTGATAAATTTAATTAGCAAACAGACATTTATATAAATAAGTTTACATAATGTAAGTTATTGGAAAATTGTCGATTCATTTAAATTGACTGTGATTGATTTTTAGAAGCATAGTAATATAAAATCATTCGTAAAACAAAAAATGAATTGTAGGGCAAATAAATAGGGATTTGGTTGTTTCACGTGAAACAGAAGGAGGAGAAATATGTATGAACGGTATCGGACTTGTTTTAGATACTTATTCAAATTTGATAATATCTTGTTCTGCCGTATTAATAATATTATTACTGATCATTACTATAGCAAATAGTGTTAAATTAAGAAAAATGATTCGTAAATATGAAAAATTAATTAGTAACTGTAACAGCGGCGACCTGGAAGAAGTTGTATTAAATTATTATGGAAAAATTGATGAGATTGACAAGAGATATAAAGATATTCAGCAATCAATACAAAAAATCGAAGGCCAACTTTCACTTTGCACGCAGAAAGTTGGAATTGTGAGATATAATGCTTTTGATGATGTAGGAAGTAACTTAAGTTTTGCAATTGCTTTGCTTGATGAAAATGATAACGGCGTTGTTCTTAATGGCGTTTACTCAAGAGACAGCTCGGTTACTTATGGCAAGCCTGTAGAAAACGGCAAATCTAAGTATCCGCTTTCTGCAGAAGAAATCCAGGCAATTGATTTGGCCAGGAGAAATTATAATACAAGAACGTTTTTATATCAGTAAATAATAGTAATAGTGGCGACCTGACAGGTCGCCACTATAGTTTCTTTTCTATTTTTTAATTTGGTTGAAGTTCAGGAACGTTACTTAATTTATATTCCCAGACCTTTAAGTAGATTTCGTTAACTTCTTCCGGAGTAATCTTATATTTTTTTGCAACTTCCTTCAAAGCATTCTCTTCATATTCCTTTATCTTTTTCATTTTTTCTTTTGACCATTTTTCAGCTTCTTCTTTAGATAGGTTTTCGGGCTGTTTTAGATTGTTAGGATGTTCAGGGGACATCATATAGTTTAAATATGCTTCAAAAATTTCTGTCTCCCTGTTTGTTGGCTCCGGAACAGTATGTTTTGTGCTTGTTGAATTGTTGGAATTAGAATTGTCCGAGACTTCATTTTTTGAAGAAGCATTACTATCTGCCGATTTAGAAGGCTCAGGGGTGGTCTCATTAGCTGCTTCGTCTTTTTGATTGGATTCTGTTTGAACAGTGGTATTGGAAACATTAGCAGGTTTTGTTTTATTTTTTTTGCAACCTGTTACAGAAATAGCAAGGATAAAGGATAAAAGAAAAATAACGTATTTGTTCATGTCTACACCTCCAAATAGTATTATACAGATTTTAAGGTATTTAAACAATCTAAAATATAAATTTTTTTCATTGCGTAGGTTATGTAAAAGTGATAAAATAGATTGAGTTTAATTTCTCATAGTTTAAGTAAACTTTATTATGAAGTGAGTAGTGAGGTTTATTTTGCTTACATAGAGGAGATTGGATGTTAATGAATAAAAAAAGCAAATTTATATGGATTTATGCTTTTGTATTGTTTGCTATAGCATTTTTGCTTATTATTTTCTCTGCAATCAGCCAGCACAGAATTTACATGAATCTCAGCACGTATAAGGATGAAATGAGCAAACAGACGGGGTTGTTTGAAGGTATTGAGCAGAGTATGTCTGCACTGGTAGAAAAAAATGAAGATTTAGAGAAACGATTAAAAAAAGCTGAAGAACAAAATGAAAAATTAGAAAATGATAATAAAATTGCGAATGAAAAATTAGAACAGCTAAGTGCACAAATTAGTGCAGTAGGAATAAGCATTGATAATCTGATTCAGGCAAAAGAATATTTTGATAAGAAGCAGTATAAAGAAAGTGCTTTATGTTTGGAAAAGGTCAATCCTGAACTGCTTGGGGAAAAGAGCAGAGCTTTATATAACAGTATGTCGGAAGTATCCTTTGAAAAGGCTGCCAAAGCTTTTTATAATGAAGGATATAAATTATATACTTCAGGAGATTATGCGAATGCTGCTCAATGCTTTGAAAATTCGATAAAATTTAAAACCGACCAATATTATTCCGATGATGCTATGTATTATTTGGGATACAGTTATTTAGAGCTGAACGATATAGAGAAAGCAAGGGATACCTTTAATCAATTTAAAGAAATGTATCCTGCCAGTCAATTTATATCTTCTGTGCAAAAAGCTCTGGATAATATCAACACAACCAATGAACAATAAAAGGTCCTATTGATGGGCCTTTTAAAATGTTGATGTATTTATTTGCAAGCAATGGGTTGAATAATTGGTTAGTTATAGTATAATAATTACATAATAATAAAGATACTATATAAAACACAGATATGAGAGGGATTATAATGATTGATATTAAATTGCTGCGTAATGAAACCGATAAAGTAAGAAAAGCGCTTGAAAAAAGAAAAGAAAACTTTGATTTGGATGCTTTTTTAAAGCTGGATGAAAAAAGAAGAGAGTTATTATATGAAACAGAGCAATTAAAAAGCAAACAGAATGCCGTATCTAAACAGATACCTCAATTAAAAAAAGAAGGCAAGGATATATCCGGATTATTAGAGGATATGAAAACCTTATCAGATAATATAAAGAATCTGGATGCGCAGGTTAGGGTAGTGGATGAAGAGATTAACAAGGTACTGCTTACAATTCCCAATATTCCTCATGAAAGTGTGCCTGACGGAGATTCGGATGAGGACAATGTTGAAGTAAGGCGATGGGGTCAGCCAAGAAGCTTTGATTTTGAAGCAAAGCCTCATTGGGATATAGGAGAAGAGCTGGACATTCTGGATTTCTCAACAGCAGCCAAAATAACCGGCGCACGTTTTACTGTTTATAAAGGAGACGGTGCGCGTCTGGAAAGGGCAATAATTAATTTCTTTTTGGATATACATACGGAAAAGCATGGGTATACCGAAATTTTTCCGCCATTTATGGTACATAGGAACAGCATGATTGGAACCGGCCAGCTTCCCAAATTTGAAGAGGATGCATTTAAGGTTTCCGGTACGGAGTATTTTCTTATTCCAACAGCGGAGGTTCCTGTAACCAATATGTATCGCGAACAGATCTTAGATGCAAAGCAGCTGCCGATAAAGCATGTGGCATATTCAGCATGTTTCAGGGCGGAAGCAGGATCTGCCGGTCGGGATACCAGAGGGTTAATAAGACAGCATCAATTTAATAAGGTCGAGTTGGTTAAATTTGTTGAACCTGAACATTCATATGAAGAGCTTGAAGCGTTGACCAGAGATGCGGAAGATGTACTGCAGCTTCTTGGCCTGCCATATAGAGTGGTAAAAATATGTGTGGGTGATCTTGGCTTTACAGCTGCTTTGAAATATGATATAGAAGTTTGGATGCCGAGTTACAATAGATATGTAGAAATTTCATCCTGCAGTAATTTTGAGGATTTCCAGGCAAGAAGGGCAAATATAAAATATAAAAAGAGTGCAAAAGACAAAGCACAGTTTGTGCATACCCTTAACGGCTCTGGTTTGGCAGTAGGGAGAACAGTTGCTGCTATACTGGAGAATTACCAGAACAGCGACGGTTCGGTTACAATACCGGAGGTATTAAGAGGCTACATGGGCGGCAAAGAAGTTATAGGCAAATAGGAGATAGGGATAGCATAGATGTTTTTGGGTTGTCTATTTAAATTATATGTATTTGATAGTTTGAGGGCGGACAGAGTAGTCTGCCCCCATCTGAAATACAGATTCTATATGAACGGCATACATTTAAAGGTTTTTATTTATCGTAAATCAAAGTAACGTTGCGGATATGTTTTTGCATTGTAACTCATTTATTGGAACAGCCTAAAAATACCATTATAAAAAGTGTTGACAGAATCTTTGATTTCTGCTATAGTATTATATGTCACTCGTACGGAGAGGTGTCCGAGCGGTTTAAGGAGCTGGTCTTGAAAACCAGTGACTCGAAAGAGCCGTGAGTTCGAATCTCACCCTCTCCGCCATAATTTAATAGAACTACATTTATGTAGACTTATATGGAGAAGTACTCAAGTAGGTCGAAGAGGCGCCCCTGCTAAGGGTGTAGGTCGGGAAACCGGCGCGAGAGTTCGAATCTCTCCTTCTCCGCCAAATAAAAATACACTTGGAAATCAAGTGTATTTTTTAATTGTACGAAAATTTATAGAAATTTTACACAAATTAATTTTTCAATAATAATTTATATTTATTCAGCTACAACCAATACCCTTATTCTGCCTCCGTTCTGTTCGCTTTTATCACTGTAGGCTTTTATTCTGGCATTGTCGGGGATATCGCTGAGTGTTATTTTCTGATAGGTGATGCCGCTGTTTTCGGTATCATAAACCTCTTTATAAACCGCCAGATTGCTGCTAACCTTATATTTTGCTTTTTTCCCGTAGGCATACTGAACATCTGCCTTTGATATAATGTCATCTACAAAAGTTAATTTCTTAATCCAATTGATTTGCCCGTTTTCTACTTTAAGCATGGCCGGATTATGGCTTGAAACACCATATAAAACATTGGTTGTTATTAAACTGTTGATTTTGCCGTCAATAATAATTTTGTAATATCCCTGCGTGTACAATAGATTTTCGTCTTTCTCTGCCTTTATGACAATTCCGTATTGATAAAGATCGTTGGTATAATCATTTAAAACAAGTCTATTGATTTCTCCTGATTCATTTTTTTCATAATACAATATGTCTGAAGCGGAGAAATTGCAGCCGTCAATTCGGCTTGGATATATTCTTGCGCCTTTCCCGTTTTCATGCTCTTTATATTTGGCTATATCTATAATTTTCAAATCGGATGAAAGCTTGTTTTGACCCAACATAAGTTTTGATGCCTGAAACTGTCCGTAAATGTTTTTTTGTTGGGGGATGGTTTTTATAGAAGCTTTCCCGTTTGAGAATAGGATGTCTACAAGCCTGCCTCTGTAATTGCTGTAGTCCCGGTCTGTAATATACTGAGCGGTCTGTCCGTCGGTTAAAAGGACATTGATATAATGCAGACTGCTTATTTCTTTATTTTGTTCCATCTTGTCCTTTAACCCTGTTGACAGAATATATCCGACAACAGAGCTGTTTTTTTCGAATGGGATAACATCTGCTACTTTCCCATCCTTGTCCAGACACACAGTAACCATATCGCCAATGGGAATTCCTCCTGAAGAAAGCTTTTCAAAAGCTGCTGCCGTACTTATTTCAAAGGTTTTCCCCGAAAGAACCACTTTGCTGACGCTGTCCTTATTGGGAAGTGCATCGTCATAAGTTCCGGAAAATTGATTGATGTAGGCAATCAGTACATTGCTTTCCGGTTCATAGTAGCAAATATCATATGGCTGAAGATCTGACAGGGATACGATTTTTCCGTCTCTTACTACGGTTGTGAAAGAATCAGGTACAATTTGACCTGAACCATAGGTAAATGGTCCATCCATGCTGTCCTTTTCCAGTTTTAAATATTTAATCATGTTATTATCCGTATAATAAACGGTCAGTTTATCGCCCATTTCAAAGTTTGAAAGCGCTGCGGCATAATTTGAAGCCAGATTGCCTTGATAGACAACCGTATCATCGTCAAATTTTAAAAGATCGTTTTTGTTAAAGGCTATAATATTTTTGCCTAAAACGGATCTTATAATATAGCTAGTGGATCTGCTGCCGGCATCCTTTTTTAAATTCAGGTACCTTACTTCACCGTTTTTTGAATAATAGACAGTCAGCTTATCGCCGGTACCGATATTTAACACTGCATTTTTATATACCGACGGAATTCCTGCCTGGTATACCGTCACATCGTCCGCAAAAGTCAGTAGTTCTTCTTGCTCATAGGTCATGATGCTGTTTTTCAGGACAGATTTTACCGTATAAGTTTTTTCAGGATAATCAACAGGGAAGAATAAAACAATCTCATTATCTTTGTTGAGGATTAAATCTCCTTGTTTCATAACACAGTCATTTGTTAAAGAACCTTTTTTAAAGGTGCCTGCCGATGTTTGAATCCAATTGTCGGATGCGGTATTGTCCGAAAGAATAATGACATTCTCAATGTATTTTAACTCCATATTTTCTATACAATAATTTCCGGTTCCCTTTCTTATTGTCAACAGGGTGTTTTTGATAATCTTGGCCGTATCAAGCCTTGTAACGTTTTTATATGCAGCGAAGTCCGTACCGGCCAGTATCCCGACTTTTTTTGCCTGGTTTATCTGGGCTTCCGCCCAGGAATAGGTCTGCGTTTGTGCCGTATATCCAAGCATTTCAAGCATTACTTTGCAAAGCTCTTCATAAGTTACGGTATTTTCCGGATAAAAATTCCCGTCAGGATAACCTGTAAAGTAACCATTGCGTGTTGCGGCATCAATATATGCGGCTGCCCAATGATAATACGGGACATCATTATACGGCGAAATATTGCTTTGGCGAGGGACTTCAATATTATTCATTACCGTCACAATCTTTGCAAGCTCCGCTCTGGTTACGAGGCCGCTTTCTCCAAAGCTGCCGTCAGGATAGCCGGACATAACTCCCAGTCCGGAAACAAAATCAACCGACTTATCCATACTTATTTCCGCATGAATAGGAAGCTGCAATAAAATGATACAAACAATAACAAAGATAGAAAAGATTTTTTTCATTTTATACTCACCTCATCAATTATCCTGTCATCCGGATTAAGCCCTTCAATAATCTCGGTATAATCCTTGTTGCGTATTCCTGTTTTAACCTTTATCTTTTCTGTTTTTCCATTCTTAATGCGAATTACCTCTGTTCCGTTTATATATTTGGTGGGAACCAAAAGAACGTCGGATTTTTCTTCAACGATGATATCGACGTTCACATTCATTCCGACTTTCATTTCGGAAAAATCGTCAATCTTAATCTTAACGGTGTAATACGTGACGCCATCCTTTGGAACGCCGGTACTTTCAATGGATTTTACAGACCCTGTATAGGTTTTGTCTCCAAGGGCATCCAGCTTCATGTTGACTTTTTGGCCAGTTTTTATCTTGGAGATGTATATTTCATCGATTTGTACCTCGGCACACAAACTGTTTCGGTCGGATATCACGGCAAGTGGTGTTTGTGGTGTTGCAAATTCGGACAGCTTGACATATCTTTTTTGTACGATTCCACTGACGGGGGACGTAATGACATAATCTTCAAGGCTTTTATTTAATTGATTCAGCCTTGTCTTAATATCTTCTATCTGGATTTTGCTGTTATCGATGGCATTTGTAATGGTATCATTTTTTAAAGTGGCGATAATCTGTCCGGTATGAACACGAGTTCCTTCTGAAACATTTTTCGTGATTACCTCACCGCTTTGCAGAGCCACAACCGTTTTTGACGTGTTATATTCAAACTGTCCTTCAGCCATTGAAGCGATATGGTTTACAATGGCGGTTGCACGGTCACCTACATGAATACCTCCCGGGTTGTCAACCAGCAATTCTATATACACAGCTGCTCTGTTGCTGCCCAACGATTCTATGCCGTCATAAATTCTGCTTACTCTGCCGTATACCTTCATGTTATTTGGCGTTAAGTAGATTTCAGCCGGACTTCCTACATTGATATCCTTGATTTGTCCGGCGTTGAACGGAAGCTTAAGCTTCAGGATATCATTGTCAACAATATCGGCTATTTTTGTTCCTGCGTTTACAAATACCCCTTTTTCAATATAAAGCTTTTGAATGATTCCATCGCCGGTTGCCTTAATGCTGAGGTCATTTGCCGCATTTACGCTTTGCCTGTATGATAGTTCGGCTTTTTTCAGTGCCATTTCCTGTTGTTCTATCTGATTTCTTAAATCAACCGAATCAATGGTATAAAGAACAGCACCTTTCTCCACAAAGTCATCTTCTTCAAAATTACAGCTTGTAATCTTACCGCTTACTTTCGAGGTAATATTATAATCGTCATTTGAGGTGATTGTTCCGGTTTCAGAAACAATATCGCTGATATTGCCTCTGGTAACAACTACGGAATCTTTTTTAAGCGCATTGGTTTTATATAATTTCATTCCACTTGCGGTAAATATGACTGAGACCGACAATACAGCCGCAATCCCAAAAGCAATTATAAGTGTCTTTCTTTTTACCTGCATATTATCAACCTCCTGTTATTCAACGCTTTTTAACGCACCTATCATATCAATTTGCCTAAACTTTTTGCCAAGCATCCGGTTTACAATCAGTGAAAAGCTCATGGTCAATATAACGGCGAACACATAGCTTCGTGGTTTTATATATACATTCAACACATAACCGAATCGTACGGAATCTCCTACCACGACGTTGCACAAAAATATGCCGAAGGGTATTCCTAAAAGAATTCCTATTATTGTAAATATGATGTTTTCCGTAAGTATCAGGCTTCTTATTTCTTTATCACGGAAGCCAAGCACCATAAGGGTTGCAAGCTCTCTCATGCGTTCATAAAAATTCAGTATGCCGAGGTTATACAGCACTACCAGTGCAAGCATACCTCCAAATGAAATAAAGACTACAACAAAAACATCAATGACCTTAAAATTATTTCTGATGGATTGGATAAGCTCATTTCTGCTTTTTGCGACAATAACGAAGTCATAATCCATTACTTTATTTGCTACTGCTTTGGGGTTATCGGTTTTTATATAAGCAATGGAAGGGGAGTAGCTGTGACTATTATTTTCCCAATAGCTTTTTCCCATATAGCTTACCAGGTTGCTGTCTGACAAGCCGCTGACAAATCCCTTTTCTTTTCGATTGCTTGTGCCCACCGTATAGGTAATTTCCTCTCCTATGCTTATATTCAGCTTTTTTGCAATATCCCTTGCCAGTAATATGCCGTCTTTCGGCAATTCCATCGGTACTTCGGATTTTTCGCTGATTAACATTAAGGATACGGTATCCTCCATAATATGAAGGGAACCGCTTTCTTTACGATTATCCTTATAGACACTGAAAGAAGTGTCCATTTCGTATTCAACTGCCTGCACACCTTCCAGTTCCTTCAGTCGATGATATACAATTTGCGGTGTGTTTCTGTTTATGATTACCTGTAAATCAAATTGATACAGCTCTTCATATCTAAGGTCTATAAAATGGGAGTTGGAATCCCAAAATCCGAATGTACCAAGCACAATCCCCATACAGCCGGTTACACCGGCAACGCACATAATCATTCGCATTTTGTTCCTGAAAATGTTTCGGATAATGGTTTTGGCAGAAAAATTCAATCGGTTCCATAAAAATGTTATCTTTTCCAAAAAGATATCTTTTGCGGCCTTAGGCGGTTTGGGACGCATACATTCCGCCGGCTTTTCCATCAATTCCCTTTTGCATATAATAAAAGCTGTCCCAACACAGAATAAGTTGGTCAATACAAATGCATATAGTATAGCCATTTGGTCAATGAACATGTCATGGGGCGGCAGGATCAGAACCGTACTGTAAACGTTATAAAGGGATACGGCCAGCTTCATGGAGGGAAGACAGCCTAAAATCATGCCTATTACTACAACAATAACGGAATAGGATAAATAATACATCATAATAGTTTTGTCCGCATATCCTAACGCTTTAAGGGTTCCGATCTGAACTCTTGCATTTTCAATAATTCTTGACATGGTGGTAAACATGATTAATGCGGATATGATAAAAAAAATCCAGGGCAGTACGGTAGCCATTACTTTTATGTACTGGATGGTATCAATAATGATGTAAGTGGAGGTTTTATCAGGAAGCTCGGTCAGATTGGATACCTTATAACCAAGCCTTTCCTTCACTTCATTTTTAAAATAATTCTTATCCGCATTGTTTTCTAACTTTACACATATCTGATTGTATATATTTTCTCCGGCAATTTCGCTGAGGGTTTCTTCATCCATAAACGCCACACCGGTTTTATAGCTGTTTTGTATCGGTTCAATACTGGTTGCTATGGACATATATTCAGGTGCTTTAATCAGTGCACATATTCGAAAGGACATCTTTTTGTTGGTATTTTTAATCAGCAATTCATATGAATCGCCCACATCAAGATGATGGCTTTTTGCGTGATCCTCCAGCAGCATGATTTCACGTTTGTTTTTCGGAAAGTTTCCTTTTACAATAAGCGGTGTATTCAGCTTATAACCTCCGGATACGCCATGCAGGATAACGGTGACATCAGGCTTCCGGAGAGGTTCGGCTTCTAAAATAAGCTGTGACTGAACCGCTTCAACGCCGTCAATGCCTCTGATTTTTTTTTCATCCGTTTTGTTGAATTTATCACCGTCAATCCAGAAGTCTGCTACATTCTGCTGTTTAAAAAAGGTATGTGCCATATCCTGAAGATTTGTGTTTACTGTATGAATTCCAACAAAAATCAGTACACCCAAAGCGGTTATAATGATTACGGATAGCAGACGCGGCAATGTTGCCTGAATATCTTTAAAGAAATTTTTAACCAGCACTTTTTTCACCACTCTAACTCTTGAATTGGAATTGGATTGGAGTTTTCTTCATAGCTTTCCACAGTGCCGCTTTTCATTCGTATTACGACATCACCCATGGGAGCAAGTGCACCGTTGTGGGTTACCACAATGGCGGTTTTGTTTTGCTTTTTGCAGACGTCATATAAGAGAGCCAGAACGGTTTTACCTGTTTTGTAATCCAGTGCACCTGTTGGTTCATCACATAACAATATATCAGGATTTTTGGCAATGGCACGAGCGATGGCCACTCTTTGCTGTTCACCGCCTGACAATTGTGCAGGAAAATTATACAGACGCTCTCCCAGACCAACCATTTCCAGGGTTTCTTTGGCATCCAAAGGATTTTTACATATTTGGCGGGCCAGTTCAACATTTTCAAGTACATTAAGATTAGGCATCAGATTATAAAACTGAAAAACAAAGCCTACACTTTCCCGTCTGTATTCGGTAAGTTGTGCCTTTGAGTATTCCGCTATATTTTTTCCAAATACCGTGACCTTACCGCTTGTAGGAGTATCCATCCCGCCAAGCACATTCAGTACTGTTGATTTGCCGGCTCCGCTGGAGCCAAGCACAATGGCAAAGCTTCCTTCCTTAATCTTAAAGCTGATATTATTTACTGCGACAATTTTTGTTTCGCCAACAATGTATTCTTTTGAGAGATTTTCTATTTCTACGGAATATGCCATGAAAACCACCTTTCAAATAAATTGGACAATATTATACATGTGTATGTTTAACTTGACGTGTGTATAATTATATAGTATGATGTAGATATAATCAAGAATCAAAATTACAAAAATGTTGTTTAAGCTACAAAAAGGAAAAAGTGTAGAAAAACGAGGTGAAAAACTTATGGACACTTCTAAAAAAAAGGAAGACTTAAGAATACGCAGAACCTATAAGCTCCTGATGGAGGCACTGTTGTCACTAATGGAAGAGAAGCCCTTTGATAAAATCAATGTTACCGACATTTGTGAAAGGGCTATGGTACATCGTACAACATTCTACAAGCATTTTGAGGATAAATATCATTTGCTGTGCTACAGCTTAAAGGAGCTGGAAAATACCTTTATGCAGGATAAAGTGGCCAGCAATGATTTCAATACCATTAAGCAACATTATATGAATGTGGCGAAAAATGTTTTAGAGCATATGTCCAGCAACAGCAGACTATATAAATATGTAATTGAAAAAAATAAAAAGGACGCTATTTTGTCCATATTTCATAGTGCTGTTGTTGATAATCTGGTATCCCAATTAGAACTAACCAAAAAGCTTGGCGCACAACTTCCCGTTCCCATTCCTATTATAGCCGAATTTCATGCAGGTGCGGTTATTGCCACCGTATCCTGGTGGATTGAACATGATATGCCGATTCCGGCAGATGAATTGGTAAGATATATGGATTTTATGATTCAACAGGGGACTGCTATAACGAAACAGTAGAGCTTTCTGGTAATACATTTCAAAAAGACTTTCCTGAAATTGTTGAAATAAATTCTTTATATAGAGAAAATAATTGATTTTTTTAATAAAAGGAGTTTTTTTAATGGCATTTGGAATATATAAGCAATAATTCTCATAAATCAGTGCTATCAAATATTGACTTTAAAATACAAAAGAATAGAATAATAACTGTTAGCACTCTGTTGTAATGAGTGCTAATGATTTGCAGCTTCTATTGAATTTCTATGGCTGTTATTAGTTTTATCAAACAATGCGTATCACAATTCATAGAAGATTTTTCTGGATGCAATTTTTCTACTGCAGCATATGGATAAATGAATTAAGGGGGTAACGGAATGTATGGCATCTTTTATGAGTTAGTCATTTATTTCATGCTGTACTCTTTTGCCGGATGGCTTCTTGAGGTTACATATGCTTACGTCAAACAAGGCAAGTTCGTAAATCGGGGTTTTTTAGCGGGACCGGTGTGTCCTATCTATGGTTTTGCGGTTTTGCTGATCTTAAATTTAAGCTTCTTATTAAAATTCCGTCAAACAAGTTTGTTTACCAACCTGATTTCCATCACAGTGATGGCAACGGTTTTAGAATATATTGCAGGATATTTGCTGGAGACATTCCTGAATGTGAGAGCGTGGGATTACAGCAATGAATTTTGTAACCTGAAGGGACGGGTTTGTTTGAAGTTTTCAATACTTTGGGGGCTGCTTGGGTGTATGGTGATATATGGAGTACATCCGAGAGTAGTGCAGTATGTCAATGAAGTGGACGAAAGTGTGAAGATGCTGGTGTCCCTGATGTTTCTTGGTTGTATTTTGATTGACACGGCAAAATCCGTACTTTCAAGAGTTAATCTTTCAAATTCTTACAATGGCTCATATAGGTGTTAGCTTTCTGCTCCGGCTATTTTCGTTTAAGCTGCCGTCAACTGCTAAAATGAATAGGCAGTTATAAATACAAAAGTAAAGATGAAGAAGGAGTTGAGAAGTTATGCAAATTAAGCCATTAGGATCAAGAGTCCTGCTTAAAGAAATAGAAGCGCAGGAAACCACAAAGAGCGGTATCGTTTTACCGTCAAATGCCAAGGAAAAACCATATATGGCAGAAGTTATTGAAGTAGGTCCCGGTGAGATCAAAGATGGCAAAGAAATAAAAATGCAAGTAAAAAAAGGGGATAAGGTGCTTTACAGCAGATATGCCGGGACGGAAATAAAGCTGGATGACCAAAAATATCTGATAGTAAGACAGGAAGATATTTTGGCGCTTGTAGATTAAAGGAGGGGAATGGATATGGCAGCAAAAATGATAACATTTGATGCAGATGCCAGAAAATTAATAGAGCAAGGTGTTAATCAACTGGCGGATACCGTTAAAGTAACGCTTGGTCCAAAAGGAAGAAACGTAGTATTGGAAAAGAAATACGGCTCTCCTACTATCACGAATGATGGTGTAACCATCGCAAAGGAGATAGAACTGGAGGACCCATATGCAAACATGGGAGCCCAGTTGGTAAAGGAAGTGGCCAGCAAAACAAATGATATTGCCGGAGATGGTACGACTACGGCAACAGTTCTTGCTCAGGCAATCGTCAGAGAAGGAATGAAAAACATAGCAGCGGGAGCTAATCCAATCATTTTGAAAAAAGGCATAGAAAAGGCTACAGATAAAGCTGTTGAGGTAATTAAGAGCAACAGTCAGAAAATAAAAGGCAAACATGATATGGCTTTTGTAGCTGCAATATCCTCAGGAGATGAAACAATAGGCAACTTGATTGCCGATGCCATGGAAAAAGTCACGGCAGAGGGCGTTATTACCATTGAAGAAAATAAAACTTCCGATACCGTTATAGAAGTAGTTGAAGGAATGCAGTTTGACAGGGGATATATTTCTCCGTACATGATAACCGACAGTGACAAGATGGAAGCAGTATTGGAAGACCCATACATTTTAATCACCGATAAGAAGATAAGCAATGCACAAGATCTGCTGCCCGCCCTTGAATTAATAGTAAATAACGGCGGAAAGATGCTTTTGATTGCAGAGGATGTAGAAGGGGATGCTTTGGCAACTTTGGTTGTAAACAAAATGAGGGGAACCTTTACATGCGTTGCTGTTAAAGCTCCGGGATTTGGCGACAGACGCAAGGAAATGCTTCGCGATATTGCCATATTAACAGGCGGACAAGTCATATCGGATGAAGTTGGCATGAACATTAAGGATGTCAAGCTTGAATGGTTAGGAAAGGCCAAGTCGGTAAAAGTACAGAAGGAAAACACCATCATCGTTGGGGGAGCAGGAAATCAGAAAGAAATAAAAGACCGGGTTGAATCCATTAAAAAACAGATAGAAATTACAACGTCAAGTTATGACAAGGAAAAACTCAACGAACGGTTGGCGAAACTGGCCGGCGGCGTAGCAGTCATTCGGGTTGGCGCTGCAACTGAAACCGAAATGAAGGAAAAGAAATACAGGGTGGAAGATGCGCTCAATGCAACCAGGGCAGCCGTAGAAGAGGGAATTGTTCCTGGCGGTGGCACGGCATATATTAATGCTTTACCGGAGATAGAGAAGCTGGTAAATACCCTTCATGGAGACGAAAAAACGGGTGCTGCCATTATTCTTAAAGCGTTGGAGGAACCTCTTCGTCAAATTGCTGTTAATGCAGGAATTGATGGATCGGTCATTGTTGAGAAGGTAAAGAACAGTGAAAAAGGGATTGGTTATGATGTCATAAAAGATGAGTATGTTAATATGTTTGAAGCAGGCATTATCGACCCCGTAAAGGTAACTCGTTCTGCCCTTCAAAATGCGGCTTCCATAGCGGCCATGCTTTTGACTACCGAGAGTGCTGTAGCTGAAAAGCCTGAGAAAAAGAAAACCTCGCCTATGCCGGCAGATGATATGGACTATTAATTAAAAGGAGGCAGAGAAAATGAGTGAATCTGTCATCTGTGCAGTTGAAAGGGTTGAGAAACCTAACAAAGTACGAAGGCAGGGCTTTATTCCCGGTGTTATCTATGGTAAGGATATGAAAGCCACGAGCATAAAGCTGGATCAAAAAGAGTTAAGAAAACTACTGCAGAAGCATACGAAAAGCACAAGAGTTTCAGTAAAACTCGGAAGTGAGGTAAAGCATTGTATTATAAAAGAAATCCAAAAAGATTCCATCAATGGTCAAATTCTTCATGTTGAATTACAGACTGTTCGCAGTGATGATATAATTCGGTTGAAAGTGCCTGTGGTTTATCATGGAAAAGAGAAATTGGCCATAAGGAATCAATTGCTGCAGGAGCAGATTTCCGAAGTGGAGATTATGGGAAAAGCAGCTGATATACCGGAGTTTGTATCCATTGATGTTGGAGACAAGCAGGTAGGAGATAAAATTACCGTTAAAGACATAGGGCTTGGAAACGGAATAAAGGTTTTAGAAGAGGAAGATGTAATTTTCGGGGTTATAAGTGAGATAAAAGAATATGGAGAAGCAAGCTGATGGTATGGATGGCTGTGGGAGTTCAATTTCCACAGCCTTTATTTTAAGCACTTATTTATTAAAATGACGGTACAGTTCCATTGAAGAGGTGGTATAATGGATAAGTGCCTGTTATCAATAGATTGGGACTATTTTATTTTTACGAAAGATAATTTGTGGGGGTCTTATACAGAAAACAGCAGGAATTTGATTGACCTATGGTATAAAAGATACATACAGGAGAAGGTACGGGGAAAGGATATTCAAAAATTATTCAGGCTTTCCCCGGAGATGGATATCTTCTGGGAAAAGATAAAGAAACGATTCCGGTTTTTAAAGGATATAAAAGTTTATATATCGGATTCCCATGCTTTATCCTATAACATAGCAAAAGAAAATAACTGCAATATCGTTTATTTGTTTGACTTCCATTCGGACCTTGGGTACGGAGGGCTTTTATCCCTTGATTTTGAGGTTAATTGTTCCAATTGGCTTGGTAAACTCCTGAAGGATGGAATCATTAAAGAAGCCAACATCATTTATAGTCCATATACAACAGAAAAACCGGAGGATTTTTGCTCCATAAACCGCATTTATAATGTCAGATACCGTGATTTTAATAATTTGAACAAGGGAATCAATGTATCAGCAATTCATATATGCAGGTCCGGTGCATGGACTCCGCCGTGGCTGGATAAAAAGTTTATTCAGTTTGCTGATGCTTTGGAAATTCCATATGAAATGATAAAATGTCCGGTAAGAAAATGGGATACGGTAAATATCAGCTTTTCGGAACAGATAAATTACTTGATGGCATGAGCCTGTTTAAAATAATTTTAAGAACACCTGGTTGTTGTATCCGGTGTTCTATTTTTTTAGTAAAAATAAATATGTTTATCAGGCACATATTTGACAAATGTATACAAAAGTTGTATTATTTATTTTATTCATTAATATATACATTTTTTGGTGTGAACAGTTTGCCGGCAATGTGAAAGCGCTTATAGGCGGAACCATAGGGGGTATCAACTTGAGAGCAATAAAAAACAACTTCTATATGGTAAAGCTTTTATGGAAAGCTTGTCCTTCAAGGGTGATTCTTAATATTGTACAATTTTTGATATGGCGGCTTGGTGAGCTTATTTATTCGATTGCAATTCTGCGTTTCATTGTGAAATCAATAGAAAATGGAACAGATTTTAAAACGGTTTTGTTATTCTTGGTGGGGATTTTGGTATTTGCAGTAATAACCAATGCTTTCAGCTGTTGGTTTGAAGAAAAGTATGTACCGGAAACCAATGTAATGATGCAGGAATATTTGCTTACAATGGTATATAATCAGGCAGTAAGCTGCGATTTATCATGTTATGAAAACCCCGAATTTTATGATAAATATACAAGAGCGAACAATGAAATTTTAGATCGGGGTATCATGATTTTGGATAGTGTCAGCAATATGCTTACCATATTAGTAAGCGTGATCCTATGTGTTTTTATCATAGCCCGCTGGGAAATTATTGTCATCCCCATTGTAATTGCATGTTCAGGTATTTCCACTTTGATTGATAAAAAGCGTACGGATTTAAAGTATACAAGTATGGTAAAAACAACGCCATATAACCGCCAGAGGGAGTATGTGAAGCGTACGGTGTATTTACAGGACTATGCCAAGGAAATGCGTTTGGGCAATATTTTTTTTCCGCTATTGGAGCATTTTGATACGGCGGTGAAGCGGTCACTGGAAATTACCCACCATTATTACGGGATGGAAGCGTGGCTTCGATTTGTCCGTGAAATATTCATGAGCTTTGGTACGTTCCTGGCTGTACAGGGAATGATTATTTATCGATATATGATATATCATGCTTACAATTTAAGCGATGTGGTTACAATTATAAATGCAGCCTCTACACTTCAAAACAGGTTTTATTCTTTTTCCTGGAATATGTCGGACTTTCTGGAGAATGGCTTATATGTAGAAAATATTAAAGAGTTTCTGGAATATAAGCCTAAAATAGTTGAGAATGAAAACGGAAAAGTGCCAAAAAAGTCAGACAACCATTTGGTATTAAAAAATGTATCGTTTATCTATGAAGGTCAGAAAAAACCTGTTTTAAAAAACATATCAATCGATATTCCACCAAAAACGAAAATAGCCCTGGTTGGTCATAATGGTGCCGGAAAGTCTACGTTGGTTAAGCTTCTAATGCGTCTTTACGATGTGACAGACGGTGAAATTCTGCTTGACGGTACGAATATAAAAGAGTATAGGTTATCCGAGTATCGTAAAAGATTTGGAACAATTTTTCAGGATTTTAAAATATTCGCAACTTCTATCATAGAAAACATATTACTGCGGCCGCCTGAGAACAGCAATGATATGGAAATTGCTAAGAATGCATTAATCGCCAGTGGGCTGTACGACAAAATTTCCATGCTTGAAAATGGTATGAACACTCAACTTACCAAGGAATTTGATGATAACGGTTTACTTATGTCCGGTGGTGAGTTTCAAAAAATAGCGGTAGCAAGAGTATTTGCCAGGGAATCGTCAATTGCCATTTTGGATGAACCGTCTTCAGCACTTGATCCGGTTAGTGAATATGAAATGTTTAATAATATGATGAAGGTTTGCAAAGATAAAACGGTAATTTTCATATCACATCGCTTATCTTCAGCGATTATGGCAGATAAAATATACCTGCTGGAAAACGGTGAAATTATTGAGCAGGGCTCTCATGAAGAGCTGATGAAAAAAGGCGGAAAATATGCGGAGATGTTTTTAAAGCAATCCGAAAAATACACCAATGGCAACGGAGGTGAAGAAGGGTGAAAAAGCTGGGTCATATACTGTCAAACCATTGGCTGATGTTTCAATATTTTTTGAAATTTGCACCTGCTTATATTATTACACAAATTTTATTTTGCATATATGTATCTTTTGTGGATACTTTATCAGGACCTGCAGCAATCAAGTACGTATTTAACGGTCTATCTGAGAATAAATCCTTTCAAGAGCTTTTCATTTTTTTGGTTTTTGTAAGCCTTGCCATGATGTTCAGGCACATCTTTGGGGCGGTAACGGCGGAATATCTTTCCGCTATGGGAAGAGTTAAAGTAAGTGCGGGAATACAAAGGCTGATTTTTGAACAGGCGCGAAAAATGGATTTGGCTTATTACGAAACGCCTAAGTTTTATACGGATTTTGTATGGGCTTCATCCCAGTCCGATGAAAAAATATTTCAGATGTTTAATTCATGGTGTGTTTTTGTGGCAAGGCTTTCCGATATTATTTTTCTTGGCGGTTTTATGCTTACAACCGATTATACACTGCTTTTGTTTGCAATAGCTGCCCTTGTTATAAGGCTTATTTTCAGCAGCAAACAAGTAAAGAAACGTTATGAGATGGATGTTGAGATAAAGCCTATTGAACGTGAGCGTGATTATATTTCAAGAGTATTTTATCTTGCTGATTATGCAAAAGAAATACGCCTTTCCAATATGCACAGGACATTGTTTGAGCGGTTAAAGGGTGCCATGTCCCGAATTAAAGCAATTAATATTAAAGGAGGCAAAAAGCTTGCACTATACAGTCTGATTTCCTCCATTTCTACGGAAGGGGTATTGGATTTTGCGATGTATTCTTATTTGTGCTATCAGACTATAGTTACGAAAATGCTGAAGATAGGCTCTTTGGCTTCCTTAACCGAATCTACGTGGCGATTTACATGGGCATTAAAACAACTTGTGGACATAAGTGTTACATTTGGACAACAAAGTTTGTACGTTGATAATTTCAGGGAGTTCTTGAAATATACCCCTGATATAGAATATCAGAAAGGCATTGCGGCACTACAGGAGATACAGCCTATTACACTTAAAAATGTAACCTTTCATTATGTGGGGGAAGAGAAACCAAGTCTTAAAAACATCAATATGACCATTCACCCCTATGAAAAAATTGCAATCGTCGGGTATAACGGCGCAGGAAAATCCACTTTGGTCAAATTGTTAATGCGTTTTTATGATGTTTCAGAAGGGGAAATACTATTGGGGCAGGAAAACATCAAAAATTTTGATACCAATTCATATAGGCAAAATTTCGGGGCAGTTTTTCAGGATTATCAGGTATTTGCAGGGACAATAGCAGAAAATGTAGTAATGGGATTTGTGGATAAGAAAGATAAAGAAAACATTAAGCTTTCACTTGAACAAAGCGGTTTTGCGGAGAAATTGAATACATTGCCAAAGGGTATTGATACTCAGCTTACACGAGAGTTTTATGAAGACGGCATCAATCTTTCCGGCGGAGAGGCACAGAAAGTTTCTATTGCAAGAATATTTTTCAAGAACTGCAATTATGTAATTTTAGATGAACCTTCCAGTGCCCTTGATCCAATCAGTGAATATAATCTGAATAAAACCATGCTGGAAGCAGCAAAAAATAAAACGGTTATTTTTATCTCCCATCGTCTTTCAACCACTTGTTTAGCCGATAAAATCTACATGCTGGAAAATGGAGAGATAATAGAACAGGGTTCCCATGAAGAGTTAATGGCCCTGGGAGGAAAGTATGCCGAAATGTTTCATATGCAAGCCGAAAAATATCGAGCAGGAGCGCTATAACAAAGTGTTCCTTTCTTTTTGTATTGCGTCCGCATATTCTCCGGGAGTACAGCCGAAATGCTTTTTAAATATTCTGATGAAATGGCAAATATTATTGAAGCCGGAATTTTGCGCAATCTCATTAATGCTGATTCGTTCATTTTCCAGCAGAAATTTTGAATAGTTCAATCGGGCTGACAATATTTCAGCTTTTGGGGACTGATGGAAAAATATTTTATAATATTTATAAAACTGACTTCTGCTCAAATGCATCCGGGCTGCCAATTCATCGATGTTAACAGGATTTTTAAAATTAGAAAGGACTTCAATCCGAAGATTTTCGAACGTGCTTAATAAATCGTCTGCATTTTTGACATTTTGTGTATGATTCTCAAAGCTGCGCGCTGCTATTGAAAGCAGCTGTATAAGATAGGAATCAATAAGCTCTTTGTAGCAGGTGTTTTTATTAAGCTTTTCTATATATATTTTTCGGATAATTTCATTAATTGAGGTATAATCCTCAGGATAGAAAACGGTATCAAATTTGATTGGAAACCTCTTCAGGTAGTCTTCATCTACAAAAAAGTGTATAAAGCTGTTTTTAAATTTCGGTGCCCCGCTGTAATGCCGTCGTTGTTTCGGAGAATATAAAATACAGGCATTTTCCTTTGTAATCATTGTCTCACCGTTCAATTCAACTTTCATAGGGGTCAGAAAATATAGAAAAAGGTAATCCCCTTTTGAACTAATCCAGTTAATGATAAGGTTGTCCTTTTCCATTACATTATATCCCATGCGTTCTGTAGTAAAGATATTTGACATACCTCCCGCCTCCTCTCGCTTTTATAATATACAAGAGCAGACCGGGTCGTCAAGAAGCGAATAAATTGCTACTTGTATTATTAAACTTGTCTGTTTTTTAAATTTAAAAATAAATAGGGAAGTAATATAATATCTGTATATTATTTCGTAATCATTATTAAAAACTGGGGGCGGAAAAATTGAATAATGTAAAAATAAAATGGCTTGGGGAAGTACCGGCAAAGGATTCCGGTGTTACATGGGGTATTCCCTGGAAAAAGGGGAAGCTTAAAAAGGGTTCATTGCTAAAGGCAGAGGATGAAAACGGCAATGTGCTACCTTTGCAAAGCTGGCCTACGGCATACTGGCCTGACGGCACAATCAAATGGACGGCCCATGCATCAACCTTTATAGGAGAAGCACCGAAGGAGTTTTATATATCGGTTTCTGATGAGTCAGGCAAACATTTGAATTTTGAAGCACTGGAAGTGAAAGAAAATGATCATCAAATGATCATTAATACCGGTAAGATGATATGTATTATGAATAAAAGCGGAAATGTCTTAATAGAAAGTATAAAGGCAGGAGACAAGATGGTTTGTCAAAATGGATATCTTGTTTGCCTGCTGGAGGAAAGCAGTTTGGTTTCCAACGTTACAACCACCGTTACCACTGAGTATAAAAGTGTTATTTCTGAATCGGTTCTTGAACAAAGCGGGCCTGTACGCTGTGTAGTCAGGGTAAGGGGAATTCATGAAGGTGCAGGAAGCAAGGATACCTGGATAAACCGAAAAGTCATGCCTTTTGATGTACGCTTTTATTTTTATGCAGGGCAAAATTCAATAAAAGTGGTACATACTTTCCTGTATAATGGCAATCAAAATACGGATTTTATAAAGGGCATAGGAATAAAGCTGTCCGTACCTCAAGCAGGAGAATTGTACAATCGCCATGTAAGATTTGCCGGAGATACCGGACTTTTCAGAGAAACGGCCAAGAACCTTTGTACATGGAGAACGGTGGGCAAATATCAGGAAATGTATATGAAACAGGTGGAAGGAGAATTTCTGACATTTAATCAGGAGGAAGATGCCAGGTTCCTGGAATTAATTCATGAGGCTGCATCCTGGGACAGCTTTAAGATGGTTCAGCTTGTACCCGACAGCTATACCATTTATAAAAGGGCCAAGGAAGGCTGTGCATATATTAAGGCACTAAGCGGAAGAAGGTCAAAGGGCCTTGCCTTTACAGGAGGGCAAAACGGCGGCGTGGCAGCATCTATTAGGAATTTCTGGGAAAAGTGTCCTTCCTCCATAGAAATTAACGGTGTAACCAAGTCTTGTGCCGAGATGGCTTTATGGTTTTGGTCACCGGATGCGCAAGCCATGGATATGAGGCATTATGATACCGAGACTCATGTGTATTCGGGCTATGAAGGTTTTCATGAGATGAGAAGTACGCCCTATGGCATAGCCAATACAAGTGAGGTAATGCTGTGGTGTTTTGACAAGCTGCCGGGAAACCGGCATCTATTAGAACTGGCGGAAATTGGGCGGGAACCGTTTCTGCCGGTCTGTGAACCTCAAACGTATAAGGAGGCGGGCGTTTTCGGAGAGTGGGGCTTGATTGACAGAAGTACGAAAGAAAAAGCATATATTGAAGACCAGCTGGATGCAATCATAGATTTCTACAAAAATGAGATAGAAGTAAGAAAATGGTACGGTTTCTGGGATTACGGCGATGTGATGCACACTTATGATACTGTGCGTCATTGCTGGCGATATGATATCGGAGGCTTTGCCTGGCAGAATACCGAGTTAATGCCTAATATGTGGTTATGGTATTCGTTTTTAAGGAGCGGGCGTCGGGATATTTTCAGAATGGCAGAAGCGATGACACGGCATAATTCAGAGGTTGATGTATATCATTTCGGGGAGTATGCAGGCCTGGGCTCAAGACACAATGTTATACATTGGGGCTGCGGCTGCAAAGAGCCACGAATCAGTATGGCAGCTCTGAACCGGTATTATTATTACCTGACTGCCGATGAAAGGATGGGCGATCTTCTGGATGAGGTCAGGGATGCGGATGTGGCGGTCGCCAGACTGGACCCTTTGCGTGCAGTTCTGGCGCCGAATCCTGATTTTGACGTTCATGTCAGAATGGGCCCTGATGTAATGACCTTCTGCTCCAATTGGTTTACCAGGTGGGAAAGGTATGAGGATTTAAGATACAGGGATAAACTGATAAAATGTCTTGATTTTATCAAAGAAAACCCCTATCGGTTTATTGCCGGTAAGGTATACGGTTACAAAGTGGCCGATACGCAACTGATTGATATTGGAGTCAGCCATAAAGACAGTCATTTTCATCTTTGCTTTGGTGCCCAGTTTATTTGGATTGAGATTGCAAATGCCATGGAGGATGATGTACTTAAAAATATATGTATGGATTTGGGACAGTTCTATAGTTCATATGCAGAAAACCAGGATGAAGTCATGAAGTACTGGGGTGTGACAGGAGTCCATCGTCAGATGTCTGTTTATAATACCGGACTTGCTGCATATGCTGCAAAAGCAAGGAATAATAAGGGACTTGCAAGGGAAGTCTGGACATTGCTTTTGAATGACCCGAAAAGGTCGTGGATGAAGCTTCCGTTTCAGGCTCAGCCGGTTTATGAGGATGAGTATCCTGTTCCGGTAGATGAAATACCGTATATCAGTACAAATGCAATATCACAATGGACCATTAATGTTATTATGAGTTTAGGTTTAATAGGTGACTGTATTCCGGAAGATTTGCCGGAGGGATAACTTTCAAAATTCTTTAGAAAATTGTGGTGGTGGGTATTCTTGTTTACTTGAATGGTGATATATTGAATTACGGCGGATTTGCGATGATGTATAAAATAAACGATTAAGTAAAAAATTACGATTTATTTTATGAATTGGCTATTGTATTATATAACATAATGACTTAAACTAACGTAAAATGAATGTGCTAAAGGGGTAGATGATCATGAAAGAGAAGTATCAGTATATTGAGCCGGCAAATGGATATCCGGAATGGAACAATAACCCGGAAATTTTTCAATTAAATCGAATGGAAGCACATGCTTATTTAATGCCATACGATACTATTGAAGAAGCCTTGGCAGGCAAACCTAAAAAGTCAAGGTATTATAAGTCTTTAAATGGCAATTGGAAATTCAGTTTTGCCGAGAATCCCGATAAAAGAATAAAAGATTTTTATAAAATGGAATGTGATAACAGCAACTGGAATGAAATCAAAGTGCCGGGTCACTGGCAGCTTCAGGGGTATGATTACCCGCAGTACACGAATACTACCTATCCGTGGATGGGTAGAGAGAATATCAAAGCGCCTTTTGCTCCAACAGTCTATAATCCTGTAGGTTCTTATGTAACATTTTTTTCCGTGCCTGATGAGTGGAAGGGACAGCCTGTGTATATCAGCTTTCAGGGAGTGGAGTCTGCATTTTACGTTTGGCTGAATGGAGAATTTGTAGGATACAGCGAGGATACTTTTACGCCGTCAGAATTTGATCTGACACCCTATTTGAAGGATGGCCAGAACAAATTAGCGGTTGAAGTATATCGCTGGAGTGATGCCAGTTGGCTGGAAGACCAGGATTTCTGGCGCTTAAGTGGCATATTCAGAGATGTTTATCTTTATTCTACGCCGAATGTACATATCTATGATTTTTTTGTAACCACTGATCTGGATAAAGACTATAAGGATGCAGTGCTTCATATAAAAGCAAAACTGTTGAACTATAACGAGAATATTATCAATAGGCTGACGTTGGAGGCACTGTTATATGATGCAGAAAATAATGTTGTAAACCAAACGGCGCTTAGCATTAGCAATTTTGCATGTCCTCAGATGTGGAGCAATGTCAGTTTATCTACTATTGTTAAGAATCCGCTTAAGTGGAGTGCGGAACATCCGAATCTCTATACCCTTGTATTGGTGCTAAGGGATGATAATGGCGACATAATGGAAACCGAAAGCTGCAAGGTTGGATTCAGGAAGTTTGCCATTGAAGACGGATTCATGAAAATTAACGGAAAACGTATTGTGTTCAGAGGCGTGAACCGGCATGAATTCAGTTGTGATACGGGACGGGCAATTAGCTATGAGGATATGGTAAGGGATATCATTATGATGAAGCAAAACAATATAAATGCAGTCCGTACTTCTCATTATCCGAACCAGAACGAGTGGTATGACCTATGCGACCAGTACGGGATTTATCTGATTGATGAGGTGAATATGGAAACTCATGGTACCTGGCGGTACGGTCAGAAAGGACTGGGGGATGCCATACCGGGCAGCAGGCCTGAGTGGACGGAAGCAGTGCTTGACCGATGCAAATCCATGTTTGAGAGGGATAAAAACCACCCAAGCATTGTTATATGGTCTTTGGGGAATGAATCCTTCGGAGGAGAAAACTTTATTAAGATGCATGATTACTTCAAGGAACAGGACCCCGGACGTGTGGTACATTATGAGGGAACCGTCCATTGCCGTGAATTTGAAGCGGCAACGGATATTGAAAGCCATATGTATTCCAGAATAGAAACTATTGAGAACTATGCGAGGAATAATCCGCCCAAGCCGTTTATTCTCTGTGAATACAGTCATGCCATGGGGAACTCATGCGGGAATCTTTTTAAGTATTGGGAGCTTTTTGATAAATATCCCGTATTACAGGGCGGATTTATATGGGATTGGATTGACCAGTCTATTCGTACAAAGACACCGGATGGAACAGAGTATTTTGCCTACGGTGGTGACTTTGGTGACACGCCAAATGACGGCAATTTCTGCGGTAACGGAATTATATTTGCAGACCGCAGCCCTTCACCGAAAATTTTTGAAGTAAAGAAATGCTATGAAAGTGTAAAATTCCAGATGGTTGATCAGGAAGCAGGCAAAATTAAGATTATCAATAACTATTTATTTACGAATCTTAATGAATTTCAGCTTGCATGGAATATCGCGTTAAATGGTGAAATAATACAGCATAATGTAGAATTCATTCATGTGGAGCCGGAGGCATGGGATGTAATTACCATTCCTTATGATAAAACGAATTTGATGAAAAACAGTGATACGGATGAATATATACTGAATATAAGCCTGCAGCTGAAGAAGGATACTTCGTGGGCGCAAAAAGGTCATGAGCTTGCATTTGCACAGTTTATACTGGATGTGCCTGCTGCAACCGAAAGGAAAAAAGCTGTTCAGGCAGATGCTGTTCATGTACAGGAGGATGAAGAACTTCTAACCGTTACGGGACAGGACTTTAAAGTTGTTTTTAGCAAATCAAATGGCGACCTGGTTTCCTATATCTATCAGGGAAGTGAATTAATAAAGCAGGCACCGGTTCCTAATTTCTGGAGGGCATGTACGGATAATGACCGCGGGAACCACTTAAATTATAGATGTGGCACATGGCGTTCGGCGGGAGCACAGAGAAAGCTGATATCAATGAAAGTAATCCCTGCGGTTAATGGCGGAGTATGTATATGCGAAGAGTTTGTTCTTCCTACAAAAAATCCGTCAGTATGCCGTTTGGATTATACCATTGATGCCGATGGAGAGATTACCGTACGGCAGGAACTGAATCCTGGAATTCAGCTGCCGGAAATTCCCGAAATAGGTTTGATGTTTGAAATGAGTGGGGATTATGAAAATCTTTCATGGTACGGAAAAGGTCCTCATGAAAATTACTGGGACAGAGCGAAAGGAGCAAAAATAGGATTATATAGCGGAAAGGTTGCAGATCAGTTTGTACCGTACTTAAAGCCGCAGGAATGCGGAAATAAGACAGAAGTCCGATGGGCAAGCATAACAGACCGCAACGGAACAGGAATTTTCATAACAGCAGTTGCCGATATGGAGCTGAACGTATTGCCTTATACACCATACGAATTGGAAGCATACAGCCATCCTTGCAAGCTGCCGAAAAGCGATAAGGTAGTAGTAAGAGTGAACTTTAAGCAAATGGGCGTAGGCGGTGATGATAGCTGGGGCGCAAGAACACATCCCGAATTTACATTGTCTGCAGACCGCAATTATGTGTTTTACTTTAAAATGAAAGGAATCAAGAAGTAAGCATTGTATTCATGAAGGTGTATGCAAATTCATTCAGCAAAAGCTGAATTTAAGGAGGAGAGTGTTATACATGGCAAAAAGAATTATTTCTTTGTGTGTGGCAATGGCAGTCTTAATATGCCAATTAAGCTTTAGCATGCCTGTTCGGGCTGAGTACAGCGCATCCGGGACTCAAAACGAGCATATCATGTACTGGCAAAATGACACTTATACCCAAAGTAATGAAACCCAAACCAATTACGGCTCAAGCCCGGAACTTTTAATTGGAGCACTGAATTCAGCATCATGGCAGGGCACCTATACAGGGGACATGGCGGCAGCGCGCACAACGTATTTTGAAGTTGATATCAGCAACGAAAATATATCAATGGATGAAGTCTTGTCAGTGACGATGAATATGTATATAAAAAGCATCCATAGCAACGGCCACGGGGGCTTTCGTGTTTATCGCATAGAGCCGACAGTGTCATGGAATAAGGCTGAACTTACATGGGATACGGCAACTGGCCAGCTTGCCACCCCTCCTGCAAAGCTCGCTTCAGCAGATACATATGTATACAATGTTTATCCGATTGATAAATCAGCCGCTAATTACTGGTATTCATTTGATATAACGGATTATATAAAGGCACATCCTGATGAAAAGCTGTTTAAGTTTATGATTGTAGGGACTTCTTCGCTTATTACAATGGATTCAAGCAGGGGTACCAACAAGCCGTATATGAAGATTGTTACCGACCCTGCGGCAAAATGCATAGAAGCCGCCAACAGCATAGATATATTATCTGTTTTTCCTCAGGAAAGAATAACCGGAACGACCACATTGCCAGGCACTTACGGTGATGGATTTTCGGTTGTTTGGACCAGCAAAAATCCTGAGATATTTTCCATTGCCAATAATGTAGGAACCATCGTAGCTCAACCGGAAAACAATACGCCTGTTACAATAACAGCTACGGTTTCAAAGGATGGGTATTCGGCGAGCAGGGACTTTACAATTGATGTGATAGGTTCTGCTTATAATCCGCTTACAACAGGCCTTGTAGCTTACTATAATTTTGAAGGTGAAGTTTCCGGTGACGGGCAGGAAGTTGTAGATGCTTCAGGAAACGGCAAAAATGCGGTTCTTCTTGAGAATGCCGTTATTTCAAAAGGCATGCTTTATCTTCCCGGAGGATATCGAACCAGTGTAGGTGTACCTGCGGGCAATGGAAAGGGCGGAGCGGTAAAACTTCCTAATGATATTATCGCCGGAATTACCGATTATACAATTACCGCATGGATTGCACCCACCGCACCCATAACTGCCGTTCAACGGCTGTATGAATTTGGTGCACAGGTTACAAATGATACATCAAAGCCGCACATGACCAGATTTACAAGCAGCCAGATTCTTGCAGGAGAACGAAGCGCAAACCAGTATGCAACCTATAATTATACTTCTGATGAACTGATGAACAAGTGGACCCATGTTGCAACTACGATTTCCTATAAAGGCAGCGTATGTACGGCAAAGCTTTATTTAAACGGCAAACTGGTTGCAGAAAACAGCTCACTTAGCACGACTAATACACTTGCCTCAATTGGTTCTTCAAACTTCAATTTTATTGGCAGAAGCTGCTGGTATGATGCAGAGGGACAAATGTCCAATAATCCTGATTTTGAGGGCTATATTGACGAATTTCGCTTTTATAACATTCCTCTTGTAGGAGCCGATATAAAAGCCGTGATGGAGGCGTTTCCGGCCAATCAGGCGAAAGAGATCAGCATATCGCCCGAAATTCTTTCATTAAAGACAGGAGAAACAGCACAGCTTTCTGTGACGGTTATCCCTGAGAATTCACCTTCCGAGGTATCTTTTATATCATCCAATCCGTTGGTAGCTTCGGTTACGGCTGACGGGCTTTTAACAGCAACATATCCCGGAACAGCGACTATAACAGCTAAAGCAAAAATCGGAGGAGCTGAAGGAAAAATGACAGTAACCGTTACAGGAAAGGGTTCTGAAATTATAAAATTAAATGATAACAGTGCATGGTGCTGGTTTGGCGACCCAAGAGCAATGCGCCATGTAGGGACGAAGGATCAGACCTATATAGGTTGGGTAGACAATACGGGAAAAATAATGGCGGCTTCCTTTAATCATGATACCAAGGAATATACGGTTGTTACACTAAGAGAGTATCTTGAAGCGGATGATCATGATAATCCCACATTTATAGCGCTTCCGGATAATCGAATTATGGTGTTCTATTCCAAGCATACAAATGAGCCGTATTTTTATTACAGGGTTACAGCGGAACCGGAGGATTTAACAACCCTGCTTCCGGAGCAGGTACTTTCTGTGGAAGGGTATGGCAATACCACCTATCCAAATCCGTTTTACCTTACCGATGACCCGGATTATATATACCTTTTGTGGAGAGGCGTAAACTGGCATCCTACAATGGCGAAGCTTACCATTCCGGATGAAAACGGTGTATGTCAACTGGCAACTACTCCGAAGCAGATTGTAGATACAAAATCCATAAACCCAAATGACAGTACCCGAAGACCTTATGCCAAATATGCATCCAACGGCAAAGATACAATCCATATTATATACACATATACTCATCCGGACAATGACCAGAATAATCCTATATACAGCGTAAAATATGTTTTGGATGCCGAAAGCAATACGGCAACGGGAAAGACAGGAGCACTTTACAATACAAAGTCTGAATTTCTTTCCGACTATGAAAGCTTGCCGTATGAATCAGACCGTCAGATTTCACATAATGCTTCGGTCGTTTTGGCTGACGGAAATCGCGGCTGGACCTGGGATTTGATGCTTGATGAAAAAGGAAATCCTGTAGCGGTTTATACGGTTATTTCAAATGATGCAACTCTTCATCAGTATTATTATGCAAGATGGAACGGAACAGAATGGATCAGCACTTACCTCTGTGATGCAGGAAAGTGGTTCCACAGCGATCCTTCAAGGGAAAAATGTTATTCGGCAGGTCTTGCACTGGACCACAATAACCCTAATGTAGTATACGTATCCCGACCTATTGAAGGAAAGTATGGAAGCGTATACGAGATTGAAAAATTGGTTTCCCATGATAACGGCGCCACATTCACCGAAAGAATTCAAATAACCAGGGATTCGGAAAAAAACAATGTCCGTCCGTTAACGCCCTGGAACCACCATGATAAAGAATTTGATGTATTATGGTTAAACGGAGATTATACGTATTGGCTGAATTCATATTATACAGGGGTTACAGCGCATTTTAATATTGATGACAAAGCCTTTAAGACAGAGAGTATTCATATTTCGGGCAGCACTGCAACAGTTACAGTAAGACAGAATAACGGTGAGGCACAGGAGGCAGTTGTAGTACTTGTAGCGGAGAAAAACGGAAAAATCAATGCAGTAAAAACAAAAACCATATCCTTTAATAATGATAAGAAGGATATCGTATTTGAAAACTTCACATATGCCGAAGGTTCAGCATTATATGTGCTTATACTGGACAGCATGCAATCACTTAAACCTCTTGCGGAAAAATTTGTACTTAAGTAGTATGGATAATCGTGAAACACGGAGGGACAATTGCGGGCTGTGGTCGCCAGCAAACGAACAGATATTAATGATTTGAGCTGACAGCGTTGACCACTCTGTTTGTCAGAACGTTTTATTTTGCATCAGTGAAGAATAATAAAAAAGAGACTTGAGGAGAAATGATCATTAATTTTATCTTCAAGTCTCTAAATCGTTTTATAATAGTACTTGGAGAGGAGATCTTTTTTATATGAATGTTAACGAAAAAATTGCAGAGCTTCGCAGAAAGATGAATCGATACGGATTGGCTGCCTATATTATTCCCAGCTCCGATCCGCATTTAAGCGAATATGTCGCCGATTACTGGAAGGCAAGAAGCTGGTTTACCGGCTTTACCGGCTCGGCGGGAACTCTTGTAGTGACAAAAGAAGAAAGCGGACTGTGGACGGATGGCAGGTATTATATACAGGCAGAAAATCAGCTGGCTGGTTCGGAAATTAAGCTTTTCAAGGCCGGCAATCCCGGAGTTCCTGCATATACGGAATGGATTTTAAACCATTTGCATGAAAACGACTGCGTTGGTTTCCCAGGGAAAATGATTCCGGTATCTTTATTTAAGGAAATGGACCATAAGTTTCAATCAAAAAAGATTAAAATAGTGAAAGACCATGACTTAATTGAAGAGATATGGAAGGACAGACCGGCAATGCCCCAGGAGAAGATTTTTTTGCATGATATCAAATATACAGGTCTGTCTGCAAAGCAGAAAATGGATAAAGTACGTGAGGAAATGAAGAAGTCAAATGCTGATTATTATATTATAAGCAGCCTTGATGATATTGCATGGCTTTACAATATCAGAGGAGGAGATGTACCGTATCTTCCTGTTACAATAAGCTATGCCCTGATTTCCATGACGGATGCCTTTTTGTTCATCGATTCTATAAAGGTGCCGGAGAACGTTAAGGCGGTGCTTCATGAAAACGGTATCCAGGTTATGGACTATGATGATGTATTTTATAAATTAAGGGACTTGCCGAAAGGAACAAGTATTATTTTTGACCCAAAGAAGACCAATTGCCGTATTATTGATTCCATTCCTTCTGAATGCAAAAAGATAGAAGCGGATGAAATCACTGCAAAAATGAAAGCGGTTAAAAACGAAACGGAGCTGGAAAATATTAAAAAGTGCCAAATCAGTGACGGCATTGCTATGGTTAAGTTTTTAATCTGGCTTGAGCAAAATGTTGAAAAGAAGAATGTCACCGAGATAACCGTAGCAGAAATGCTTGAGCATTTCAGAAAACAGCAGGAAAATAATATCGGCCCAAGCTTTGCAACCATAGCAGGTTACAAGGATCATGGAGCCATGATGCACTATTCGGCTACCGAAGAGAGCAAGTATACGCTTGAAAATAAAGGCCTGATGGTTTTGGATTCAGGAGGCCAGTATTTCAATGGAACAACCGATATAACCCGTACCATCGTTTTCAAAGAAGTAAGTCAAGAAGAAATATATGATTTTACGATGGTATTAAAAGCACATATTGGGCTGGCTTCTGCCAAATTCCTATACGGAGCTACCGGCTCCAATCTTGATGTTTTGGCGAGAAGACCCTTATGGGAGATAGGGATGGATTATAAGTGCGGAACCGGGCATGGAGTAGGCTACTGCTTAAGTGTCCATGAAGGGCCGCAGAATTTTAGCCAGGTTCCAGGCAATGTAAGGCTGGAAAAGGGAATGGTCATTACTATTGAACCCGGAATTTACAAAGAAGGGAAGCATGGTGTAAGAATTGAGAATATGGTATTGGTGGTTGAGGATGAAAAGACCGAGTCCGGGCAGTTTATGCGATTTGAGCCCATTACCTATTGTCCGATTGCATTAAACGGCATCAAAGCAGAGCTATTAACCGAACAGGAAAAAGCATGGCTAAATAATTATCACAGTATGGTATACAATAAGCTGTCCCCCTATTTAAATGATAAAGAAAGACAATGGCTAAAAGAAAATACGCGCAGTATATAGACAGGAGGATTAAATATGAATTCATTAAAACAATCAATACCTGTATCTTTGAAAGACATAACTATTACCGACGGATTTTGGTCAAGATACGTGGAGTTGGTTCGTGATACTGTAATTCCGTATCAATGGGATGCACTGAATGACAGAATCCCGGATGCCGAGCCAAGCCATGCAATTAAAAATTTCAGGATTGCTGCAGGGGAGGAGCAGGGAGATTTTCACGGTTATGTATTTCAGGACAGTGATTTGGCAAAATGGCTGGAGGCAGTTGGCTATAGCCTTGCCGGCAAGCCCGACCCTGAGCTTGAACGGCTTGCGGATGAAGCCATTGATTTAATAGGAAGAGCCCAGCAGCCGGATGGTTACCTGAATACATATTTTACTATAAGAGAACCGGAAAAAAGATGGACAAACCTAAATGATTGCCATGAATTATATTGTGCAGGTCACATGATGGAAGCAGCTGTAGCATATTATAATGCAACAGGGAAAAGAAAGCTGCTGGATATTATGTGCAGGTTTGCGGACCATATTGACTCGGTATTGGGACCGGAACCTGAAAAGCTGCATGGATATCCGGGGCATGAGGAAGTGGAGCTTGCCCTGGTGAAGCTGTATAATGCCACTAAAAATGAAAAATATCTTAAACTGGCAAAGTATTTTATAGACCAACGCGGTCAGCAGCCCCACTATTTTGATTTGGAGTGGGAAAAAAGAGGGAAAAAGTCATTTTGGTCCAGTGGACTTTTAAGTGCGCCTGATAAAAAATACAACCAGTCCCATTTGCCTGTAAGGGAACAAACAGAAGCAGTAGGCCATGCCGTCCGTGCGGTGTATTTATATACAGGAATGGCTGAGGTTGCGGCAGAGACGGGTGACAAGGATCTATTGGAAGCTTGCATGAGGCTTTGGGATAACATTGAAAACAGACAGATGTATATTACGGGGGGCATTGGATCTACCGTTCACGGTGAAGCATTTTCATTTGATTATGACCTTCCCAATGATACGGTATATTCAGAAACATGTGCTTCCATTGGTTTGGTCTTTTTTGCACACAGCATGCTCAAAATGCAGGCAAACAGTCATTATGCCGATGTGATGGAAAGAGCGTTATATAATGCGGTAAGTGCCGGAATGTCCTTGGATGGGAAGCATTTCTTTTATGTTAATCCATTGGAGGTTTGGCCTGAAGCATGTGAAAAGAGCCCCATACGCAGCCATGTAAGGCCAGCCAGACAGAAATGGTTCGGATGTGCCTGCTGTCCTCCCAATATAGCCAGACTTCTGTCTTCCCTTGGTAAATATATATATACATATAATGATGAAACGGTTTATACCCACTTATATATAAGCGGGGAAGCATTCATTCCTATGGGAGGAGATACTGTCAGACTGGTTCAGAGAACCAATTATCCGTGGGACGGCAATATAAGTATTCAGATTTCTTCAGATATCGAAAAAGAATTTGCATTAGGCTTGAGAATTCCGGGGTGGTGCAGAAAAGCGGACCTTGCGGTAAACGGAGAAAAGGTGGATATATCTGAAACCATATTGAATGGGTATGTGCTTATAAAAAGAAAATGGAATAATGAAGATAGAGTAGAGCTTCATCTGGATATGCCGGTAGAATTAATACAAGCAAACCCAAAGGTAAGAGCAAATGCCGGCAAAGTAGCAATACAGCGTGGCCCGTTGGTTTATTGCCTGGAAGAAGCGGATAACGGGGAGAATCTTTCTGCCATTACTTTGCCGTTGGACACCTCGCTAACGGCAGAATTTAATAAGGATATCCTTGGCGGAATTGTAACAATCAAAGGGAAAGCAACCAGAAAAGACGAATCAACATGGCAAAATCAGCTGTATCGTCCTTTTGAATATAATGAGAAGCCCATTGAAATTACAGCAGTTCCATACTATATATGGGGGAACAGAAAGCCCGGAGAAATGCTTGTATGGATTCATTATAAGTAAGTTTGTCAGGAAAAATTATGACGGTAGTGCGTGGGCTTTTGTCCTGTGTGCTTTTTAAATTGAACAATAAAATTGCTTGTATCAGCAAATCCACATTGTGCCGCAATATCGGCAATACTGTATTTTGTAGTTCTCAGCAGTATTTTAGAGCGGTTTATTCTGTAATTCATCAGATAGGAGTATGGTGTAACACCCATTACCCTCTTAAACAGACGGATAAAGTGATATTTTGAAATGTGAATATCTTTCAGCATATCGTCTATGGTTATCATAGAGGAGTAATTATTCTTTATAAAGGAAATCACGCGATCAATGTCGTCGGAGTGATTTCCTTTTTGTGTTCTTTCCACGGATTTTAGATCCGAATGGATAAGGCAGTTAAAGATATTATGTACACCTAATGAAATACGTGCAGCACTTAATATATCATTGCTGTTAATTTCATATATGAGAGATTGCATAAGCTCTTCAAATTCATGAGCATTGCTTACAAATACCGCATGAACCTCTGAAGGATACAGCATTTCAAAAAGTTTTGGCACGGCGTCTCCGTTTATATGCATCCACAAGAAGTTCCATTGGTCATCATTGCTGTGATAACTGTGAAACTTACGACAGTCTATCATAACTGCGCTTTGAGGAGATAATTGCATGACACTGTTTTCTGTTTTCATAATGCCGCTGCCGGAAAGAGTATACAGAAGCATGAAGCTGTCGTTGTCGGAACGGGTAGTGAAATAATGTCTTCTCGCATAAAAGATGCCTGCTTCGGTAATATAAAAAGGAAATGTACATGCAGCAGTTGTAGGTGTAGCTGTATTCCATACGGAATTTTCCGATATGTCCAGTCTGTATTGATGCATCATACATCCCTCCTTTTATATATACGGATCGAAAGCTTTTGCTTATCAATTAAAGAATATCACAAAGATGTAAGCGCTGCAATAAAGCGCAATAATTTCATATTTCTAAGCAATTATCTATAATGTTTTTTTTGAAAATATAGGATATAATTCATGTAAAAAATAACAAAAATGCGGAGGCATGTAAAATGAAAAGGGTAATATGCAGACAGGAGAAAGTAACGATTCCTACTTATGAAATCGGCGAATATGATAAGAATCCCATGTTTCTTGAAAAAAGGGTATATCAGGGTTCCAGCGGCAGGGTATATCCGCATCCTGTATGCGAAAGCGTGTCCAGCGAAAAAGTTGATAAGGAATACAACGCAATATTTCTTGAAAATGACTACATACTTGTGATGATATTACCGGAAATCGGAGGCAGAATTCAGCGTTTATACGATAAAACCAATGGTTATGATGCAGTGTATTATAATGAAGTAATAAAACCTGCACTGGTCGGTCTTGCCGGTCCATGGATTTCAGGCGGGATAGAATTTAACTGGCCGCAGCACCACAGACCGTCAACCTTTGATCCGGTGGAGTATACCATTGATGAAAATCCCGACGGTTCGGTTACTGTTTGGGTAGGAGAAATAGAAAAAATGTTCCATACGAAAGGAATGGCCGGTTTTACAGTATATCCAGACAAGGCGTATCTGGAAATAAAAGGGCAGCTCTACAATCCTACCGAGCGCCCTCAAACCTTCCTGTGGTGGGCGAATCCGGCAGTTTCAGTAAATGACTATACCCAGTCCATATTTCCACCGGATGTATATGCGGTTATGGACCACGGCAAACGTGATGTTTCCACATTTCCCATAGCAACAGGTACCTATTACAAGGTAGATTACAGCAGGGGAGTGGATATTTCAAGATATAAGAATATTCCTGTCCCTACGTCCTACATGGCCTATCATTCGGACTATGACTTTATAGGCAATTACGATTACAGCAAGAATGCAGGGCTTCTTCATGTTGCCGACCACCATATATCACCCGGCAAAAAGCAATGGACATGGGGCTGCGGTGATTTCGGCAAGGCATGGGACAGAAACCTAACGGATGAAAACGGTCCTTATATAGAGCTGATGACAGGGGTGTTTACGGACAATCAGCCGGATTTTACGTTTCTCAAGCCGTATGAAGAAAAGACCTTTGTCCAGTATTTTATGCCTTATAAAGGCGTAGGCGCGGTAAAAAATGCTTCAACGGAAGCAGCAATCAACATGGAAGTAAGCGGAAAGCAGATAAAATGCAGTGTTTATTCACCCTGCCGGCTTGATAATGTAACGGTGAAGTTATTCAATGACGGCAATGTGATTTTTGCAGAAACCGTGAATCTTTTGCCTGCAAGCTTTTTTGAGAAAACCGTAACAGCCGGTTTCCCGGATGAATCCCATTTGACACTATGCATTGAAAAGGACGGAAAGGAAATATTAAGCTATACACCGGTTATCAAGAACAGCGTGTCCATTCCTTCTCCTGCAGAAGCAGCAAAACCTCCTGAGGAAATAGAAACGACAGAAAAGTTGTATTTAACTGCTTTACATTTGGAGCAGTACCGCCATGCAACCTATTCTCCGGAGCCGTATTATCTTGAAGGCCTGAAGCGTGACCCGTCTGATATACGTCTTAACAACGGCTATGGCAAGTATCTTTATAACAAAGGGTTGTATGCGGAAAGCGAGAAGCATTTCAGGGAAGCAGTAAAGAGTTCCACCTGGAAAAATCCCAATCCATATGACTGCGAACCCTACTACAATTTGGGTCTTGCATTAAAAGCACAGGGTCAGAATGAAAAGGCATATGACGCATTTTTCAAATCCGCATGGGACGGCAATATGCAGGATAAGGCATATTATCAGCTTGCATGTATATGTGCCGGAAATAATGAATTTGCACAGGCGCTGGAACACATTGAAAAATCCCTTATAAGGGGATTACATAATATCAAGGCAAGGAATCTTAAAACAGCCCTCTTGCGCCTGACGGGAAAAATTGATAAGGCGGTTGAGTTTGCTAAGGAAACACTGTCCATTGACCGTCTGGATTACGGCTGCCGTTATGAGCTGTATAAAATGACCGGTGAGGGTCTGGATGAATTAAAGGCAGTAATGCGGGATGACAATCATAATTATATAGAGCTTGCCCTGGGATATATGGAAGCAGGGCTTTATAATGAAGCGGCCGAGATACTTCACCTTGCACCAAATGATAATGAGCCTATGGTTCATTACTATCTGTATTACTGTACCAATGACCGTACAGAGCTGGAAAAGGCGGAAGGCAGCAGTCCGTTGTATTGCTTCCCTAACCGCTTGGAGGATATTGCGGTTCTGAATAAAGCAGTACGGCAAAACGGCTATTATGCCATGTACTACCTCGGGAATTTGTTCTATGACAAAGGCAGATGGAAAGAAGCAATCAGCTTGTGGGAAAGCTGCGCGGGAAGAATTGATCTTCCTACAGTTTATAGAAATCTATCTCTTGCCTATTACAACAAGCTCCATGACGGTGGAAAAGCAAAGGAGGCCATGGAAACCGCTTTCTCCATGGATACATCGGATGCACGGGTATTCTTTGAGCTTGACCAGCTTTATAAAATTCTGAACGTTGAACCGGAAGAGCGGCTGAAAAATATGGAAAACCATATGGAGCTTTTGGAAAAACGTGATGATTTATATACGGAGTATATTACGCTTTTGAATATAAACGGACAATATGATAAGGCATATACCTGTATGATGAATCATATTTTCCATCCCTGGGAGGGAGGAGAAGGAAAGATAACGGCTCAATATCGCATTTCACTTATGAATCTGGCGCAGGAAAAAGGTTCCGTGGAGCTTTTGGAGAAGGCGCTTGTATACCCGCACAATTTGGGAGAAGGGAAGCTTATCGGAGCAACCGACAATGACATTTATTACATGCTTGGTTGTATGTACAAGGATAAGGAAAAGTCAGAAAAAGCCTTTCGTATGGCAACACGTGTAAACAGTGATTTGTCCTCGGCAATGTATTATAATGACCAGCCACCGGAAATGTTCTATTATGCCGCACTCGCCGAAAAGGCACTGGGCGAAGAGCATAAGGCGAATGAAAAATTTGATATGCTTATAGACTACGGCTTAAAGCATATGAAGGATAACATCACCATTGATTACTTTGCCGTATCACTGCCTGACTTTCTCATATTTGAAGGGGATCTGAACAAGAAGAACAAGGTGCATTGCTGCTTTATGTCCGCACTTGGATATTTGGGCAAAGGGGATATTGCGTCCGCTCTGAAATATGCGAAAAAAGGACTTGAACTGGACAAATGTCACATTGGTCTTATTCAAATGTTGAAGGGATGTAAAAATGAAGATTATTAATTTAAGTGGGAAATGGCGTTATGAAACTGATGAAAAGGATATGGGCATACAGGAAAAATATTATGCACGAAAGCTGAGCCACAATGGATTCGTACTTCCCGGCTCAACATGTGATAATAAAATCGGCAGGCGACAGGAATATTATGAGAAGATGACACAGGAAACCGTACGTGCGCCGAGGGAGAAATATGAATACATTGGTGCACTGTGGCTTCAACGGGAAGTTGAAATACCGGAGGACTGGGACAAAAAATGTATCCGTCTCTTTCTTGAGCGTGTAAATATTGCTTCGGATTTGTGGATTGACGGAAATAAAATCGACAGACGGATTATAGAGCTTTCCGGTCCGCACATATTTAATCTTACAAACAAAATAAGTGCCGGAACTCATACTCTGACACTTCGGATTGATAATAGGGATTTGCTGAGTCTTGACACAATGTCAAGCGGATACAGTGTTGATACACAAGGCTTTTGGAACGGAATAATCGGAAGAATAGAACTTCAGTGTGAACCGGTCCTGCATCTTGAAAATATACAGGTCTATCCGCAAGAAGACCATATCGGCATAAAGCTTACCATTGCAAATGATGTGCATTTTCCGGAGCAGCGCCGGAATGTAAGGGTTGAACTGCAGGTAGACACCCCTGACGGAAATGCACTGGAAACCAAAGAATACGAGGTATGCCTTTTTAATTCAAAGCAGGTTGAACGTTTTTATTATGACCTTACCTGCATACAATGGTGGGATGAATTTAATCCGGCACTTTATACCCTGAATGTACGCCTTATATGTGAAGATTATGTTGATGAAAAACATGTAACATTCGGAATGCGTATCATTCAGTCCAAAAACAAGGAATTTATTTTAAACGGCAGGCCCATTGCGCTGCGTGGGACGATTGACTGTGCCCAATTCCCGATTACAGGCTATCCGCCAATGAATATTGAAGCATGGCGAAAGAATTTCAGCATAATAAAGTCCTACGGATTCAATCATGTGCGTTTCCATTCCTGGTGCCCGCCGGAGTGTGCCTTTGAAGCCGCCGATGAAATTGGCTTGTACATATCAGTTGAAATGCCGCTGTGGCTAAACCTTGAAGTATGTGCCTTTGAAGCCGGTGATGATCCTATGCATAAATTCTATTTCTGGCACGAAGCTGTTATCATTTCAAAGTGGTATGGAAATCACCCGTCGTTTATCATGTTCTCAAACGGAAATGAGATAATGGGAGACTTTGAAATGCTTGAGGACATTACCATGCAGATAAAGGCATATGATAACAGACGTCTGTATACCCTTACGTCCAATTTCGACCATCCGGTTGCGTCATGTGAGGATTATATATGTGCGTATGAGGCAGGAGGCCGTAGAGTACGTTTACAGCATTGTATGGATAAAATAGCCGATAGCACGTATTTTGACTACCGGGAAGCGGTAAACAGCATGAGTGTGCCGATTGTTTCTTTTGAGGTGGGACAATACTGTGTATATCCTGATGTCGATATTGCAAAAAAATATACAGGAAACATGCTTCCGGTTAATTTTGATGTTATTAAGAAGCATATGATCAAAAAAGGAATATACAATAGACTGGGAGACTATATAAAAGCGTCGGGCAATTTGGCATTAAAGCTGTATAAAGAGGAAATAGAATGTGCCATGAGAACAAAAAAGTTCGGAGGATTTGAGCTTTTGTCCTTATGCGACTACACAGGCCAATGCACTGCTACAGTCGGTTTGCTTGATGTATTCTATGACAGCAAGGGAATTACCTCTCCGGAAGAGTTTTCACACTTTTGCAACAGTGTTGTCCCCTTGTTTAAGTCAAAACGGATTTTTACAAATAAAGAAACAATAGAGGCGGAGTTGGACTTGTATGATTATGGAAAGGAACGCATACAAGAGCCTGTATTTCATATAAAAGTCTATCAGGAGGATAGGCTGTTTTATGAAGCAGAAACAAAGGAAAGAAAGGTCGCTGTACCACTGGATGGCATACATAGGTCTGCCATTCTTAAAGTAATATTGTCTGTCGGTGAATATACAAATTCATGGAACATATTTGTATTTACTGCTAATGATACGAAGGCTTCTGTTCCGGTAATAAAGGACGACCTGTCTGAATTAAAGAGGATTATTCAAAACGGAGGGAAGGCCATCGTCACTTCGGATATATTAAAAAAGCCTATGGGGGGAAACTTTGAACCGGTATTTTGGTCCCCGGCATACTTTCCGTCCCACAAGGCATGCGGTGCAATAATAGATGAAAAGCATCCGATATTTGACTGCTTTCCCACGGAAAAATACCCGGATTTCCAGTGGAAAGCGTTGCTGGATAAGTCAGCCGGTGCGGATATATCGGAATTTCCGCAGGGGTTTAAGCCGATTATTGAATTTGTACCAAACTTTTTTGATAATACTCCTTTTTCTCCGCTTTTTGAAGTGCAGGTAGGAAAGGCCGATGTATTATTCTGTGGCTTTGACTTGTATGCCGATGATGTGGCGGCGAGGCAGCTTGCCGGCAGCATTTTCAGATATGCTTCGTCGGAATATTTTAAACCTGTGCAGAAGCTGGACGAAAAGGTATTTTTCGATTTATTTGAATGAAAAAAGCCATTCGGATTGCGAATGGCTTTTTTCATTTGTTCATAATATGAAACAATATCCCTGGTAGGGGCGGACGACCTTGGCCGCTTCGCAAAGAAGCAAACATTAATAATTTAAGTTGACGATCAATATAAAATTATAAACGGCAATAATGGCATTTTTCTTCTATATCGAAAAACAATAAAAATATATTGTAAATCGTGGATGATAGTGATATAATAACAATTAAGAAAATTTATGGGGGTGAGTGATTGCCGGGAATGAAGGTTAAAAGGGAAAATGCTTTATTTTATTGTCTTGCCTTATTCATTGGGATATTACTTTTGTATTGGTTCCGAAATGTGCCGGACAATGTTTTAAAATGGCTTTTGTACCCTTATGCAAAGGTAGTGGAAGCTTTCTATAATATTTCCACCACCTATATAAGCGAGTTGGGATATGCTTCAAAAAATATGGCTTTTATCATCGGACGTAAATGTATGGGACATAATTTTATTGTTATGCTTTTTTTAATGAATTCCTGTATGTTTGCCGAATATTTCAAAGGAATATCCAAAATATTGTGGCTTTTGGCAAGTTTGGCAGGAGCAGTTTTCATAGGGGTGATAACTGGCTGCATAAGGATAATAGGCTCTATACCTTTTGTCGCACATGACAAGTTTGTAGTTATTCATTCGGGTATGGGTATTGCTCTTTACTTTTTTGTGCTTGCATCTTGTTATGTGATGATAAATCATTTTTTTAGGAGGGGTCATATTGAAGAAAATATGTAGTCCTAAGTTCATACTATTGTTTGTAACACTGCCGCAGACGGTATTATTGGCATTGGTAGTCCTGGGTTATGGGATATCAAATATTAATGATATATTACTTCATATTATTATTGCAGCAGTTTTTAATATTGTATTTACGGTTTATGCGGGGATCAATATAAAAGAGCAGGAAACAGATACAAAGGTATTTGCTTCTATCTCAATTACCTATGTTTTTTTTATAGCGGTTGGTATAAAACTATTTAATTTTTCGTCTTTTATGACAGGCTATGCAAGTCCCAGACTGATGTTCATAGTTATATGTATGGTATCTGTATTATATGGTATATTTGGAATCGCATACAATACAACTTCAAAGGAAAAGGATTACAATATAACGGGTTATATTGCAGGAATCATAGGTATTCCTTTTATCTGGTTTATCACATTAAACCTTATCAATGGCGTTAATTTTAATACTTTCGTCATGATATTAACCATAATAAGCATATACACCATCCTGCTGCTTATAACGAAGTTAGTTCTGATTCAAAAGATGAAAAAGCCGGAAAAGGATTTAACGGCTCCACCGACTAAGAACGATTACATTACTACACTGATTGTCATGATTATTATGCCGTTAGGAGGGCTGGCACTGAATCAAGGGTTTGCCGGCTTTATCAGTAACGGGGAGTCTGCCGGTGTTTTTGGAGATTTCAGCAGTCCGGCTTATTATGTCATTGCATTGGTAAACGGTTTTTTAATGCTGATTCCGCCTGTAGAGGACAGGAGGTTAAGACTTCTGCTGTTTTACATGAAAGCGTGCGGCTATACATATATACTTTACTTTTTCATCATATTTATGCCCATTCTTCCCCTTGGCATAGTCGGTGTAATATTCTATGGCTTAGGGTTATTTGTATTTGTCCCTTTGGCAGCGACCATATGTCAGGGAAATCATCTCCTTAAGGAATTTAAGATTCTTTCAAAAGAATGGCGAACCGAAAGAATTATCGCTGTTTTATGTATGGGGCTGATAACCCTCCCTGTTTGTCTGACTTTGAATTTTTGGGGTGACAGGGGAAACTTCACAAATGCGGTGCAATACCTTGGGAAGGGTGAGGTTGTCAATAATCGGCCAGTCAATTTACGCCGTCTTAAAAGGACTTTGAACAATATAAAGGGAAGTGCCCAGCTCCCCGGAAACAGAATAGGCTTTATGGAAGGAGATACCCCAATTATTTCGGCATTTTATAACTATTTTGTTCTGGGTGGCAAGGTCATTTCACAAGAAAATGTATTGGTTCTGGAAAACCTGTTCTTTGATGCAGGCAATAATCTCGTTGATTCCCAGCTTTCGGACCCATCTGTTGTCAGCAATGATGTCAGGCTTATTGATGCAGTGAGTAATACCAAATATGATGAAAAAAACGGCGTATACAGGTCATGGGTGGATTTGACGTTAAAAAACACAGGTGCAGCAAACGGTGAATATATTACATCATTTAAGCTGCCGGAAGGGGCATATATCAGTGATTATTATCTTGATGTTGCCGGGGAAAGAAAGGAAGGTATCCTGACCGACCGAAGGGCTGCCTTGTTTATTTACCGCAAAATTGTCAATGCCCGCCGGGATCCGGGATTGCTGCACTACATAGGAAAGGATACCCTGGAGCTTAGAGTTTTCCCTTTTGGTATCAATGAAACAAGGCAGACCGGATTTGAAATCCTACATCAGCAGCAATTTGATTTTTTGATTGACGGAAAATCGATTCCACTTGGGGGAGAGAAAGAGCCGAAGGAGGTAGCGGCAGAAGGAGCGGTACTGCTGTCACCGGCTCAGAAAGCAAAGTTGCCCTCTGTTAAAAGAGAGCCTAAGTATTATTTTGTAATAGACTGCTCGGAAAACAGCAATATTCAATGGCTTGTGGAGCAGGCAGAGGATTATGCTGAGGCGAACAAAATTTATGACGCTGGGGTTGCTTTCGTTTCATATAAGATGGAAATGCATTCCCTTAAGGATATGAAAGAAATTCATTATAAGGCAGAATGCGGATTCAACCTGGATATGGCAGTGAGAAGCATTTTAAGCAGGGAAGACAGCAATCATTTCCCTGTCATTATAGCCGTCTCGGATAACATGCCGGGGGCTGTCTTTCCGATGCATGTATATTCATTGGCTGCAAAGTTTCCTGAAAGCCCCTATTATTATGCATTGAATCATAACTTGACGCTAAAGCCCTATTCTTATAAAGATAACAAAGCCCAAAACAGTGTAGAGCAGCCCATTGTGCAGCCTATTTTGGATTATAACGGCATTTATGTATTGGACAACGGCCGGAGTGAATTGGTACTCACAGAAATGGAATCCGATCCGTTCGTTTCTACGGGTAATCAATACAAGGACGCGTTACTGCTTGATGCAATGGGAAGAAGATATGACCTGGACGGAAAGACGGACTTATTGGAATTGGTGCGGGGTAGCTTCAGAGCAAGAATACTGACACCTCATACGGCATTTATAGTAGTGGAAACTGCCGAGCAGGAAAAGGAATTATTTGATATGCAGGAGAAGTTGTTAAATAATCATGAAGAAATTCCGTCAGTTACCCTTGACGAGCCGCCATTATTAATTTGCATGGCAATTTTGTTGCTGGTTTTTATTATGAAAAAGAAAAAAACAGGATATATTTCAATGAATCACAAGGCATAGAGGTAACGGGGACGACTTGGGATCACTGAAAGAGTTCAAAACAGCCCCTTGACATTGACGCAACGTAAAGGTATATCATTGGTGTTGTCGGTACTGTCAGGAGGTGGTTATATGGAATATACGGTACAAAAGCTAAGTAGGTTGGCAGGTATAAGTGCAAGGACTTTGAGATATTATGATGAAATCGGGATTTTAAAGCCTGCACGAATTAATTCATCAGGATATAGAATATACGGACCGGCAGAAGTTGATAGACTTCAACAAATTATGTTTTATCGCGAACTGGATGTAAATTTGGAAACCATAAAAGAAATTTTAGATTCCCCCGACTATGATGTAATAAAAGCACTTAAAGGTCACCGGGAAAAGCTCCTTGAGAAACGAAAAAGACTTGATTTAATCATTCGGAATGTTGAAAAAACCATATCCATGAAAGAAGGAGGCAAAGCAATGTCTGACAAAGAAAAGTTTGAAGGCTTTAAGCAAAGTCTGATTGATGAAAATGAGAAAAAGTATGGTAAGGAAATACGTGAAAAATATGGCGATGAACAAGTTGAAAAGTCTAATGCCAAGGTTTTAAATATGACAAAAGAACAATATGATGAAATAAAGGAATTAGAAGCCGCCTTTTTTGAAACATTAAAGGCCGCAGTAGAAACCGGTAATCCTGCAGGTGAGCTTGCTCAAAAAGCAGCGGATATGCATCGCAAATGGCTGTCATATTTTTGGGATAGCTACACAAAGGAAGCCCATATGGGTGTGGCTCAAATGTATGTTGTAGATGAAAGGTTTTCTGAGTATTATGAAAAAGCGGCACCTGGTGCAGCTGTTTTTCTAAGGGATGCAATCAAAATTTATACCGGAATAGGCAATCCATCGTGCCATATGTCCTGAAGCTATGTGCAGAAAATACTGCATAAATCATGAAGCTGCTATTAATATCAGGAAAAAAGAGGCCAAAACTTTAACAATGACAACCCAAAAATGTGGATTGTTAAATAAATTACAATAGCAAAGACGATAGGGAACATACTTTAACTGACACATAATAATATGAATGGTGCAATTCGGTGATAAGCGATAGAAGGCTGGAATACGAGCCGGACAGTATAGTAAAGCCGGATTGTACCATTTGTTTTTTAAAAAAGTGCAAGTTAAATATTTAATTGGGCAATTTGTGTATGGAGCAGTTATTCAACAGTTTGTATACGAAGCGCTCCATACAATAATTACTTGTTCCCAGACTGTTACCCCGAATTTTTATCATTTTTCCAAATAACTAATTGCCGGAATTTATATTTAAAAAATAAATATTTGCAGTACAATATTTTAAGTATACTTTTAATATTTGTTGACAAAAATAAACATTAGTCCTATAATGTGAACGAAGGAAGGTGATGGATATGGCGATTACAAGCAAAGAAGGTATTCTAAAAGTACTGACAGCTTATAACCCATGGTGGAAAACAGGAATCATGAATCCGAAGATGTCTAAGACTTACAAGAGGTTTGCATTTTATGAGGCGATGAAGAGATTGGAACAAAGGGATTTGCGTCGTACGGTTGTCTTGACCGGTGCACGTAGAGTGGGTAAGACCACTATCCAGTATCAGATGATTGAGGCACTACTCCGTTGCGGTGTGGAACCGCAAAGAATAGTCTTCATTTCTATGGATCATCCTATGTTAAAGCTTGCCGGTTTTAATGAGATATTGGAATGCTATCATGAAAGCATTTATGCAGAGCAGAATTGCTATTACTTTTTTGATGAGGTTCAATACGCTCAGGATTGGGACAAATGGCTTAAAATAATTTATGACACTCAGCCGGATACGCAGGTGGTTGCCACAGGTTCAGCCAGTCCTGCACTTATTAAGGGCAATCAGGAAAGCGGTGCGGGACGTTGGACCGTTATTCAGGTTCCAACCATGTCATTTTATGAATATTGCGAACTGATGGAGCTGGATCGCCCGGAGCTTCCTCAGACTCTAAAAATTACATCATTGCTAAAAAAAACACAGCAGGAGCGTACTCGGATAATGGTACAGCTTTCAAAGGTGCAGAATCATTTCAATCGTTATCTGCAGTTAGGGGGATTCCCTGAACTGGCACTATCGAACAATGACCTCATGGCACAGCAGATTATGCGGGAAGACGTGGTCGACAAGGTGCTAAAGCGAGACCTTCCTGCGCTGTATAACATCAGAAACGCCACAGAGCTTGAAAGGATATTCCTGTATCTATGCAATGTATCATCAGAAATAGTTTCAATAGAGGCTATTGCAAAAGAACTTGGCGGAGTATCAAGACCGACTGTTGAAAATTATATTCGATATTTGGAAAGTGCTAATCTGATATATCAGAGTTGGCCGGTAAATATGGCAGGCAAGAAAGTGCTGAAGGCCAGACCTAAAATATATATTGCAGATGCTGCTATTCGAAATGCTGTTTTAATGGACGAGTCGCTGCTTACGGATCCGGTAGAGATGGGAAAGGTTGTTGAGACAGCGGTCTACAAGCATGTTGCTTCATTTTATTACCGGCAGGCTGTGTCTGTGGGTTATTTCCGCAGTGATAGAAGAGGAAAGGAAATTGATATCGTAGTGGACTACCCTAATACAAAGAATATCCTTATAGAGGTCAAATATCGAGAGGGTGCGCCCATATCGGATGACGATGCGATTTCAAAGCTGTGTGGAGAGGCAGCAGCTGCAATTATTATAACTAAGAATGCCAACGATTTTGGGATTCACAATACAAAATCAGGAAAGGATATGATACGGATTCCGGCATTTGCTTTTTTATATCTGTTGGGACATGCAGAGAAGAATGGTTATCAAGGAATTGATTAAAGAAGTATTGACATGATTTTTTTAGTTATGTTTTAATGGAAAAAATAGAATAATTGCTATTAGAGACAGAAATTATTTCTAAATATTTGATTAATAAGGATATATGTGGTACAACTGTTAATATATAATCAATGCTTCATCAGATGATGAAGAAGCTTTTGTAACTGCCGACATCATCGTAAATGATAATGGAACAGTCCTTGTAAAAGGAAATATATCACCCGGAGGAAATAAAGAAGTTACATTCCTTGTTGTACCGGCAGGTGAAATAGTTACAAGTATACCGGAATATGGAGATGGCTGGTCAGTTAATGTAGAACCAAGTGGCAAGATTGACGGCCAATATGACTTTTTGTTATATGATACAATGGTAAGATATCCATTTAAGCTGGATAAAGGTTGGATTATTGAGAAAGATGAATTTGCAGAAAAGATGGATAGAATTTTGCTTCGTATAGGTCTAAATGATAAAGAAAGTGCTGACTTTATCGAATACTGGAGTAAGGAGTTAAAATGGGATAAAGACAAATACACAGTATACTTGATTCCTCAGGAAGAAATTAATAAGGCAATCAAACTGGAATTTTCAAAAGAACCGGATTCCATACTAAGAGTATTTTTCTACTTTAAGCCAATGGAAAAAGGGATACCAATAGAAGAACCGGATATCGAAGGATTTAATCGTACCGGTTTCACGGTTGTAGAGTGGGGAGGATTTGGCGAATAACATAATAAATGCAATAAAAGAAAGCTTTGTTTGATTTCTTTAGCAAAGCTTTCCTTTTTTTTTGATTAGGGAATTTAAGCTATACAACTAATTTGGAAGTATGATATGATTAATTGTGAGAATTTATAAAATGTAAGAAATTATAAGGAAAGGGAGGAATGGTTACATGTTGAAAAGGGCACTGTCATTTCTTATTATATTTTCAATGATAGCATCTTTTTTTACGAATGTTTTCATTCCGGAGGTAAAGGCAGCAACAATGAATGAAGCATCTTTTTTTGCAAAACTTAACTATTCCAAATATCCTGCTCTCATCGAGGTTAAAAATGCCGTAGATATGGGAAACTATACGGAAGCAAAGGAGAAATTGCTTGAATACTATCAACAAAGGAAGAGAACCGGCAAGGTAAGAGCATTTCCTGTAACAGCGGCACATGAAAACATAGGAATGGCAAATTTGCCGCTGGACAATATTCTGACAGGACCCTATGAGTTCGATACTCAAATCGGGATGATTTCAGTAACAGGCATCGGAGAAAGCAGCGCACAGTGGTATGAAGCGGATATTACAAAAAAGGTGGCTGCAGAGCTTGACAATCAGGCAATATCCGTAATGCTCTTTGAACGGCAGAAGCAGGAATATCCGGTTATTTTCTATTCCAAGGAAAGCCGGTATTCACCTGTGCTTGAAATACAAACAGAGGAAGGGGATTCTTACTCTATTATACCTGACAATGACACTTACATTGATTCAGGGAACCAATCAACGGTTTATGGAAATTCCCAGCTGCTCTATGTACAGGAACAAAGTGACCGTCCCGAAAGTGCCTACGGTGTGAAAACAAAGAGGGCATATATCAATTTCCCCCTTACACAAGCTGCAAATAAAACCATAGTGAAAGCCATACTTAAATTAAGAGCTTACGTTTCAGAAGACTGTACAACGGGCGGTAAAGATGTGCATATTATTAGCGTAGGTGATACAACCTGGTCGGAGGATTCATTTACATGGGCTTCTACCAACAATATAGGCAATATTTATTCATGGCAGAGCGATCCCACCGGTCCTTCATGGGAACAACCCAATGGTGCCGACAGTGAATATTTGAATGTAACGGCACGTTTCTGGTACGCTCGTCCCATGGTATGGGAATACAAAAAGTATCTGGCTGATCCGGAGGGTTATCCTCAGGGAAGACAATACGGGGAAAAGCTTTTATTTTTAATGAATGCATTTGCAACCAAAAAGTCTTATGGATTTAACAGAACCCTCGAAACCGGGGAACGTTTGAACCGCTGGATTGATGTTATTGATGAGCTTGTAGATACACCGGTTATGACTCCGGATATATTTTACAATTTAATGAGCTTTGTTTGGGGAGACTGCAACTATTTGAATTCTCTTGATATAACAAACGGAAGTTATTGGTGGTCCAACTGGCGTATCGTAGCCAATGCAGGATTCTTCAAAGCTACTGAATATTTTCCTGAATTTACGGACTATACATCCTTTAGAAATAAGGTTGAGAGCAATGTAGAGTATACGATGGATTTACTTTACAATGACGATATGAGCTTTACGGAAGCAGGTCCGTCATATGCCTTGTGGTGTGCGGAGCTTTTCGGTACATGTGCAAAGATGGCCGAGCAGTGCGGCAATCCTATGAGCAATACGTTTATTACCAAGCTGAGGTATGCAACAAGGTTTGCTCTTGAAAACTTCTACCCGAACGGCTATGACACAAATATAGGGGATTCCAACTATATTGATTCCATGGATAAATTCAGAGAACTGGACAAAATTTTTTATGATGATGTATTAAAAGCTTATGTTTCGGGAGGCAAGGAAGGCAATCCGCCTTATCTGACCAGTTATTATCCGCAGAATAATACAGCCCTTATGCGCAATAGCTGGGATCCTGATGAAGCTGTCTATATACATTTTTCCAACAGTAAAAATGACGGGCATGCCCATCCTGATTCCAATCAGGTAATTATGTATGCTTATGGAAATCCTCTTTTGGTAGACAGCGGACGTTATGGCTACAGCGGCAGCAAGATTTACAATGAAGTGAGACAGGCGAAGGCCCATAATACCATTGAGGCGGTAGGCAAGGAACTGAAGAGTCATTCAAATGCCGGAAACCGCTTTGACTATTGGGTAAGCAATGATGTGTTTGACTTTGCTTCTACCATGCAAAACGGATACGATGGTATAAAGCATACAAGAAATGTACTGTTTTTAAGAGAAGGCTATGCAATTGTTTCAGATTATGTTGAGGGAAACAGTAATACTCAGGAATACCGCCAGAACTGGCATTTCCTGCCGTCAAGCAATGCAGTAATGTCAGGCAATACGGCAAAGACGAATTTTGCAGGAAGAGCCAATATCACAATTGCTGCAGGAAGTGCTGCAAGTGCGGAAATTCTTGACGGTTATCACAGCGCCAACTATGGGCTTGTAGCAAACAGCAAATATGCATCCTATTCAAAGACCGGAAAGAATGTTAAGTTTGATACATTATTGTATCCAACCCGTGCAGGAGAACAGGCAGATATTACTGTTAGCGAGCTGGCTGCCGAAGACCTTGCCCATGGAGCAATCAGCATAAAAGGAGAGGGCATTGACGCCGTTTACTATGTAAAAAATAACGACAGTACCGACGGACGTATAGGAGACAGCGGAACAACCGATGCAAAAATGGTTTATATGAGCAAAGATTATTCTTCTGTTATAATGGTGGACGGCACTTATGTATCCGACAGCTCCGGAGCAAAGATGATTGAAGGCAATACAAAGATTCCGTCGATGTCTGTTAAGAAGAATGGCAGTACGCTTGAAATTGTGGGAGATAAGCTTTTACCTGCGGCAGAAACCGGCGCGGCAATAAAAATAAAGATGAACGGGATTACTTCGGTTATGCTTAACGGCGAGCCTGTAGAGCTGAAAACAGACGGAGAGGGAAATATAGTCTCAGTAATGGCTTTTACTGACAACAGCTTTGTAGTGAACGGAAAAACATATGTGAAGGCAGGAGGTGCGCAGAACCTCATTACAAACGGCAATTTTACGGAATTTGGTGAAAACAACGAGCTAAAAGACTGGGCCAATGCTGCTGACGGCAAGGAGTTTACGGCATATACCAAGGTAACGGATCCTACCTATGTTCACGGCAGCGGAAATGCAATTACCAACACTACCAGTGCTGGAGGAAGCGCAGCTACCACTTTGCGAAGATTTATAGAGGTTACCCCCGGAAAGACATACTATTTGTCATACTATGCATATAGTAATTCGGTAAACAGCCAGTACAGTTGGATGTCGGCAGCGGTTCTGACAAGCGGAGGGCCTGCATTTGGAACCTTTAACTCTCTTACATTTTATAATCATCAGGTATATGGAGGAATGAACTCATGGTCCAATGAAAGCGGTCCTACCTATGTGGGAGGAACGGTAACACGTTATGATGATATTTATGCTCAGGGTATGAATCATAAAGAGTTTATTTATACCGTTCCCGAAGGGGCAACTCACCTGATGCTCAGCTTCTTTGCCTGGACACCGGTTGGAAATCTTTATTTAAGTGATTTTGAACTGTATGAGGTAGAGCAGGTTGGCGGGGAACAGGTGCCTGTGACAATTGTATTTGTGGATGAGGCTGGAAATGAATTGGCTGAAAGTGTGACTGCTTCGGCTGCGGAAGGTACAATCTATGCTTATGAGGATGCTCCGTTAAGGATTATAAAAGATGGCAAAACATATAAGCTTAACTACAGCAAATCTGTTTTGGGTACTGTGGTTAAGGCAGGCGCCAATGAGCTGAAAGCGGTATATACTCTTGATGATGAAAATGCGAATGCTTCTATAATAACAGTGAGATTTACGGATCAGGCAGGCAATACAATTGCGGATTCTGTTCAAATAGTACTTAAGCAGGGTGAAACACTTACCGGGAATATGATTCCATACAGCCGTACTTTGCCGGGGCCTGACGAAAGGACAGGATATATTGTTTCAAGAATTGACGGACTTAACGTGGTAGGAGACGGGCAGGCAAAGACCGTCACGGTAGTTTATGCTTTGGCGGATAAAGAGGTATCCAGGGTTTATGCAAGCCGTGGAGCTACCATTCAGGTAAAAAACGGAGGAGCAAATCATACCAACAAAGAAGAATATTATAACAGAATTATGGCTGATTCCAGAACCAATACGAATTCAGGTACGTTGTACGGTTTGATGGGATTTGACAATCCTTTGAGCGAAAATGCTCAAATTGGTGAAGCAAAAATTACGGTATATACCGGTGCGGATAATAATGCAACCACGTCCCGTTCATATTCGTTGTATGCTTTGGAAGGTCTCGGCACAGAATGGACGAGGGATACTGTTACAGGTGTGGAAATTCCAAGCGGCGCACAGCCTATCAGTATGGTGACACTGGATTCTCAGCTTGGAGCAGGAGTTATTCAGGGAGTAACCTTTGATATATCGGACTATCTGGCAGCAAACCCGAATTCCCCCTTGAACTTCCTGATTGTTTCCGATGAAGCGAACTATGGTGTATTCCACAGTGAAAATACCAACTACAAGCCGGAACTTGAGATTACACTTTACAACAGCTATGACAGGGATATAGAATTTACCTTTGATGGAACGATTGCAAGGGTAAGCGGAGAGATAGGAGAATTTATTATGATTGTTGCCCAGTATGATATAAACGGAAAGCTTGTAAAGGTAAATGAAACGACCAATACCACCCTTACCATAGCGAAGGCTGATACAGCAGTTAAAGCAACCGCTTTCCTATGGACCGATAAAAAGCAGATGAAGCCTGTTAAACCCAAAATCACGGTTAATTTCCAAAATTAATACTTGTATTTTAATTGGCAGTATACTATATATATATATAGTATACTGCTAATTTTTTGTATCATTGGGACAACATGAAGTAAACCGCAAAGGAGAGAGAACATGGATAAGAATAAAGTGGCGAAAACACCGCCTATGGGTTGGAACAGTTGGGACTGCTACGGCGCATCCGTGACAGAAGAGCAATTGAAGGGCAATGCGGATTATATGGCGAAATATATGAAAGAATTCGGCTGGGAATATATTGTTTGTGATATACAATGGTATGAGCCTAAAGCGAAATCCACGGAATATAACCATTTTTATCCTTTGGAGATGGATGAATATTCCCGCTTGATTCCTGCGGTGAATCGTTTCCCGTCTTCGAAGGATGGGGCAGGCTTCAAACCTATTGCAGATTATATACATAGCCTGGGCTTGAAATTTGGAATTCACATTATGAGGGGGATTCCGCGTCAGGCAGTCCATGCCGCTGCACCAATTAAGGGCAGCCGAGCAACGGCAAGGGACATTGCACATAGCTTTTCCATATGTTCGTGGAATACGGATATGTATGGAGTTAACCCCGATGCAGAAGGTGCGCAGGAATACTATAATTCTTTATTTGAGTTATATGCACAATGGGGTGTGGATTATGTTAAGGTGGATGATATTTGTGTTACCGAATTTAAACCCTATGACCCTTATTCTGCCAAGCGGGAAATAGAACTTATAAGAAGGGCGATGGATCACTGCGGAAGGGATATGGTACTAAGCTTGTCTCCGGGACCGGCGGTATTATCGGAAGCAGAGCATTTGTCCCGGCATGCTAACATGTGGAGGATAACGGGAGATTTCTGGGACAATTGGCCCCAGTTATATGACATGTTTGACCGCTGCCATGCATGGAGCCCTTATGTAAAAGAGGGCTGTTGGCCTGACTGTGATATGCTTCCTCTTGGACATATTGCAATCAATACACCCGGACACGATCAATTTGCCAGATATACCAACTTTACAAAGGATGAGCAGATAACCATGATGACCTTATGGTGCATATTCCGTTCACCTCTTATGATGGGTGGAGAGCTCCGGGATAATGATGAGTGGACCTTGTCCATTTTAACAAATCCTGAAATATTAAGGCTATTAAAGCATTCATATGGTGCCAGACAGGTTATGCGTACAGGAGATACGGTTATCTGGGCGAGCAACGATGAAGACGGAAGCAAATATGTAGCTTTTTTCAATACCTCCTTTACACCGACTCAACCGGAAATAAGCTTCATGAATCTTGGAATAAGCGGAACATACAAGGCAAGAGATTTATGGCTTCGTCAGGATGTAGGAGAGTTTACCGGAAGAATCGGAACCAATGTCAATGTTCATGGAGCACGGATATTTAAATTAACCAGGAAAGATTCTTAAAAAATGCATATTATTTTGAAGCATGGCGTAAATGCAAGGAAAATGTTGGTTTGTTGACGTATACTTCAAGGTATAATATAATTAGAGAGATTAAATAGTATTCGGGGTGATAATGATGAGAAAGGTATATAGATGGATAAGTATTATAATAGCTGTTTTCTTTATATTGGTTTCGATAATTCCGATTATTACCCTGCCTATGCGTTAACAAGATATCATAACATATGGTTGTCCAATACCCATCAATAATTATATCTATTGGTGGTAATTTTTTTGCGTTTGGAAAAATGCAGGAAAAATATTTACTTATTGCATTAAATTTGATAAAATGAGGGCTGACTGATACCGTATGTTTGAATTTTATGTTGGAGGTTTTGAAAAATGAAAGTAGCAAAGTTTGGAGGTTCATCTCTGGCGAATGCGGAACAGATTAAAAAGGTATGCAATATTATTATTTCCGATCCCGAAAGAACTGTTGTTGTTGTATCAGCGCCGGGAAAACGCTTCAAGGATGATACCAAGGTGACAGACTTGTTGATAGCTTGTGCTGAACAATATCTGGCTGCAGGTTCAGCAGAACAAGAGCTGGAGGCAATAGTTGCACGATATAGAGAAATTGCGGTTGATTTGGAATTATCCCTCGAGGTTGTGGATGTAATAGAGAAAGATTTAAGACAGCGGCTTGCACAAGATACAAATAATGCCGGAAGATTTATGGATTCATTGAAAGCTGCCGGTGAAGACAATTGTGCAAAACTGGTAGCAAATTATCTTCAAAACTTAGGTCTTGAAGCGCATTACATTAACCCTAAGGAAGCCGGTTTATTGCTTAGCGATGAATTTGGCAATGCGCAGGTGTTGCCGGAGTCATATGATAACCTGTATAAGCTGCGTGAGATTTCAGGAATAAAAATTTTCCCCGGCTTTTTTGGTTATACCAAAAACGGAGATGTTGCTACATTCCCACGCGGCGGTTCCGATATAACAGGTTCCATTTTGGCAGCCGCTTTAAAGGCGGACCTTTATGAAAATTTTACGGATGTAGATTCTGTTTTTGTTGCTAATCCTAATATTGTTCCAAATCCAAAGGCAATTTCTGAATTAACTTATCGGGAGATGAGAGAACTTGCCTATGCCGGATTTTCCGTTCTTCAGGAAGAGACGCTTTTACCGGTATACCGGGCAGGCATTCCGGTATGTATTAAGAATACCAATAACCCCAGTGCGCCCGGTACAAAGATTGTTCTGGAAAGAAAGAATACAAACGGGCCGGTAGCAGGTATTGCAAGTGATGATGGTTTTTGCAGTATTAATGTAAGCAAGTATTTAATGAACCGCGAAATCGGATTTGGAAGAAGGCTGCTTCAAATCCTGGAGGAGGAAGGCTTGTCTTACGAGCATACACCATCGGGGATAGACAATATTTCGGTTATTTTAAGACAGAATCAAATGAGTGCTGAAGATGAAGCAAGAATTGTTGAAAGAATAAAAACCGAATTAGAAGTTGACGACATTTCGGTAGAGCACGATTTGGCACTGATCATTATAGTAGGCGAAGGTATGAGGCATGGAATCGGCATTGCGGCAAAAGCAGCAGCTGCAATTGCGAATGAGGGAGTTAGCCTGGATATGATCAATCAGGGGTCATCTGAAATAAGCATGATGTTTGGGGTTAAATCCTCTAATGCAGCAAAGGCTGTGAAGGCACTTTATAAGGCATTTTTTGAAAACTAAGGGGTTTTTAAATGGATAGTGCAGAATTGATGTTAAAGCTATTAGGAATTCCGGGGATAATTATAGGTTTATCCTTCCATGAGTTTGCTCATGCACTGGCTGCCGACCGTTTGGGTGATCCGACGCCAAGAAACCAGGGAAGGCTTACATTAGACCCGATCCCTCATATAGATATCATAGGCTTATTATTAATTATCTTTTTACAATTCGGATGGGCAAGGCCTGTGCAGGTAAATATACGAAACTTTAAAAATCCGAGGCGTGACGATACAATTGTATCTCTGGCAGGTCCGGTTATGAATTTCACAGTGGCATTGTTTATGGCTATGATCATGAAGCTTTTAAATGTAACCGGTGCGTTAAGTAATGTGAACGATACGATTGCCAATGGTATTATGATAATGCTGGATATGGGAGTATGGACGAACATAATGCTTTTTGTTTTTAATTTGCTGCCTGTTTATCCGCTGGATGGATTTCATGTGCTGTCCAACATGCTGCCTTACAATCAAATGAAGGGTTTGTACTTTTTATATGAGTACAGCAAAATCATACTAATTATTATCGTTATGACGCCCATTGCTTCCTATATTTTAAGTCCGTTGATTCAATGTTTATATAACGGCATTTTTCTAATGATAAATATGTAGATTATGAATAAGGGAGCTTATCCTTAATAGAACAGGAAAACATAGCAGGAATAAAATAAATGGATAAAAAAGAAAAAAATCAAGCGGGCGGACAATTTTGTCCGCCCAACTTGATTTATATATTATTTTTTAATAATCACAGGCTCGTCATATTTCTTTCCAAAGGTCTCCACCGTTACAGATTTCATTCTTTGATCCTTAAGAGGCTTGTCTGCCTGGTTGGTCTCAACCGAGACAATTCTGTCAACGGCATCCATTCCCTCAATTACTTTACCGAAAGCAGCATATTCTCCGTCCAAATGAGGAGCATCATCTACCATAATAAAAAATTGAGAGCCGGCAGAATCAGGAATCATGGTTCTTGCCATGGATACGACGCCTCTGGTATGTTTTAAATCATTTTTAAAGCCATTTGATGTAAATTCGCCCTTAATAGAATATCCGGGACCGCCTGTCCCTGTTCCGTCAGGGTCGCCCCCCTGAATCATGAATCCCGGGATAACTCTGTGGAAGATTACACCGTTATAGAACTTTTTATTAATTAATGATATAAAGTTATTTACAGTGTTAGGGGCAATATCAGGATACAATTCTATTTTAATAATATCACCGTTTTCCATTTCAATGGTTACTATAGGGTTTTTGTTTTCATCTATCGGATTCACTGCTGCTGCACCTCCAGTCTTTTTCTTGAGCTCACCTGGCGCTGAACATCCTGTATTGATTGCAAGGATTGCAGCGCAAAGCAAGATACTAATAATTTTTTTTGACCTCATTAATACATTTTACCCTCCTTTTGATTATTTATATTAATAGGTAATTGAAAAACACCATTTACGGGAGGACAGGGACGTCCCGCATTTTGCAATTACCTATGGCCTATATATCACAAGGGTTATTATATTTGCAATCATTATAAAATTCAAGTATCTTTTCCGTATGCACAAAAAGAAGCGCTTAATTATACAATAATAGTAGCAGAAGATGTGAGGTGATAGAATTGAGAACTTTAAGGATAGGGGACCGAGGATCGGATGTAGCCGAGAATCAGGCCGTGTTGCAAAAGATAGGATATAATCCCGGCCTTATTGATGGTATATTCGGTCCTCAAACCCGGCAGGCAGTGATTCAATTTCAACAAAACTATGGGTTAACCCCTGACGGAGTTATAGGACCGGATACTCATAGAGCACTGGAGCCTTTCTTGTTAGGATATGCAGTCTATACCATAAGGCCTGGGGATACATTATATAATATTGCAGCAAGATTTTATACCAATATTGCCATGATACAGGCAGCCAATCCGGGAATGAATCCATATTATTTACAAATAGGACAACAAATTGTTGTTCCATATGGCATTGATGTCGTAGATACAAATATACCGTATACATATGAAATTATGGAAAGAGATATAAAGGGCTTGGTGGCAAGATATCCGTTTATTGAGGTTGGAACGGCCGGGAACAGTGTATTGGGAAAGAATTTGTATTATTTGAGGTTAGGCAATGGCCCCAATCAGGTTTTCTATAATGGAGCCCATCATGCATTGGAATGGATTACATCTCCGCTTCTGATGAAATTTATCGAAAATTTTGCAAAAGCTTATGTGGAAGGACGAAGCATCAGAGGATATAATCCACGGGACATATGGATGCAGAGCAGCATTTATATAATTCCTATGGTAAATCCCGATGGAGTGGACCTTGTCATTAATGGTTTGCAAAGGGATAATCCTTATTACAGCCAGCTTATCCAGTGGAACAACGGGCAAACGAATTTTGGTGAAGTATGGCAGGCTAATATACGGGGTGTAGACTTAAATCATAACTATAATGCAGCGTGGGAATTGTCCAAGGAAGCAGAAGCCTTGTATGGTGTTTTTGGCCCGGGCCCTACAAGATACTCCGGTCCACGGCCTGAGTCAGAGCCCGAGTCGAGGGCAGTTGCAGATTTTACAAGAAATCACAATTTCAGATTGGTTTTAGCTTATCACAGCCAGGGACAGGTCATATATTGGGATTTTATGAATTTAGCTCCTGAAGAAGCAAGAGAAATTGGCGAACAATTTTCAAGAGTAAGTGGATATACGTTGGATGAACCTGTTGGCATAGCATCATATGCCGGATATAAAGATTGGTTTATCCAAGAATATAGAAGACCCGGATATACAATAGAAGTGGGATTGGGAGAAAATCCACTGCCAATATCTCAGTTTGACAAAATATATAATGATAATATAGAATTGCTTTTACTTGCTTCTGTGATATAGCTCATGAAAGGATGGACGGCTCGGTCCATCCTTATTTTTTCTGTCTAATGTTAAATTGCCCGTCATGATGAAATAAATTATTCGGCTGATTTCCTGAAGTTCTAAAAATAGTTATAGATTTTTAAAATTTTTGATTAATGATACCGAAAAGTGTGTATAAATGGTGTATAAAAAATGCATAAAAGCGGGGTGAGAATGGTCCATGCAAAATGAAGAATTTATTCAGGATTTTATTGATGAAGCCACTACCGGTATAGAAACCATAGAAGCCGGTTTGCTGAACCTTAATGGGGACAATGATATATCAGATAACATTCATGCTATTTTTCGTGCAATACATAGCATAAAAGGGACGGCCGGATTTTTCGGATTAAAAAAGATAGTTGAGCTTGCTCATGCGATGGAAAATGTGCTGGGCGAAATACGCAATAATAAAATGGCTGTAAATAACAATATCATTGATATATTGCTTACAAGCAATGATTGTTTAAGGTTTATGGTTGATAATGTAAAAGAAAGTGAAAATGTCACCATACAGGAGCATTTAAACAAGCTGGCCGGCTTACTGGATGCAAAGAAAACATCGGATATGCAGACGGATAGAGCCCAAAATGTTCAAGCCGCTGAAAGCTTTAAAGCAGCAGAGACAGAGTCAAAACTATCCGATAGTAGTATCCGGGTAAATGTTTCACTTCTTAATGGACTATTGAACCTTGCCAGTGAGATGGTGTTGGGCAGAAATCAGCTTCTGCGTTCTATGGAAGCCCATAGAAAAAACATTCCAGGCATTGACCCCATTCTACAGAATATTGACCGGATAACCACTGAACTGCAGGAAAAAGTGATGCAGACAAGGATGCAGCCGGTGGCCAATATATTTAACAGATTTCCGCGAGTAATCAGGGATTTGGCTAAACAGCTTAACAAAAATGTACAGCTTTATATGGAAGGCACTGAAGTTGAATTGGATAAATCCATTATTGAAGCACTGAGTGAGCCGCTAACTCACTTAATAAGGAATGCTGTGGACCATGGCATTGAACTGCCTGCTGTAAGAGAAAAAGCCGGAAAAAGCGTGACAGGAAGAGTAATGTTAAAGGCATATCATGAAGGCGGACATGTAAATATTGATGTTAGTGATGACGGAGCGGGTATAAATATTGAAATAATTAAGCAAAAAGCGATTGAAAAAGGCTTTGTTACTGCGGCGGATTTGTTGGCAATGAAGGAGCAGGAAATTTTGAGGATGCTGTTTAAGCAGGGCTTTTCTACAGCCGATAATGTTTCCGATATATCCGGACGAGGTGTTGGATTGGATGTTGTAGCGGCCAATATTGCAAAGCTTGGTGGTACGGTAGAAGTATATACGGAATTAGGCAAAGGTACTATTTTCCGATTGATTCTTCCCCTTACACTTGCCATTATACCTTCGCTAATAGTGGAGGTAAAGGGACACAAGTTTGCACTTCCTCAAGTTAACTTGCAGAAAGTTGTAAGGGTTAAATCCGGAGACAGCAGCAAAAGAATTGAGTTCATCAATAATGCAGAGGTGCTTCGATTAAGAAATAAGCTGCTTCCCATCATTCATCTGGAAGACATAATAGGGGTATGCTCTGTAGATAATAACAAATTAAAAGCTAATAGAGAAGATTCTTCTACAGATAGGATAACAAGAATTTTGGTAATCAGAACAGGCTCAAAAAGGTTTGGTCTGGCGGTTGACCGTATTTATGACGAGGAAGAAATATTGGTGAAGCCATTGCCCAAATACCTGAAAAATTGTATATGTTATTCGGGCGTTACCATTCTGGGCGATGGAAAAACGGCAATGATTCTGGATGTGGATGGAATCGCTTCCTTTACGAGAATGGAATTTATGGAAGAACCTACAGGTAATACGGAAGAACAATCGGTTGAATATACCGAAAATAATAAAAGTATGCGTAAGCTTTTGATATTCAAGTGTTCGGCCAATGAAATTCTTGCTATGGACATGTCCATGGTATCCAGGGTAGAGAAGATAGAATGCAGTGAAATTGAGAAAATTGGGGACAAGGAATATATAAAATATCTGGATGGTTCATTAAGAGTCATACGGCCGGAAGATTATCTGCCTATCAATAAAGAACCGTTAACCAGAAATCATTTGTATGTTATTATTCCCAAATTGCGTACAAGCCTCATAGGGATATTGGCAACAGAAATACGCGACACACTGGAGGTTGAAGTACATCAAAATGAGGCTTCCATAAAATCCAGGGGCTTGTCCGGTTCGGCTATCATCAATCACCGCATTACTCTTTTCCTGGATGTTAATGAACTGGTTGAAATGGCTGAAAAAACAAAATGTGATTATAAGGGGGCAGAGGTTGTTTGAATGGGAAAATACTTACTTTTATCTTGAATCATCATATTTTTGGAGTGGACATTACAGTTGTAAAGGAAATTAACAGGAATGTGGAGTATACTCCTGTACCGCAAGCCAATGAACATATTGCAGGCCTTTTTAATATGAGAGGACAGATCGTAACTCTGATGGATCTGGAAAAGCTCTTTGGTTATCATCAAAATCATAAAAGTCTTAAAACATCATGTCTTATACTAAAACCTGAGGCAGGAGAGACTGATATTGTCGGGTTCTTAATTGATAAACCAGGTGACGTTGTGGATATTAAAGAAGAGTGGTGTGAGCTGCCGCCGGCAAATGTCAGTAGCCTGGAAGGAAAGTATTTAAGAGAATTGGTAAAGCTTGATGACAAACTGGTTATGATTCTTGATGTACAAAAAATTATACAGGTTCAATAAAAGTAAAGGGGGATGATTTATGAAGCTTAGCTTAAAAAATGTTAGTGCCAGGATATCCATTGTTACGGGAGTAATGGTTTTATTAGCGCTGGCTATTGTTTCCATAATTGCTGTCAATACGGCAAGAACAATCATCATTGAGTCTTGGCGGGAGCAGTTAATGGAAGAGGCGGATTCTCATGCTGAAATGATTGATATTTATATTGCAGAGAGAATTGGAGATATTGGTATCATATCAAGGAATCCGGTAATTGCAGATCCGAAAGCAGAGGCGCATGACAAAAAGAAGGTCCTTGAAGAAATGAAGCAGCAATATGCAGGTACCTATGAGGATATCATCCTTGTAGATCCGCAGGGGAATCTGATTGCAGCCACAGGAGAAACCGTACGGGATAACTACAGAGATGCGGAGTGGTTTGCATCAACAATACATAATAGAAATGTGTATTATGAATACGGAAACAATGAAGATTTGGAAATGCGGATTGTAACCTTCAGCAGTCCTGTTATTAGTACAACAGGCGAAGTACTGGGGGTCATAGCTTCCAGAATGTCTATGGAGAAAATAGACAGGATTTTAAACGGGATTATTGAGGATTTTGTGAAGAGAGATATTGAGGGAAGCTACCCGTATATTGTGGATAAAGAAGGAATATTGGTGTGGCATCCTGTAAAGGAAAAGATTGGAAAAGAAAACATTGCCACCCGGGATGACAGGTTAGGACAGATTGCAAGAAAAATGATAAACGGTGACAGTGACAGTGCGCAATATGAATATGAAGGCGTAAAAAAACTGGTAGGATATATTCCCATGACAGGCAGCGGGTTATATGACGGATTTGGTTGGTCCCTGGCCGTCACCCTTACAGAAGAAGAATTACTGGAACCTATCCGCATGGTAACATGGTTTCTTACAATTATAGGATTAATTCTGTTTATTATTGCTTCGGTTATTATATTCATGCTTATAAAGATAAGGCTGAAGCCTTTGGTGCAAACAACAAATATGTTGAAAGACATTGCAGAAGGAAAAGGGGATTTGACTAAAAAAATTACGGTAAGCACGAATGATGAAATCGGACAGATGTCTGGATATTTTAACTTGTTTGTAGAGAAAATTCGCAGTATTGTCAGGGATATATATGACAATACCATAACACTAAATGAGTCATCTGCTAACCTTCTGGGAGTTGCTGAAAACATGTCGGCTTTAAGTGAAGAAATGAATGCTCAGACCATGACAGCAAGTTCAGCGGTAGAAGAAATATCTGCCAGCATTACCACTACGGCAGCAACGTTGGCAGGCACCGGTGACAACATGAATATCATTGCCTCAGCCGTAGAGGAAATGTCTGCAACTATTCGCAATCTGGCGTTAACTTCAGAGCAAACCTCTGCGGGTGTTGGTCAGGTATCCGGTTTGGTTGAACAGATATCCGGCAGTATCAGTAAAGTATCGGAATCTGCGGGAGATGTTTCCCATTCGGTAAATAGTGTGGCTGCAGCCGTAAAGCAGATTAATGTTTCTCTTAATGAAGTCAGCAGAAATTGTGAAAGGTCTATACAAATTACCGCACATGCTGAGGATACCGCCAATAATACCAATAGTATTATTGAAAAGCTAAATAATTCATCAAAACAAATCGGTAAAATTGTAGATGTAATTAATGATATCGCAGACCAGACCAATATGCTTGCTTTAAATGCAGCGATTGAGGCAGCCGGTGCCGGAGAAGCAGGAAAAGGCTTTGCGGTGGTAGCCAATGAAGTAAAAGAGCTTGCAAAGCAAACTGCGGAAGCAACAGAGGAAATCAGTCAGCAGATTGAGAAAATGCAGACTGATATGTCTGAAGCGGTAAAAGCTACCGATGCAATTACCGATGTAATCAGGGGAATTACTCAAATTACCAATACCATCGCAGCGGCAGTTACGGAGCAGTCGGCAACAACGGGGGATATTTCCAACAGTATTATACTTGCGGCCGACAGGGTCAATAAGATAACCGAAGAGATTACAGCCATTGCGAATAATGCTAAAAATGTTGCTGTCAATGTTGCAGAAGCGGCAAAAGGTGTAAGTGAAATTGCCCGTTCCGCATCGGAGCTTTCAATAGCGTCTGCCGAGGTTGCCAATAATACGGAAAAAGCTTCTGCAAAAGTAAACGATGCAGCAAGAGCTTCAGAAGAAATTGCAAAGGCTGCCAATGAGATTTCACAGAGTATTGTGGATATTAGTACGGCCTCAAGTGAAACTGCAACAGGCGCCACACAGACGAGTCATGCAGCAAAATCTCTTGCCGAGCTTGCACAAAACCTTGAAACATTGGTAAAGCAATTTAAAATTGAATAGCAATAATGTAAATCAGGGAGGTCGCAATGGAGAAGATACAGCCAAAAAACACGGAACATTCTATGCACATAAATATGGAGAAAAAAGTCGGTGAATTTTATAGAGCAGATTTGGTTTTAATCGCTTCATCTACCGGTGGACCGGACGCACTGAAGGTAATATGCAGTGAGTTGACCGAAGAAGTACAAAGGCCTTTTTTGGTGGTACAGCATATGCCTCCTGATTTTACAGGTGCTCTTGCCCGGTCACTTAATAAAAAAAGTGGGTTGACCATAGAAGAAGCAAAAGATGGTGATGTACTTGAAAAAGGAAAAATGCTGATTGCGCCGGGGGGAGCCCATATGATATTAAGCGCTAATGGGATAAAAAAGACGGTTCACATGATAAATGCACCATATGTTAATGGCGTAAGGCCTTCGGCGGATGTATTGTTCAGATCGGTGGCGGAAAACTGGGTAGGCAGCAATGTTCTTGCGGTAATTTTGACCGGAATGGGTAGTGACGGTGTAGCTGGAGTAGAAATATTGAAAAAAAAGTGCAATTGCTATTGCATTACTCAAAGTGAAAGTACTTGTGTAGTATATGGAATGCCAAAGAGTGTTTTTGAAGCCGGATTATCGGATGAAGCTGTTGATTTGCAGCATATAGCAATGAGAATAAAACAGCTTGTTTAACAGGAGTTGAGTATCGGATGAACTACCATTTATCTTCAAAAGAATTTATATTGATAGCAAAATATATCAAAGATCATTGTGGAATAGAGATACCGCAGGAAAAGTCTTATTTGATTGAAAACAGGCTGTCAAGGCTGCTTTCAGATTTTAATCTGTCCGGCTTTGAAGAACTATATGCGAGGATTGCCGGACATAGAGATGCAGACATTGAAGAAAAGGTGATTGATGCAATTACTACCAACGAAACCTTTTGGTTTAGAGACCAGTCACCTTGGGATATTCTGGAGAATAAGCTTCTTCCGGGCTACATTGATGAAATTCGAAAGGGAAAAAGGACAAAGGTGCGAATATGGAGCGCTGCATGCTCCACCGGACAGGAACCCTATTCAACGGCTATGTGTATTGATAACTATCTTACCATGAAAGGTATCCATGATATAGACAGTTCAAAATTTGAAATTTTAGCTACGGATATATCGAATAATGTTTTAAAAACGGCCAGGGCAGGACAATACGATAATATTTCTGTTATGAGAGGGCTTGATGAATCATACAGGCAAAAGTATTTTACCTATAGCGGGGGCTTTTGGAAGTTAAGTGATGGAATTGTAAGCGCTGTTCGATTTCAACAGTTCAATCTTTTAAATAGCGCATTGCTGTTAGGTAAATTTGATATTGTTTTTTGCAGATATGTACTTATTTATTTTTCGGAAGGCCTTAAGAGGAATATTTTGGAAAAGATTCATACAGTGCTTGAGGATGGTGGAGTTCTGTTTATAGGAAACTCAGAATTGATGGCAGAGTCTCATCATCTATTTCAGAAAGTAAAGGAAGACAGCAATATATATTACATAAAGAGGTGATATAATTATGAAGGTACTTATTGTTGACGATTCTCCAATTATTCATAATTTGCTGGGCAGAGTGCTGACAGCCAACGGTCATCAGGTTTGTGGAAATGCAAAAAACGGGAAGGAAGGAGTAACTATGTTTCAGGAATTATCTCCGGATTTGATATTTATGGATATTACCATGCCTGTTATGGATGGCCTGGAGGCGGCAAAGCAAATAAAAGGTATTGATTGTCATGCAAAAATAATCATGTTTAGTGCAATGGGGGATGAAGAAATAGCTGCGCAAGCGGAAAGCATAGGAATTGATGTTTTTCTGAAAAAACCCTTTGATGACTATAAGATAATCAGTGCAATAGCAAAAATAATATAGGCAGGAGGGAATGTGATGGAGGTTCAGATGGCACGGCCTTTTATCAATAGTGTAAAAACCATTCTTCAACAAATGACAAGCATTGATGTAGAAACAGAAGGAGATTTTCAACCCGAAAACAATGATATTATTTCTTATGGTGTGACATCCATTATTAATTTTGCAGGTAAAGTAAAGGGCAGACTGCTTTTAGACATGGAGCCGGATCTTGCGGTTGATATTGCCGGCCGGCTTACCAATGAGGCTTATAGCTCTCCCAAAGAACATATGGTACTTGCGGCAATATCGGAAATAAATAATATTATTGCAGGAGATGCCAATACATTTTTGAATAATACATATGGATTGGGATTGAGACTTACTCCGCCGGTTGTTTTTACCGGAAATAAAGCAATCATCAGCATACCTAAAATTCCATCCGTATCAATAGCATGCAGGACAAGCTCAGGAAAACTAAAGGTCAACATTGCTTTTGAAGGAGGGGCATAAAGGTATGAAGGCGGAATATGTTAATCCATTTCTGGAAGCGGTAATTAATATTCTGGGTGAATTTGGAATAGAGGGTATCAAAAGAGGCAATATTTTTAAAAAAGACAGATTTTATGTGAGCATGGATATCACATCCGTAATAGGTCTTATTGGTGATATAAGAGGGAACATATCGTATTCTCTGTCTCAGGAGACGGCTAAAAATATTGTATCGGCTATGATGATGGGCATGCATATAGAGCAAATGGACGATATGGCAAGAAGTGCAATAGGTGAGCTTGCCAATATGATTACGGGAAAAGCAGCTGTCTTGTTGGAGAAAAAGGGAGTTGATGTAGATATAACAGCGCCTTCTGTTATTTTTGGAAAAGATATTTATATGATCATAAGCTCAGTGGAAGCAATTTGTGTTGAATTAAATACCCCGTTCGGAATTATGGAAGTAGGTATTGGACTTGAGATATAATAAAACATGATTATTTTAAATAATGTTAATAATAAAGATAAACCTGAAGAAAATAACATTTATTAATTTTTAGCGGGTTATCTTATTTTTTTTGTGTTATATTAGTATTATGGTATAGGAATCGGAATTGACGTGAGACTTGAGTGTAAGATAATAATTATATGATAACGAATAGAAGATAAAGGTGAATTATGGAATTATTAAAACAGTATCCGGATATACAAAAAGAAATGAATATTGTGCAGCAATTATTATATGACAGTGTACGCTCAAAGCAGCCTATGGTAGAGGAAGCGGCTAAGGAGCTAATCCTGTCGGGAGGAAAAAGACTGCGGCCGTTGCTGGTTATATTAACAGCAATGCAAGGGAAATACGACAGCAAAGTGATAACTCCGCTGGCTGCTGCCGTTGAGCTTATTCATAGTGCTACCCTTATTCATGATGATATTATTGATGATTCGAAGCTAAGGCGTGGGAAAGAAACTATCCAGTCAAAGTGGGGAAAGGATATTGCGGTATTTACCGGTGATTACCTGCTGTGCAAAGCATTTTTGATCGTTCCTCAGGATGAGGAAGGAAGAAACCTTCGTGGGTTAATCAAAGCAATGAAAAGAGTGTGTGAGGGTGAGATAGACCAATATTACTCCAGATATACATGGGACACAACAATTTTACGTTATTTGAAGAGAATTGCTTCAAAAACGGCTATACTCTTTGGCGTAAGCTGTTATCTTGGAGCACTGCAGGCAAAATGTGATATAAAAGTATTGCATGCGGTGACAAAATACGGCTTGAGCCTGGGAATGGCCTTTCAAATCACGGATGACATATTGGATTTCAAAAGCGACAGTGTTCTGGCAGGGAAACCGGTAAATTCGGATTTTATTCAGGGAATATACACGTTGCCGGTTATCTATACTTTACAAAGGACATCCTATAGAAAAAGGCTGGAGAGCCTGCTTAAGAAAAATAAATTTGATGAGCAGGATATTAAGGAAGTGCTTTACATAATTAATGAGTCGGGTGGCGTGGAATATGCCCGTAAGATGGCGGAAAGGTATCTTGAAAGAGCAAGGCGGAGCATAAGCATTTTGCCTGACAATAACAGCAAAAAAGTTATGGAGCGGCTGCTGGAGACCATACTGGACAGGATGGCATAGATTTGGAGGATAACATGGCTTACAGAGATATACAGGAGTTTGCTGTGCTATTGGAAAAAAAAGGACTGTTAAAAAGAATAAAGGTACAGGTGGATGCCGAACTTGAAATAACGGAAATAACCGACCGTGTTTGCAAAAAAAACGGACCGGCATTATTATTTGAAAATGTCAAGGGATATGATTATCCTGTTCTGATGAATTCATTTGGTACCTACGAACGCTTGTGCCTTGCGCTGGAAGTTGAGAAGATTGACCAGATTGCCCATGGGATATCCGATTTGATGAAGCCATCCAATTATTTTGGTGTAGTAAATAAGGTAAAAGCAGTACCCAAGCTGCTGCAGATAGCGAATATATTTCCGCGAAAAATATCAAATGCTCCCTGTCAGCAGGTTGTAGAATACAATCCGGATTTAGACAGCATTCCTATATTAAAGTGTTGGCCAAAGGATGGGGGGAGATTTATCACTCTTCCGTTGGTCATTACCCGTGACCCGGTAACAGGGACAATGAATATGGGCATGTACAGAATGCAGGTATACGATAAACAGACGACGGGTATGCACTGGCATTTGCATAAGGACGGAAGAGAGAATTACGTCCGTTATAAAGAACTGGGAGGACGTATGCCCGTATCTGTTGCGATAGGAGCGGACCCCGCAACCATCTATGCGGCTACGGCACCGCTTCCAAAAGAAATTAGCGAATACTTGTTTGCGGGTTATTTGAGAAAAAAACCCGTGGAAGTTGTAAAATGTATAACCAATGACCTTGAAGTGCCTGCACATGCCGAATTTATTCTTGAAGGGTATGTGGATTTGGATGAACTGAGGACAGAAGGCCCATTTGGAGACCATACAGGATATTATTCGTTAAAGGATGATTATCCTGTTTTTCATGTAACATGTATTACACGGAAGAAAAATCCAATATATGTTGCTACTGTGGTTGGAAAACCTCCAATGGAGGATTGCTATCTTGCCAAAGCAACCGAAAGGATCTTCCTTCCTATTCTGCAGATGCAGAATCCGGAAATAGTAGATATCAATATGCCGTTGGAAGGCGTTTTTCATAATTGTATGATTATTTCAATCAAAAAGAGATATCCCGGGCATGCGAAAAAGGTTATGAACACGGTGTGGGGAATGGGGCAGATGATGTTCACCAAAATGATTATTGTGGTAGATGATTCGGTCAATCCTCATGATTTATCAACAGTGGCATGGAAGGTTTTTAATAATATCGATGCAAAAAGGGATATCCTAATAGTGGACGGACCGCTGGATGCTTTGGACCACGCATCTCCCATGCGCCATTATGGGTATAAGATGGGAATTGATGCTACAAAGAAATGGAAGGAAGAAGGACATTTACGTGAATGGCCTGAGGATATTGTCATGACGGAGGATATTATTAAATTAGTGGATAAGAAATGGAAGGACTATGGGCTAATGTAATAAATCATGGCATAAAGAATGGATTCCATTTTATACCGGGATTTTTGGATTTACAATCGTTAAACAATTGTTTAATTATTGCTTGACAATATGTGGTAGGGGCGGACGACCCTGCCGCCCGCAATACAGAATATTTTCATCACTTAAGTTGACGACATTGACGATTCTAACTGGCTGCAATTTGTATCTTGCAGTTGTTTGAATAAATATGAACTTGGAGGACTGAAAATCATTCATGGAAAAAAGCATTAGTATAGTCCAAAAAATAAGACACTATGGCGATATGGTTATGTTCAGGCATACCATCTTTGCATTGCCCTTTGCTTTGGTAGGCGTATTAATGGCACAGCGGGGGATACCGCCCTTGTCAAGGCTTATATGGATACTGCTTGCTATACTGGGCGCAAGAAACGGGGCAAATGCATTGAATCGTTTGGTGGATAGTGATATTGATAAAGCAAATCCCAGAACTGCCAACAGGCATATTCCAAGCGGAATTCTTAAGAAGAAAGAGGTACTTGTATTTACTGTTATCTGCTTTCTTCTTTTTATTGCAGCAACTTTTATGATAAATCCTATATGCTTGTACCTGCTTCCTGTACCTCTTGCTTTATTTATTGTATATTCCTATACAGAAAGGTTCACCTGGCTGTGTCATTTTGTGTTAGGTGCTGCTTCAGGAGGAGCCCCAATGGGTGGGTGGTTGGCTATAAGAGGTGAAATTGCATACCCCGACATCATTACACCCTTTATATTATGGATGGCAGCAGCCTTATGGGTAGCGGGCTTTGATATTATATATGGCACGTTGGATTATGATTTTGACCGAAAAAACGGAATCCATTCCGTTCCTGTACGTTTTGGCATTGCAGGAGCACTTAAGATATCGGCATTATGCCATTTTACGGCGACCGTATTGTTGTTTCTTATCCCCCTGTTTTATCCCATGGGTGTCATATACTATGCGACAGTGGCATTAATTGGAATAATGCTTGTATATGAGCATAGAATGGTATCACCGGATAACTTATCCAATGTAAAAATTGCTTCATATAACATAAATGAAGTAATAGGTGTTGTTATCCTGGCAGGAGTATTCCTGGACATTATGTGGGGGTGACTTATCTTGAAATACGAATGGAAAAGGCGCTATATTGTTGGAATTACCGGAGCAAGTGGTGTGGTAATAGGCTGCCGTCTTGTAGAGCAGTTACTAAAAAGGGAATGTCGGGTAGATTTGGTCATCACGGAAGCAGGCTGTAGGGTACTTAAGGGCGAGATGGGAATAAGTGGGATAGAACCTGAAAAGGGTTTGAAATTATATGATATTCATGATATAGGAGCTCCTATCGGGAGCGGCTCGGTAAAAACCGACGGGATGATTATTGCACCCTGCAGCATGGGCACACTGGGTTGTATTGCCAACGGAATATCGGCAAATCTTCTTCAGAGAGCAGCAGACGTTGTTTTAAAAGAAAGACGAAAACTAATTATAGTACCGAGAGAGACCCCTTTAAATACCATTCACATTTCGAATCTTTTGACGCTTTCCAATTGTGGCGCAGTTATACTGCCTCCTGTACCTGCATATTATATCCGGCCCAAATCAATAGAAGACATGATAAACTTTATCATAGGAAAAATATTGGACCAATTGGATATTGAGCATAAATTATATACAGCATATGGTAATTAATATATACTATGCTGAATATAATATGGATGGTCATTTCAATTATATAAGCACTATAAATCAGATGAGCCGGTATCCGCAACATAAGGTGGACTGCGGTCCAATATTGCCAACTTGAGTTGAATTGCGGGCGGACAAAGTCGTCCGCCTCTACAAAAAAATGCTGGAACGATATTAGTGATTCTGTCTATCAAAAAACCACGTTAAAAAGGAAAGGGGTGTCAATAACAATGAGGAAAGTCATATTTGCAGTTTTACTCCTTTTTGCTTTTTGGACTTTATGCAGCTGTACCGCTACAAACTCTGAAGCGCACAAGAAAATTACCATTGGAGTTTTAAGTGATGTAAATTCCATACCGTTTATTGTGGCAGAAGAAAAAGGATTGTACGAAGCGGAAGGAGCAGAGGTTGAAGTTAAGCTGTTTATGAGTGCGGTTGAAAGGGATGCGGCATTTCAGGCGGGGGAAATTGACGGCTGCATGTCGGATATTATGGCGGCTGCCTTAGCAATACAAAATGGTTTTGATGTCAAAATAACATCAGTAACGGATGGCGACTATGTGTTATTGGCTTCTGACAGTTCATCGATACATACGGTACAGGATTTTAAAAACGTGGAAATCGGTATGTCTACCAACACTATTATTGAATATGCAGTAGATTCGATTCTTGCAAGTGAGGAATTGAAACCTGATGAAATCAAAAAAATATCGATACCCAAGATGCCCGTCAGGATGGAAATGCTTGAAAATGGGACATTGAAGGGAGCATGTATCCCACAGCCGCTTGCAGCGGTAGCTGAAAGCAAGGGGGCAAGAGTTATTGCCACTGCCAAACAGGCAGGTCTGGCTCCCAGTGTAATGGTATTTAACACTGCTTCGATTATCGGCAATGAAAACGAATTTAAGAAAATGTACCGCGCATACAATAAGGCTGTGGATATGTTGAACAGGGATCCGGAAGTATTGGATGAGACAATTATAGATAAGGCGAAATTTCCTGCAGAGGTAAAGGATGTCATCAAACTTCCGCAGTATGGCGAAGCTTCTCCTCCTGACAAGAAGGATGTTGAGAATGTATTGAAATGGATGAAGGAAAAAGGACTTTTAATCAGAGATTTTAAATATGAAGAGATGATTTATGACTCAGAAATGATATTTTCATGCCAGCCGGACATGTCATATGCCCACTGCTTTAGAATGAAAGGAATTATGAATGATTACAGTTGACAGACTTACAAAATTGTATCGAAATGGTGGGGTACCCGTAACTGCAGTTAAAGATGTAAGCTTTCATGTAGACAAAGGAGAGATATGCAGTATTTTAGGTCCTTCGGGCTGCGGGAAGACCACTCTTTTATATATCCTTGCCGGAATCATAAAAGATTATCAGGGCAGTGTATACGTTAACAATATATCATGCCGCAACCAAAGGCCCAATGTAAGCCTTATCCTGCAGGATTATGGGCTCCTGCCCTGGAAAACCGTATGGCAGAATGTAGCGCTTGGGCTTGAAATCAGAGGAGTCCATAGGGATGAAAAAGATAAAAAATGTGAACGGGCACTAAAGCAGGTGGGGTTGTTTCATTTAAAAAATATGTATCCATATCAGTTAAGCGGAGGGCAGAAGCAGCGCGTTGCCTTTGCCAGAGCAATCAGCATGGATTCCAATGTACTGCTGATGGATGAACCTTTTTCCGCTCTTGATGAATTAACAAGGGAAAAGGCACAGCAAGCTTTTCTGAATCTTTGGAGAAATACCGGGACCACCGTATTGCTGGTTACTCATAGCATAGAAGAAGCAGTATATCTGGGAAGCAAAATATTGATTATGTCTTCCTCGCCCGGCAAAATTATTGAAGAAATAATAAATCCTGTGCAAGGCCTTAAAAATGCAAGAACAGATGCGAGCTTTTTTCGGGTTTGCACCAGGGTAAGGGGAATAATGCACAGTGCATAAAACAGAGGGATGCAAATGTACCTTGGAAAAATAATAAAAAAATATATTATTCCCGTATCGGTGGTATATATAATCTGGTGGATTGCCGCAATTTGCATTAACAGACCGGTGCTTCCGGTACCCAATGATGCTTTTGTGGAGTTTATAAAACGGCTGCCGGTACTGTGGAAACATATTATTTTAAGCTTGTACAGGATTGTCAGTGCAATGGGCATGGCCCTGGCAATAGGAGTACCTATGGGCTTAATCATGGGATATAATAAAACAATGGATGAAATAATTTCTCCCGTGATTTATTTATTTCATCCCGTTCCGAAAATTGCATTTTTGCCTGTAGTAATGATTTTATTTGGTTTGGGAGATTTTGCCAAAATATTTACAATTTCAATCATTATATTTTTTTTGATATTAATAACGGTCAGAGATTCCGTTAAGAATATTGACAAGCAGATATATTATTCGTTGATATCCATGGGTGCGGATTCTTTTCAAATTTACAGGCATGTTGCAATTCCGGCGGCACTGCCTGCGGTTTTTACCATGCTTCGCCTTTGTATAGGAACGGCAATAGCAGTATTATTTTTTACAGAAACATTTGCCACGGATTATGGAATAGGTTATTATATAGTTGATGCATGGGCAAGAGTGGCATATAAGGAAATGTTTGCAGGCATTATAGCGTTAAGCGCAATTGGTCTGGTTTTGTATGGAATTGTTGATTTGTTTGAAAAGTATATATGCAGGTGGAAGGTAGCAGGATAGGAGGTATTATGTATATGTATGATGTCATTATAATAGGCGGAGGAGCAGCTGGTCTTACTGCAGGATTATATGCAGGAAGAGGTGGATTGAAAACGTTGATCATAGAAAAGATGTATACGGGCGGACAAGCTGCTACAACCTATGAGGTAGACAATTATCCCGGTTTCAGTGAAACAATCAGTGGTCCTGACCTGGTCATGAAAATGGAGGCCCATGCAAAAAAATTTGGTACACAAATTATATATGAAGATGTTATTGATATTGACGTAGATGGGGCAAAAAAGACCGTAAAAACCAATCAGAATATCTACCAGGCGAAGGCTCTTATACTTGCTATGGGAGCTACATGGAAGGAGTTGGGATTGGAAAGAGAAAACGAATTAAGAGGGGCAGGCATTTCCTATTGTGCCACATGCGACGGGGCTTTTTACAGGGATAAGGTAACGGCTGTGGTAGGAGGAGGAGATACCGCCGTAGAGGATGCTTTGTTTTTAAGCAGGTTTTGTTCCAAGGTTTATCTCATTCATCGGAGAGACAGGCTGAGGGCAGTAAAGGTATTGCAGGATGCAGCCTTTGCCAATGATAAGATTCAGTTTGTATGGGATACTACCGTAGAGAAAATATTGGGACAGGACAGTGTTGAAGGTATTACCGTAAAAAATCTTAAAACCAATGAAGCCAGAGATATTAAAATAGATGGTCTGTTTATAGCGGTAGGTGTGGTGCCAAATAGTGATATTGTAAAAGGCAAAGTTGAAACCAACGAAAGAGGATACATTATTACGGATGAATCAATGCAGACCAACAAATTCGGAGTGTATGCAGCAGGCGATGTCCGTGAAAAAACATTAAGGCAGATTATTACCGCTGCTGCTGACGGCGCTGTTGCGGCATATTCGGCGGAGAGATATATCAGTGAAAACAGATGGTAGAATGAAAATTACTATCTAATGTACTAATGTAAATTGAAAAATGATAATTATAATGTATAATAATAATACACTTATAATTATCATTTTTTTTGGGGGTGTTTATGTGTTATTAATTAAGAACGGCAAGGTTTTAACAATGGAAGAAGCAGATTATGAAAACGGATATGTATTAATAGACGGAAAAAAGATTGCAGAAGTGGGTTCAATGAATGATTTGAATGAAAATCAATATCCTATAGATCAAATTATCGATGCCCAGGGAGGTTATATATTGCCGGGCTTTATCGATGCTCACTGTCATGTGGGAATGTGGGAGGATTCCATGGGTTTTGAAGGGGACGACGGCAATGAGGATACGGACCCTGTGACACCGCAGCTTAGAGCCATTGATGCCATTAATCCAAATGACCGGTCGTTTCGGGAAGCATATGAAGCCGGTATCACTACGGTGGTTACCGGCCCGGGAAGTGCCAATGTAATCGGGGGACAATTTGCGGCAGTAAAAACCTATGGAAGAAGAATCGATGAGATGATTCTTAAGGCACCGGTTGCCATGAAGGTTGCATTTGGTGAAAATCCCAAAACGGTATATCATCAAAAGAACCAGTCCCCTGTAACCAGAATGGCAACTGCGGCAATTCTCAGGGAAAGTTTAATAAAGGCAAAGGAATATAAAGAGAATATGGAGAAATATAAAGGAAACCCTGAAGAAAATGACAAACCTGATTTTGATTTTAAGATGGAAAGCCTTCAAATGGTTTTAAATAAAGAAATCCCTGTAAAAGCTCATGCACACAGGGCGGATGATATGTTTACGGCACTCCGGATTGCAAAAGAATTTGATATTAATATTACACTGGAACATTGTACGGAAGGGCATTTGATTGCTGATTATCTCAAGCAGGAGAATGTCCCTGTAATGGTCGGGCCGGCATTATCTGACCGTTCAAAAATAGAGTTAAAAAATCTTACATTTCGTACGCCTGCAATTTTAGCAGAGCATGGTTTGAGCGTAGCCATTATAACCGATCATCCTGTTACGCCGATACAGTATTTGCCTTTGTGTGCTGCACTGGCTGTACGGGAAGGCATGAATGAAACAGATGCATTAAAGGCAATTACCATAAATGCTGCAAAGAACTGCGGACTTGACCATATGGTTGGTTCACTGAAAAAAGGAAAGGATGCCGATATTGCCGTATTTAATGCGAATCCGTTGGATTTTCGTTCCAAAGCAATGTATGTAATTATTAATGGTAAAATAGTATATACTTCAAAATTGAATGATATTTAACAATGTCAAAATAAAATATTGACAAGAATATATGCTTTCTGTAATAATTATGTTATTCTATCAAAAAATACTAATATGCAAATTAACTATTGAACGCAACTGATTTCGATGCTATAATATTGGTAAAATGCAGTATTATGTCAAAAGGATTTGAAATGGAGTAAATATGGAACTTAAAGAGTATCTTATAATAATTCAAAAAAGATTATGGATTATAGTTACAATTACATTAGTGTTTTCAATCATATCGGGTTTGATCAGTTTTTATGTTTTAGATGAAGTATATCAGTCGGACACCAGTATATTTGTAGGAAAAAGCAATAACATGCAGAATGACCAGATGGTGTATAACGATATTTTAATTGGTAATCAGTTGGTAAAGGATTATCGTGAACTTGTCAAAAGCAGACTTATTACCAATATTGTAATTAAAAGGCTGAATCTGCCTCTGAATGCAAAGCAGTTATCAAGAAAGCTCAACGTCAGTCTGAAAAATGATACAAGGTTTATAGAAATAACGGCTCAGGATACAGATCCTGTTATGGCTCAAAAAATTGCCAATGAAATAGCCAGTGTATTTAAAGAAAAAGCAGTTGAATTAATTGACGTTGAAAATGTGCAGATTATTGATGTGGCTGAACTCCCGACGGAGCCCATTAAGCCTAACAGGAAGTTGAATATTGCAATAGCGGCTTTTATCGGACTAATGGTAGGGATAGGTCTGGTATTCTTAATTGAGTATATGGATAATACTATTAAAACCGTTGACGACATAAAGAAATATGTTGACTTGCCCGTCATAGGCACAATTATTCAATTTCCTGACTAAGTTAGGATTGGTGTATTTAATTCAGCGAAATATTTATAAGAAGGGGAATTTCAATGATTGAAAACAGTTCGTTAGTAGCACATTTGCATCCCAAGTCGCCAATATCGGAAGCATACCGGGTGCTGAGGACAAATATCCAATTTTCAAGTCCGGATAAACCCATTAAGGTTATATTACTGACAAGCTCAGGACCATCAGAGGGGAAGACAACAACAGCTTCCAATCTTGCAGTTACATTTGCACAGTCGGGAAGCAGAACACTTATGATTGATGCGGATTTAAGAAAACCAAGAATGCATAAGATGTTTGATATAAAAAGCAAGACGGGGTTAACCAATGTACTTGTTCAACATGAAGATTATAAAAAAATAGTAATCAAATCTGAAATTGAAAATTTGGATTTGCTACCCAGCGGTCCTATTCCGCCTAATCCATCGGAGTTATTGTCTTCCAATGGAATGAAGGCCTTTGTGCAAGCGGTAAGGGAGGATTATGATATTGTCATTATCGATTCTCCGCCGGTTGGTACTGTTACGGATGCAGCAATATTATCTACGATAACAGATGGAACAATTCTGGTTGCCGCATCGGGACAAGTACAGATTGGCGCCATCCAGCGCGCAAAGGAACTACTGGAAAAGGTTAATGCCAATATTCTCGGAGTTGTATTAAATAAGCTTAGCAAGAGCAATCAGGGAGCCAATTATTATTATTACTACTATTACTATGATGATGAGAATAATGTACCGCATAAAAAGAAGAGAAAAAGAGTGAAAGAGGAAACCAGTCAGAAATGATAGATATACATTCACATATACTTCCGGAAATAGATGACGGAGCAGCAGATGAAGAAACTTCTATAGAAATGCTTCGGATTTCAGAGATGGATGGCATCAAGAGTATTATCGCCACACCCCATTATATCCGTTTTTCTATTGATAATACCCGCGAATTGATTGCTGAAAGATGCAGGAAGCTATCCAATGCAGCTAAGCGTTACGGTATAAATGTTGATATATATCCCGGCAGTGAAGTGTTTATTGGTCTTGAGATTCCGCAGCTTATAAAAGAAGGCCAGATAGCAACCTTAAACAATTCAGAGTATGTTCTTATGGAGCTGCCTATGGGAAGTATGCCGGATTTTACTGATGATGTTATATATCGTTTAAAACTGGATGGATATACGCCTGTTATTGCACATCCTGAAAGGTATGCAGTAATTGGTAAAGATCCAAACAGATTGTATAGAATTATTAGAAATGGAGCATTGGTTCAGATGAATGCCGGAAGCCTGAATGGAGTATACGGCAAACATGTACAAAAAACAGCATGGTCTTTATTGAATCACGGAATGGTCCATTTTATTTCTTCTGATGCACATGGCTGCAGGAGGCGAGCTCCGAAATTAAGCAACTGTATGCAGCTGGTGGAGAAGGAGATGGGGAAAGATGTAGCAGAAATGCTATTCTGTTTAAATGCTGAGGCTGTAATAAATCATAAAAATATTTCAGCGCCTGAACCTCAAGAGGTAAGAATGAAAAGAATATTTTCATTTTTCAGATAACCGCAGGCTAATAATTAACAATAGATATTATCAGCACATTGGACAAAAGTTATGGCATTTTTTTGTATAAAACAATATTTTCAATTATACAATAGTGTGTTATAATGATGTATAATAGAATCATATTTTTATACAATGACTTTAATTGTCTAAAAAGTCTGCGCGTTTTGTGGTCTTTATCTTTAGGTTAAGGTTGAGCGGCGCGTAAATTTTCCTCATTATTGGAAGGAGTTGATGTAGCAGGGCTTTTTGTGTGCTTGGCTTGTATGACAAGCATAAATATCTAAGTTTGTTTTAAGCTTAATAAAATTAAATGAAAACAGGGAGGTATTAAACATGATGAAAAAGGTAATGTACATAGTGGTATTATGCTTAGTGTTAACCTTTGCGTTTGTAGTGGCAGCTAATGCTGCGGAGATTACTTTGTCAGATCCCGAAGTTAATAACGGCATAATAAAGATTTCGGGTAAAATTGATTCCGGAGCAAATCAGGAAGTAACTATTCTTTGTGTTCCAAAGGACAAAGCTTTGGAAGAAATTAGCGAAGATGATATTTATTACATAGACCAGATTACATCTAATGATGGAAGTGCTACAAACTTTTCAATTGAATTTCCTTTGAAAGATGGCGCACCAAATGGTGAATACAAAGTATATGTAGGTGGAACAGATGTTAGCACCCCCGTATCAACAATTGTAGCAGTTGGCGGTGAACAACCTGTTATTGATGTAATGTTAGGAGACGTTGATGGAGATAAACAGGTAACAGCATCAGATATAGGATATATTAAGTCATATATTCTGAATCAGTTGCCGAACGGATTCCCGGCTGAAAATGGCGAAAAAGCTGCTGATGTTGATGGAGACAATCAAATAACAGCATCAGATATAGGATATATTAAGTCATATATTTTGAATCAGTTACCGAACGGATTCCCAGCTGCAAACAAGTAAGATTGAAAATTGCTTATTATTGATATTAATCATACTAGGTTATATGGCCTAGCCTAGTATGATTAATATTATATTATTCTATTTAAGTTATGTCTTAATTATTTGTCTATAATATTCGAGATGTTTGTTAAGAATATCCAGATTGTGTTTGAATTTTTCAATTTTATTATGAAAGGAGCAAGACAATGCAAACTAACATTACATATTTAAAAAAGTATATGAGTTTGTTTTTATGCTTTACTATATGCTTCATATCAGTATTTGGTTCATTTATGACATTCTCATATGCTTCAGAAGATAATGTAGAAATATCAATCAATGGAGGCGCTGTTAATGAAAACGGCGAATATGCTGTAACCATTGATTTGGCAAATTATGAAAAAGGTTTACCTGCAGGATACGATGGATTATTTGGACTCAGCTTTGTAGTAACATATGACAGCAGATACTTTGAGCCAAAGCCTGTTGAGGTAGTAGTAGGATATAAACCTCCGAAATTTGAACCTATTACAGCTGAAAAAATAGTTGATGTTGATCCATTTGCAGAAGACGGAGCATTAATCCAAAGTTATGATGACTTATCAGTTAATGCTGATGTAGCAGGAGAAATTGGAATACTGTTTACAGAAGGTTCTAATGATTTTTCACGTCTTATTACTAAGGATGGCAAGATTGGTACAATAATATTCAAGGTAAAAGATGGTGTAACAGTACCTGATGGACAATATGCAGTATCATTTAAGACTGAGCCGAGGACAGTAACATACTTTAAGAATACACCAAGAGAATTCAAAAATATAGAAAATGTAACATTCAAGGGTGGTTATATAACTGTCGGAGAAGGTGGAATAGTTGTTGACAAGTCTGCATTAGAAGCAAAACTTACAGAAGCTAATAATAAGAAGAATGCAGCAGTAGTAGGAACAGAACCTGGACAATATCCACAAGATGCTTATAATGCATTTAGCGCAGCAATAGAGGCAGCACAAGCAGTTTATGAAAACGCTAATGCAACACAAGAAGAAGTAGATGCAGCAGTAGCAGCATTGGCAACTGCAATTGCTACATTTGAGTCATCAGTTATTTCTTCAAATAACGTAGAAATATCAATCAATGGAGGAACTCTTAGTGAAAACGGCGAATGTGCTGTAACCATTGATTTGGCAAATTATGAAAAGGGCTTGCCTGCAGGATATGATGGATTATTTGGACTCAGCTTTGTAGTAACATATGACAGCAGATACTTTGAGCCAAAGCCTGTTGAGGTAGTAGTAGGATATAAACCTCCGAAATTTGAACCTATTACAGCTGAAAAAATAGTTGATGTTGATCCATTTGCAGAAGACGGAGCATTAATCCAAAGTTATGATGACTTATCAGTTAATGCTGATGTAGCAGGAGAAATTGGAATACTGTTTACAGAAGGTTCTAATGATTTTTCACGTCTTATTACTAAGGATGGCAAGATTGGTACAATAATATTCAAGGTAAAAGATGGTGTAACAGTACCTGATGGACAATATGCAGTATCATTTAAGACTGAGCCGAGGACAGTAACATACTTTAAGAATACACCAAGAGAATTCAAAAATATAGAAAATGTAACATTCAAGGGTGGTTATATAACTGTCGGAGAAGGTGGAATAGTTGTTGACAAGTCTGCATTAGAAGCAAAACTTACAGAAGCTAATAATAAGAAGAATGCAGCAGTAGTAGGAACAGAACCTGGACAATATCCACAAGATGCTTATAATGCATTTAGCGCAGCAATAGAGGCAGCACAAGCAGTTTATGAAAACGCTAATGCAACACAAGAAGAAGTAGATGCAGCAGTAGCAACATTGGCAGCTGCAATTAAAGCGTTTGAAGATTCGGTTGTACCTGTACCAAGTGAAAGCAAGAAAATTATAAGCGTAACTTATCCGGATATGATTACAGTTCCAAATGGAACATATTTTGCAGATTTGAACTTACCTGAAAAGATTACTGTAACATTAGAAGATGAAACGACAAAAGAATTAGGAGTAGAATGGGATCCAGCAAACTATATTTATGGTATACCTGGTACTTATCAGCTTGAAGGTGAGATTGTACTTACAAGCGGAGTATCAAATCCTCAAGAATATAAAGCATTGATCTTAGTTAAAGTTCTGCCTCCTGTAAGACCTCAAGGTAGTCCGGTTGAAAGAGGAAAAGCAGATGTTGAAGATAAAGAAAATGTTTATGGTTTGGAAGGTAAGAAAGTAGTATCCATAGCTGTACCTGCAGGCGTATCACCTTCGTTGCATACTGCATGGATTGGAAACACACCGCTTTACTACAATGCTGAAAAGAATATTTATGAAGGTGTTGTAGATGCAGTATATGCTGAAGATGATGTAGAATTCTTAGTTGATATTGAAGCAAATGTTAACGCATTGACTATAAGAGAAGCCGGTGATGTTGATGGTAAGGACGATCCTACCGGTAAGCCGGTAAGTGCTAAAGACGTAGAAATGACAGTTAGACTCATATTGAATATTATTACAGATAATGTTTACAACAGGCAGACCATGGCTGCTGATATGAATGGAGACAGAAAGATTGACATATTTGATATCGTTGCGATGATTGAAAAATATGTAAATTACAGGAAGTAAATATCTGACGCCATTCATTGAAATTAACTGGAAAATTACCTGCGGAATTTATTTCCGCAGGTGATTTGCTATGATACTATTGATGATTATACCTGAAAGGAGTGATTGTGATTGAAAAACAGACAACATCACCAGTTTAAGAAGTATTTATCATTATTTACCGCAATTTTATATTTAATTATATCATGTATACCTGTTCAAATATTTGCAGCTAACACTTCAGGTGGCAATGAATATATTGAAAAACTGGCTAGAAACTTGTCGGATATCAATCAGGCACTAACTAGTAATGAAAAAGAAAATCTGAGCCTTATTAGGCAAAAGGCGTTAGATATGGTAAGCTCCACAAGTGGGGAGTATACAGATGTCTGGAAAGATATTCTGGAAAGTTCGGATACCATTACTGTTATAAGATCTGATGAAAATGGCAAAGAAATTTATGTACAGAAGCCGCTTAATCTTACTACTCAGGAAGCCGTAAATATTACCGGTGTAGCAGACAAAAATGCATTACAACAATTAATAAAAAACATTATAGCAGATATAATTTCCATTCAATATTCAGGAGGAAATTACGAAAAAATTAAAAATGACCTTTTGGATGTAAAAGACAAATATAAGCCAATATTTGATGCAATCAAGCAAAATGCGCAAGGTGTTCCTGGTATACAAGATATTTCCAGTGAAACATTTTTTAAGTATTGTTATGACATGATGAACTGGGTAATAGAGAATTTTGATCCATATCATGACCCAGATTTGATTGATGTTGCTAACAGACAGCCGAATGTAATAGAAGACTATTTGAAGGGATACATAAAATCCACTTCATATGGTATGCTATATTCAAAGGATGCAAAATATGAAAATTTAGGGAAATTGTTCGATGCAGCCGGCATATGTCCTGAAGCAATCGTTGATCGCACAAAAGCTTTTATTGATGCGGCAAAAGGAACAATAGACTGTTATCCTGAATATTTGCTTGCATTAGGAGCATTACGTGTTAAGACCAAACTGTATGAGTCGGATGGTACAACAGCTGTTAGCTCACCGATTGTTATCGACGGAGGAGAGGAAAAGACTCTTACCTATAAGGTTATCACAAAATTTAAGAATTACTCCTATGAACTTACCAGCATCAATGATATTCCTCCGACTGTAATTGATGCAGTTGCTGTTTCTAAAGATGCATCCGGTGTTATGCCCGTTGAAGTAACACGTAATCCGCAAACAGGCGATTTGCAAATAAAGAATAAGGCAAATACCTTTGGTGAATCAACGGTATACGTCTACAGAAAAGTATTTGATAGTAATAACAAGCCTGTTAATGATGCTTATTTGACAGATTGGATATTAAAGTTTGACGTAGTTGTTCGTGATGTAACTCCGACAACAACACCTGGAAGTGCAACCTTCAGATTTTCTGATATTACCGCATCAAAAGGTGAAAATATTGAAATACCTGTGTATGCAGACTTCAGTGGTAAAGGATTCAGGCTTAGATTGACATATCCTGCTTCAAGCCTGAAGATCACTGGCTTGGATTCTGTACATGAAAAATTATGGTTTATAGACAAAGACACTATTATAGACAATGCAAATGGAGTATTGGATATATTTGCTGCAAGCAATGATGCTTCAGTTATAAACAGCAGCTTAAATGGTGATCCGTTATTTACAATTCAGGCCAAAGTTGCCGAAGATGCATCAGGTACCATTACTGTATCGGTTGACAAGAGCGTTGTTGAAGCTGCGGATAAAGACAATAAGCCGCTCAATGTTGTTATACCAGATGGTTTTACAATTACTGTAACGGGTCTGGCAAAATTTGATATACCTACCATTGAGGTAGTAAAAGGTGAAAAAGCCGAGATACCTGTATATGCTGAATTCAATGGTAAAGGTTTTAGACTCAAATTTACATTTAATAAAGATAAATTCAGAGTAGACAAGTTAGATTCTGACTATGAGCATTTGTGGTTTATAGCAGAAGATGTTGTTATAGACAATACAAAAGGTGTTGTGGATATATTTGCAGCAAGTGATAATGCAGAACCTATAATCAGTACCTTAGACGGTCAACCGTTGTTTAAAATTATTGGTACAGTAAGCGAATCTGCACAGATTGGTGAATACATTACATTTACAGTTGATAAAAATGTTGTAGAAGCTGCTGATGCCAATAATAAGCCACTTTATGTGGATATAAAAGACAGTTATAATGTTATTAAGGTAGTTAGCGGAGTTACACCTACGCCGACACCAACGCCTGAATATGGTACTGCTACATTTAACATCCCTGCAATAGAAGCTGAAGCAGGAGATGAAATTGATATACCGGTATATGCAGACTTTAGCGGTAAAGGATTTAGATTAAGATTCACATATCCATCTTCTGATTTAACAGTAAATGACTTAACGTCCGTCCATGAAAACTTGTGGTTCATAGAAAAAGATCTTGTTATAGACAATGCAAACGGAGTATTGGATATATTTGCTGCAAGTAATGATGCTGCTGTAATAAACAGTAGTTTGGATGGGGATCCGTTATTCACTATTAAAGCAAAGATTAGTGAAAATGCAACCGGAACAATTACTCTAACAGTAGATAAGAATGTTGTTCAGGCATCAGATGCCAATAATAATCCGCTTACGGTTGTTATTGCCGACAGTTACACCATTACAATAGTAGTAAAAGTAACCGGAGTAAAACTGGATAAGCATGAAATGGAATTAACCGAAGGCGGAGAACCAGGAACACTCACAGCAACGGTAGAACCTGAAAATGCGACAAATAAGAATGTAACCTGGAGCTCAAGCAATCCGGAAGTTGCTACAGTTGATAACGGAGTAGTAACACCGCTTAAGGAAGGAACTGCTGTAATAACGGTAACAACGGTAGACGGAGAATTTACCGATTCATGTAATGTAACCGTTAAAAAGGCACCTGTTACAGAAGTAAAGGTAACAGGCGTAAAATTGGATAAACATGAAATGGAATTAATAGCTGGCGGCGAAGCTGGTAAGCTCACAGCAACGGTAGAACCTGAAAATGCGACAAATAAGAGCGTAACCTGGAGCACCAGTGATGCAGCAGTAGCTACAGTTGATAACGGAGTGGTAACACCGCTTAAGGCAGGAACAGCTGTTATAACAGTAACAACAGTAGATGGTGGATTTACTGATAAATGTACTGTAACGGTTAAATCTCCGAGCACTGTTATAAAGGTAACAGGTGTTAGACTTGACAAAAATGAACTTAAATTAATAGAAGACGGAGTTTCAAAACAATTAAAAGCTGAAGTATTACCTGAAAATGCAACGAATAAGAATGTAATCTGGTCTAGTGAGGATGATGATATTGCAACCGTTGATAAAGATGGTTGGGTAACTCCGGTATCAGTAGGTAAAACAATAATTACAGTAACAACAGTAGATGGCGGATTTACTGATACTTGCGTAGTCAGAGTAGTAGAAGATGATGATAGCAAATCTACACCGACACGTAGAAAAAATACAAGTAGCAGTTCAACAAGTATTACGATTACTCCGACCGTAATCAATTTCATTGACATCCAAAACCATTGGGCTAAGGTATATATTGAAGAATTAGTAAGACGTGGTGCAATCAGTGGATATCCGGATGGTACGTTCAAACCTGATAATAATATTACAAGAGCTGAATTTGCAACCATACTTGTAAGGTCGTTAAAGCTAACGGTTCAATCCGGTAAAGTCTTCAACGATACAGCATATCATTGGGCTAAAGACTATATTTCTACGGCATACGCTGCAGGAATAATTCAAGGATATGACAACGATACTTTTGGTCCGGATGATCTTATAACCAGAGAGCAAATGGCTGTAATGGTTGCTAGAGCATTTAAACTTGCTTCTGCAGACACAGAACTTTCATTCTGGGATAAAAATGATATATCATCCTGGGCAGTTGAAGCTATTGAATCTTGTGTAAGAGACGGAATAATTAATGGATATCCTGACGGATCCTTTGTACCTAAGGGATATGCTACCAGAGCTGAAGCTGCTAAAGTAATTGTAAAAGCTTTGGAACTTAGGGGATATTAATTACGTCAAATAATATGAAAGAAAAGAACAATCCTCCTACAAATATTTGTCGGAGGATGTTCTTTTTAAAGGAAAAATTTTGAGCTATGGGGGGTCTTTATGAAGGCTAAAGAAAATAAGTTCGTGGTTCTGGTTTTAGTTATAGCGTTAATATTGCCGGCATTAATTAATTATATTCATTATATGAGCTATGCGCAGGAAATAGGCGATTATGAAAGTATATACGAGAAGTTGAAAGAAAAAGCACCTGAGCTGATAAATGAGCTTTTGAATACAGAGGCAAAGGCTACAGAAGATGATATCAAGGCATTCATTCAAGAATTTCAATCAGAAATGGAAAAAATGTATAATGCAGGAGAGTTAAATAGGAATAATTTTAAAGAAAAAGCAACCAATTGCGCTCTGGAATTATTTAATACAGGAAACCATTTTGTATTGTTTACTGCTATTGTTGAGGCATTTCCTGATGAACTGGCAGATCTTTCTTCAGGAGAAATACCGGATAAATTTGAACCACTTATTAGTCTTGTGAAGGAAAGCATACCGCTTTTTCAAACGACACCAACCCCGGAGCCTGAAGAAGAAATAACACCAACTCCAACCCCAACACCAAAACCGAAGTCATCCGGAAGTGATAAAATAACAATTTCAAAAGCTACACCTACGCCGACACCAACTCCAACACCGACTGCAACGCCTACACCGACTCCGTCAAATGAGCCGACTCCTACGCCGGTTTCATCAGATACAGTTGAACCAGAGATTAAAGTTGAATTTAACGATCTTCAGACGGTTGAGTGGGCTAAAGAAAGCATATATAATCTTGCGGGGAAAGGAATTCTTGTAGGCACAAGAGAAGGATATTTTGAACCGGATTCCCAGGTTACAAGGGAACAGTTTGTGAAAATACTTGTAATGGCTTTTGAATTCAATGATAATGAAGCAGATATTGAATTTAAAGATGTTGAAAAAGATTCATGGTATGCTCCTTATTTAGCCAATGCATGTTATTATGAATTAGTTAAGGGAAAAGAAGATGGTACATTTGGTGTAGGTGAATTTATCACCAGAGAAGATATGGCCGTAATGGCATTGCGTGTTGCAGAAAAAAAAGGCATTGTTCTTCCTGAGGTAAAAGAGGAAATTAATTTTGTTGACGGCTCACTTATTTCAGATTACGCTAAACCAGCAGTTACTGCCATGCAGAAGGCAGGAATTATTAATGGACTAGAGAATAACAGTTTTGCTCCCAAGGATTTTGCTACAAGGGCACAAGCAGCAAAAATCGTAGATTTGTTACTAAAGGCAGGACAAAAATAACCGGTTTACGGGAGGTTTGATATGGATAAAAAATTTACCGCTATTATTTTGGTATTTGGCCTTCTGTTATCGGTGTCATATTCACAAAGCATTAATGGGGTTGTGGCCTCAGAAGAAAAACCATATATGGTTGCTGTTGGTGACTCCATTGCATACGGAATGAGCGCTAAGGATAATAAAGGGTATGCCTATATGGCATATGAGTATTTAAAAAATAATGAACCTGAATATAGGAACCTGATATTTAAAAATTATGGCACCAAAGGAGATAAAACCAGTGATCTTCTTAATAAGCTTAATGCGGCAACAGGGGACAAGGCGATTCAGAATGATATTGCCAAAGCAAAAATAATCACAATCAGTATAGGAGCGAATAATCTTCTTGCGCCGATTGTGGATGCATACAGAAATGGGATACAAATGCCGGATTTAACGATAAATGGTGAATTAATTCCGGGAAGGATTTATACGTGGGATGAGATTAACACATTGGAGATATGTCAAACTAAGGAATTTCAAGAGGAATTGGATAAAGTTCTTAAGAAAATTATTTCTACGGGTGTGTTTTCAGGATATTTAACAGCTGTATATGATTGGCCTCGTATTATAGACAGAATTATGGAATTAAATTCTGAAGCGAAAATTTACGTTTTAAATTTATATAATCCGTTAAGGCAAATTAATGAATTTGAAAAAAAATATTATTTATCGCTCAATACCTTCATCATGAATGTGAATGGTGCAATTGAAAATTATTCAACGGATAATGCAAAAGGCATCATCAGGTATGAAGTAATAAGGGCAGACGACATTTGCAGGTTTGCTGCAGATTTGGGTGAATGGGTTGAATTCGATATCTATTCAGCCAGTCCGGATCCTCATCCCACAGATGCAGGACATCAAATTTTTGCAGATGCCATGATATCTCTTGTGTTAAAAAGAAGCTTTTATGGAATATCAGGAATAAATATTCATTCCGGGCAGTCGGGAATGATAATTGCAAATTTTAATATAACATCTTTGAAAAAGGATCTTAATTTGGCCGAACCTGTAAGTATAATTGTTGTCGCTAAAAACAAAACAAAAGATACCAGGCAGTTCAAAATTGTGACAGAAAGCTTAAAAGGTCTTGAAACAAAAAGAGTTGAAGTAATATTTGATAATATTGAGGTAAATGATAATGTAGAATATAGCGTTTTTGTATGGGAAAACTTTCGTACGATAAAGCCGCTGATGACAAATAAGATACTTAATCAATAAAATCATGATACAAAGGGGCTGTCGCTCTGTTATTTAAGAAAAGTAAATGCTTGCGCGACAGTCCCTTTATTGTCAGAATATTACGATAAATACTACATTTTCTTTTAGAAATGTATTTCTGCTTTATTGTAATAGTTATGAATTTTTATTATAATAAAAATGACAATGTAGTTGTATACATAAAAAATATAATAAAAAACGGGGGTAAAGGAATGAAAAAGCAGTGGAATTTCAGAGACAAAGGTGCAGCAGGTCTTTTATACATAATTGCAATTTGCATTGTTATTTTTACATGTCACAACAACATAAATGTTTTTTCGAAAAACGATACGACGGTTTATGCAGATAAAGGGACAACCTATCTGGAATTGCCTTTGGATTATACGTTAAAAGGTGTAACAGCCGTAAACCTTACTTTTGAGGTTGAAAGCGAGCTGATTGAGAGTATTAAAATGGGAAACAAGTCGTTGAACGTAGCAGATGAAATAACGGCATATCTGGATTATGAAGAAGATTATCATGATGTAACACAGGATGAATTAACTTTGCATATTAAATTTAAAAGTCCGCTTGAAAGGGATACTTATGTCCATATCATTAATTTGTATTATTTGGAGGTACCAATATTAGACCGAACGGCTGATTTAATAACAAGAGTTGTTGACGAATACAGGATGATTAATATTGTAGTTGGAAAACCTACTCCTACACCTACACCGGTGCCTACAGTGACACCCACACCTACACCCACACCAACAGTAGCACCTACACCGGTACCCACGGCAACACCTACAGTGACCCCAACACCTACACCGAAGCCTTCAAGCGGCGGTGGCGGAGGTGGTGGCGGAGGTTCAGCAGCAACGCCAACGCCTACACCAACACTATTACCGACGGTATCACCGACACCAATGGTTACACCTACACCCACAATAACAGAACCGGTTGATCAGCCTGCAAATAATATCAGTTTTAAGGATATAGAATCCCATTGGGCAAAGCAATATATTTTGGCATTGGTTCAAAAGGAAGCCATTAAAGGATATCCGGATGGAACATTTGCTCCTGATAACAGTATAACAAGAGCGGAATTTGCTACAGTTCTGGTTAAGGCAAAAGGTATGGATATAAAAGCAGGCAAGGTATTCAGTGATACAGCAGGTCACTGGGCAAAGGATTATATTGCTACTGCAGCCGATGCAGGCATTATCAAGGGCTATGATGAAAATACCTTTGGCGCAGATGATTTGATTACAAGAGAGCAGATGGCAGTAATGATTTCAAGAGCCTTTTCCCTTAATCCGTCAGCAGAAGAGCTCAGCTTTTCCGATAAAGGAAGTATTTCATCCTGGGCGGTAGAAGCAGTTAAGGCTTCAGTGCAAGCAGGAATTATTAATGGTTATCCGGAAGGAACATTTAAACCTTCAGGAAATGCAACAAGAGCAGAAGCTGTAACTGTGATTATGAAAGCAATTGGCACAAATTAGTGGAGGTTATTTTTAATGAACGGTGAAGTGGTTTATTCTGTTGTGGTTCCGGCATTTAATGAAGAAGAAGTCATAGAGGAGTCATACAAGCGGCTTACTAAGGTAATGAGCAGTACAAATGAGAAATATGAATTAATTTTTGTTAATGACGGAAGCCAGGATAGAACAGCCGAGCTTATAAAAAATATATGTAAAAAAGATAAAAATGTGAAGCTTATCAATTTTTCAAGAAATTTTGGCCATCAGACAGCAATAACAGCCGGCATGGATAATTCATCCGGCAAGGCTGTTGTCGTTATTGACGCGGATCTTCAGGATCCGCCTGAGGTCATTTTGGAAATGATTAAAAAATGGAAAGAGGGCTATGAAGTCGTATACGGAAAACGATTAAAAAGAAAAGGTGAGACGCTGTTTAAGAAGCTGACGGCAGCAGCATTTTACAGAATTTTAAACAGGTTAACCACTGTGGATATTCCGGTAGATACAGGGGATTTCAGACTCATTGACAGAAAAGTATGTGACGTTATGAAGAGCTTAACTGAAAAAAATCGATATGTGCGCGGTCTGGTAAGCTGGGTAGGCTACAAGCAGATTGCTGTGGAATACGTCCGTGAGGAAAGATGGGCCGGTGAAACCAAGTATCCCCTGAAAAAAATGCTGAAGTTTGCAGCAGATGCGATTACTTCGTTTTCGTATAAGCCTTTGAGGCTTGCAACCTATATTGGGTTTTCCCTTTCAGGCTTAAGCTTTATATATTTAATTATCGTGATCTGTCAAAAGCTGTTTGGCAGTAACACCGCTCCCGGCTGGGCCTCAATATTGGCTGTAAATTTATTTTTTAACGGGATTATCCTGATTATGCTTGGTGTAATAGGGGAGTATATCGGAAGAATTTATGATGAGTCTAAAAATCGTCCTCTTTATATCATTAGTGAAAAAATAGGATTTGATGAAAATCCGGCGAAATAGGGAGACGTTTATGAGAGATATTCATATTGACAATATTATAAACGTAGTAGAAGATTTATGCACGAAAGCAAATTATTACCTCAATGAAGATATTAAAAGCAGTTTAAAGGAAAAGGCATTGGAAGAAAAATCACCTATCGGTCAGGACATATTAAATAAGCTGGTTGAAAATGCTGATATTGCACAAGAAAAAAATATGCCTGTCTGCCAGGATACAGGAATGGCGATATTTTTCGTTGAAGTGGGACAGGAAGTGCATATAACGGGAGGAAGTCTGACTGAGGCTATCAATGAAGGTGTAAGGAGAGGTTATGAAAAAGGCTATCTGAGAAAATCCGTTGTAAGGGATCCTCTTAATCGTATAAATACGGGGGACAATACGCCGGCTGTTATTCATTATGATATTGTGCCGGGCGACCAATTAAAAATCACCATAGCACCGAAAGGCTTTGGCAGTGAAAATATGAGTGCGTTGAAAATGTTAAAGCCGTCAGACGGCATTAAGGGTGTGCATGATTTTGTTGTACGCACGGTTGATGAGGCTGGTTCTAATCCATGCCCTCCCATTATTGTAGGCGTAGGCATTGGCGGCAGCATGGAAAAGGCGGCAATTCTTGCAAAGAAGGCTTTGCTGAGGCCTATCACCCAACGGCATCCTGAAGAATTCTACAGAAATCTTGAACAAGTACTGTTGGACAGTATTAATCGGTTAGGCATAGGGCCGCAAGGATTGGGGGGAACCACCACAGCTTTGGCTGTAAATATTGAAACCTTTCCTACACATATAGCCGGTCTTCCTGTGGCGGTAAATATAAGCTGCCACGTTACTCGTCATGCCAGTGCGGTAATATAATGATGATTATATGGGCCCTGCTTTGTAAATGATATAATTTGCAGCAGGGTCATAATATACTTTTTCAAAATGATTTTCAAACAACATTTCATTAAGCTTATAGTCTTTACTGTTTCTATTCTCATTTTCAATTACAATATAATCAATTCCGGCTTCATGGATTAATTTTTTTATTTGATCAATATTAGTACCACCGTATATTTCATTTACAATCTTTCCTCTTGTATCGGTATCATATCCTGCGCTCCATGGGAAATAAGGCCATCCTAAGTATATTTTTCTGCCTGCAAGCATAATAGGGTTTGTTACATATGGAGGTGTCAGGAATAAATCATTTTTGTCGGTATTTTGTTCTACCCATTTCAGAAGAGGATCATTCAGGTTATATTTAACGGAATTCTTGTTGATATTGTAAAATGATATAAGGTCAACTATGCCGGTGCAGCTCATAAGAAAGATGAGCATTGCTGTTACGAGCAGGCTGAGTTGTTTCCGGTATTTGTTGAACAGGGAATAGAGTATGGTAAGTAGCAGTACGGCAATGATATAATAGCTGAAAGCTGTTCCGGTTGAATTTGATAATTCCGGAAACAGCAATAATGACGAACCTGTAATGACTGCAAGAACTGCAGTTCGGTTCATAAAGCTTTTTGGGTCACAATGCGGCAGTTCAGACAACCAGGCGGCTGCAGCAATATTTAATAACATGACCGACATCATAATGTATTTATGATTTACAGCGATATCCGGCGTTAAAAGCATTACATTGGCAAAAACAAAAGGCGCAGAAAAGGCAGCTATGGCAAATCTTAACTTAGGTATGTTAAACCAGGCAAGAAGGATGATAAAAACCAATATTCCAAAAAGCTCAAGGTAATATTGTGAAATACCGGAGAAGTCTTTTTTTTCTGCAAGAAAGCCTATTATTATCCGGGACTTTACCGGAGAGGCCTGGGTGCCAATTAGCCATAAGCTCTGAAGAAAAGATAAAACAGTTGATATAACTGCAATGATAATATATTCTAATCTTGAGCAGGAAATAAATGCCAGAATCATTAAAATGGCAAGAGTTCCAATTAAGACAGCACCGTTCCAGAAAGCCGTAAATCCAAGAATTAAGCCAAGGAAAACAGCGCGCTTAAGGCTTTGGCATTTCCATAAATCTCCGGAAAAGAGATAAAACTTTATTAAATCTATGGAGATTCCGTGCGTTCTATTCAATTTTTCTCTGGCATTATGCATTATTTTTTTCATTTTATCAGTGAGCGGCAAAAGAATAATGATTGTTAATGCCATGATTCCTAATGAAAATGCGAGATGTCTCTGATTGGCATAGACATTTAAGTTCCATAGTCCCCAGTCCTCATGAGGTGTATTGCCGATAAAAGTATTCGTATTGATAATTTTATGAAACATTTCTTTTACAGAAGACTGGTCGGAAATATAAGTGAAAAAGGACAGTGAGCTTCTGAAAAAGAATAAAAATCCTGCAATAATACCTGCCTGTTTTTTCCCAGTAATGATTATTGCAAGACAGTATAACAGCATCATAAAAGAAGTCAGCGACAAAATACTGATAATATTAAAGGCCAGGTCCAGCCTCAGGTTCAAAAATTCAAGATTTCCCGCAAGAAACTGGAACATAAAATGATATCGAATATTTCCTGAAGGAAAGTGCGGATATTCCGTAGGGAAGTTTGAGCCATGCGAAAATGAACGGATAACCGATAAGTGAGGGCCGAAATCGCTGAATACGGAAAAACCAACGTGCAGAATATTGTTTTTCATATGGAAAGTGTAAAACATAATAAAACAGGAGAATAACAAGGAAAAAGCAACGTAAATAATATCTGCTGAGGAATAATCAAATTCTATTTTAATTTTATTCTTTCTGTCTCTAAATATTGTAAGGGCTATAAAGCCAATAGCGATTAAAAAAGAAATAAGATTTCCGAATAATAGAGGTTCCGAAGCGCTTTTAAATAACCATGCCGCTATGTATGTAATCCAGGCCATTAGAAGAGTACCGGTAAAAAAAGAAGAGGGAAAGACAAACAGCCATGAACGGCATATAGGGACTTCATGGATGAAGTCCTTGCAAATAATATTAATAATAATAAGTCCTGTCGTAAAAGCTGCTAATAAGTATAAAATTCCAAGCATATTTGCATCTCCTTATTGTTATTCATTTATAATAACTACTCTTGTAAAGTTATACAGGTTATTTTTATATCGGAAATTCAAATCTGAGCAAATATTGTTATTTATCATAAATTCATCGGGAATTTTTGCCTGACCTTCGGCATAAACCAAAATATATCGGCTATTTTTAATATCGTCAGGAATAGAATTATCATTAAACATAACAATTACATCGGCATTAGGAAAAAAGTAATCGGTGTAGTTTTTAAGGTTTTTCTTCCATACATCATTGGTATAAAATAGAATATTTATGGGTTCGTCACTGTGGATGCCGTAATCCTTGACTTGCTCCAGTATATCATTTACCAGAAAACTCATTGGTTTTCCTGCCACATCTTTGAATACTTTAAAGGGTTGCAGCCAAGTGTAGGACGACAATGACAGAACTAAAGCAAATAATAGCGCAATCCAGCTGCTTTTCATGGTTATCTTCTTGCCGTTAAGCCATAAAAGAAGCATTCGTATCATTCCAAACATAAGGATGGGGATAATAATCATTGCACGATGCATTGCAAGCTCAGGCGAAGGTGTGGCATACCCGGGCAAGATTGCGGAAATACCTGTTACGGCCATAGACCACAAAATGATAAATAAATCGAGTAATTTAAGCCTGCCCTTAAAAATTAATATTATATAAACAATAACAAGCGGTGACAGGATGCCAGGAAAGGACATTTGATCTCCGAAAAAGAAAAGCTTGTAGGTTTGTATTAATATTTTCATTATATTATTAAAATTAAATATGCGCATATTGAACGGTCTGTCACTTCTTTGTATAAAAGTACATAAACCAATTGTCAGGATGTATATCCATATGGATATGACGGCAATAATGGAGGGTTTATTAATATAACTAATTAAATTTTTGGTTGATAAGCCTTTGTTGGTATGTATTTTATAAAAAACTATAAAAATAAGTGCAGCAAGAAGCAGTATCCATGATGCCAGGGCAGGGGTATAGGATGTGGACAGCATGGCACCTATCCAGGCAAGACAAATGAAATTTAAGATGCTTGGTTTGTCCAGCATTAATAAGAACCATCCGAAGCACTGCATGGTATAGCTTACAGGTAAAATGACCTGTTCATTTATTTTACTGAATTCCGATAGATACGGAAACAAAAATACCGCAGTGATACAAATTGCAGCCCATACAGGATGCTGTCTATATCTTAGGCAAAAATATGTTCTCATACCGCTATACCATATAAGTATGCCTGCAAAGAATTGAAAGGCATATCCGAGGTGCAGTGCAAAGGCATTACGTCCAAAGAGTATGGAAGGTACCGCAACTAATAAATACTGACGCATAGGATAGCCAAGGAATCCTTTGCCGGTATAATTCCAATCATATACGGTAAAAGAATTTAAGCCGGCAGCCGCTTGCTGACAGGCTTCATAATTAAGGTTAATAATATTTACATTTCCAATCCCGTAAAAGACAAAAAAGGAAACAGCTGCAACAGCAATGAATCCGATATAATTTTTTTCCGATATATCAGTTTTAATTGCTGCAATAATAAGCTGCAAGGATGATATAAAATATAACAACCCAAGAATGGCCCATGCACGCCCTGCAACAAATGAAAAAAGACTTTTTTGCAGGTATGCTGTTATTTCAAGCAGGGCAAGTATTAATGCTCCTATAAGAAGTGAAACAGATTGGTGATGTGTAATGGGCTTCGTTGCTTCTTTTATAAAGTCAGATATCTTTGTCAAAGAAGGACCCCTTTTTATTATCATCTGTTTTGTTATCATTATGTTTCAGTTCCTCCTCTACCGTATTATTATCGGTAAAGATATTATTTCTGAATAATAAAATACTGCATCCTGCGAGGACAATTATAATCCATAGAAGGGAAGGTGCTCCTTTTTTCTGATTGCTTGTAGGAACGGGATTTTCTGTATTATTTTTTTGAATATTTTCAGTATTGGATGATTCGGCTGCGTTTGAAGCATTAAATTCAAAATGTTCAGGCAGCTTTTCATTTTCATCGATTTCAACAACTTCAATATCATCAAAATATGCTTCGCCTTCATTTTCGATTCCTTGTCCGCCCAAACGCAAAGCAATTGTTAACGGATCATCAATATCATTCCTGGTTTTAATGGAAAACTCGATTTTTTCCCATTGACCGTTTGTATTTCTTAGTTCTTTGGAAGTATAAATGCCTTTATCTGACAGAATGCTGTCATAAAACAGAGTTATATTGGCAGAACCGGGTTGGTTTTTTATATCTGCCCTGACCCATCCGCTTACTTTATATGTTTTTCCTTTTTTTACGCTAAGATTTTGGGTAACCATGGTATCAGCCATAACAGAGTTCTTAATATGAAGGCTTTTAGAACCCGTATGACCGGATTCGTCGATATTAACACTTACACCTACTTTAATAGAGTTTTTCCAACCCATAGGTACTCCGTTAATCATTTCTTCGAATCCAGGATTTTTTACAAGATTTTCGCCGGCACAAAGACCGAAAACGGGGAAAAAGGTAAATATGGCCAAAGCCATTACCAATGTACTTAAAATCTTTCTTTTCATATTTTTTTCCTCCTGATTACGGTAAGCTTTTGTCAATTTCAATAATAACGGTCTGAGGAGAGTCAAATACCTTCCTGCCAAGACTTAATAATTTGTCCATATGAATGGTATTAAACTTTTCTTTCTCCAATTCACCCACAATAATATACTTAACATCATATTTGTTTAATATATCCTTTGTTTCGCTTATGTCTGAAGATTCATAAATGGCCTTTACTTCGTCATTTCTTGCAGAGACAACAGTGTAATCATTTCTCCAAAGCCATTCATGGACATACCAGCCGGATATGGTGGGCAGGCCTGTAGCCATGGATATTCTGTCATACATGGTGTAGCTGTCCCCATTGGCTTCAACGATCGTAGGCTGACCCTTTACATTTTCATTCAGCCATTGCACTGCCGCATAATCATCCGGATATTTTTCTTTCAGGAATCCCATACCGTCAAGTCCTTTATATCTTTCGACTGTCAAAGGGCCGTACCAGGAATGGATTGCAAAAAAGGTATATATCATTGGCAGAATCAGCAGGATTACCGCCATAAAGTTTCCGATAATCCGTTTGACGGATTTGGCTTTATCAGAAAACAATCTTATATATATATACCCTACGGCTATGCTGAACATGATAAATGACTGGTAAGTCAGCTTAAACATCGTATTGGCCCTGTGGTATGGCGGGTTATAAATATCTTTGACATAAATAATTTCAGGTATAAGAATAAGGCCTGCTGCCGATAAGGAAAGTATTATAACGAAGGCATCCGTCGGAGGCAGCCAGAGAATCCAGCCTTTTAATTTCTGCCACGTGGAATAATTTTCTTGATAGCTTGCTATTACTGGCTTTTTACTTCCTTTTTTGGCTGATTTTTTATTATCTTTTACGACAGGCCTGATTCTATTTGAAGCATTATACCGTTTTACCGAATAGTAAATGAAAAGTGCGGAGAAAATAAACTGATACCCCCAAACGATAAATAGCTGGTAAAGAGCCGAGTGGGTATGGGTAAAACGAATGCCGTTGGTTACATTTATAAAATTCATAGAAAAAGGCAAAGCCACAAGGAGTGCAGGAAGCATTGCCATGACGGCTGCAGCAGCTGTTTTATACAGAGATTTGGCCTGAAAGTTTTCTGATTTCAGAAATATATAAAAGGCTGTAATTACATATACCGTGAAATAAATAGGAAAATCCCAGTAGTTTGTCATCTGAAAAATACCGATAAAAAATGCAATGAAAGGAATATGAACCGGAATCCGGTTATATAAAAGAAGGTTATGTTTTTGCCGTTTATCCGTTTCAAATGCCCATATCAGAAAGCTTAAAATCAAGGCGATAATGGTCAGGACAAAAGGAATATTAATAACATGGGCATGTAAGTCAGATACTACAAAAGAATAGAAAGGGAATTCATGAATGGTTTGGTCGGCGCGGTCAGGGTTATGGCCGATATATCTGGTAGCTTCCGGAAACCAATAATCATCCCTTATTTGTATATCGCTGCTGATTTTTATTCCCATTTTTTTTAATGCCGGAAAAAGATAAGCAAATACAAAGGCATGAAAATTACCGCCTAATGACAGTAGAAAGGCAGAAATCATCCCGCCGGTAACGTAATGGAAAAATCTTTTTTTACCGTATAATGCAATTAAGTTGGCAGTAAGAGAAAAAACCAGTGAAAAGCAAAAAGCAAAAAGAGTCGACATCATGAGGTTATAGGTAATATAAGAATTTATATTTGACAGCTTGGTAAGAAAGGCTGTCATATAATGCCCGAAGTAATAATAATTAATGCTTTCACCGGCAAACCACATATCGGCAGGAGGCATATAAGTGCTTCGCAGAATGGTGTTAACAAAGCCCAGGTCCATAAACTTTTCCAAACCTTCGATATCGGGCTTTAAGCCTCTTAAAAAAGCCCAGAAAACAAGAGCAGAGAAAAAAATCAGTTCTTCCGCAGCAAAAGAGAATATCAGACGGGGAGAATGGATTAAGCTTATATATTGCTTATATCCTTTAAAGATAAAAAGGATAGCTGCAAAAGTACATATTAAGGCAATCCAAAGGACTTCTCGCGTAAAGGGAAGAAGTTTAAACGATGCGAATAACCATACCAAATAAGAAGATATTGCCAGGCCTATGGTTTTGGAAAACAAATACCCCTTATCAAAAAATCTGTTAAAGAGTCTCATTGTCAGCGGGAGAAAAATCAACCCGATCAGTAATATATATAACCACCAGAGTATAATATAATTAAAATCATACATCATGACATTCCCCTCATTCATTCAGCAATTCTGCTATTTTTCTTCCAAGAGCTATGGAATAGTTCTGTCCACGGTCCTCGGGATAAATTTGTGACATGTTTGCAATATATAAATTAGGAACAGGAGTTTCATGTTCCGGTATTACGTTGGAATAATCCGGGCATACAACAGGCTGCGCAAAATCCGACCGAAAAATTTTTGTCCATAAAATATCGGTTCTGTTGAAGCTTGGAAACATCTTTTCGAGGTAGTCCAAAAACAAATTTTCAATTTTACTATCCGGATACTGGTATAACGAACTGTCTGCATCAAGGTACCTGGACAAATATATAATGCCGGATTTATATGGCTCGGCAGGCATTAAATTGGTATGTTCAATCATTAATACAAAAGGAGATTCCTTTTCCGCTATGGTAATCCAATAATATGGCGATAAGCTTGATTGGATTCCCATAACCATGCAAATGTTCGCTTTATACTTAATTTTATTGATTTTTTCTATATAGGAAGCCGGTAGTTCGGGCATAATCTGCTTCAACAAACCCGTGGCAAGGGTGAAAAGCACCTTCTGGAAACTGGCACTGCCATTCGGTGCGGTAATTTGAATGGTTTTGTCTTTGTTCAGTGTAATTCGTTCAACGGGACTGGACAATAATACCTTACCGTTCCTTTTTTCGATTTCTGTTTTTAATGCTTTATACAGCTCACCAAAGCTGCCTTCGAGGTATCCGAACATTTCTTTGCCTGTATTACTGCCTCTTGTTGAACCGCGAAGCTTAAATTTATTCCACAGCCATACAGCAGGAATCTGTTCCGCATCAAGATCAAACTTTGAATTCATTAGCGGTCCCCAGAATTTTTCATAGGCATTGGGTCCTGCGTTTTTTATGAGCCAATCTTTTGCAGTGATTTTTTCAAGGGATTTCCAATCCTTGATAAATCGCGATTTTAGGACAAGCATGCCAAGAGCGATTCTTTCAAAAAAAGGGATTTCCTTGAACATTAAAAGGTCTTTAGGAGTTGAAAAGTCATACAGCTTTTGATTGATATATAATCCGCTTTTAGGGGATACCCATTGAAGCTTTGAGATAAGGCCTAATTCCTGCAGCAAGTCAGTGACATATGTGTCATTGGTAAAGATATGATGGTATAGTTTTTCAAGAAGCTGCGTGCCAGCAGTAAAAGTGGATGCCAGGCCTCCGACGTCATCTTCTGCTTCGTATACAGTAACATGATGGCCTTTTTTTGAAAGCTCATAGCCTGCTGTAAGACCTGTTGCTCCGGCACCGATAATTGCGATATTCAAGGAAATACCTCCCTAATATATAAATTTTTTATAAAGTATAAAATTCCATGATACGACCGCACCCATAATGAGCACTTTTGAAATAAGCGCATTTATTCCGATTACATCGGTGAATAGATACATTAAGAATATATTTGGTACGATTAAATTAAAAATAAAAAGCAATAGGTATTTAAAAATCTGTTTGCCAAGCGGCTTGTCAGATTTAAAGGACCAAAGCCTGTTCAAGAAAAAGTTAACCCAAAAAACAATCAGGTATACGGAGCTGCTGGCAATAATATAGTGCAGCTTGTATAGGTGGTATAAAATAAAAAACAGTGAATATTCTATTGTAAATGAAGTAATACCCACAATAAAGTAACGTGTAAACTGCCTGATGATGTCTTCTGTTATATAATCTTTTAAGTACTTGTTATTTTTAATAATAGACAATATTTTGTTCATGGTATACCATCCTTGTTATGTGGTTAGAATACGTTATAAGCTGTAATCCCTTTACACAAATATTTTACCATGCTATCATTATAAATAACCCTTTATTTAAAGTCAACATACACATTGGATTGTTGATTTGTGCATACTTCATGCAGTCCGGGAAGAAAATTTAATGAATAAAAGGAAAAAAGAAAAAGTTGTCGAATATATATTTATATAGAATATAACTTTTGTTATGCTGTTTATTACATTCATAAAGGAGCTGAGGTTATGAAATTTATCATTAGTGGTAAGAAGATTGAAATAACTGATGGTTTGAGAGATAGGGTGTATAAAAAGCTGGGCAAGTTGGACAAGTTTTTTGATGAAGATACGGAAGTATATGTAACAATGGGAGTAGAAAAGGATAGGCATATGGTTGAAGTGACCATACCATTTAACGGAATGCTTTTGAGAGCTGAAGAAGTTAGCCATGATATGTATAATTCCATAGATCGAATCGTAGATACATTGGAAAGACAGATAAGAAAAAATAAGACACGTCTTGAGAAAAAGCTTCGTGAAAATGCTTTTGTTGAAACTGTAGATAGTGATGTATCGAATATGCAGGTGGAAGAAGAAAAAAATTTTAATATTGTAAAAACAAAAAGATTTGCCATAAAGCCTATGAATGTTGAAGAAGCTATTTTGCAGATGAATTTGCTTGGTCATCAATTCTTTGTATTTTCCAATGCGGAGACAGATGAAGTGAACGTGGTATATAAGAGAAAAGACGGAAATTATGGGTTAATTGAGCCGGAGTTCTAATGTAATTTATATTCTTGTCAAGGGAAACAGAGAAGGTGTAGGCACCTTCTCTTTCATTTTGAATAAAATTTTAATTATTGTTGAAGCAAATTCTACTTAATGATAAAATAATATGGATTGGGAAAAATCTTGTTATATAGGCAAGTTTCATATAGATTTCTTAATAATAAAAAGAGGGGTGATCGGTTTGCTTAAATTTTTGGAAAAAATCATCGGAAGTTACAGTGATAGAGAGATAAAGAGATTAATGCCCATTGTTCATCAGATTGAAAGCTATGAGTCTTCCATGAGGGAACTAAGCGATTCAGCATTAAAAGCAAAAACAAGTGAGTTTAAAGAAAGACTGAGTAAGGGAGAAACATTGGATGATATTCTTCCGGAAGCTTTTGCCGTAGTTCGGGAAGCCTCGGGCAGAGTGCTTGGGATGAGGCATTTTCCTGTTCAGCTGCTTGGAGGCATTGTATTGCATCAGGGAAGGATAGCTGAAATGAAAACAGGTGAGGGTAAGACGCTTGTCGCAACACTGCCTGCATATCTGAATGCTCTGGAAGGCAAAGGGGTTCATGTTGTTACGGTGAATGATTATCTTGCAAAGCGTGACAGTGAATGGATGGGAAAGGTGTACAGATTTCTTGGCCTTTCCGTAGGCCTGATTGTGCATGACCTTGAGCCGGGTCAGAGGAAACAGGCCTATAATGCAGATATCACCTATGGAACAAACAATGAGTTTGGCTTTGACTATTTGCGTGACAATATGGTTATCTATAAGGAAGATATGGTTCAAAGAGGACAGCACTATGCTATTGTGGATGAGGTAGACAGCATTCTTATCGATGAAGCCAGAACGCCGCTGATTATTTCTGGTGCCGGTGATAAGTCAACGGATTTGTATAAATTGGCGGACCAGTTTGTCAGAAGGCTGCAATGCCAGAAATTTGTTGAATCAGATGATAAAAAGCTTGATGATGACATTGATGCAGACTATATAGTGGATGAGAAAGCGCATACCGCCACGTTGACAGAAAGAGGAGTTAAGAAGGCAGAGCAGGCTTTTGGTATTGAGAATTTGTCAGATCCCGATAACATGACCATTTTACATCATATTAATCAGGCACTTAAGGCGCATGGCATCATGAAGCGCGATAAAGACTATGTGGTAAAAGACGGAGAAGTTATTATTGTTGATGAATTTACCGGGCGTCTGATGTTCGGAAGGCGGTACAGTGACGGGTTACACCAGGCAATTGAGGCAAAGGAAGGAGTTAAGGTTGAGCGTGAAAGCAAAACACTTGCCACCATTACTTTCCAGAACTATTTCAGAATGTACAAGAAGCTTTCAGGAATGACCGGTACCGCTCAGACAGAAGAACAGGAATTCCGTGCTATTTATAATCTTGATGTTATTGTAATTCCCACCAATAAGCCTATGCAGAGAGTAGATTTGCCTGATGTGGTTTACAAAAATGAACAGGGCAAATTTAATGCCGTTGTGGAAAACATTGTGGAATGCCATAAGAAAGGACAACCTGTGCTGGTTGGTACGATTACCATAGAAAAATCTGAAGAGCTGAGTCGTCTATTGAAAAAAAGAGGTATACCTCATGAGGTGTTAAATGCCAAGTACCATGAAAAAGAAGCCGAGATTATTGCCCAGGCAGGAAAGAAAGGTGCCGTTACCATTGCTACGAACATGGCAGGTAGAGGTACGGATATTATGCTCGGCGGTAACCCGGAATTTTTGGCTAAACATGAGATGAAGAAGAGAGGATACAGCGATTTTCTTATCATGGAGGCCACAGGCTATTCTGAAACCGATGATGAAGAAATCATTGAAGCAAGAAAAGTTTTCAGAGAGCTGTATGAAGGGTTTAAAAAACAGACCGATAAAGAACATGATGAAGTGGTTGCCTTAGGAGGTCTGCAGATTATCGGTACCGAGCGTCATGAAAGCCGTCGTATTGATAATCAGTTAAGAGGTCGTGCAGGTCGTCAGGGTGACCCGGGTTCATCAAGATTCTATATTTCTCTGGAAGATGATCTTATGAGGCTGTTTGGTTCCGAAAGAATATCCGGATTTGTTGAAGCTTTAGGACTTGAAGATGACCAGCCCATAGAGCATAAAATGCTTACCAATGCTATTGAAAATGCTCAAAAGAGAGTGGAAGGAAGGAACTTTGATATCAGAAAGCATGTATTGCAGTATGATGACGTAATGAATCAGCAAAGAGAAGTAATATATGCCCAGAGGAAACAGGTTCTTGACGGTGAAAATCTCAAGGATTCGATTTTGAAGATGGTAGAAGGGCTGATTGATCATATTATCCATTTGTATACAAGTGAAAGCCCGCACCCGGATGAATGGAATATGAACGGTCTTATAGAATATGCAGAGCAGATATTCTTACCAAAGGGAGCTTTAAACCTTACCAAAGAACAGTTATTAGACCTGACGAAGGAAGAATTAAAAGAGCGTTTACTTGATATTGCAAAGAAGCGTTATGAAGAAAAGGAACAAGAAGTTGGTTCCGAAGTTATGAGAGAATTTGAAAGAGTGGTAATGCTTCAGGTGGTGGACAGAAAGTGGATGGATCATATTGATAATATGGACCAATTGAGGCAAGGAATTGGCCTGAGAGCCTATGGACAGCGTGACCCTGTGGTAGAATATAAATTTGAAGGCTTTGATATGTTTGAAGAAATGATAAGAAATATACAGGAGGATACGGTTCGCATTATATATAATGCGCATTTGCAGCAGCCTCCCAAGAGAGAGAAAGTAGCTGAGCCCATAATGGCAACGCATGGAGACGGTCCTGCCAAACCGGTTGTTAAAGGAAAAAAGGTTGGAAGAAATGAGCCTTGTCCGTGCGGTTCGGGCAAAAAGTATAAGAATTGCTGTGGTCAGTAAATGAATATATAGAATTTAATTTATTATGTAAGAAAGGTGTGATATTATGTTGGAATTTGATCCGTACAGATTAAATTTAGATTCAATGAAGAAAGATATCGACGAAATGGGGGCTTCTCTTTGACATCTCCAGAATCAAAGAGCAAATAAGCCAATTGGAGGAGCAGTCTGCAGATCCTGAGTTTTGGAATGACATAGAAAAGTCTCAGAAAGTATTGCAGAAAATCAAGAACCTTAAGGAAAAAGTAGAGCGATTCGAACATCTTGAAAAAAAGTGGGAAGACCTGACCACACTTGTATTGCTGGCTGATGAAGAAGAGGACTTATCCGTTCTTGATGAAGTAGACAGGGAGTATAATGATCTGGTGAAAGAATTGGATAATCTGAAGCTTGAGACCTTATTAAACGGTCCGTATGATAAGAACAATGCAATACTTTCATTGCATGCAGGGGCCGGAGGAACAGAAGCACAGGATTGGGTGGAAATGCTGCTTCGAATGTACACCAGATGGGCCGAACAAAAGGGATTCAAGGTGAATACTTTGGATTATCTTGCAGGAGACGATGCAGGTGTCAAGAGTGTGACCATCAGTATAGAAGGCTTAAATGCATATGGCTATCTGAAATCTGAAAAAGGGGTGCACAGGCTTGTCAGAATTTCTCCTTTTGATGCATCCGGCAGACGTCATACCTCTTTTGCTTCGGCTGATGTTATGCCGGAGATTGATGATGACATTGAGGTTGTGATTAACCCTGATGATTTAAGAGTAGATACGTATCGGGCCAGCGGAGCAGGAGGACAGCATGTTAACAAAACTTCATCGGCTGTCAGAATTACGCATATTCCCACAGGTATTGTTGTTTCCTGCCAAACAGAACGTTCCCAGCATCAAAACAAGGATAATGCTATGAAGATGCTTAAGGCCAAGCTGTTTGAGCTGAAAGAACGGGAACAAAAAGAAAAGATTGAAGATCTTAAAGGCGAGCAGAAGGAGATTGCTTGGGGCAGTCAGATCAGATCTTATGTATTTCATCCGTATAATTTGGTAAAAGACCATCGCACCAATTTTGAAATGGGCAATATTAATGCTGTAATGGATGGCGAAATAGATGGCTTTATCAATGCATATTTAAAAGCAGCCAGCCTTGGTCAATTGGCGGAAAAATAAATAGGTATTGGAAAAACTTTGTGCTAAAACTCTCATTTTGGTCTTTCATTTTTTAGCAGTTAATGATAAAATGAAGACAAATAAATCGGATCATGTAAAATAAGGCAGATATGGGTTTTGGCTTTAAAATCCATATTGAATAAGGGGGGAATTGCAATGGAAAATACGCAATTAGTTATTTTTAAACTGGATGAGGAAGAATTCGGTGTAGATATATTACAGGTGAAGGAAATCCTCAAACCGCAAAAAATTATTAAGGTACCTAATGCGCCTCTGGTTATAGAAGGTGTTATCAACCTGAGAGGCGAAGTTTATGCGGTATTTAACCTTAGAAAAAAGCTGCAATTTCCGGAAAAAGAATTTGATGGCAGTACAAAGATGATTATCATCAATATTGGCGGAATGGATGTAAGTTTTGTTGTAGATGAAGTTACTGAAATTATTCGGGTTGAAGAAGATAAAATAAAGGAGCCGCCGGAACTTGTGACCGGCGTAAACCGCAGATATATCAGTGCTGTAGCTGAAATCGGCGAGCGTTCCATCATTATTTTAGATCTTCAACTGATTATGACGGAAACCGAACAAGAGGAATTGAGAGAATTTATGCAGGAATAAATGCAATATGCAGGGGGCGGACGACCCTGTCCGCCCACATGAAAAATATTAGTATCTTAAGGCATTTATATATCAAATCGTATTTATAATAATCTTTTAATCATATATTCCCGCGCATTATTTTCTAAAGAATCATCCAATGGCTGCAGTTGGTCGAATGAATCAGGATATGCTTTTTTTAATGCCATGGCAAGAATGTGATCTGTTAACGCCGGGTTCTTGGGAAAGAGAGGACCATGTAGGTAGGTTCCGATTACATTTTTATAGATAACTCCTTCCAGGGCATCCTCTCCGTTATTTCCATAGCCGTATTTTATCGTACCCAAAGGGGTATGCCCGTTAATATATGTTCTGCCGCCGTGATTTTCAAAGCCTACGACATAAAAAGGATTCCCGGTAAAATTACATTCTATAACAACATTGCCTATAAGCCGCTTGTCTCCCATTTCGGTATAAATGTCTAATACCGACAAACCTTCTATCGTTTCATTCTTCAATTTGTAATAATGTCCCAACAGCTGGTATCCTCCACAGATTGCAACCAGGACACCGCCGTTATCCACAAATGTATGGATATCATTTTTTATTTCCTTAAGGCGATTACATACCAGAAGCTGTTCTCTGTCGGAACCGCCGCCCAGGAACACGATATCCAGTGAACTGAAGTCAATATCATCGTTTAATTTAAATTCCTTTACCTGAGCATCGATACCTCGCCAGGCGCATCTTTTTTGTAGTGCAATAATATTTCCACGGTCACCGTAAAGGTTCAGCAGGTCCGGATACAGATGTCCGATAGTCATTTTATAGCTTTGCATTTTCCATTCTCCATTCTTTACTCTTTTCAAGCTTTTTTAGAATGCTTTGTGTGTTAAATAATGCGGTATAGTTTACGAGAATATAGCAGACATCGCCGTTTCGATTTACAAGGTCAATAATTGCTTTTTTGATATCCGTTTCTGTTGTAAAAAGCTTAGTATCTATTTCTGCATATTTAAGTCGGAGTGCAACATCATCTTTCCTGATTCCTGAAGCGATATATGATTTGATATCGGGAGCCAGAAGCCGCTCAAAATCTACATCCCATATCCATGAAATATCTCTGCCGTCCTGGGCATTATCGTTAATAACAATCATTATGTCTTTGGTGCGTTTGTCCTGCAGGACAGCTGAAATGGCTTGGTTAAAGCCGGCAGGATTTTTGGAAAGATTCAATATGACCGGTTTTCCCAGGTCAAAGGTTTCCATTCGTCCAATCTGAGGTTTGTACTGTTCAAACACCTTATTCATAGAATCGCTGCTTACACCTAAAAGAACAGCCGTAGAAAAAGAAGCAAGAATATTATAGATATTGTAAAAACCCTTATAGGATACGTTAAGAGATGTTATTGAACCATCATGTTCTATTTCAAACTGAAGATTATTTGCCAGATGTACGTTTATAGCTCTAAAATCAAGGTCCGGACGCTTAAAGCCGCAGGAAGGACATAAGTAATCGCCAAGCTGGCTGTAATGATAGTAGTTGTATTTCAGAGATTCGCCGCAGAAAGTGCAAAAGCGACCTTCTTTCGTTTCATTTAATGCTATATTGACATCCTGAGCAACTCCATAAAAGTAGCATTTGCGGGAGGAATTCCAACCAAAACGCGCGGTGAGGGGGTCATCTCCGTTTAAGATCAGCTCCGCGTTGGGTGCTTTTGCTAATGCCTTTTCCAATAATTTGATCGTAATGTCGATTTCACCGTATCTGTCCAATTGGTCCCTGAACAAATTAGTAATTACAATTTTAGATGGAGTAAAATGCTCAAATACTTTTACGGTAGAGGCTTCATCCACTTCAAGACAGGCATAGTCCGCTTCCAGGCCTCCCCAAAAGTCGGCAGATTGAATAAACGCAGTTACAATACCTTCCAGCATATTGGCTCCTACATGGTTGCATACTACTCGAAAGTGATTGGCTGCTAATAAGGAATATAGCATATTATTTGTCGTAGTTTTGCCGTTTGTGCCGCAGACGACAATAATTTCTTTTTTTACTTTTGAGGACAAGTCCTTTAAAATATCGGGATATATTTTTAAAGCAACAATTCCCGGAGAAGATGAGCTTTTCTTTCCCATTAATTTTCCCAGTATAATTGCAGCTTTTGCAGCCCAAATGGCTGCCAGCCTTCTTATATATTTCATATTTACCACCTTATCAGTTAGCGTTCTATATTATTGCAAATTGCGGATATGCAAATTATTTCCATATTATCTGAAGCTTAGTCAAATCACAATCATAATATTAATTCAAATTTGTCCGTAAGTCCATAAAAAAATAAAAAATTTTTATTAAAGCGTATATTAGTTTTGTAAGCGGGTATAATTATTAATGACCTCACAAAATACATTGAGACCCCCTTTACTTATACTTTTGGTAGGCATTACTGCCTACCCTTTTTTTTGCATAAAACAAAAAACAGCAGAATTGTTCCTGCTGCTTTTTGTTTAAGAGAGTAACTTATAAATTTTCATAAATTCAATACATACTTTCTAAAAAATCCTGCCTTTTCAAGCGGAATATATACGGCATAGGTGATAGCAAAATCGACGGCATGGTGAAACAGGGTACCGACACCTACAAAAATACTCATTTTGGTGATGGTATAGCCTTCCGGCAGTGTTACAATTGCATCACCCAATATCTGAATAATCAAACCTTCACATACTCCGTGAAGAATCATTGTTAAAAGCGCCATCAGCCATATAGAATTCTTTTTTTGGATCATTACAGCCCCGACAAATGCAAATATAATATGCATAGCGGCTCTGGCAGCAATTACGGGCCCTAATGTTATTAAAAATCCAATTGCCGACCCTGCAGCTACAATTACGGCAATAACAGGATTTATAAACATAGCCAGCATAACAGGTACATGAGAGGCAAATGTAACGGAAAACGGATAAGGAAGCGGGAGCTTAAAAGATACCATAGGTATAACAATCGCCAAAGCAGTAAGCAGACCGCCTATAACCATATTTTTTGTTTTCATCAGTCTTCATCCTTCCTACTAATCTTCATTCTGTTATTGTATTATATTATATTTTAAATGTAAATGCAACTGTCTTGTCACATGTAAACATAAATTGTTTTGTACACGATGGACTTATAAAACATATATTGTAATTAGTAATAATCATTTTTAGTACTCAATTTTGCATGGATAAAAATTAGGTATGCGGCGGGCGGACAGAGTCGTCCGCATCTATGCCGATTGCTAATTCATATATGGATAAATCGTTATTCATGTAGGGGCGATGTGTGGTTGCCGGCAGAATCATAATGAAGGCAAATATCCATTACATGAAATCTTAAGCCGGCGATATTGCCTGCAATTGCCGTTAAGCAGAAAATAATTGAATTTAAGCAGAGTGCAGTATTGATTTGCAGGGGGTGATAAAATGCATTTTTCAAAGAAGAAAATCAAAGAGTTTTTTGGCATCGATATTCTTAATAAGCATTTAGATGACATAGAAGGTTATCTTGATATGAAGTCCGAAGAACTAAAAAGAAAAAAAGAAAAGAAAAAAACGGGCAATCGTGAAAGACGTGCAGGAAAAGCGGATTCGCAATGGATTATAAAAACTGCTTCGGTAAAGCTAAAGCGTTCTATGAGGAGATTATCCAAGCATATGTAAGAAAAATGTTTAACTTCTATTTACAAGGGTAAATATATATTATACAAAATATGGACATTCACAGGCAAATTTAATGCAAAAGCTGAAAATTATTAATAATAAAGTTAATGAGTATAATAAATTATTATATATTATATTACTTAAAAGGAGTGGTTACCAATGAAATTATGGAAATGTTCTGTTTGCGGATATGTTCATGAGGGAAATGAACCACCTGCAAATTGTCCTAAATGCGGCGCTGAAAGTGATAAGTTTGTAGAGTTAAGTAAGGAAGAGGCAGATAAAATATACGGTTCAGACAGGACAAATGATATACACATGGAAGTAATTACGCTTTGCAGCAGAATTTCAAAATTGTGTGAGGAAGGTATCAGGCTTAAGCTTGACCCGGCATGCGTTGCAATTTTTGAAAAAGCAAAGGACGACGTATGGGTCATTAAGCAAAAATGTAAAGCTGAATTAGAAACTCACATGAAGAGAGGTAAATGGTAATATGATATAGGGGCGACTCAAGATAGGTCGCCCTTTTTAGTTAAGAGCGATTATAACCTTTTTCAGCATGGAGCAGCAATCGATGGGTAAAATATTCTATAGGAACAAATATAAGAGAAGTTATAATTGCTCCCCCTGTTGTAGTGGAAGAGTCGGAGAATATATATGAGAATATAAGTATAACTAAGAAAGCGATTATAAAGTCCAGTAATGTTTGCATTGTATTGCCATATTCTTCAACAAGCACCACGTCAGCTAAATAAGCTATAATGCTAAGTATACAACCTATGAAAAAAATCTGACCGATATTTTGAAAATGTACATTGGGAAGCAGCAGATTTGACAACCATAGAATAAATGGATAAACAATAAGCTTAATTATCAAATGAGTCATAAGAACATCTCCTTTTCATGTAAAAACAATATATGCGAATAAAAATCTCTATATATATTATTGGCAGAAATATGAAATTTGATTCATAAAAGAAGGAAATCAGTTTATATGAGTCGTTGATAAGATTTACGAAAATGGGTATAATGAGTTGGGGATTTATAAAGATTAGCTATAAGCTTGTAATAAAGGAGTATATTAGTATGAACATAAACAGAGTCATTTTAATTGTTTTAGATAGCGTAGGGATTGGTGAAATGTCGGATGCGGATGTTTACGGCGATCAGGGCAGCAACACCGTTGGAAATATTGTAAGAAGGTTTGGAACCATCAACATACCTAATATGTGTAAATTGGGTTTGGGGAAAATTGAAGGTGTAGACTATTTGGAAACACCGGAAAATATTATTGGAAGCTTTGGAAGGATGGCAGAAAAATCAAAAGGGAAAGACACCACGACAGGGCATTGGGAGATTGCCGGCATACAGCTAAAAAAAGAGTTTCCTACTTATCCTGAAGGTTTTCCTGATGAAATCATCAATCAGTTTAAAGAATATATTGGGACAGATATTTTAGGCAACTATCCTGCTTCAGGTACTGAGATTATAAAATCATTGGGAAAAAAGCACATGGAGACAGGATATCCTATTGTATATACTTCAGCGGACAGCGTATTTCAGATTGCTGCTCATGAAAAAATAATTCCTGTTGAAAAACTGTATGATATGTGCAGGTTTGCCAGAAGCATTCTTACAGGTGATCATGCTGTGGGAAGAGTAATTGCAAGGCCATTTGAAGGGGAAGAAGGAAACTTTGTGAGGACGAAAAACCGAAAAGATTTTTCCCTGGAGCCATTTGGAGAAACTATACTGGATAAAATCAGTCAAATAGGGTATGACGTAATGGCGGTGGGAAAGATTGAAGATATATTTGCAGGCAAAGGCATTACCTATGCAGTTCATACCACCGGTAATATGGACGGAGTAGACCAGACAATTAAGCTTATAAAAGAAAATAATCAGGGGCTTATTTTTACCAACCTTGTGGATTTTGATATGGTGTACGGACATAGAAACAATGCGGAGGGATATAAAAATGCGTTGGAAGAATTTGATTTGCGATTGCCTGAAATAATGGCAGCCATGAAGCCCTCTGATTTGCTTATTATAACCGCAGACCATGGATGTGACCCTACTACTGAAAGTACGGATCATTCGAGGGAGTATGTACCTGTATTATTATATGGCAGCAATATCAAAGCCGGAGTCAATATAGGAACCCGCTTGACATTTTCGGACATTGCAGCAACCATTGCGGACATTTTTAATATAAACCATTCATTTAATGCAGAAAGCTTTTTAAAATTGATCCTGCAACATTCAATATAGAAAGAGTGATAATGTGATAAAGGTAAAAGAAACAATTATTGTTGAGGGGACCTATGACAAGATTAAGCTGGATCAGATGGTAGATGCTACAGTGATTACAACGGACGGTTTTGACATCTTTAAGAATAAAAGCAAGCTGGAGCTTATCAGAAAGCTTGCCGAGAAGACCGGTATTGTTGTATTGACAGATTCGGATCGTGCGGGGTTTTTAATAAGAAATTACATTAAGCAGTGTATACCGGCGGAATATGTAAAGCATGCATATATACCGGAAATAAAGGGTGTGGAAAAAAGAAAAACCATTCCCGGCAAAGAAGGCTTGCTTGGAGTAGAAGGAATAAATAATGCGCTGATAGAGGAAGCATTAAAAAATGCGGGGTGCATTATTTCTAATCATGATAAAGCTGTTGCAGAAGGCAGGGAAATTACAAAAGTGGACTTATATAACGATGGCTTGGTAGGAAAAGCAAACAGCCATGAATTGAGAAATAAGCTTGTCCGAAAAATCGGGCTGCCGTCAAGAATATCGACAAATTCACTGCTGCAGGTATTGAATACATTGTATGGATATGATCAATATAAAGAAATTATTAACCAATTATAGAACAAAGGGACAGTTTCTCTGTGATGCTTGTGACAAACATTACGGAGAAACTGTCCCCTTTATGATGTGTTAAATTGTATGTTTTCTTCATGCGTAAAATGCATGTGACCCAATTTGGGTGACAAATGTTTTATTTTTTACAATCCATGAACCGCTTGATTTCTTAGGATTGAAGAAGTATGTGGCATTACCCGCAGGCTTTTCCCCGTTATAGGCTGCATAAGCAGCGTCAATACTTGCCTGGCTTGGATTGTTATATATTGTTCCGTTTGCAACAGGGCTGAACATAGGAATACCCTGAAAATATTCAAAAATAACCCCTTTCACAGTGTTCGGGAACAGGGATGATTTTACTCTGTTCATAACCACACTTCCTACAGCTACTTTTCCGCTATACGATTCACCTGAGGATTCTGCCTCAATAATTCTTGCAAGCCAATAAATATCTTCGGATACATTAGCGCTGTTTGAAGCCGCACTGACCGTAGAGCCGGTACTGCTGTTAAGCGCATTCATAGTTTGAGGCCCTACAATACCGTCGGCAGACAGTCCATGATCACGCTGAAATGCAATTACTGCATTTTTTGTGATAGTACCAAAATAGCCTGTAACACTATGATTAAAGTAACCTTTACTTTTAAGTGTTTGCTGAAGCTGGCTTACCTGATCTCCTGACATACCGATTTTTAACAAGTTGCTTGAATTTGTATTGCTTCCAAATAGTTTGCTCATGGTCTGAGGACCTGCAATACCATCCGTAGCGAGTCCGTTTGCAGCTTGGAATCGTATAACTGCATCCTTGGTAATAGAACCATAGTAGCCTGTAACACTATAATTAAAATATCCTTTGTCTTTTAGGCTTTGTTGCAGCATGGAAACTTCACTGCCTTTCGAACCAACCTTTAATAAGGTTGCTGCAAAGGTAGTACCTGCTGATATAATCATTCCCGCTGTAACAATCAGTGCGCATGTTGTGGCTTTTAATGATATTCTTTTTAATGATTTCATGTTCATTCTTATACGCTCCTTCCTTATTATTTGCTTCCGGAGTTAGCTGACGGGTTAGGGATAGAAGGCCCTCCCTAACATATGCCATGTTTTCACCCCAATCAAATGGTTCCCCCGTACCCTCTATATACTTAATATTTAGAGGGATTCAGCAAGTCGCAATTTATGCAATACTGGTATTATAGTCTATATGGCAACAAGTAGTCAAAACATATATTATGTTAAGTACGTGTAAATTTAAGGTTGACAAGTCATAGGACATGTTTATGGAAGGTATACTAAGGAATGATTAAAATTATTACAAAATAGTAGCCAATACCAACAAATTCCGTAATAGTTTTGTAACAATTAGTTAATAATTTTGCTTAAAAAAAGGAACGCATACAATGCGCTCCTTATATGAATCGTTGAATATTAAAATTTAAATACAGAAACTGCTTTCATAAGGTCTTGTGCCATCTCATTCAGATTCTTTGCAAAGGTTGCAAGTGATTCGGCACTGGATATTTGCTGCTGGGAGCTTGCAGAAACTTCCTGCGTTGTAGCTGCCGTTTCTTCGGATACGGCTGAGATATTTTCAATGGATTTTAATGTATTATCCTTTGATATCACAATTCTTTCTACAGACTTGCTGACATTCTCCATTTGCTTTGCCATTCCGACCATGGCATTGAATATTGTCTTAAATGCGGCATCCGTTTTATTAACAGCTTCCATCTGTTCTTTAACAATAATACTTGAATTATTTGCTTCAGCAACAGTAAGTTCGGTTTTATGCTGAATATTTTTAATAATGTTATTAATAACAACGGTAGCATTTTTGGATTGGTCGGCCAGTTTTCTTACCTCATCTGCAACGACAGCAAACCCTTTTCCTGCTTCTCCGGCTCTTGCTGCTTCAATTGCAGCGTTGAGGGACAACAGATTTGTTTGTTCTGTTATGTTGACAATCATTTTAATAATCTTACTGATTTCCTTCATATCCACACTAAGGTTATTGATATCATTTACAATTTTTTCTGAAACAGCTCCGGTTTCGATTGCTTTATCGTTCAGAGACTTAACACTTACCAATCCGTCTTCACTGAGCTTCTGAGTGTCATAAACCACCTTTGAAACCTTAATGACTTCAGCGCTGACTTGATTGATGTCATCAGACAGCTGATTCATATAGTTAACACTTTCGGATACTTCCTGAGCCTGTTCGGAAGAGCCTCTGGCAATTTCCTGAATGGTAGATGCAATTTGTTCGGATGCCATAAATGATTGTTCAACAGCAAATGTAATTTTTTCCACATTGGATGTAACATCTTGAGACAATTGATAAACCTTACTGAAAAGGGTACTGATATTGCCAACCATGCTGTTAAAGTTATTGATCACTTCCGCTATTTCATCCTTGCCGGCATCCTTGACATGGATAGAGAAGTTTCCGTTCTTTGCTTCTTTCATCAAGGTAACAAGATTGCTTAAAGGCAATGATATGCTTTTTGAGAGTATAAAGGAAGCTATCAGGCCAAAGAGAATACATATAAGCCCGATTACGGCGATGAGCAATATAGCTCCGTTAGCTTCTCTGTTAAGATACGAAAACGGTATGGTACCTACAACATACCAGTCGTAATTTCCTATGGGGGAGAAAGCCAATAATTGATTTCTTTTTGATATGCTTGTTACTCCACTCTCGCTTTCAGATATTGCCTTAATAATATCTTCATGAACCGTACCAATATCCTCTTTGACAGGACTGGACACTATTTTTCCGGCTGTATCAATCATAAAAGGAGACATTTCCAAGTCCGGATTAATATTACCGTATATATTATCTGCAATATGTCTTTCATCTATGGCAATAATCATAGTCCCTATGTTAGGACCTAATTTAACGGATTTTATAAGCCTGCACAGAACAATATAGTTGGAATCACCGACTTTTACGTTAAGCCATACAGAACTGCCTCTTTTTTCAGCGGCACTGCTTATCAGCATATTAAGGGTATCATTATCCCAAGGTATATTAGCACCGAATTGTATATCCTGGTCCGAAGACTCCAGAATAATTTCTGCATTTTTAACACCGGGGATTGAAGAAAACTGCCTTGTAAACAGCTCGTTCAAATCCTTGTTAAGGGAAAGTGCCTCGTAAGCACTCATTGTGCCAATATTGGGCAGGCTTTCCTGTACCAAATCATCAAAGACAATCTGATCACAGTAATTCTCCAGCTTTTGGAATTCCAGCTGTATATTTTTAGATACTTGATTGATTATTTCGCCTGAATAGTCTTCTATTTTGGATTTGACGGCACCACTGGAAGAAGAATATGCCGCATACCCTGTCAACAATACAAGAATCAATGATAAGCCAAAGAAGGAATAAAATAATCGGGTTTGGATTTTACTATTTCTGATTTTACTACCGACATTGGTCGTGAAATTTAAAAAGGATGCAGCAACTTTTTTCAGGACGTTGTTTTTCGTAACATTATTAAAAACATTACCCTGTTTTATCTGCCTGTCTTGCGTTTTATTAGACATAGTGCTTCAACTCCTTGTTATCAAGCATTTTATTATCTATATTCGACACATAAATGTAAAATCCTTCTTATTATTATGGGATTTATTAAAAAATAATAATTAAGGTAAAAATTTAATGTAATAATTTCTTGATAATTAACAAGCACTAATTATATAATAATGGAAAAATCATCTTAGGGGAATTAATTTGTGGAGGAGAATCTATGAATATCATTCAATTACTTGCAAGGGAATTTGACCTTAAGCAGTGGCAAGTGGAAAATACGGTTAAGCTTATTGACGATGGAAACACCATTCCTTTTATAGCAAGATACAGAAAGGAAATGACAGGTGAGCTCAATGATCAGGTTTTACGGGAGCTTTATGACAGACTTACATATTTAAGAAACCTTGAAGCCAGAAAGGCGGAAGTAAAAAGGCTTATTGAAGAACAGGGCATGCTGACAGAACAAATCATAGAAAGCATTGATAAAGCCGTAACTTTACAGGAAATCGAGGATATTTACAGGCCATACAGACCCAAGAGAAGGACAAGAGCAACCATAGCAAAAGAAAAAGGTCTTGAACCTCTTGCTGAAACAATATTGGCTCAGGATATTTTTGAAGGTGACATTTCAGATATTGTTATGCCGTATGTTGACCCTGAAAAGGATGTCAACAATATGGAGGATGCGTTAAACGGGGCGATGGATATTATTGCGGAAATAATATCGGATAATGCGGAATATCGCAAGGTCATCAGGCAAATGACTTATAAGAAAGGAATTATATCGACAAAGGCAAGTAAGGAAGAAGATTCTGTTTATACAATGTATTATGATTTTAAGGAGCCGGTTTCAAAAATTGCCAATCATCGTGTTCTTGCCATAGACAGAGGAGAGAAGGAAGACTTTTTAAGTGTTTCTGTTGATATAGACCAGCAGCCAATAATCGATTACTTATATAAGGAAGTCATTCATTCCTCAAAAAAGTCCATAACAAGCGAATATGTTGCCAGGGCTGCGGAAGATGCCTATAAAAGACTTATCAGTCCGTCTATTGAAAGAGAAATAAGGAATGAACTTACCGAAAGGGCGCAGGAGCAGGCAATTAAGGTTTTTGCTGTTAATTTGAAAAATTTGCTTATGCAGCCGCCGGTAAGGGGTTGTGTTGTTTTAGGCCTTGATCCTGCATACAGAACCGGCTGTAAAATAGCCGTCGTGGATGAAACAGGAAAAGTGCTGGATACAACCGTCATTTATCCCACTCCGCCGCAGAACAGGATTGAAGATTCAAAGAGTGTATTGAAGCAGCTCATAAAGAAATACGGTGTGGATGTCATTTCCATCGGCAATGGTACTGCTTCAAAGGAGGCTGAAATATTTGTTGCAGAGCTTATAAAAGAAGTGGATCGAAAAGTGATGTATATGGTAGTCAGTGAGGCGGGTGCTTCGGTTTATTCTGCTTCAAAACTGGGGGCTGAAGAATTTCCGGATTTTGACGTAGCATTGAGAAGTGCGGTATCCATTGCACGCAGATTGCAGGACCCTTTGGCGGAACTTGTAAAAATAGATCCAAAAGCAATTGGGGTAGGGCAATATCAGCATGATATGAATCAGAAAAGGCTGGGAGAGGCTTTGGGTGCTGTTGTTGAAGATTGTGTCAACCGCGTGGGTGTTGATTTAAATACGGCTTCTCCGTCCTTGCTGCAATATATATCAGGCATTAATTCCTCTGTTGCCAAAAATATTGTTGCTTATAGGGAAGAACACGGTGCATTTACAAACAGAAAGCAGCTTCTTAATGTAAAAAAACTGGGGGAAAAAGCATTTGAACAATGTGCAGGTTTTTTAAGAATACCCGGAGGAGAAAATATTCTGGATAATACATCGGTACATCCGGAGTCGTATGAGCCGGCAGAAAAGCTGTTAAATATAACAGGATATACATTACAGGATGTGGAGAAGGGAAATCTGGCAGGCCTGAAAGAAAAGGTTTTTGATATGGGGTTGAATAAGTTGGCAGAAGAACTGGGAATAGGAATTCCTACCTTAAGGGATATTGTAGATGCACTGTTGAAACCGGGCCGTGATCCAAGAGACGAGCTTCCTAAGCCTGTCTTATTAAGTGACGTACTTAGTATTGAAGATTTAAAACCTGACATGGTTCTTACCGGTACGGTAAGAAATGTTATTGATTTTGGGGCTTTTGTGGATATTGGTGTTCATCAGGATGGATTGGTACATATTTCGCAAATGAGTGACAAATATATTAAGCATCCGATGGAAGTTGTTTCGGTAGGTGACATTATTAAAGTAAAGGTATTGGAAGTCAATGTACCCAAGAAAAGAATATCTCTGACAATGAAAGGCATTTAAAATCTGGGAAATATCTTGGACTTGTTTATGCAATGTTACTAAAATGCAAATTTTAAATTTGTATAAATGTATGCTGTCAAATCAAGAGATAATGTGATATATTATATGTAAAGAGAGATAAGCACATGTGTATGTGATTGTTGATTTATTTAGGAGGGACGATATGGCAAGTTTAAAGCTAAAGAATATTTATAAGAGATATCCTGGTGGAGTTACCGCTGTAAGTGATTTTACGCTTGATATTGAAGATAAGGAGTTTTTGATTTTGGTTGGTCCTTCAGGATGCGGTAAATCAACTACCTTAAGAATGATAGCTGGTCTTGAAGAGATTAGTGAAGGGGAGTTATACATAGGGGATAAGTTAATGAACGATGTAGCTCCCAAAGACAGAGATATAGCAATGGTGTTCCAGAACTATGCTTTGTATCCTCATATGACTGTTTTTGAAAATATGGCTTTTGGTTTAAAGCTTAGAAAAACGCCAAAAGATGAAATAAAGAGAAGGGTTACTGAGGCTGCAAAGATTCTTGACATAGAACATCTGCTTGACAGAAAGCCTAAGGCATTATCAGGTGGTCAAAGACAGAGAGTTGCCTTAGGTCGGGCAATTGTTCGCGAACCTAAGGTATTCTTAATGGACGAACCTTTATCTAATCTTGATGCTAAATTGAGAGTGCAGATGAGAACTGAAATCAGTAAGCTGCATGACAGATTGCAGACAACATTTATATATGTAACCCATGACCAGACAGAAGCTATGACAATGGGTACAAGAATCGTTGTTATGAAAGACGGCTTTATTCAACAAGTTGATTCTCCGCAAACCCTTTATGACAAACCAAATAACTTGTTTGTTGCAGGATTTATGGGTAGTCCTCAAATGAATTTCATTCCATCACGAGTTGAAAAGAAAAGCGATGGAATTCATCTTGTATTCGGAAATGCTGATATTAAGCTCCCTGAAGGTAAGGCTAAGAAGCTTGAAGGCACCGAATATATCGGTAAGGATGTTATAATGGGAATCAGACCTGAAAATATACATGATGAAGAAGCATTTTTGGCTTCTATGCCTGACAGTGTAGTAACAGGCAAGGTTGAAGTTACTGAAATGATGGGTGCAGAAGTATTCCTTTATCTGCTTGTTGAAGGGGTTAATGTAACTGCAAGAGTTAATCCGAGAACCACTGCAAGAAGAGGAGATACTATTAAAGTTGCATTTGATGCCAATAAGATTCATCTTTTTGATAAGGAAACCGAAAGAACCATTATCAATTAACAATAATACGAGGAAATATGTCGGATATTCGATATATTTCCTCTTTTTTTTTTATCTAATAAATAGTATACTATTTATCAGAATGTAATTTAATTATTGAAAAAGAACGTGGGGGAAAAATATGCCAGGCAGATTATTTGATAATATTATTTTGCAAATGAAAGATGTTATTAAGTCCACTGTTGGAATTTTAGATGCTACTGGTAATATTGTCGCATGTTCCGATAAGGATTTAGACTTAAATATCAATGAAGAGTTTATTGAAGAATTTGAAAATGATATAGATGTTATTGTTCAGGATGGATTCACGTACAAGGGCGTTAAAGAAAGAAACAGGATAGAATACATTGTTTTTGTCAAGGGTGAAGATGAGGTGGCAAAAACATATGCAGGTGTTGTAGCAGTCAGCGTATCCAATATTAAGCAATTATATGATGAGAAATATGATAAGACAAACTTTATTAAAAATGTTGTATTTGATAACATACTTCCCGGTGACATTTCATTAAAGGCCAAGGAGCTTCGTTTGGCATTGGATGTAAGCAGAGTGGTTTTCCTGATCAGAACTTATGAAAATAACGGAACAAGTGGCCTTCATGTATATGATATTATTCAGGGCTTATTTCCCGAAAAAAACAAGGACTTTATTGTCAGTTTGGATGAGAATAATATTGTATTAATTAAGGAGTTAAAAAGCAATACGGATTCAAAAGAACTGGAGAAGCTGGCAAAAACAATTGTTGATATGCTGAATACGGAATTAATGATAAAAGCAAGCATAGGAATTGGTACGGTGGTTAACAATATCAGAGATATTGCCCGTTCATATAAGGAAGCTCAGGTGGCACTGGAGGTAGGCAAGGTATTTGATACGGAAAAAAACATTATAAATTATGATAATCTGGGTATCGGAAGATTAATTTATCAGCTGCCTACTACTTTATGTGAGCTGTTTCTGAAAGAGGTTTTTAAAAAGGATTCTATTGATTCTTTAGATGATGAGACGATTTTTACCATACAGAAATTTTTTGAAAATAATTTGAATGTTAGTGAAACATCCCGGCAGTTATATGTCCATCGTAATACTCTGGTGTATCGACTGGATAAGATTCAGAAGCTTACAGGCTTGGATTTGAGAACCTTTGATGATGCGATTATCTTCAAGGTAGCGATGATGGTAAAGAAATACCTGGTATCCAATCCCATAAAATTATAAGGATAAATAAAAATTCATAAACGAATACAGAGGCAGCCGCAGGCTGCTTATTTATTAAGGAAATAGCAAAATTTTATGGATTATTAGCAGGGATTTTGGGCTTTTATGTAGAATAAAACATATTGGTGTATTTAGATGAGGTTAAGAGGTGTTCTTTTTGATATTATTCAGAAATGTATCCAAGGTATATGATAATGGAACGAAAGCTTTGGAGAATATAAATTTTTTTATTGATAAAGGTGAATTTGTATTTATTGTCGGTCCCAGCGGTGCGGGAAAGTCTACCCTGACGAAGCTTATGATGCGGGAAGAAGAGCCTACGGAGGGGGAAATAATTATTAACGGTTTTAATGTAGGAAAGCTTACCCGTAAACAATTTCCGTATTTAAGAAGAAGCATGGGAGTAGTATTTCAGGATTTTAGACTGCTTCCTAACAAAAATGTATATGATAATGTAGCTTTTGCTATGCAGATTGTGGAGGCATCCCCAAAAGAAATCAGAAGGCAGGTGCCGTTTGTTTTGGCTTTGGTTGGATTAAGCAGCAAGGCCAAAAGATATCCACATGAATTGTCCGGAGGAGAACAGCAGCGTGTTTCATTGGCACGTGCACTGGTTAATAATCCGCCGTTATTATTGGCGGACGAGCCTACCGGCAATCTCGATCCGGATACGGCAGCAGATATAGTAAGGCTAATCAATGAAATCAATAAACGGGGTACAACAGTTGTAATGGCCACTCATGCAAAAGAAATCGTCAATACAATGAAAAAAAGGGTTATTGCTTTAGAAAATGGCAATATTGTCCGTGATGAAGAGAAAGGCGTATATGGTTATGAAAGTGAGAACATTTAAATATTTTTTTGCAGAAGGTGTTAGAAGTATTTGGATAAACAGACTGATGAGCCTGGCTTCAATTGGAACGGTAACAGCATGCCTGCTTATATTCGGATTGTTTGTATTATTTAGTATAAACCTGAATTATATCGGGAACCAAATACAAGCTCAATGTGAGATTCAGATATTTCTAGACGAGGATATTTCAGACAGACGGATAGAAGAGATAGGAGTCAGAATCCGCAATGATAAAAATGTCTCAAGCTGTGTTTTGGAGACAAAAGAACAAGCTTTGGAAAATTTTAAAACTCAATTGGAGGATGACGCGGATTTATTGGACGGCCTGGAGCAGGACAATCCGTTAAGAGACTCCTATAAAGTAACATTAAATGATATAAAGGCAGCGGATGAGTTTATCAAGAGAGTAGAGGACATGGATGGCGTAGCGGAAGTCACAAATAGAAAAAAAATACTGGATAGTATCATCCGGATAACCGATTTTATCAGAAATTTAAGCTTTTGGTCAATGCTTTTGCTGGCGGTTATTTCCGTATTTATTATATCAAACACGATTAAGCTTGCGGTATTTGCCAGAAGGAAAGAAATAAGCATCATGAAATTTATAGGAGCGACAGACTCATTTATTCGTTGGCCGTTTGTTATTGAAGGAATGATTATTGGTCTGATTGGTACGATTATTGCTTTTGGTATTATAAGTTATTTATATAATTATTCTTTGAATGTTATTGCTAATGTAATGGATATATTTAAATTTAAAAGCTTTGCGGAAATCTACCATGGGCTGTTGGGAGTTTTTATTATACTGGGTATGGTAATTGGCATGCTGGGAAGTGCCATATCATTGAGAAAGTATTTGAAAGTATAATGGGGGTTGCATATGAGAAAGAGATTAATGAGTGCATTAATAGTGTTGCAATGCCTTATAGCAATAACGGTTCCTGCATATAGCAAGAATATAAGTGATATGCAAAAAGAATTAAATAAAGCAAGCTCACAAAAAAAGAAAGTAGAATCCGAATTAAAGGAAATCAAGAATGAAAAACAATCCGCACTGGAAAACAAAAAGATTATTGATAATGAGTTAAAAGAAGCCCAGGATAATTATGAAAATGCCGTTAAGTTACTGGGAGAATGTGAACAGAGAATAAAGGAAAAGGAAAAGGAACTGGAAGAGATAGAGAAAAAGGAATCAGAGCAGTTTAAACTATTAAAGCTTCGCGCCAGAGCGATGTATGAAGAGGGTAACACAGGATATATTGAAGTGCTGTTAAATTCCAAAAGTTTTTCAGATTTTTTGTCAAGAATGGAGATTATCAAGAGGATTGTAAGTCATGATAAAAGTATTCTTGAAGAGCTTAAGAAGTCCAAAGAAGAAGTGCAGAAAGCAAAAGAACTAATTGACAAGGAGAAAAGAGACAGGGAAAGAATAAAAAATCAAGCTGACGTTGAAAAAGCTGAAATGGAAAAGAAACAGGCGGCGCAGATTGAGTTTATTGAAAAACTTTCAAAAGATGAAAAAGAGCTGAGAAAAGCTTATGAGGCAGCAGAAGCAGCAGAAAAACAGCTCCAGAAGGAAATTAGTGAAGAGCTGAAAAGAATTCAGCAGCAAAATAACAGGAAATATTCCGGTGGGAGCCTGGGTTGGCCGCTTCCGGGCAAAACAACTATATCATCCTATTTTGAAAACAGATTCCATCCGGTGTTAAAAACATGGAAGAAGCATACAGGTATCGATATACCGGCAGCTACCGGAACCTCTGTAGAAGCGGCAAACAGCGGTACGGTAATTCGGGCAGGCTGGAATGATGCCTATGGAAACTATATTATTATTGACCACGGCGGAGGAATAGCCACTTTATACGGCCATAACAGCAAGCTTCTTGTCAGTGCTGGTGATGAAGTTCAAAAAGGACAGGTTATAGCGAAGGTTGGTTCAACAGGCTATTCAACAGGCCCTCATTTGCATTTTGAAGTAATGGTAAACGGTGAACCTGTAAATCCTTTGAATTATACAAGCCCATATTAAATAATATTTTAATAAATAATAATATCTTGTGATTGTTTTTAATTTAATGTAGTATATATAGAGGTAGGTTAAACCTACCTTTATATATTTAATTAGCTTATTATTTAAGGAGATGAAGTTATATTGTTTAGAAGACGTACGGTTTTGATTGGCGCAGTAGTACTGGTGATTTTTACAATGATATCTACTTTTGTAGGTACAAGTCTTTTGTTTTTATTTATGGGGAATGCCCCTTTTTACGGAATATTTGCCCCATATACTAAAAATGCCTTGGAGAGTCAGAAAGTAAAGGAAGTTCAAAACATAATTAAAAAGTATTATATTGAAGAAGTGGATGATGAAAAACTCATTGAAGGTGCTGCCGCAGGTATTGCAGCAGCGGTGGAAGACCCATATACGGTTTATATGGACGAAAAAAGCTTTGAAGACTTTATGATTCAGTCGGAAGGCAGTTATGGCGGAATTGGTGTTGTTGTATCTGTAGACCCGGAAGATAATATGATTACTGTGGTTGCACCTTTTGAAGATACACCCGGTGAAAAAGCAGGTATTTTACCCGGAGATAAAATTATTAAGGTAAATGGCAAGGATGTTGACGGAGATCATTTGGAAGAGGCTGTCAGCATGATGAAAGGACCTAAAGATACGGAAGTTACGATTACCATAATGCGTGACAAGCTGACGGAGCCTAAAGAAATAACCATCAAAAGAGATATTATCGTTCTTCAGACGGTTAAGCATAAGGTTGTTGGCGGAAATATTGGATATATTAGAATAACAATGTTTGATGAAAAAACCAGCGAAGATTTTGAAAAAGCTCTTAACGATTTAATAAATCAAAAGGTAACAGGCTTAATTATTGATGTAAGAGACAACCCCGGCGGATTATTGAAAGAGGTAGTTAAGATTGCGGATCGTATTTTGCCTGAAGGAATTATTGTTTATACTGAAGATCGTAATAAAAATCGTGAGACGGAATATTCCGATGCCAATGAAGTGAATTTGCCCATAGCAGTTTTAATCAACGGGGGAAGCGCCAGTGCGTCTGAAATTTTGTCAGGGGCCATAAAGGATTATGGGAAGGGAACCCTTATAGGAACCAAAACATTTGGCAAGGGTCTGGTCCAGAATGTATTTCCTCTTGCAGATGGAAAGACTGCTGTTAAGGTTACTATTTCAAAGTATTATACGCCAAATGGAATATCGATTCAGGGAGTAGGTATTGAGCCGGATATCACTGTGGAGCTTCCGGAAGAATTGCAAATGAGTGTAGCGCAAATTAAGGAAGAGGATGATGTGCAATTGCAAAAAGCAATTGAAGTTATTAAACAAAAAGCACAGTGAACATGAACGAATACATGCTTATTTGAAAGGTTGTTGATGACATGGAAAAACAAGTGGTGGCGGGAAGTTTTTCGCTGATAAAGAAAATAAATACCTCATTAATTCTTAATACCATCCGGGAAAGAGGAACAATATCCCGGGCGGAAATTGCAAAATTAACCGGGCTTACTCCTGCAACGGTTACCAATATTACCGCAGAATTAATCAGATATGACCTGGTACTTGAAGCCGAACGGGGAGAATCAAGCGGAGGCCGAAAACCGGTTATGCTTAAGATTAATTCTGACGGATATTATGTCATTGGATTAAATATATGCTCCAATGAAGTTGAACTGATAGTATCCAATCTTAATGCGGATATTATTTTTGAAGACAGGTTTTATATTAACCGGTTTATTCCCAGTGATAATGTATTAAATACAATTATTCATAAATTAAAACGATGGATACAAAAAAATGCCGATAAAAAAATACTGGGAATTGGGGTCGGTGTCCATGGACTTGTAAGCTCACAAAAAGGAGTTTCTATATTTGCGCCGAATCTGGGCTGGGAAAATGTACCCATTAAGAGCATGCTGGAAGAAGGCTTAGGATTGCCTGTATTTATTGATAATGATGTACGCACAATGACACTGGGAGAAAGCTGGTTTGGTTCGGCAAGAGACATTTCCAATTTCGTGTTTATCTATGTGGGATATGGAATAGGCGGAAGTATTGTTATCAATAATCAGCTTTACAAAGGGATAACAGAAGGGGCCGGTGAAATAGGCCACACGACCATTGAAATAAACGGTCCAAGGTGCAGCTGCGGAAACCACGGTTGCTTGCAGGCGCTTGCTTCTGAACAGGCTCTTATGCAAAGAGCGGAAGAAAAATTGAAGCAAGGCTCCCATTCAAAAATCAAAGAACTGCAGGGGGATCAAACGCTTACTCCTGAAACGATATACAAGGCTGCAGCTCAAGATGATAGCATTGCCGTTGAGTTGGTAAAAGAGCAAGCGAAATATTTGGGTGTCGGTATCGCCAATTTGATTAATACCTTTAATCCGGCTTCCATTGTTATTAATGGAAATTTAGCAAAGCTAAGCAGTATTGTAATGGAAATCGTTCATAATGAAGTTCAGCAAAGAAGCATGAAGTTTTTACAAAACTCCGTTAATATTATATTCTCAGACCTGGGGGAAAAAGCTGCACTCAAAGGTGCCGTTGCCCTTGTTCTCAGTGAGATTTTCAACAATCCGCAGGATAGGAGGCAAGAGCTTTCCAAAGATGCATAGGCCATGTATAAAAAGATTTTTTCTCCATAAACTACGAATAATTGTGATATAGGTAATTACCTAAATAAACCATGTTATAGTAGGAGGTACATGATGGAGAAAAAGGAGAGCCGTAAAGCGCTTAATAAAGTGGATGAGAAGCTGAAGCTGGAGGTAGCGGCAGAGCTGGGATTGCTTGAAAAGGTAAAAGAGTTTGGCTGGAAAGGCCTTACTGCTAAGGAAACCGGACGCATTGGCGGTATGATGGCAAAATTCAAAAAACAGATGAATCAAAAAGGTCAACAGGTATAAACTGTTGACCTTTTTATTTGTAAACCCCCGTAATATGGATAAATCGAATATATTTCCAGTTATATTCTTTCAGCGGATAATAGTCCCTGTCAATGGAATGGGCGGCAATTTCAATATTACTGATATCAGGAACGGGCCCGGTTTTAACGACCACGGGGCTGTGGTCGAACTTATTTGGCAAATGGAAGGATAGCTGAACAATATCCCCCGGTTGAATGTCCTTAACATCTGTCTGTTCTCCAAAGGGACCTCTGGTTGTATTATTTATTAAGAAATTATAAAGAAAATCCACTCCTGTCCATGAAGGTGAACGGTTGTCAGCATTAATATAGTACCAGCCGTTAACAGGATGATAGTTCATCGTATGGCTTCCTGCATATATGACTTGTGAAGCAAAGTTTGTACAGTCACCTCCCAGATTTGAGAAGTCATAGTATCTGGGGTTGCGTTTAAATGCCCATTTATGAGCATATTCCACGGCCTTATCCCGGTTATAATCTACTATATACATGCATAAACCAGCTCCTCAAAAATATATTTCATAAATATGCATTTATGTAAGGAAAAATGAGTACAAATGAAACATATAAATATATAAAATGAAAGGTGGGGTAAGGTGGTTAATTTCGGGGTGATTGTATCAGACGAAAGTTATGACAAGAGTACAGCCTTAAAAATTATTAATAAATTCTTGCCACGTGCTGCGGCCGACCTTTTAACGTTCAATTGGAAAAAATGTGAATGTAAAGCCATACAAGGAGCAATTCAAGAAATTGATTTTAATATTTTTGTAATAAAAGCACCTTTTAGCAAGCAGTATCTAAATACTTTGAATAAGAATATAATAGAGAAGGTATGTGAACAATTAAAAATCCGGCTTTTATCTAATCAGATAAAACATATAATGATTCCTGAAAATATCGGAAAATATCAGGAATATATTCATGCTTTTTTAACAGACAATAAATTTGCAATTTCCCAGGGAAAAGAAATATTAACATGTTTGGCAGTGGATATCCTAAAAAAATTATCGAAAATAACCGATATGGAAATAACGGACATGGATATTGCTGTATTGGATATGCAATTAACCAATAAGTCCAGATATCTCATAAATGTATTATCTTCTTGTGCAAGGTATATCACATTAATTACCAGGGACATACAAACGGCAGAAGAGTATGCCAGGCAGGTTTTTGAAAATACAGGATTGTCAATAAGGGTTACTGATGCATGCGCCATAACACAAAGGCCATATCATATACTTTTTATTGCAGAAAAGCCTGAGGGGGCCGATTTGAGAAAAATAACAGGCAGCAAAACCATTATTTTTTATCTTGGTTCAGAAAGAATATTAATAAATAAGGCCTATAGGCTTTTGGTCGACGGCATAAGTACGACATTTAACGGAATTACTTTTAGCCAAACGGGCTTAGTGGATATTAGTGAACAAACCGGAATATTTGAAATGATTATGTTAATACAAATGGAAAAGTATCCCGATCAATTGGCTGCTGAAGATTATGCTGTCATCAGAAACAAATTTTACGAGCTTGGAGGCGTCATAACAGCACTTAAGAGTAGTCAGAGACCGGTAAAATTTTCAAACTTGCAGGAATATATTTAAAATAACATAAAAAGTAGTGATAAAAGAGTAGTATTTTATTGACATTGAACAAACAGTTGTTTATAATATATAAAAATCATGATGTGAATAATTACTTTAATATGACATATATTATCAACATAAATAATGTTATTGTCATAAAACATAAATAATATAAAAGGAGAGACATTAAATGACTACTGCCAAACAAGTTGTATTAACTTATGAGGGTCTTGAAAAGCTTGAGAATGAACTTGAATATTTAAAAACAATAAAGCGTAAGGAAGTAGCTGAAAAGATAAAGCAGGCAATGTCCTTTGGCGATTTATCAGAAAATTCGGAGTATGATGAGGCAAAGAATGAACAAGCTTCTGTTGAGGTAAGAATTGTACAATTAGAAAACATGCTTAAGAATGCCAAAGTCATAGATGAGGATGAAATTGATACCAATATTGTGAGTATGGGTTCAAAGGTCAAGGTTTTAGATATGGAAGACAATAAGGAATTTGAATATACCATAGTAGGTTCAACAGAAGCCGATCCAAGCCAGTCTAAAATATCGGACGAATCGCCGGTAGGGAAGCAGCTTATCGGACGGTCGGTCGGGGATGTCGTTGAAGTAGTGGTGCCTGCAGGAACTCTTAAATTCCAAATTTTATCAATCAGCAAATAATATAGAACGGAGAATGAAATATTGCTTTTTAATATCTTTCATTCTCCCTTTTTATTTAAAATTAAATATCCGAATAGATGCTTTTTTCTTTTCAAAAAGCCAACTTATCCTATTTCTTCGTTTGAAGCTCTTTTTTTGTTCATGTATTTTTGTTTTACAAAGGCAAAAATATACGGTATAATTAAAAAACAAAAAGAATTTCAGGAGGTAAAGTAATGTCGGAACAACATCTAGAGATGGAATTAAGTGAAATATTAAAGGTACGAAGAGATAAACTAAAGGAACTGCAGGATGCAGGCAAGAATCCTTTTGAAATAGTGAAATATGATAAAACCCACAGCACAAAAGAAATTGTAGATAACTTTGACAGTATGGAAGGTTCCATGGTATCAGTGGCGGGAAGGCTGATGTCAAAGAGGGGGATGGGAAAGGCATCCTTTTGTGATTTAATGGACAGAGACGGAAAAATACAGCTTTATGTCCGAGTCAATGAGGTGGGGGAAGAAGCATATGCCCAATTTAAAAAGTTTGATATAGGAGACATTGTAGGTGCAAAGGGTGAGGTTTTCAAAACCCATAAAGGTGAAATCTCTGTTAAGGTAACAGAGATAACCTTATTGGCAAAATCACTTCAGCCTCTGCCGGAGAAATGGCATGGTTTAAAGGATATTGAACTGCGTTACAGACAAAGGTATGTGGATTTAATTGTGAATCCTGAGGTCAGAAATACGTTTATATTGAGAAGCAAGATTATTAAAAGCATTCGCAATTTTTTAGACAATCGGGGCTTTATAGAGGTTGAGACTCCAATTCTTAATACGATTCCCGGCGGAGCTGCGGCAAGACCGTTTATAACCCACCATAATACGCTGGATATCGATATGTATTTAAGAATAGCTACGGAGCTTCATTTGAAGAGATTGATAGTCGGCGGCTTTGAAAAAGTATATGAAATGGGAAGAATTTTCAGAAATGAAGGCATGTCTATCAAGCATAATCCGGAATTTACTACCATCGAGCTTTATGAAGCTTATACGGATTATAAAGGCATGATGGAATTGACGGAACAAATGATTTCCGCCGTTGCACAGGAAGTGCTGGGCACTACAAAGATTCAGTATCAGGGCGAGGAGATAGACTTGACTCCCCCTTGGACCAAAATGACAATGATAGAAGCGATAAAGAAATACACAAATGTTGACTTTGAAGAGTACAAGACCGACGAAGAAGCAAGAGCCGCTGCAAAAAGCCTTAAAGTTAACGTAGAAGACAAGCATACACGGGGAGAAATTATTAATCTGGTATTTGAGGAATGTGTGGAGGAGCATCTTGTTCAGCCTACATTTATTATGGATTATCCTGTTGAAGTATCGCCTTTGGCAAAAAGAAAGCCTGAAAATCCTGCTTTAACGGAGCGTTTTGAATTATTTATAACTCGCAGGGAGATGGCGAATGCTTTTTCAGAGCTAAATGATCCTATTGATCAAAAAGAAAGATTTATAAAGCAGGTAGAAGCCAGGGCAGCAGGTGACGAAGAAGCCAATATGATGGATGAAGATTTTATTAATGCACTGGAGTATGGAATGCCTCCTACAGGCGGACTGGGAATAGGAATTGACAGACTGGTGATGTTGTTGACCGATTCATATTCCATAAGGGATGTATTATTATTCCCTACAATGAAGCCAAGAGACTAGTGGGTGGTAAGGATGAAAAGTTTAATAAGTATAGATAGAAGCAAATGGGAGAATTTCTGGTACTATTATAAAATGCACGTAATTGCAGGAATATTTGTTGCCGTTGTATTGGCAATGTCGTTAAAGGATTGTGCAAACAATATTACTCCGGATGTTAATATTTCATATGTCGGCAGCGGATATATGACGGAGGAAGTTGTCCAGGAGTTTAAAGACAAGCTATCTGATGTCATAATTGATGTAAATGGGGATGAAAAAAAGGAGATTCTCTTCCAGGTGTTAACCATAACCGATGAAAAAAGTGAAGCAAATTTTGTTGTTCAGCAAAAAGCAGTAGCAGAAATGGCCGTAGGTGATACAAAATTATACTTATTAGATAAGGAAAGCTACCAGATTTTTGGTACTCAGGGAGCATTTGAGCCATTGGATGATATAGCCGAAAAGTACGGCATAAGTGCCGAGACGGATCCGGACCTTTGGTTAAAGGCCACAGGGACAAATAAAGAGCATATCTATGCATTGCCGTTGAAGGGCAGCCTGTTATTAAAAGAACTTCAAATAAAAGATGATGATATTTATATTGCTTTAAGGCCTTTAAGTGACAAAGATAAGGAGAATCAGAGAAAACAGCAGGAATACCAAAATGCAAAAATCATTTTTGAAGAATTATTAAAAAAATAAAAAATGTATAAGTTTCAGGGGGTGTCTGTGATGGCTACCAGTTTGGAAATTAGCATCAAAGAGCAGCAAGGTTTTGTAGAAATACAGCTAAACGGGGAAGTGGATATTTCGACCGTATCCGATTTGAAAACAAAGCTGTATGAAGTTGTTGATAAAAATAACTGTGATGTGAGAATTGATTGCTCAAATTTAAATTATATTGACAGTACCGGCTTGGGAGCATTGGTAGGTGCTTTGAAAAAAGTAAAAGAGAATCAGAAAAACATCTATATAGATAATCTTAAAAGCAATATAAGAAAATTGTTTTTAATAACCGGACTGGATAAAGTATTTATTATTGAGGAGTGATGGTCATGGGTCAATTGCACGATTTCAAAGAAAATAATACAAATGAAATTGATTTGTGTATTGCTCTTTTTCCTGAAATGGTAAGAGTTGTAAGGCTTACTGTTTCAGGAATTGCCAGTACGGTTGGCTTGCATATGGATGTTATAGAAGACATTAAGGTAGCGGTTTCTGAAATATGCAACAGACTTATAACCCAAAATATTTCGCCTTCACAGCGATGCATTATCAAATTTGTCATTTCCGGCACGGATTTGAAGGTCATTTTTAAATTTGAGGATTACAAACCAAAAGATTTTAAATTATTTGATGAGGAGGACTCGTTTGGTTTGGCTATTGTCAATTCCCTGATGGATGATGTTATAGTTGAGAATGCAAGTGACAGTCTTGATATTATATCGTTAATCGTTCACTTGGAGGAGAGCTTAGTATGAATAAAATCCAAAATTTTGGTGCAATGTCTGAAGAAGAGATATTTTGTGAATATGCCAGAACAAAAGACAGAACCTTAAGAGATGAAATAATAAACAGATATTTATATATAGCAGAGATTATAACAAAGAAGTTTACAAATCGCGGAGTAGAATATGATGATCTTTACCAGGTAGCTTGTCTGGGACTTATGCATGCCATTGAGCGTTATGATGTGACAAAGGGAATTAAATTTTCCAGCTTTGCAACTCCTACCATTATCGGCGATATCAAGAGATATTTCAGGGATAAGGCGAATATTATAAGAATCCCCAGAAGGATATATGAAGTTTATCAAAAAGTAAATCAGGCAAAAAATGTTTTAACACAAGAATTAGGCAGGGCGCCTAAGGTGGAAGAAATGTCGGAATATCTTAATCTACCTGAGGAAACTATTCTGGAAGTACTTGAGTCTGTTAATGTGAATACAATCCAATCTCTGGAGCAATCCATCAATTCGGATGACCCTACGGCGCTGCATAATGTAATAGGCGAGGAAGATGCAAGCTTTACGCAGATTGAAAATCGTGATTTTATTGAAAAAAGCATTAATACTCTAAATGATATTGAAAAGGAATTTGTCAATCAGAGATATTTTAAGAATAAGACCCAAAAGCAAATAGCAGACGCTATGGGCGTTTCACAGATGTACATTTCGAGACTGGAAAGAAAGATACTTGAAAAATTCAAAAGGCAATATTATAAAAGTGTTAATTAACACTTTTTTGTTTTGTCAATTATCATAAGTGGTATTTATAATTCAAATATTGAATAAGTGATATTGGAGAGATAATGTATATCAGAGGATACGCAATATAATTAAAGGTGTGAATAATGTGAAAAAGGATCAGACATGTATCATTAAAATTCCGGCAGATATTGCTTTTATTCATGACACTGTTGAACAATTATTAGTTTTTTTTCAAGAAAATCTTGTGTTAAGTGAAGAAGTGATATTTGATATTAAAGTTATTTTGAATGAACTAATCGTAAATGCAATCATACATGGAGATCGGCAAGACAATAATAAGCAGGTATTTATCAAAGCAGGAATATGCAGTGAAGACAAGATATACATTATTATTGAAGATGAAGGTGAAGGGATAGCGGATTATAAAGAAATGTGCTCTTCTGATGATGATGCAGTATTGCTGGATGAAAGAGGACGTGGTTTAAAAATTGTATCTTGCCTATGCAGTAGTGTAAAAAGAAACAAGAAAGGAAATAAGGTTGTTGTAATGAAAAAAATTTAAAAACAGCCATAATTTCTTGAATATCTGTGTGTATTGGTACGGGCGGACGACATTGTCCGCCCGTATTGACAATATCACGCGAGAACA